>Ga0265294_10000328_pt1 | contig 62968 bp, 41 predicted proteins | sample MunlanPumphouse3_FD_192504 | JGI IMG/M metagenome (GOLD analysis project Ga0265294, IMG submission 192504) | Groundwater microbial communities from a municipal landfill in Southern Ontario, Canada - Pumphouse #3 | ecosystem: Environmental > Aquatic > Deep subsurface > Groundwater | place... | reverse complement strand
AGACCGTGTGACCTCGCTCACTTCGGCCTTCACCGCAGACCGCGCACATCGTTGTGTGCCGCACCCGCAGCGCCAAAGACTCTATACTTTTCACCCCTCCCGCGCAACTTTTTTTTCAAATTTTTTGTTCGATCCTTTTTCACACACACTCTTACATGCTTCAATCCAGTCAGTTACGATGGATTAAAAATTTTCGATTTTCTTGTGAAATTCCCCGAAAACAGCGCGTAAAAGCACGTAAAAACCTCAAATCCTGCGCAAAACCTCACAAAAAACGCACTAAAAACCGCTTTATTCCGCTTTTTGCCTCCGATCAATCAGTGCATGTAGCGCTTTTTCGATCTCTTTGCCCTCATAAAGATATGCAGTTCTATTTCCCCACGAACATAGATTTCCTTGAAACCAAGAAGATAGGAACGAGCAGTATCAGCACCACAGCCACTAAGATTAGTCGTTTATTCCAAGAGTGTTCCAATGGTTTAAACTCCTCCGGGGTTGGGCTTATTCCCGTGTCGTCTACTATAAAACTTACTCTATTAGATTCATATAAAATATGCGGAGGAAGAGAATTCGTTCCTTTTGAAATCATAAACATTCCGGGATTATATCCTTGCGGATATCTGTCCTCTACCCCGATATCCACGCCCAGCAAAATATTTGTAGTATAAGATATATGTTCCTCTCCTTCAGGCAGTAAGAGTCTTGCTCCCCCGACCACTACATTGGGAAGTTTTGTGCCGCTCACCGGCTTTGAATAAATAAACTCTTTCCACAGTCGACCTTGGAACGTAGGCCAACGATATTCCAACCGTGTCGGGCGTCCTTCAGTATCCCTCGCTGTAATTTCCCCCGTAACATAAACGACTGTATTGCTCGGCGCTCCCGCAGCCGCAACGCTCCCTGCACGTGCCCTGAAACGATTTTCATCTATCCAATTCAGCGTCCCCGGAACCATACAGTTAATCCACAGCGAACGAACACAATCTAAACTACTCCGTCCCATTTCCGACTGCTGCCTGGAGTAGGAGCCCACTTTGTTTGTTCCATCAGTGAAAATTATCCTTCCCTGCGGGAAATAATCGGGATAATTAAGTATCCAATCGTTTCCTTCCAAATTTGAGCCGACAACAGTCCTTTCCGTTCCTCCAGGATCATATTCCGCCCCCGGCATATCATGCAAAACGCGATTATAGAATGTACCAGGCTGCCAGGCTCCTTCGTAATGAACGAATCCCGTTTTTGGTTTCAGGTCTTCAGCCGTTTTTTTTACTTTAATCATTTTATTAGTGTCGTTCTTATCACTGATATAATCCGCATGATGATAAGTGGTTGCATCATTTCCATACACAACTTTTCTCAAGGGCGGGGCTTCCTCCAGGAATCGCCGGACGTCATAATTTTCCTGGATGTAGTTTGTGGAAGAAGTTTGAGAAGCGGATGAAGTGTTGGTTTGAAGGGCGGTGGGATTTATCAGAATCGCGATGGATTTCAAAGAAGGCGAGTTGGTAGGCAGGGGCGTTGCTGGCTGGCCGATGCATTTCAACGCAAAAGCACCCAGGAGCCCCATGAGCAAACACACAGAAAACCTTTTTCCAATTGTTCTCACCATTAAATGAATAAAAATTTTTCCTCTGATATTACTCATAGCAATTTTTCCAAGTCTTAAAACCGATGGGTAGCCTATGGAAAAAATTCACTAAAAGTCAACAGAAATTTTAAATTTTTATTCTATTCTTTCTTGAATAAACTCTTACCCGCTTCAGGTCAATCGGTTACGATAAATTAGAAATATTCCGAAAACAGCGCATGAAAGCACGTGAAAAGCTCAAATCCTGTACAAAACCTCACGAAAAACGCGCAAAAACCCGCTTTATTCGGCCTTTTGGCTCCGATCAATCAGCGCATGCAGCGATTCTCTGATATCTTTGCCCTCGTGGAGAATTGCGTAAACCTCGTTTATAATCGGCGTTTCGACCTGAAAGCGTTCAGAGAGAGCGTGAGCGGAGGCAGCCGTCGGAACTCCTTCAGCCACAGCGCTCATTGAAGCGAGTATCTCACTGAGTTTTTCGCCTTTTCCGAGCCGTTCTCCGACGGAGTGATTGCGGCTGAGCGGAGAAAAACAGGTCACCATGAGGTCGCCCAGACCGCTGAGGCCCGAAAAAGTATCAGCTTCAGCACCCATGGCGACACCCAGACGGCGAATTTCCACGATGGCACGGGTCATGAGGGCAGCTTTGGAATTTGAACCAAAACCGATTCCGTCGCAGATACCTGCGGCGATTGCAATAATATTCTTCAAGGCGCCTCCGAGCTCAACGCCCAGAATATCAGAGCCGGTGTAAACCCGGAAAGTGGGTGAATGAAAAATATCCTGTGCAAGCTGAGCCGATTCCTGAGAGCGGCTGGCCGCGACAACCGCAGTCGGCACTCCGCGAGCCACTTCCGCAGCAAGAGAGGGTCCCGAAAGAGCCACCGGCAGACAATTTGGGAGGAGTTCCTCCAGGATTCCGGACATGGTCAAGCCGGTTTGAAATTCTATTCCCTTGGTGACGGAAACAATGGGGCCGCGGAAATCGCCTATCTGAGAGACCGTCATCCGAAAATATTGCGAAGCGACGGCGGCAACAATGAGCTCTGCCCCTTCAATGGCGCGCGGGAGATCATCCTCCACCCGGAACTCCCGGGGAATTACGGCTCCGGGAAGGGCACTCTCGATCCGGCCTGTCGCGCGGATTTCATCGAGCTGGCGTTTCAGAGCGCTCCAGAGAGTGATTTCATGGCCATTGCGCGCCAGAATAAGCGAAAGGGCGACACCCCAGGCGCCAGTTCCCAGAATAGTAATTTTCATTTCGATTTTTTGTGATCTCCGATTTTGAGTTCCGTACCCTTCAGGAGGCGCTGGATATTGCTGCGGTGGCGGTAGATCACGAGCAGTGCCACCAAGAGCGTCAGAGCGGTGAGGAAAATATCGCGGTGAAAGTAATAGACCAGACCGGGCAGGCAAATCGCCGCCGTGATCGAGGCCAGCGAGACGTAGCGGGTCAGGGCGACCAGAATAACAAAAATCGCCAAACAGATCAGAGCCGGCTTCAGCGCCACGGCCAGGAAAACGCCACCCGTCGTGGCAACCCCTTTGCCGCCTTTAAACCCGAGCCAGCAGGTGAAACTATGCCCCAGAACGGCTCCCAGGCCGCCCACCAACATGAGTATGAGCTCGCGATGGGCTCCCAGCTCTGAACCGCTGCCGCCCCAGAGGCGCGGAATCCAGATAGCCGCATAGCAGGCCGCCATCCCTTTGAGCAGATCGATCAGGAGGACCAGAATTCCCAGGGTCGGCCCCAGAACCCGCAGCGCATTGGTGGCTCCGATATTACCGCTGCCTTCTTTGCGGATATCGATACCCCGGGCGCGTCCGACCAGGTAACCGGTCGGCAGCGAACCCAAAAAATAGGCAATTACAACGGCACAAATGACGTAAATCCAAAACATGCTCTTCCCTCATTCTGCCCGGGAGCTCTTTTTCCGGAGCTCTGGGGACGACTAGTCATACTCTCTGAACTGCTCGGAAGCAGGGAGATTCTTGTTTGATTTTCTTTTCTTCTTTTTGGCAGGCTCCTTCCGGGGTTCCTCCTCGGATTCTTCCTTTAAAAGCTCCTGTTTTTCATCCAGGGTTTCGCCCAGGCGCTCCAGATGTTGGCGCGCTTTGGCGGCAGCAGCGGTGAACTCATATTCCAGGGCAATGCGTTTCATGAGTTGGAGCGCATCCGCAGGCCGATCCAATTTCGAGATATAGAGATTGCAAAGATGGATCGCCGTCCAGCCCCATTGCTCATCGGGCAGTCTGTGCTTGAGGGCCTCTTCGTATTCCATGGCGGAGGCCAGATAATTGCCTATATCTTTTTCGTAAATCTCGGCGATCCTCAGCGAGGCATGGACCTCGTTGGGGTTTTCGATCAAATACTCCCGGAAGAGCTCGATGGCCACCAGGAAATCTCCGCGCGTCCAGGCTTCTTCGGCCTTTTCATAGTCGGCTTTCTTGAGGAATGGGGTCGCATCGTCGCTGCTGTGAAGAGTATCCACCACTTTCTGCGCCAGTACATTCGAGAGCCACCTGCCGCCGGTCAGTCCCAGAGAGATGCTGAACGCGACCAAGAACCCGCCATAGATAAAGAGATAGCGCACCTGGCCCGCAGCTCGGGAATCCATCCCGGCATGAGTCTTTTCATTGACTGTCTCCTCAAGCTCAACATCCGATTGAGAGGAGGCGCCGTTGCTATCCATATACCGGTCGTAATTAATTTTAAAAAGGATGCCAAAAATACAAGTGCCCAAAATGAGCACCGTATAAACAGCCGCCTGAATCTTCTGCGACCGGGTCAATATCAGTTTCGCCATAAAATCTCCACTTTCGCCAGACGCCAGACGCAAGTGGTCGCCTATTATCAAAATTGCAGGCCGCCCTGTCCAGAGTATTCTGCATCTCACCACGTTTCGGAGGCTTGCCGGGCGTTTCCCCCCGGAAATATTCTCTTTTTAAATGAGGTATAAGTGGACAAAACACCTCGGCTCCTTCTAAGATATCACTATGCAACAGAAGCAGCTCTTCTGTAAAAGATGTAACCAGCCCCGACTTTACCAGCGCAACGGCACGCGCCATCTCTTTCACCTAGTTATGACGGTGGTGCTTTTCGCGGTTTCTGCGCAGTTCCTGGGAATTCTCGGGTTTGCCTGGATGTTCATCTGGGCATTGTGCACGATTTTCAAAGATCCTTACCGCTGCACCCAATGCGGTTCCAAGGAAGGCTCCTCTCACCTGCTGGCAGCCCTCATCCTGGGAATCATGATTTTTCTGGCCTGTGCCGTCCTGCTGGGCCACAGCTGGCACAACAGACGGAGCTCCGATGCGAATTTCAACGCCATTTCAGAGACTCCGGGCAAAATTCTCGTTCCTTCTATCGAAGAAGCCTTGAACCCGGATGCGGAAGGAGAAACCACGAACACCCAGGCCGAGTACGATTCCGGCAGCTCCAATGGTGTTTATAACCCGTACAATCTGAAGCTGGAAACCCTCCTGAAGAAGAAGAAGGAGAAATAAAACCTCCCTCCCGTCCATTCTTCCGCGGATGTTTTAAACCGCATTTTTTTAACCGCAGATCACACCGTCTATAACCGCAGATTACGCAGATTTACACAGATTTACACAAAACCTCCGGTAGAATTGCGGCTAAAAGAAGGTGACGGAGTTTTTAGGTTAGGTTCCCGCCCGCCATTGCCATCACCATTCCAGTGAAGAAAGGAAGATGAGTGTGGAAAGGATCCGTGCCCAGCGGGCGCACGCCTCAGAGAGGCGAATGTGCATAACCGTGGGTGTGGCTCCCGCAGGGTGCCGTACCTACGGAAAACACCGACTATCCACGATGCCACCTGAAGGGCGGGACTTAACAACTTGAAATAGAAAGAATATGAGTTACACAAGATTACTTTATCACATCGTTTTCCGAACCAAGAACAGTATTCCTGCCATCGTCCCTGAGTACGAAGAGACCCTATACACCTATATTTGGGGTGTGGTAAAAAACAAGAAATCCATCCTCTACCGCATCGGAGGAATGCCGGATCATCTCCATCTACTGATAGATTTGCATCCAGCACACTCTTTGTCAGATTTCATGCGAGAGCTGAAGGTTTCCTCAAATAAATGGTTGCAAGAGAATCCACATTTCCCTGCCTTCTGCGGCTGGGCAGAGAGCTATGGAGCCTTCTCTTATGGATTGGAGGCAAAAGAAAGCATCATCGAGTACATCAAGAATCAGAAGGAACATCACAAAAAAGAGAGTTTTGCTGATGAATTCCGCAGATTCATGGTAAAAAATGGAATCACCATAGATGAGCGATACTTTCTCAAAGATTGAGTTCCGAAGTGCCGCCCTCCGGGCGGGGATATGGGGGAGCTTCCTAATCCGTAGGTACCTCACCCTACGGGAGAGGCACCTACGGTTATGCACATTCGCCTCTCCGAGGCGTGTGCCCTCCGGGCACGAAAACAGGTGGGTATGAACACTTCCGTAGGCACGTTTCCCTACGGGAGAATCGCTTGCAGTCATGTATATTCGACCTTTCAGTTTGTTTATCTTTCAGACATGAATCTTTAAGAAGAAAAACAGCTATGAACAGCCCCCATTGCTCTACCCTGTGTAAATCTGCGTTCATCTGCGTAATCTGCGGTTAAAGACAGTGGAATCTGCGGTTTGTGCCATCTACGGATGAATCTTTTCCCCGAAGAGGCTAATTGAAAAACTCTACTCGTGTGCTAGAATGATGCTGTATGAATTTGGAGAAATTCACTCTAAAAGCACGCACGGCCGTACAAAGCGCCTACGAACTAGCCAAGGATCGAGCTCACCAGGAAGTTGAACCCGAGCATCTTCTGTTGGTTCTCTGTGAACTCAAGGATAGCATCGTTCCGCCTCTTCTTAAGAATATGAGCGTGGACGTGGATGCGCTCAAAACCAGTTTGCAACGCGAGATCTCGCGCCGCCATCGGGTTGAGGGCGCGAACGTTCAGGTTTATCTTTCGAGCACACTCTCCAAGGCACTGACCGCGGCAGAGAATGAGGCCGCCAAGCTCAAGGACGAGTATGTGAGCGCGGAGCATCTTCTACTGGGACTGGTGGAAGCGGCGAGCGGGAATTTCCAGAAGCTTCTGAAAATTCATGCCCTGGACCGGGAGAAAATCCTCAACGCCATGCTCAAGCTCCGCGGCAACCAGCGCGTGGTCGACGAGAGCCCTGAGGAGAAATTCCAGGCGCTGGAAAAATATGGACGCGACCTGACGGCAGCGGCACGGGCCGGCAAAATCGACCCGGTCATCGGCCGCGATGAAGAAATCCGGCGCGTCATGCAGATTCTCACCCGGCGCACGAAGAATAACCCGGTATTGATTGGCGAGCCGGGAGTCGGCAAGACGGCGATCGTGGAGGGAATCGCCCGCAGAATCGTCAGCGGAGACGTGCCTGAATCGCTCAAGAACAAGAAATTGATCGCGATGGACCTGGGCTCAATGATCGCCGGCGCCAAATACCGCGGCGAATTTGAGGACCGTCTCAAGGCGTTCATCAACGAGGTTACCGCCAGCGAAGGCGCCATCATTCTCTTTATTGACGAGCTCCACACCTTGATGGGAGCCGGAGCCGCTGAAGGTGCGACCGACGCGGCAAACCTCTTGAAACCGCAGCTGGCACGGGGTGAACTGCGCTGCATCGGCGCCACCACCCTGGATGAATACCGCAAGCATGTGGAAAAAGATGCCGCACTGGAGCGGCGCTTCCAGCCGATTGTCGTCCTGGAGCCCTCGGTCGAATCGACCATCGCGATTTTGCGCGGACTCAAAGAGCGCTATGAAAACCATCACGGCGTCCGGATTCGCGACACGGCGCTGGTGGCCGCGGCGACTCTTTCCCAGCGCTATATTTCAGATCGCTTCCTTCCCGATAAGGCCGTAGACCTGGTGGATGAAGCCGCCAGCCGCCTCAGGATGGAGCTCGACTCCATGCCGGTGGAGATTGATCAATTGGAGCGCCAGATCATGCAGTTGGAGATCGAGCAGACGGCTCTGAAGAAGGAATCCGACGAGGCGTCGCGGGATCGTCTCCAAAAAATCGAAGCCGAACTGGCAGATCTCAAAGAGCGCTCGGGCCATCTCAAGGCTCAGTGGCAAAATGAGAAGGCCGCCATCAATGCGGTCAGCATCCTGGCTTCGAAACTTGAGCAGGCCAAGCTCGAAGAAGAGCAGGCCCAGAGAGTGGGCGATCTGAACCGGGCGGCGCAGATCAAATACGGGAAAATCCCCGAGCTTCAGGCGAAAATCGAAGAGGCCCGCAAGGCGATCGAGGCCGAGCCCGGCAACCGCATTCTCAATGAAGAGGTCACCGAAGAGGATATTGCGCAGGTCGTCTCATCCTGGACGCATATCCCGGTTTCCAAGATGCTCGAGGGCGAAAAGCAGAAGCTCATCCGGATGGAAGACCGGCTTGCTCAGCGGGTGATCGGCCAGCGCGAGGCGATTATCGCGGTATCCAATGCCGTGCGGCGTGCTCGAAGCGGATTGCAGGACCCGAACCGCCCGATCGGCTCCTTCATTTTCCTGGGGCCCACCGGTGTCGGCAAAACCGAGCTGGCACGGGCTCTGGCCGAGTTCCTCTTTGACGATGAACACGCGCTGACCCGTATCGACATGAGCGAATATCAGGAGAAATTCAACGTCCAGCGGCTGGTGGGTGCACCCCCGGGCTATGTCGGTTATGAAGAAGGCGGGCAGCTCACCGAAGCGGTCCGGCGCAAACCCTATTGCGTGGTTCTCTTTGACGAGCTGGAGAAGGCGCATCATGACGTCTTCAATATCCTCCTGCAGATGCTCGATGACGGACGCCTGACCGATGGACAAGGCAGGACCGTCGATTTCACCAATACGATCGTGATCATGACGAGCAATATCGGCTCGCATCTGATCCAGGAGTTCTTCCAGCAGTCGAACACATCGCCTACAGAGATCGCGCGGATGGAGAAGAGAGTTCTGGAAGAGCTCAAGCAGAATTTCCGGCCAGAATTCCTCAACCGCGTGGATGACACCATCGTCTTCCATAGTCTCACCGAGGACCAGATCGCGGCCATTGTCGAAATTCAGCTCGTGAGAATCGCCCGCAGACTGGCCGAGCAGAAGCTCCGGATCAACCTCACCGATGAGGCCAAGCAGCTACTGGCACGGCGCGGATGGGATCCTCAGTGGGGTGCTCGTCCGCTCAAGCGCGCTATGCAGGAGCATCTCCTGAACCCGCTGGCGACGAAACTTCTGGCGGGAGAATTCCGTCAGGGCGACCTCATTCTGGTCGATGCCCCGGACGTCGGAGAACTATCCTTCAGCGCACAATCAACCCAGGAGAATTAAAGACAACAGAACCACGGATGGACACAATTAACTCGTGTACATTCGTGATTCGGTTTTCACCGTTACTCCTCGTAAGCGGTGCGGTAGTAGCGGGTGCCCAGATTGGGATCCAGCACGAAGGAGCCTGAGATGCCTTCCACTTTGGTCCAGGTTTTCAAATCCAGGCTTTCGTAGAGGACGCCGGTAAAATTCAGCACCAGCGAATCACCCTCATATTGATAAGTCATCCGGGGGATGCGCTTGACCTCCAGAATCGCTGGCTCGCTGAGGACGACTCCATGAGGGTTGGTAACCTGCACTCTGTAAGAACCGGCATTCCTCACCCGAGCCGAATCCAGGACCAGGAGGCTCCGGTTCGAGCCCGCAAGCGGCGTCTCGTCTTTAAACCATTGATAGGTGCGCGGAGCGTTGCCCAAGGCAGACACGCGAAACTCAACGCGATCGCCTTCAGAGACTGATTGACTGAGGGGCTGGATCACGATTTGTACCGGCAAGAATTCTTCGTCCGCATCGGCGGTGCCGGGGCTGCCCTTGAGGCTGGCACCGCGTTTCCAATTTTCGGGCGTGCCCCAGAGAGGTGCCTCCGCGGCCGTATCCACCACGACCAAAGCATAGCCGCCCTGATCGCTCTCCGGATACCATTCGTTGGAATAGGTGAAGTCGAGAATCTTTTCCCCTTGAGGAGACTGCAGGAGAATCTGTTCGCCTTTCCGCGCCAGGTTACCCGAGAAGCCGCAGAGAACTCGCATCCCATCCAGATCATAAACGCACGAAAACGCCTCCAGATTCTTGACCAGGACCAGACGTTCCCCGGCTGGGAGCCGGTATGACGGGAAGGAATAGGTGATTCCCTCAACGAATTGGAAGCCCTCCAATTCGAGAACGCCGCTGCCGGTATTCTTGAGCTCAATCCAGGCCAGGTCATCTCGTGTCCAACCCGCCTTCACCGCCTCTGGGGGCACCATCGGCGCATACATCAACTCTGTGATTTTGAGGTCACCGGGCAAACCGTAAACGGTGGTATCCAGCTCAGCGATGGCGCTCCACTCCCCTGCTCCGTCATAGGAGCGCGCCTTGAGGAACGAGCCCACCGGAATTTCTATCACCCACTCTTCGGGCTCTGAACCCGTCCTCTGGGGTTGAAGTATCCGGGCTTGCGGATGAGGTGCTCCGCCCGGTAGGCGCGGATCGCTTGCATCAAGCATGTAATAAATAGAGGCGCTGCCCCGCAAAGTCACCTGAACCATACCGGTTGCCTCAGACTCCTCCTTCTGAACCACCGGCGCATCAAAAGGCGGAAACCATCCACGAGCACGCATCTGGGCAATGAGATACTCGGCGCTCTTGGGAATAAATTCATCTTTGACGTAATTGCACTCGCCCAACCAGGTCTCACGGGTATAGCCGTGCCCCCAGCGTGCCGACTCCATAATGATCGCGGTATCGAGCACCTGCTGTCTGCTGTTCCAACGCTCGAGGCTCTTTTCCACGCTCAGCGCGCCTCCCGGATTGAGCATCTCTTTTTGCGTGGCATCGATCCAGCGCATCCTGTAATCGGGGTGATCCATCAATCTCTGATGAAGCCGCATCGGGTTGAAGCCTGAAGCGTTATTGATCTGCCAGCCGAATTCGGTCAGGTCATAAGTGACCGGGAAACTGCGGTTGGCCGCCATGGAATGTTCGCAATCATGCCGGAACCATTTGAAGCCGTCGGGATTCACCCGGTTATAGAGGCAAACGATGTTGTTGATGTTGATGTTCATGGCAACCGGGCAATCAGGGTCGCGCGTGAAATAGGTAATCAACATGTAAGCGATAAGGTTATCTTCATCCAGATAACGGGGGCAAAAAGGATTGGGAGTTCCATCCGGATTGAGGCCCTTTACCTGGAAGTAATTCGTCGCATAGGGACCGGCAAAGCCCTCGTTGACGGCGATCTGATAAAGCGCTCTGAAGGCATCTTTATTTCCATCCACGGCTTCGGTCCCGTGAGAGGGATAGGCCGTTTTGAGGCAATCCCAGTCTTCGACATTGCCTCCCAGATAGGTCTGGGCGAAGATCGCTTCGCTTCGCTCCTGGGTCTGGTAGAGCCCCCAGTACTGGCCATTGATGTAGAGGTGATAGAAGCGGCTGCGGGTATAGGGCATCCCCATATCCCGCTGTGAATCGCGGGAAAATGTCTCCCGGATAAACGTGTCGTAAGGATAGCCGCCGACCCAGGCCCAGGTCTGGGAGGTGCGCAAATCCATCTTGGCAAATTCCTCGGTCCCCTCTCCCTCAAAAAGAGGAAATTGCAGAGTATCCCCGTAACGGGAGCGGAAAAAGAGGCGCAGAGAATGCTTGGGTGCATCCGGGCTTCTACTGGAGCTGCCGCGGATCCGTAGCCCGGCATCGATCTGGAATTCACCGCCGCCCCGGGGGCTGATCAATTCCACCGAGACAGGCCGTTCCCATTCCTCGCCGTCCTTTTTTGCATTCACATAAATCCCGGTCTCCGGGTTAAAGAGGTTCCCAAGATCGGTCACCAGAGAGATGCTGTCGATCTCTTTCATCCCCTGCCGGATTCCTTCGCTGAAGCGGGGATCCGACACGATGGCCGTATTCATTCCGTATTCGAACTTCTGATCGTTAATGGTCCGCGAAACCGGCCAGCCAGATGGCGGGTTCTTGGATTGGCTCAGGATTTCTTCGGGGAACAGCCAGGTCCGTGTGGAAACCGCAGAAGGAATGCAGCCTTCCTGAATCGCCACAGCCCGCAGGCAGGTAATCCGCTCAATCTTGAGCGGCGCTTCATAGAGAGTCGAGACGGCGCTCGGGATACTGCCGTCGAGCGTGTAGTAAATCCGGGCCTCCGGGCTCAAAGAGGAGAGCTCTACGTCGAAAGGCTCCTCCCGATATCCGGCCGGCTCGCTGAAGGTCACCACTCCCGGAGGCGCCCCATAGGCGGCGCTGTTGGCCGCTCCGGGAGTCGGCTCGAGATGGTAGCCCGCCTCACTGTAGGAGATATCCGTATATTGAGGCGGATACGTCGGGAAAAATTCATGAATGAGGGTTTGGCCGTCGGGTGCGATGAGAGCCAGGTATTCGCCCTCTTTGCTCAGGCTGAAATTGGCAAAATACTCTCCTCCGACCAGCGGCTCGCCGCCCCAAGAATTGCAGAAAACAATGAGATACTCTCCGGCGCCGATGGTGGTTCCGGAAGGGAATTGCCAGCGGGTCGGCTCGGATGCCGAATCGGTCAGATACCAGCCGCTGAGGTTGATCGCCTCTGTACTCCGGTTATAAAGCTCAATCCAGTCTTCCGCCTCCTCCTGATGAGTCTTCAGACCTGATCCGTTGGAAGCCATGAACTCATTGATAACGACCATCTGCGAGGCCGAAACCTTCAGTGAAGCTCCTAAAAAGATCACCCCGATGCAGAGAAATAAACCCCACAGACCGGCTCTCGATAAGCCGCTAAATCGCATCCTCATTTTTCCACTGTCCGATTGCACACTGGTTGAAATATACCGCATGAGCCCGCTCCTGACAAGCTAACAGCGAGCCTGACAATCCGCTTTTCGAGGAATGCTTGCCCGAGAGGGAGTCGGGCACGAGCGTACCAATTTTAAAGCCCGGGGTGTTCGGGCCCCGGGCTTCGCGCGCATCACTACGGATGCATTAGAGGAGTTATCCTCTAGGGACGCTCCAGAGTGGAGCGGTAAAACTTCTTGCTCCCGCTAATGCTCACTTCCCACGGAGAGAGAACCTCTAAACTGTCGGACCAGCTCAGGCCATCGTCGCTCTCTTGCAAACTGCCTCCAAAGGTGAGAATCAATTTGCCCTCCACCCGGTCAAAGCTCAGCCAGGCATCCTGAGGAGTCACGGTCAGAATCGCCGGCTCGCTCAGCACATAGCCTGATTCAGAGCTCACCTCAACCGTATAGGTGCCTGCATTGTCGGGCATGGCCGACTTGATGAGGTAAAATGATTCATTTGCGCCGAGAATCTGGACTCCATCTTTCATCCATTGATACTGCAGCGGCTCGCTCGATGTCGCCGCGACACTGAGGGCGACACGGTTGCCTTGCAGAGCGTCCCGGCCCACCGGTTGGGTCACGATTACGGGCGGCACCCACTCGAAGACTTGCATTCCGTACCAGTATGAACCCGATTCGGGCCAGCCGCTAACTTCGGGCATAAAGTACACTTTGCAGTCGGGGTTGATTTCCAGGAGGAAATCAGCGTCTACAGTGGTAGGCATATCGCCCTCAAAAACCAATGTCTTGAGAGCGTTGCAACGGCTGAACACTCTCGGCCCCAGAGTAGTGACCCCGCTGCCTATCCTTGCTCTCTGCAAACTGTAGCAATCGGAAAACGCCCAGCCATCAATAAAAGTGGCGCTGTCGGAAATCTCCACGCTCTCGAGCGAATGACAGTAAGTAAAAGCGATCCATCCGATAAAGTCGAGATTCTTGCCCAGCTTCAAATTTTTCAGCTTGGTGCAGGAATAAAATGCGCCGGTCTCAATTCTGAGGACACTGTCGGGAATATCGATGCTTTCAAGAGCGGTGCATCCGCAAAAAGCGCTGTTGCCGACCACGGTCAGATTCTTGCTCAGCTCCACGCTCTGCAGCGACTGGCAATCCAGGAACACGCTTTCCTGCATCGTTTCAACGTTGTCAGGAATCACGATGCTCTTGAGACTGATGCAGCTGGCGAACATCTCGAAGGGAAGGTCTTTTATACCCTTACCCAGCACGGCGCTCTGCAGTGCGCGGCAATCCAGAAAAATGCTCCGGTTCAGTGTGGTCACGCTGTCGGGAATATTTATTTCCAGGAGGCTCGTACAGTTATAAAAAGCCCAAGGCCCAATGATATTGACCTGATTGCCTATCTTGACCTCGGTCAGATTCGAGCACCAGGCAAATGCATTTTCACCCATCGTCAGAACCGTGTCGGCGATCACCACCTGCTCCAGTACCTCACAACTTATGAAGGCGTTGTCACCAATAGCGAGAACCCCTCCGGGAACCGTATAAGTCCCCGCTTTGCCTTCGGGAAACCGAACCAGAAGCGTTTTGTCTTTATTGAAAAGAACGCCGTTTAAACTGCTGTAAGCAGTGTTGTCCGCCTTGACATCGATTTGCGTCAGGGCATTACAATTGTTGAATACGCTCGAGGGCAGTGAAGTGACGCCGCTGCCCACCGTCACGCTCTTCAAATTAGAGCAATTGGAAAACGCCTCCCCGTAAAGAGTCGTGATGTTGTCGGGTATAATCACGCTCTCCAGCGATTCACAGTATGAGAACGTACAGAGTCCGATCGAGGTAAGCTTATTGCCCAGCGTCAGGCTCTTGAGTTTACTGCAGGAGAAAAAGGCGAAATCCTCAATAAAAAGTACGCTGTCGGGGATTTCAACGCTTTCAAGACTGAGGCACCCGTAAAATGCGTCTGTTTCAATGTAAGTGACACCCTCGCCGATCGTCGCACTCTGGAGACCGGAGCACCCCCGAAACGCGCTGCCCAAAATCGTTTCAACATGATCAGGAATTACGATGTTCGTAAGTGCGGTGCAGCTTCTAAACATCTCGTAGCCGATGTATCCGAGCCCTCCGCCCAGGTTGACGCTTTGCAAGGCGGTGCAGTTGTAAAAAAGACCATTGCCAACAGCGTCTACACTGTCGGGAAAAGTCATGTTGGTAAGGCTCTGACAATCATAGAAGGCTCCATTTCCGATAGAGGTGATGGAGCTGCCCAGCGTCACAGTTTTCATTTTCAGACACGAGGCAAACGCATTTTCCCCAATGATTGAGACCGTATTGCCTGTCACCAGGCCCTCCAGATTTGCACAATTCAAAAAGGCTCCGTAATCAATGATAAGAACACTATCTGGAACCGTATATGTTCCCGCTTTGCCCCCCGGGAATCGAAAGAGTATGGTTCCTTCCTCATTAAAAAGAACGCCATCCAGACTCATGTAAACAGTGTTGGCCGCATCCACTTCAATTTGTGTCAGAGAACTGCAGCGTCCAAAAACATCGGAGCCTATTGAACCCACCCCGCTGCCTATCGCTATACTCTCGATCCTCCAGCTTTCAAAAAATACTCCGTCTCCCAGAGAGGTGACGCTATCGGCAATCTCCACGCTTTTGAGCTCAGAGCGCCAAGCGAACGCATAGCTGCCAACGGAGGTAACGCTGTATTCACTACCCTCATAACTCACCTGCGGCGGTATCTGGGCGGTCTCCAACATCTCAGTACAGCCGGTGAGCTGCACCGTATTGGGATTCTCACTTAAAACCCGATACTTCAAACCCTCAACTTCGAACGTATCATCCACGGCACCTCGAGTCTGCGGGACCAGCAGAGCCAAAAGCAGAACAAGAAACCCTGCACAAACCCATTTTCCGGAAAAAGAAATTAAAGCCGGAAACTGACTTGTATTTTCGTGAGTTCGCCCCCCCGCCGCGCTACCCAGTTCTCCCGGTTTATTATGAATTCGCATTTTCGTTTTACTCCTTTCTTATAAAGATTCTAAAATGAGTACCCCTTGAAAAACCAGATACTCCCTACTTCATCCAAGCATCAAAAAATTTAGCAAAAAACCGCTGCCTTAACGTTCATTACGCCCGTAACTTATCTGTATAAAACCACATTATCCAGACAGAACGAAAACCAGCGGCATCCTTCTATACTTTTCCCCATTGTTTTGCAATCTCTTTTGGTTCTTTCAGAGCGAATATCGGGTAATTTGCATTTTTCCCATTTACGTGCTACGTTCCCATGCCTATCGGAGAAAGTAAAATTATGGCAGTACAAGAGAACTTAAAACAGTCGTTTGCCGGCGAAAGCCAGGCCTATGTGAAATACACTGCTTTTGCAAAAAAAGCTGAGAGAGACAAGCTGCCCGGCGTTGCCCGCCTCTTCAAGGCAGCAGCGGCCGCAGAATTCGTTCACGCGACGGCACAGCTCAACGTCATGGGCGGCATTCAGAACACCGCAGAAAATCTGAAAGTTGCCAAAGGCGGCGAAGAGTACGAATACAATTCCATGTATCCTCTCTTTATCGAAAACGCGAAGAAGGAAGCCAATATTCGTGCAGAACAGATCTTCACAGGCGCCATGGAAGCCGAGAAGCTTCATGCCGCTCTCTATCAGAAAGCCATTGACGCGGTGGAAAAAGGCAAAGACCTGGAGGTCGAGAAGCTCTATGTCTGCCCCGTCTGCGGATATACCGTCGAAGAAAAGCCGGATAAATGCCCTGTTTGCGGCGTGCCCCGCTTTGACGAAATCGTCTAGCTCCGCGACGCGGATGCCTGAGAAAAAAAAAGAACAGCCTCCCTCCACCCCGGAGCGGAGGCCGCTTTTATTTTGCACGAAGCCGGTAGAAGAACCCGCTGCCATCGTCGGCAATGCTGACCCGGTTTTCATTGAGCTCAAAGTCGACCGGCTGCCAATCCTGCAAGCCGGAAGATTTTTCCACCATGAAACCGTGAGGCGCTACAACAAGAAATGAAATCTTTCCACCCTCAACCGACAGCGTTTCGGTGAGAATAATTGGCGGAGTCAGAAGCTCGAAGATTCCCGGTGAGCCGCCCGGAGTGAGCGAGGGAGCCCAGTTTTCGGGAGTGCTCATTGCGGTGCCTTCCAGCCAGGGATCCACAACCTGGAGCGTGTAGCCGCCCTGATCCGTTACCGGATACCAGTGGCCGAAATAGGTCACTTCCTCAATGAGAGCGCCCTCCGAAGTGTAGAGGAAAAGTGTATCGGTGCGCTGGCCCAGATTCTGGGAGTAACCGCTGAAGAGCGGGTAATTGTAATCGGGATATCGCTGACGGAAGGCCTGTTCATTTTTGGCCAGCACGATACTCTTACCCGGCTCCAGAAGATGAGCGCCAAAAGTGTATTGGATTCCGTCGCTGATTTTCACACCCTCCAGGTCAATGGGCCAAGAGCCGCAATTGCTCAGCTCCAGCCAGGCGTAATCATCCAGGTTATCGCTGATATCCCCGGACTGTGCCTTGGCGGAATACATCAGCTCGGTGATGCGAAGCCGTGCGTAGCGGCCCAACTCTTCTCCGGCGTAGGTTTTGGAGTCGATGATTTCATTATCGCGGCTCCGGAGCGTGAGCAGTCGGTCGCCCGTAAAATTCATCGCTCCCAATGGACCCACGGCCAGGAGCCCTTCTCCGCTGCAGGGGAACTCGGAGCGCGAATTGAACCCGTTTGAATTCAGGTGCCCTGCTACATAAAGCGTATCGCCCGGAATCAGAACCGTGCCGGGTGCAAAATCAAAATTCGCCAGACCGCGAAGCATCCACGAGCTCATATCCACCGAATACCCTCCGGTGTTAGTAAGCGAAATATAAGCCTGCCCCAGTCCGCCGCTCAAAGCTGAGGGGACAATCTCGGCGATTTTTATTGAGCGGATGTAGTCGGGGTCGGTCGGTTTGGGGCGGATATGCCTCAATTCATCTTTGAGGAAGGCTTTGCGATAGACGAAAAAGATGGAGCGAATCTGCTCGAGTTCCTCCTGAGGCGTCCGGGTCAGAATGACGGGCCAGGGCCAGGCGTTTTCATCAAAAGGCCATGCTGCATCATCAAGCTCCATATCGCTGGGGCTGATCTCGGGCGGATTGAGCAAGGCCTGAGCGGCGACCATTTTCTCATACGCATAGCAGTTGGTAGGATAAAGCGGCCCGACCAGATAGAGCTCCTCATTCATCAGAGTCTGGAGCCGGCAGTAGAACATCTCCGCCAGACGCGGGTCTTCCATCATGGCGTCAAAGAAGCCATTAATCTGGGAATACCAGTGGATGCCCATGTCGTAAAAAATCGTATCGTTGACGTAACCGCCCGAACTGAAGCGGCCCCAGGTGAGGTCCATATCCCAGGGCAGCATCATCCAGCGGCCGGTGCGCTGAGTATCCCGATAAAGGTAATAATTTTTCCAGCCCTGATCGGCATGATTCATGATGTAGGAGGCCGCCAGATAATTAACCAGCTGAGGAATGTCGAAGTGGTCGCAGAGATAGTCCGCTCGCTCGTCACGCGGACGGCTGAGGTTCAAAGACTCGATCAGCTCTTCCAGGTCTGAGGTATCTTCCCACTTGCGCGTTTTTTTGTTGGCGGTGCTGGCATCTGCCATGTGGTCCCTCATCTTGTAGAGGGCGCCCTCGGGGTCCAGGCCAATGCGCTCAAGCCAGGTCGAATCGCCATCTTCAATGAGGTCATAAACCCCGTAAAAATTCCCCTCCGATTGAACGCGAATCAGGTAGCTCTCCTGGGCAGGCGTGCCGACGTGTTTGAAAAAATCATAGGCAACGAAAGAGCGCACTTTGGATCGATCGGCCAGATTGCTCAAGAGCCGCACGTCCGAGTAACGGGGCTGGCCGTCAAAGAGGCGCAGCTTGTGGTCCTTCGTGAAGCTGAGGTTGAGCGAGCGTTTGGAGTAACCCTGCGTCGTCGTGCCAGCCACATGGCTCCAGACGTTGTCATAGAATTCACCATTGAAGAGGACCCCGCAGCGGCTCCCCTCAATGGAACCGATCATGGTAGGAACTAACGGGAATAGCTCAATCACCGGCAGAAGCGTTTGCGGCGGATCGGCTGCAATCACGGTGCCGAAATAGACGGGAGAATTGGTGTTATTCTGATGCAGCGGCCAGTGCGTATGATAACCTTCGGCATCTGAAGCGCTGATATACCAGCGGACCATCTGCCCCGGAGAGAAGCGCGCGCAGTCAATCGTGGCGCTATAAAGCCGCGGCGATTCCGGGTCCGCTTCCTCCTCTTCGCAGAGCATCGGAATCCGTTCTTCTTCTTCCCACATCAGGCGCCAGACCAGTGTGACATCCTGCAGATCATAGGCTGTTTTTTCGACCCGGATACTGACCGTGATCGGTTGATCGACTTGCGGACGCTCCGGCAGTGCGGGGCTGTATTGATAATCGGAAAAAATTGGCCCCTCATCGGTAATCTCCAGTATATTGGCAGAACCGGGGCTCGGACATTTGAAGTACCGTACCCGACCGTAATCATTTTCTCTGCCGCAGGAGACACCATAGAACTGCTGGGGGTAGGACACGTATTGACTTACGATCACCCCTTGCGGATTGGTCAGTGCCAGGTATCCGCCCGCTTCGGAAGATATTTTAAAGTTCGTATGCAATTCCCCGTACTCGGGCTTGCGATCATGGCCCGAGGCAAAGACCACGAGCCGCCCTCCGGGTGCAATCGACCGTTCCGGGAACACCCACTTGAACAAATTCTTGGAATTATCGCTGAGCCCCCATCCTTTCAGGTTAACCTCTTCCGACCCCGCATTGTAAATCTCAATCCAATCCGAATCCCAACCATCTTCATCCGGGAAACCGCCGTCGCTATTGGCCATGAACTCAGTAATGGTAAGCCCCTGAGCCTGCAGGTGATGAGCCGGCAGCAACCAGAAGGTCAGAAAAAACAATCCGCACAATATGCAAGTCAGAGGAAAACGCATCTTCATTTTTTAAAACATCGGTATCAAAACTCGATAATAGCAGGCGCCTGCTCCATTAAGCTCGCCTTTCAATTCAATAAGCCCGTCTTGAGAAACAGACGGAATCTCCCGAAAAAGTTGCCAGCCCATACCCGGGTCCTGGTAAAACTCTATCCGATAGCTGCGGCCCTGAACAGCCTGCAAATCCATCACGACCCAATCCTTCTCTTCCAGCCCCCGCTCAATGCGGACGTTGCGCAAGCAAAGGTAATCCTTCGAATCGCGCGGGTTTGTCCCGGCCTGGCACTCCTGCAAATTGCTCATCCGGTCGCCATCCGCATCCAAGGCGGCATCGCTCGGGTCGTAAGGATCGAACCCATGGTTGATCTCCCAGAGATCGGGCATCCGGTCGCCATCGGTATCCTGATCCTCGGGCGGCATCTCCTTGAGATTGCGAGCACCCGGGGTCTGTATTTCAAAGGGATAATAGGAGGGGCTTCCATCCGGGAAGCGTCCCTGGGAAATTCCCTTCTTCTGAGAACCGAAAGAGACAACATCCAGGAAGACCGCTTGCGGAGAGGAGAGGATAATCTGCTCGCCCGATGCCGAGAGCTTGAAGTTCACATGATGGGCACCCTTCTCGAGCTCTTCATCGGCTATGATTTTAATCCAGGCTTTCTCGCCCGCGCCCAGATAAGAGGCTTGCGGAATCCGGTATTGATTAAGCCGGTTCGGATCATCGCTCAGATAATGAAGACTCAAATCCACGGGCAACTCCCCGGCATTGTAGAGCTCAAACCAATCTCCTCCGCTCAGAGGCGAAGCCATCCACTCGTTGATGAAAATATCGGCCGCAGAACCAAGCTCGCAAAACTCATGAGGCTCGCCCGGAGTCGGCAGAGAAAGCTGCCACTCCTGCCGAAAATAATCCACTCGCGAAATGGAATAATCCTTCACCTGGAAACCATAGGTGACCGAATCGACCAGAGCGCCTCCGGCCGCCGCGCTGTCATAGAGATAGAGCGTGCCGCCCTCAGCACTGAGGTTGAAATATGTGGATCCCGGAAGCCCATCTTCCGAGCAGGCGACTACGAGGTAGTCCCCGGGCTCAAGCTGCGTCGACTCCGGGAAAACAAAGTAGTTTCCGGAAATTGTGCCATCCATTTTTTTATTTGAGAGCACCATGCCCGAAAGGTCCACAGTTTTGGTTTCCGGATTGTAGAGCTCGACCCAATCAAAAATGTACTCCCCATCCAGACTGTAATATTGAGAGGCAGCGAAAACTTCACTGAACCGGGGCCGCGCCAGAAGGCTCACCCGGTGCGGGGTATAGCGCTCGACCAGCAGCTCAGCGCCCATCACCGCATCCGAGCTGCTCTTAGTATTCTGATGCAGCTCCACGGCAAACGTGTTCAGGCCGCTCACCAGATTCGTCAGCGCGATTTCGTAAGGTCCGTTGAGGCGGCCTTCGCCCGGAAGCGCCGTCGTCAGATAATTCACATTGCCACTGGGCATATTGAGGCGCATCACCTCCACTCCGTTGAGATAGAAAATCAGGCCGTCATCATAAATGGTATTGAGATTCAAAACCCAGCGCGAATCGGGCTCCAGCCATTCGGTGAGCATCGCTTCATCCACCGTGAAAGTCGTCCGAAAGTAGTGCGTTATGATTCCGGTTTTGATCTTCGTATTTGTAGGACCGGGCAGCGGGTCGATCTCGTTATAGAAAAGGGCCTGCCCCTGAAGCCAGGATTGATCATCATAATTGGAATTTCTCCAATCGGTCCCCAGGTCCGTACCGCTCTGGTCGTATCTCCAGAATGCATCCATCGGCACGAGCTCAGTCGTCTCAATCTGCACCTCTTGTTGGGAAAGAACAACCGAGTTGGGCCCGCCCGGAGTCGGTGCGCTCAAAGCACAAATTCTCGCGGAGCCATCCGGGGAGCGTCCGCTGGAAATATCCTCGATTGCCGAGAAGTAGACCACTGAATCAATCCGCTCTTTCCCGGAATCAAAAAGGGAGAGACTGCCCACGGACGAGCTCAGCTTGAAGCTCAGGTGGTTCGCGCCCTGCTCCGGAGCTCCGTCGGCGATAAAGAGAGTGTAGCCTCCCGGCGCAATAAAGGTATGAGGAGCGATGGCGAAGAGCTGCGCTTCCGCCGTTGCATCAGAGAGGTAGAGTCCGCTCAGATCGACAGGGAGTTTGCTCGGGTTGAAGAGCTCCACGAAATCGGCACCGAAAACAGATTGCTCCCGTGCCAGCCATTCATTGATTTTAAGGCAAGTGGGATCGCCCATCTTCACAGCGATATTGGGCGCGGCAGGAGTCGGAGTGCAGAGACTCCATGCACCGGCATTGACCCGGCCCAGAGTGTACCCGCGAATCTGTGCTCCGTAGCTCACCTGGTCAACCGGCTCTTCACCGCGCATGAGGTAGATATTTCCGTCCTCAAGGCTCAGAGGCAAATCCATCCCCAGTTCCACCGCGAGATATTCACCCGGAGAGAGAACGCTTCCGGGTCCGAAGCCGACCCGTCCCGGAATAGAGGGATGGTCCGTCAGGCTCCACGTTTCCAGTTGGATGGTTTCCGTACCGGCATTGAAGAGCTCGACAGACCCGGTATCGAAGAGGAGTTCATTGAGACGCAATTGCCCCGATTCATTCATGACGGGAGCGGCATCGGCACGCACTTCCCAGGAACGCGACCGGGCCACGGACATGGCTTGTCCCATACGGGGATCATGGTCCCACATGCCGATATGTTTTTTACCGGAGACTTCCAGAAAATAGGTTCCCTCTTCTGCAAGGCTCAAAGTCAGCGGCTCGGAAATCGGATACTCCGGGCTCCACTCGCCGAACTCGCCATTGTGATTGATGCGGTAGCAATAAGCCAGGTAGCCGGCACCTTGAGGGAATTTGGGCACTTCCACACCGAAATCGTTATAGACCGCACCGAGGGTCAGAGTGATCTCTTCATTCGGGCGAATCTCCTCAGGCTCACCGGAAATGGAGACGCCTCTCTGAACGGTGAAGCCTTTATCGCGGCCATTCACCCCGGTCCCCAGGGCCGGTGAATCCTCACGCAATGCGAACCACTCTTTCATGATCTGCGCCTGGTCCCAGGTCTGGAAATGCAGGGTCTCTTCGAGCTTCGGAACATAGACGAAGCCCGGATCCGAGGCTGAGTTATTGCCGCCGCGCGCCCAGGGATATTGAGCGACTTGCTCCTCGCCCCAGGGCTCCTGCATGAGGTTGCCCTCGAAGGTCAGAATGGAGGAGTCGTGTGTACGCAGCAACTTCTGAATGTCATAGAAAATATTATCCTGCAGATAATGGCCCAGGCTCTCGGGGTAGCCCACGTCGCCGCAACCGAGCATCCCGCAATCGGTATCTATGCCGCCTTCCGGAGTGACTCTCACCACCGTGTTGTGAGCAATCACGTGGAAGTTGCCGTCCTTGGCTTTCACCGCATGGTCCACGTCATAGAATAAATTGCCGACGATGTAGTGATTGGCCGTGGAGCCGGACCCACTTTCATCGCGGCCACCGCTGATCGCCGAGGCTCCGCCCAGGGAAGTATTGGCCTTATCCTTGTGAGCATGCATAAGGATATTGCCTTCGATCCAGCCCTGGACACCATCCAGGTCAAGGAGATCATCGCCGCCGCCCATGAAAACATTTTCAATGAGCTGATATTTGGGAGAGAGCTCCCAGCTACCATCGGTGAGATCGGCAGGGTCATTGGCACCGGAAGGATTCCCGAAATAATTGCGGTAGAAAACCGCCCGGCCATTCTGCAGAGTACCCTTCACCGCGCGCACCAATTGAATTGGACGGTCCGAGCCCGGGAAGCGGCAATTGCTGACCATGAGCGAGCAGCCTTCCATATTGAGATAGGTCACGCCCACGGTGCCGAAGGTCATGTGGTCGAGGTAAAAACTTCCGTAAAGAGCATAAAGAAAGAAAGAGGTGTTGTCTTTGACATGCACATAGGAGAAACGGTTTTCGGGGTTGCCCACCGCATCGGTCACACCCACATGATTGAGGAGAATATAGCGCCAGCGCTGTCCTCCGGGGATTCCGCTGAAAACAATCGGTTTCTCGCGCGTCCCCTCGGCCAGAATGCGTGCATTTCTTCCCATAGAGACACGGACATTGGGGCCGAAATAAACGGCCGTGCCCGGCTCAATCTGCAATGTGACGCCCTTGCCGATCATGAGGTCTGAATTGATCTGCCAGGGTCCCTCGGCTGCCGTCAGCGTCATATCTGTTTCCAGAGTCGCCAGGTTGATTTCATTTGGCAGAGCTCCGTTTTCGTAAAGAAGATAGCTCTCATTGTAGGCGATCTCTCTGCCCTCCGAGTCATAGGCCTGAGTCACGAGCAAGTTTACCCCCGGATGCAAATCCAGAGCGATGCTCCACACCCCTTTCCAGGCCGTATACTGAGCCGGGAGACCATTGACCAGAACCGAGCTCGTCCGCACCGCATCGGCTTTTCCCGAGAAAACGACATTACGTTGAGTGACGGTGGGATAGCCCTTGGTAATTCCAAACGTGGAGGTCACTTCAAATTTCCCGGGGATGAGCGAAAGAACATAAGCCACCTGGTTCGCATTGAAAGTTTTCATCCGCTCCACCTCCTTGGGGCCCGCCCAATCTCCCAGCACTTTATCCAGAAGAGGGTTCAGATTTTCAGGAGCAAATATCCCCTCTCCCAATTCACGCAGCGCCTTGAAATAGAGCGGCGCAAAAGCATTGTGAGTGATGAAGCGTTTCACCACCGGCAGATTATTCATCCGCCAGATGCCGTCGTTGAAAATTTCGGTCCTCATTCCTCCACCCATGATCGAATCCAGATCATAGCAGAGCAGCTTGAAACGGCGGTCGAGTTTTCCACAATACATCGCGTAATCTTCCCCGTAGCCATTGCCCAGGGATGTCTCCTGATTGGCCAGAAGCGTATTGACCGCGAAATAGCGCATCCATTCTTCCACGTCAACCATCTGCCTCACGCGGTTCTCGTATTCTTCATTCGTGGAATTATTGAGCACGTCCAGAAGATCAATCAGGTCGGACCAGTCGTTCTCGAGACTGTTGTTCTTCTTCACGTAGGCATTGGTGTAGCTGTTCCAGTCAGGACCTTTCCAGACGAGGTCTGCTGCGGCGATATCCCAGGAATACATATGCCATTTGCCACGGTAGATATTACCTTGAGAATCCAGAGGAAACTGCCTCTCGGCAAAATCGCCGTTGAGCACCTCCGTTCCGGTATAAGAGCCAAACTGCGGCGCGATGGGGTTTGCCAGATTTTCTCCATTAACCCGAACCTGTATCGGACGCGTCTCAGCCATGGGGACTCCTGCCATGCGGCTCAGCACGCTCCCCAGAACCTGACAATGGACATCCAGCGTATTGGCGTTCAGGTCGGTGCGGCCTTCCCAGGAACGATCCCCGGGAATCTTGATGCGGATGTTGTGCGGCTTCCAACTGATGGAGCCATTGCCGCGATTGCGGAAACCGCTCTGGTAAAATACTTCCGGCATCTGCCCGCCCGGCGCCTGGTAAATCAAAGTGCCGCCGGCCAATGCATCCGAAGCACCGGAGGCCCAGAGTTTCTTCACCAGATAATCATATTCCACGGTCGGCAGGATGACGCGCAGGAACGGCTGAGTCTGCTGGGCGTCCACGCGCTCTTCATCCACCTGGAAAACCAGCCAGGGAGAGCGGCCCTGATCATTCGGGAGCACTTGCGGGTAGACGCGTTGAGTCCCCTCGCCGATTCGCGCCGTAAAATAAAACTCCACCACGGTCCCCAGCTTCTGAGCCGGGATATAATTGCTGAAAACACCATCTCCGGCCAGAGCGTCGCCGTGCTCACTCAGGTTGCCACTGTCGAAGAGCTGAATCACCGCGAAACGATTGTCCGACTTCGCCCGCCAGAAAACCTGCACATCCGGAGTCTCCGCTGAAAGAGTCGTGACGCGAACGCTCAGATTGATCCTCTCATCAGAACGGGGAATGACCGGCACATGCCGCGGATCGCTCAAGAGAGGCGCTTGCGTTTCCAAATTTTCGCTGACGCTGTTGATGCGGCCCGGGGTTCCTCCGGCGACCCGGCTGGATTCCCAGTTTTGGCCCAGGGATAGAGGCAGCCGCGGGTTCACCAGCTCGGCCGATTTGCCCAGCCCGGCATGTTCACAATTCCAGCTCCAGCCGTCGCGGTTATAAATTTCCTCGTGAGTCAGCTCCCGCCGGGCCCAGTCTCCCTGGTTCGAGTAACTCACCGTGCAGATGACCACTCCGGCGGCATTGGCGAGCTCCACCTTTTCGCCGTTCTTGGAGAGGTTGCCCGACCAGTTGCCCACCACGTTTTCAACGTCGGGATAGGCGAGGCCGAAAGCCTCCACATCCGAGGCGACCACCAGATATGAGCCGGCTTCGACCACCGTGCCGGTTGGGAAGGTATAGCTGATTCCCTTGGTGAAGCTCCAGCCGGAAATATCCTGGGGTACATTGCCCGGATTGTAGAGCTCAAGCCACTGCTCCGAGAGCTCTTCGCTCGCCGGATGATACATCAATTCATCAATGAGAAGCGTCTGAGCAAAAGCCGCAGACACACCCACACCAGCCATTGCCAGCAACCCAAGTAAGCCGGAGAAATAAGCTCTCTTCATTTTATCTACATTTTTTCGATGGACCCTCAGCCAATAAGGTACATTTTAGCCTGAAAGTGCCAAACCCGCAAGCCGCATCCTCTTGTCACCCGGCGACACTTTAATAAACACAGCCAACATTAAAAGGCTTGGTTCTCTATTCCTCATCCTGCTTGATTGTGATAAAGCTAAATCCGGAATTTGCCCGCAGTTTCCATGCCCCACAATACGTAAAAATACGTAAAAAGCACCCGGTTGCCAGGCCGGATGCTCTTGTTAAGAACATTCTGTATTTTTCTGCTTAATCAATTATTCCGAGGAAACAGCCCTGTAGAATTTCTTATCGGCAGTGGGGACTGAAACCAGATAAGGACTCACCGTCTCAATCGGCTCCCAATCTTTCAGGTTCGTGCTGCTCTGTAGCGTCCCGCCAAAGACCAGAGTCATCTCCACCTTTCCATCCTTCACCATTTTTTGTGGGACAAAGACCTCCGGCTCATTTGCCGGCAGGGTCCAGGTGTCAAGATAAGCCCATGGAGCGTGCACCCAAGTTTGAGGAGTTTCTTTCCACCCCGTAGTCCCTTCCAGATAATGAACATGTGTTATCGTGGGCATGGCCCCAAAAACAGACGAGGGCGTATTCCAAGACAAGCTTGGATCTGTCACCGGAAAATCCAATGTGGGAACGTAGGGAGCATTCCCTTTGAAATAAATGTGCCACAAATCGGGACAATCAAAAAAAGAGTTTCTTCCCAAAAACTGCAGGCTTTCCGGGACGATGAGTGCATTCAATTTGCTGCACCTCATGAATGCACCTTCTCCGATCAACTCCAGCTTGTTTTCAAGGTTGATTTCCTCCAGGTTTTTGCAGTCGTAGAAAGCATAACCTTCGATTTTTTCCAGAGATTTTGGAAGGACTACTTTTTTTAGATTCGTGCATCCGTGAAAAGCACACGCTTCGATGATGATGACACCTTCAGGAATTACAACAGACTCAATGGTCTGGTTGTTATCAAAGGCATACAGTGCGATTGTGTCTACAGCAGCACCAAAAACACCACCGAAGGGTTCCGATGAAATGACAACTTCTTTTTCACTTCCGGAATAGCCGACCACTCTAACTCCAATAACAGTTGTTCCGTCTGAGCCGTAAGTAGGCATATATGACAGACCCACATCATTATCTTCAAGAAGGGGAATCTCATTCAGCCCGGAAAAAGAGTCAACGGACTGAGCCTGCGCACTTGTAAAAAACAGACCGCTGACTACCCCTATTAGATAAGTCAAGCTTCTCATACCAAGGAGTAGTGAATCATCTTTTCATAACTCTTACAAGAATAAACTGATAAAAGATTTTACCGCCAAAGGCTTCCAAAAAATCTCAGGAACAGATCAGGGCATAAAAACGCCCGGGGTTTTGCGGTCCCGGGCTGAATTTTTTGCATCTCCTGATGCCAGGCCTGTTCTCTGCGCTTCAGCGGCTCTTACGATTCAGGCGTCTGTGGCGCGTCGAGCTTGCTGTGGAGCTCGAAAGCCGGCCTCAGACTTTGGGAGAGTTCGTTCTGCAAGGCCTGAAGTTTCTGATAACGGGCCACATTCTCAGCCCGCGGCCGGGTGATCTCTTTCTCATTGAGCGTGACGAAGTGGGCGCTCAGCTTATCGATGCCGATGGCTCTGCCGACACTGTTTTCATAACACCAGAAAGCCTGAATCGCCGCTCCATAGGCCGCGCCTTCGCTCACTCTGAGCGTGACGACTTCCGCATTGAAGATATCGGCCATGATCTGGCGCCAGACAGCCGACCTGGAGCCGCCGCCCGTTGCCCGAATCTGAGTCGGTTTCACTCCCAGCTCAGCCAGGCGCAGGAGACCGTAGTTCATTCCCAGGGTCACTCCTTCCATGGCGGCCCGTGCCATATTGGCCTGCGTCATGGTCCGCGTATTGGCTCCGAAAAAGACGCCCGTTCCGTTGGGGACATTGGGGGTGCGCTCGCCTTCCAGATAAGGAACCAGGATTAATCCCTCTGCACCGGGCTCGGTCGATGCAACCATCTCATCCAGCTTGGCAACGCTCCAACCGAAGCAGTCGGCGGCCATTCCGGTGGCGACCGTCACGTTCATCGTACAGAGGAGCGGCAGCCAGCGGTTGGTGCTGTCGCAGAAAGCGGCAATTTCGCCCTTCGGGTCCACGATCGGTTTCTCCGCGCAGGCATAGATCGTGCCGCTGGTGCCCAGACTGGCCGTAATCACTCCCTCGCGGGTATTGCCCGTACCGATAGCGCCCATCATATTGTCTCCGCCGCCGGCGCTGACCAGAGTCCCCTTGTTCAGGCCGAGAATCGCTGCGGTTTCCTGGCTGAGGGTGCCCGCGGGCTGATCGCTCGAGATGAGCCGGGGCAGTTTGTTAAAAAGTTCGTCATCAATGGCGGCCAGTGTTTTGGGCGACCATGAGCGGGTGCGCACGTTGAGGAGGGCCGTTCCGCTGGCGTCGCCGTATTCCATCACCGCCCGGCCGGTCAGCCGGTAGTTGATGTAGTCATGGGGCAGAAGGACCGTCGCCAGTTTCTTGTAGTTTTCCGGTTCATGCTTCTTGAGCCAGAGAATTTTGCCTGCCGTAAAGCCCGGCAGAACCGCGTTGCCCAGTTCCTGGATGGCCCCGTTGAGTCCGCCCAGTTTCTCGGTAATCTCACGGCACTCCTCCGCTGTAGAGGTATCGCACCAGAGCTTGGCCGGACGAATCACCTTGCCCGCCTTATCCAGAGGCACAAAGCCATGCTGCTGAGCGCTCACGCCGATCGCCTTGACCTCGCCGGGGGTCGCCGCTGCCTCCGCCATAGCCCTCTGAATAGACTTACGCACCGCCTCAATCCAATCCGCGGGGTTCTGCTCTTTGGCTCCTGCCGGCAGACCGGCGATCAAGTCATAACTTTCACTCGCCGAGGCAAGCACTTTTCCGTCCTTGACATCCACCACCAATGCCTTGGTGGATTGGGTGCCACTATCTATTCCTATTACCAGCGTTCTCATTCGATTTACTCGACTTTCTCAACATTAGTTAGTCTACTTCATATTGTCAAGAAAAGTTAACCTAAATTCTGACCCAAATTCAAATTCTCTTCTTCGCTTCCCTCAGCCGGAGCGGCCGGCTCTCCTAGCCCTTCAGCGTCCGATGGACTTCCTTGAGGCTCTTGATAATCGGGATGTTTTGCGGGCAGCGCGGCTCGCAGCTCCCGCATTCCACGCAGTAGCAGGCCTGCTGTTTATCCGATAAAAGCCCGTAGCTGAAGCGCGATGCCTCCAGCCGGTTCAGCGCAAAAGCCACGTTATAGAGCTTAAAATTCTCCGGGATATTGACCCCGTTCGGGCAAGGCATACAGTAACCGCAGGAGGTACAGCGGATTTTGTTGCCGCCTTCCAGAATTTTCTTCACTTGCTCAATTACCTCCAGATCAGCGGGTTTCATCGAACCGGCTTCAGCACGGCTCGCAACGGCGATATTTTCCTGAACATGCTCCAATGCGGACATGCCGCTCAGCACCACGGAAACCTCCGGGTGATTCAGAACCCACTCCAATCCCCAGCCAGCCTCCGTCTTCCAGGGATGAGCCTGGCGAAAGAGCTCCCGGGCTGCCGGAGCGATCCCATCCACCAGCGCACCGCCCCGGAGAGGCTCCATCACGACCACGCCCAGTCCCTTGCCGGCCGCATACTCCAGACCGGCTTTACCGGCCTGATAGCGCTCATCGAGATAGTTATATTGAATCTGGCAGAACTCCCAGTCGTAAGCATCCACGATCTCTTTGAAGAGGGAAAACTCGTCATGGAAGGAAAAACCCAGATGTTTGACACGCCCCGAAGAGAGGGCCCGCTCCATGAATTTGAAGAGCCCGGCCTCTTTCACCTGCGGCCAGTGACGCCGATCCAGCGTATGGATCAGGTAAAAATCGATATAATCGGTCTGGAGCCGCTCCAACTGCTCATTCAGAATGCGGTCGAAATCGGCTTCCTTCTGAATCAGCCAGGAAGGCAGCTTGGTCGCCAGTTTCACCTTCTGGCGGTATCCGCCCCGCAGCACCCGGCCCGTGAAAGGCTCGCTCTGGCCGCCTGCATCAATACTCGCCCCATGATAGGGATAAGCCGTATCAATGTAGTTCACTCCCTGGTCGATCGCGTATCGTACAATGTTGCGAGCTTCCTCTTCATTGATGTGTTCGGGATTCTTATCCAGAAGAGGCAGACGCATCATTCCGAAACCCAGAGCTGATACCTGCTCCCCGGTTTTTCCAAATTTTCTATATTGCATGGAATCTGGTAGTTTATGTTGAAGTTGAAATTCTATTTTTGTTTCGAGCGCTCGCGGATGAATCGCAAAGCCAGCAGATGAGCCGGCTCCACCATAGTGCCGTGGTCAAATCCATCCAGCTCCAGGAGCTTGGAGTCTTTGTGGCCGGCCAGTTTGAGCATCCGCCAGAAGAAAGCGCTCTCTTCATAGCGTCCGTAAAGCTCGAGCTCCCGGTCGCCCGAGAGAATCAGAAGCGGCGGCGCATCGGCCCGCACATAAAAGAGAGGAGCCGTGCTGTCAATCAAGGCCTGGTGAGGCGGCATTCCCATCGTCTGGCGCGTGGTGAAATGAGTAATCGAGTGTCCGCTGTAGGGAATCACTCCCGCAAGATCGTTGGCCTCTTTGCCGTATTTCTTCAGCCGGGATTGATCCAGGGCGACCATGTTCACCAGGTATCCCCCGGCAGAATGGCCCGCAATGAAAATTTTCTTCGCATCGCCTCCATATTCGGCGCAGTGGTCGAAAGCCCAGGCCACGGCCGCGGCGGCGTCATCAATAATCTCATCGGTATTGACCTCGGGCGCCAGGCGATATTCCACGCCCATGAGCACCAGTTGATCCTTCAGAAGCGCCTCGGGAATCTCCCGCCGTCCGGCCATCAAACCACCTCCATGGAACCAGACCACGACCGGCTTATGTTCCGCCTGCGGACGATAGGCCACGTCCAGCTGGCACAATTGGTTGGTATGCTGCGCGTCGCTTGCAGGACGGTAGGCAATATCCCGTGCGTATTGATAAGACTGCGGCTCTTCTGCTCCCTGAACCAGGCAGATGAGCGCCATTGCCAGAATAATGATAAGACTTTTTATTTTCATCCAAGATTTATCTCCCAAATGCTGGTAGCAGATTACACTGATTATCGGCATCAGAAAAGGATAAGTTTTACCCCGGGAAACATTGAATCAGCCAGGCCGGGCCTGCACGGAAATAAAAATACCGCACCCCGAAAGGAATGCGGCATATTGATGCGGGGAAAGAACCCGCCCGGAAAGAAGAGATTACGCCTCTTCTTCGACTTCGGCTTCGGTGCTGACGACCAGCGCCCCAACACCCACCGAAGAGGTAATCACGATATTGGAGTAGTGCTCCACGGTGATATCGGTGATCTTGCCGGTCAGGGCCTGCTCATACACCCGATAGAGAGAGCCATCCTCACACGGCGTCACGAATCGCTTGATATTGCTCGGGTCTTCCACCGATTGATGCGCATAGGCACTGAAGAGCAGAACCAGATTCTCCGCGAAACCGACCTTGACGGCGCCCGACTGACGGCGCTGGGTGCATCTGCGCACCTGCTCGACTCCGACCAATCCGGCCAGGGCTTCCGGACTCAGCGTGGCCGACGCAAAGCCGCCGGCAGTGCTCTGGGCACGATGCGAGAGGCTCCGGGCGGCCCAGGAGGAATCGCCGAAGAGAACCCGGTTCGGTTTAAGGCCGGAGGAATCTGCCGCCGATTGCAGCGCGCTGATCAGATCCGAATCCGGGTCTTCACCCGCGGCACCGCTCCAGGTCACCGGCGTATTGCTGCTCGCATCATAGAGGAGCGCAATGGCCCGTCTGAGCTCGGCTCTGAAGAGTCTGCGCAAAAGCCTTGCCACGGCCACCTGCCGCCAATTCGCGATCCCGCTCACCTGGTCCAGGTCCACCCGCAGCGTCAATCCCTTGTTATAGGTCTTGCCCAGAATAATCTCGCCCGAAGGCTCCACGCGGCGAAACTCCGCACCGATGGCGCGGATATCCTCACGCTCCTCCAGGAATTCTTCGTTGTTATCCGCCTTGCGATATTCAAAGCGCCGGGGCACCAGGACCGGCGGCGCCACAAAATCCAGGTCGCCCATGAGCGAGCCCTCATCGCTCCAGCCCACGGCGTAAGCGGTGAGCGGCTGGCTGAGGTAGGCTTCATTGAAGCGCGAGTCATTGGCCAGAGCGATCTGCCCCGGCTGCAAAATGGCGGAGGTCTCCCCGCCCACATCAAAGGTTTTCTTTTTTATTTCTGAATTCATTTTATCTCTTTCTCTTCTTCTGTTTTTTTAGGGCTGGGCTTCGACCACGATCTGCCGGGGCACGCAGCTGACGATCTCCAGTTCATCATTGTTGGCTGCGGCATCAGTGACGCTGTAGCCCACCTGATAATAGGTTCCGGCGCTCGTCGGCAGGACCTGCACTTTGCCCGAAGGCGCCGTGTAGACGGGGACTCCGGCCGCAATTTGACCGGCCGCCACTGCGCGAATCGTTCCCGGGATCGCTCCCAACAGTTCGACACTCAGGTATTCGCCGGCCGCCTGCGCCGTATCGGTAATGACGCCCCAGGGAAGCGTGGAAGCCAGGGCGCACGGTTGGATCTGGGTGGTATCTTCGGCCAGACACCCCAGGAGCCAGCGCTGGGCGATTGCATCCGCGCTGCATTTGGTCAGGGCCGCACCGTGACGGCCGCTCTCATTGGCCAGGGCCTCAGTGCGGCCAGAGCCCCCTGCCCTGTGGCGCAAAAGCCAAAGCAAGGTCCCCAATGGACGTGAGATATTCTGTTTCATCATTCTGATTTTCATTGTTTCTATTGTTGTTCGGAAGAGAGGATTTTTTTGGATTGAGAGAACGCTTCGTGAACGAAGACGCCACAGGCGCCCAGGAGAGCACCTCGCAAAGGACTGGCCTCGGAGAGACCCGCCAGATGGGCCAATACCTCCACTGCCGCTCCCAGGAAAGGAGTCAGAAAAGGAAGAATCGCCCGCGGAATTTTAGGCAGGAAGTATTTGAAGAGACTCACACCGCCCGCGCTCAAAAGCGGCGTCGCGGCCTGCACCAGTGCGGCCAGGTCCAAAGCGCCCGAGCCTGCATTGAGAGTTGAGCTCATCGCCTGAGCTGCATCCGTGGAAGCCGTCGCAGCCGAAGCCCCGACCAGCGCACCCGATGCCAGCATCATTAATCCGATCCATAGTTTCTTGTTGCCGTTATGATCATGTGAAACCATGGGCAATAGAAAACCACCAAACCCGGAGAGCACCCATCCTCTCCCTGGCATCTATGGCAAAAAAGCCGCTATCGGTTTATTGAGGGAAATGGTAGAAGAAAATGACAATCGGCCGGGAGCTTCAGATTCACCCCCGGCCGACTGCAAGAAATCGCGCCTTATGGATTATGGATTATTCGCCGGCTGGATCAGTGCCTCACGGCCCAGGCGGTAATACCGGCGTTTGATAGGCACATTGACATAGGAAACGCTCAGGCTGTAGTAGCCCTCCGAAAGCTTGAGCTCGTTCTCGGGGACTCTCTCCCAGCTTCCATCCACTTGCACGGAGCGCTCCAGCCATGCGCCCGAAGACTGCGCCCACTTCATCGTCAAGCGTCCATTGCTGATCTTGTATTCCCACTCGGGCGGGATGGTCGAAGTCTGATAAGGCACCAGCGAGCGCATGAACGGATAGCCGAGATTGATCTGCGAGTGAATATCCCAGAAGCTGGAAAAATTCCATCCCCAGTACGTGTTCTTATTTTTCATCTGCGACGTCGTCAGGCCGTAGTTCGCATGGCTGCCTGCGGAAGTCAGCTGCCCGCTCGTCTGAATATCCCAGTAACTGTCGCTCAAAGTAATCGTGCCGTAACCGACCAGGCCTCCTTTGTACTTATCCGTGCCGACCACATACCCCACCGAATAGCAGGAGTTGACCGCTTTGGTATTCTGGCCGATTAAGCCGCCCACCCGGTCATAACCTCTCACGACCGCCGTCGAATAACAGGCGCTCACGATTCCGGCGCTCCAGCCCGTCAGGCCGCCCGCATAAAGAGAGGAGGCCGTGACGCTGCCCATCGTGTAACAGCCCGAGAGCGATGTTTCGGTCGCATTCATCCCGATAATTCCGCCCACGTAGTTCTGGCCGCTCACTTGCGCCACCGCGTAACACCATGAGAACGCACTCTTGTAGGCCGCACCGACCAGAGCGCCCACATAATCGCTCCCGCTGATCAAGGCGCCGCCCGTAACACTGCAGCCATTCACCTGACCATTATTTAAATAACCGACCAGGGCGCCCGTCCAGCCGCCGCCCTGAATGGAGGGATTCTCCAGCCGGAGCTGATCAATAAGCGCTCCATCGGCGTAACCGAACAGACCCGTGTAAGTGGCGCCGGCGTGATTTATTTTTAGACCGCTGATCGTTTTCCCGTTCCCGTAAAAATAGCCACCGAACTTGCTCGAGGCGCTGCCGATCGGCGGAAAACCTTTGCCCGTTTCCCAGGTCTCTGTTGCCGAGGCGTCGATATCGTTCATCAAGACAAAATATTGTCCCGCAGAAAAGGCAACGTTCTGGCTCATCCAGAGCAGATTCTCCGCTTGCTTGATCGCGAAAGGATTGGCAGAAGTCCCATAGCCCTCGGGCATGACCGGCTTAGGCGTCTGCGCCTGAACCGTGAAGCTCGTCAGTGCCAGAATTAAAACGATGATGAAGCCCTGGAAAAAAACGGCTCCTCTATTTGAAATATTCCGGCACAGAAAACCGGCGCCTGATGCCGGTAAAGTTTGCTGTTGATAGTGATCTGATTTTTTCATGTTCAGCTGCCAACCAGACTAGCAGATGCGCTGCCGCAGAACAGCCTATTTTTCCGGAAAGCTTTTCCTTTCAGAGCCGTACTCCCTATAAAAACAGGATGGGTACTCTTCCCCCATCCTGCTGATCCCGCTCTACGGAATAAAAATAAGTGTGATTCCCTATTGGACGGAGCCCGGCGGTTCAACCTCCACTGCGAGTGTCCGGTAGAATTTCTCCCCGTCAAAGGCGACTGAGACCAGATAAGGGCTCGCCGTCTCGACCGGCTCCCAATCTTCCAGGTTCGTGCTGCTCTGCAATGCCCCGCCGAAAACCAGAGTCATCTCCACTTTCCCGTCCTTCACCGTTTTTTTGGGGATAAATACCTCCGGTTCATCTGCCGGCAGCGTCCAGGTCTTTAGGACGGCTCCTTCTGTCCACCAGTTAACAGGGCGCATCTGTGAAGGAAACGACGGTATCCCTATCTCAATTCCGGGAAAAAGAATCACCATACCGGAAGGGGGTTCTTTGCCTTCAGTAAAGTTTCCAAACTGGTCGGCCAAGTATTCACCGGCCCAGCCTGTCGTTCCCTCCAGGTAATAGAGAGTGGGATAGGGTTCAGAAAAAACTGTTTCCGGAATCGGCGGATATTGAGGTAGTTGACTGAAAGTGACCAGAGGCGTATTGCCCTTAAAATAGACTCGGCTCAGAACTGAACAGTCCGTGAAGGCGCTTAACCCCAGATGGGTCAATGTATATGGAAGAGTTATTGTTTCCAAGGCCTCACACCCGCTAAAGGCACCATCACCAATCGTGGTGATTTGACCCTTGATAAGGACGTTTTCCAATTGGGTGCAATTCTGAAAGGAAGATTCCCTCAACTCGGTGATCCCGTCGGGCAAGACAATGTTAGTGAGATTGATGCATTTTCTGAAAACGCCTTTTCCCAGTTCGCTCACCCCATCCGGGAGCGTCATCTGTGTCAGACCAAAACATTCTTTGAAAGCTTCATCTCCTATCACCGTCACGCTTTCAGGAATGATTATTTCTGTCAAGTTTGTGCAGCCGTTGAATGTTCTGGTCCCAATTTTTTTGAGATTCTTGGGTAATTGAATCTCCGTGAAACTGGTACAGGCACTAAAAACATTATCCTCCAGAACCTCCCAATCTTCAGGAATTGCTACATTTTCTAACTGAAAACAACCGGAAAAAGCCCCGGCTTTCAGGGTTTGAATATTCGATAAATCGATCGACGGAAGTTTATTGCAAGAACGGAATGCGTTTTCACCAATCTCCCGCACGCTGCTGGGTAAGGTGATATCCGACAGGTTGCGACAGACGCAGAAAGTCGCGTCATTAATTTTTTCCAGGTTGGCCGGAAGCCTCACTTTTTCCAGAGCGTAACAAGCCAGAAAAGCCCCGTTTCCCAACATCTGAACGCTATCGGGCAATATGACTTCTTTCAAAGCCCGACAGTAGAAAAAGGCATCCTGATCTATCACCCGAAGATTGGCGGAAAACTGAACCGTTTCCAGCGCTTCACAACTCATGAAAGACATCACACCCAGATATTCGACCGTGTCCGGGATAACGACAGATTTAATCGTTTTATTCGAATTAAAAGCATAACCAATTCCGTATGAAAAAGTTCCATCTTCCTCAAAAGTATCTCCAATAGCCTTCACCGGAAGCCCCTCAATCTCGGAGGGGATGACGACATGCTCATCACTGCCCGTGTAAGCTGTGATCTTGATCTGGTCCTCCAGGATTTCATATTCAAAATCCCCAAAGACATACCGTTCTCCTGCCGGGTCTTCCTGAGCCCGAAGATTTACGGCGAAAAGAAACGCAATGGTGGTGACGATGAAAGCGACGCAACTCGCTGCCTTATGATGCCGTTGAGTAGAAAAATTTTTCATATTTCACTGTTCCCTTCCTGGGAGATGGATATCTTCCTAAAAAGCAACTTAGACCCAAGATACAAGTTCTCAAATATAAATCAAGCGTTTTCTGAAAATTTCTCAAATTTTTTTGAGAACTGATTCTAAAGAGGAAAAGCAGGACCCTCAAAACCGGCTTTCCTTTTTACTAAAACAAATCCGAGTGTGACCCTACACGATAGAGGATGAGAATGAGACAATCCTCCACTTTCTGATAAACCAAAAGCCAATCGGGCTCAATATGGCATTCACGGTAGGCGGAATACTTCCCCTTCAAGGAATGATCGCGATATCGCTCTTCCAGAGGCACGTCGTTTGACAAGGTCTCAATAACAGAAAACAACTCATCGAGATTCTTCCCCCGGTTTCCGGCGAGTTTAATGTCTTTCTTAAACTGCGAGGTGAACTTTACGTTGTATTTCATTCATCCAGCGCAGCTCGTAAATCCTCAATGGAAGAATACCCCTTGGAGCGCTTATCCTGGAGAAGCCGCTCCCCCTCGGCAAAGGCGGCAAGAGTCGTCTTGTTGGGCATATCTGCCGTTATGGTGAAAGGAAGCCCATTTACTCTTATTGCCTGGCGCAGAAATACATTTACAGCCGTAGTCATATTCATGCCAAGGCTCTCAAAAAGCTCCTCGGCAGATTTCTTGACCTCTTCATTGGTGCGAATACTGATATTGATCATTCCCATACAGAATCCCTCCGTATCTTGGCTAAGATATCACACCGGAGGTAGGATTGCAAGATATTGAAGTCTATTGTATTTAAATTTATTTATAGTGTAATACAATGTATTACACTAGCAGCATTACCCTTCACGGGCATGCACCGGCTAAGCTCCCAGGCGGACCTCGATGCGGGTGATCGCTCCCGGAAATCCCGGCAGCTGCGGTATTTCCGAAACGTGGTCCATGATGTGCATCAAGGCGGCTTCATCAAGCATTCTTATTCCGTCCCGCAGAGCTCGTTTCTGCTCCTCCGGCAGGAACGGCGAAGGCAGGACTCTCACCCCGGGCGGGAGAGGAGGCATCTTCATCACATGCTCATTCATCCGGGCCCGCAATTCATCGGCCTGGCGTTGGGCTCTGGCCATGAGCGCCTGATTATTCTTCATGTTTTCCTGAACCTCTTCGAGCATCTGCCTGTATTTTTCGAAGTCGAAATTTTGCACGATCACCGTCGTTGAAAAAGAGGGAATCGACTGCTGCGGTCCGCTATTCTCCGCGGATTCGGGCAGCGGTGCCGGTTCTGTCACTTCAGCCGGGGCAGGTTCCACCTCCGCCATGATCTCAATCGGCGCGGTCGGCTCCTGTTCTTTTTGCGACTCCGTTTTGCCGCTCAGGCAGGCCGGAGGCAACGCAAGCGCCGCCACAAGCAGCAGGCAGATTCTTTGAGTACGGCTTTCCAGACTTCCCTTCCCCAGAGCCATCATCATCCGCAGCCGTTTTTCCAGGAAATTGCCGCTATTCATCTGGCTCGCCACCAGAGGCGCAGGGCCAAACGCATGCAAGGAGAGCCGCTCCACGGCATTCAACAGCGACTGCGCATAGTCATAGGGACGCCCTTCAACCCGGTCCAGAACCAGCGCATCGCAGCAAATCTCCTCGTTCAAACGCAGGTGCCGACGGCCCCACCAGACCAGCGGGTTCCACCAGAAGGCAACGCACGCCAGCCATTCGAGCCAACGCACCTGGTAATCCTTCCGCTGAACATGGGCCAACTCGTGACCCAGCACCCATTTGAGCTCCTGCAATGAAAGGCTCTCCACCAGAGTCCGGGGCAAAATGACACTTACCCTGCCGCCCATCCACCAAACCATGGGCGAGAGCTCTGCGCCCGAAATCCGCAGCACCGGCAGCCGTCCTCTCTTAATTCCCAGACGGCGGGACAACTCACGGGAAAGAGCCTCCACCGGCTCAGGTGCGGGGCTGAAATCCGAAGCGATCAGGCGGTTGAAGCGATAGGCACGCACCAGCGAGAGCACCAGCAGTAACACACTGCCGCAAAACCAAATCACAAAAAAAGGCACCTGCAGCTCAGCCCAAACATGGTTGAAATCAAAACCCGAAACCGCCGGATTTATCGCCGCGAACGCCTGTCCCTCAATATCTCCGGAACCGGTCTGCCCCATCGCCTGCAGTGCACTCTCCCCGGCAAAAAACTGCGAGAGGTGCTTGCCCAACACGGGAATATCCGCCGTATCAAAGGATACCAGAGGCGGACTGAGCAGCTTCACAAATACGACCAGCCAGAAGAGATGCGCCAGGGCCGGACGCCGCAGCCACCTCTCCGCCAATAGAGCCGCCAGCGCCAGAGCCGAGGCGAAAAAGAGATTGCTCAATACGATTTGGAAAAAGGCATTCATCCCCGCTACTCCTTTTCATCCTTCAACTCATCCAGGAGATTCCTCAAGCGCTGGATTTCCTCTTTCGAGATTTTGTGCTCCTCCACAAAGTGCGTAATGAGAGGCGCCAGCGAGCCCTCCGTCAGCTTCCGGGCCAGGGATTCCATCTGCGAACCCGCATACTCCAGGCGCGAAATTCGGGCCGAAAAAAGCAGAACCGGCTGACTCGTATCCCGTTGCACAAACCCCTTCTCCTCAAGCCGCTGCAAAAGCCGCTGCACCGTCCCGTGCTGGGCCGTCTTGGCATCCGGGTAGAGCTCTTCACGTATCTGCCGGGCCGTCAGTGAGTTCTCTTTCCAGAGAAGCTCCATGATTCCCAGTTCCGCATTGGCCAGTGTGGAGGTTTTGTTGTCGCTCATTTCTCTCTTATCCGCTCTTTAAAATCTCTTTTCTCTGAAACTCTGGGCCGAATCATGTCCGGCTCGAGTTCGCCCGAGAATTTACGACAACCTGTCGCAAATGTCAATTTCCGCTTCACCCCGCAATCGCTAGAGCCCCTCACCCTCCGGCGAGGGCAAAGGGCTCCTTTCGATATGAGCGAATTACTCTTCGCTTTGAGATGAGTTTTTCACAGTATTTTGTCCGCCCAGGATGCGCTTGAGGAGCTTTTCCAGCCCCTCTTCGGCCGTCATATTCTTGGATTCTACCCGGTTCTGAATCCTGCGGGCCGCGCGCTGAAGCTCCTTCAGAGTCGGGGAAACCGCTGCATCGGGCCGCTCCAGAGAGTGCATCCTCTTTTCGAGCCGTTCCAGCCGTGCATTGATATCTCCCTCGGGAGCAGGCATGTTAAACATTCTCGGGTTGATATTGGCTGCGGGCCAATCGCCGAAAGGCTCCCGGCCCATCTTTTCGAGCATCCTGTTCATCTGCTCGCGGCTCTCTTTCAGCACTCGCTCCCGCTCTTGGCCTGCTTTTTCCAGTTCTTTCATGTGTGCTTTCAGGTCATCCTTCTGAACTTCCCCGGGGACGGGCGCCTTGAGAGGACAATCCCCTTGCACTTTCAGAGACCCCCGGAGCATGTTGACAATCGGCTCGCTATCCATGCCAGCCGAGCGCAATGCAGCCTCAACTTTCTCGAGAATCGCCTGAGCTGATTCGCACTCGGCCGGGGCGCACTTGGCTTCCTCACAAGCCTCGGGACACTCGGCGCAGTCGCTCGGATCCCCCGTGATTTGAAGCGAGATTTCTCCCTCCTTGTTTTCGGGCTGAACCTCTTTGCCGTTGACCCAGACTCTTGTCTGGACCTTCCCATCGGGCTGGGATTGAGTTCTAACCTCAACCTTCCGCTCGAAGATCTGTTTCTGCGTTTGCGGCTCAGCTTCGGGCTGATCACCCTCTGCCGGAGCGCTGAAAGCCCAAGGCGAAACCAATGCCCAGGCTGCCAGGATAGCGGCCGCCTTCAGTGAGGAGGAACCGCGCTCATTCCTGCGAAAACTATTCAAGGTATTCATGTTATCTATCCAATATACGGTTTGTTCTAATCTCTCTGCCGGCTGATCACTTGTGGACCACCGGCTTAAATACGACATCATGTCGTATTACAAAGACAAACATACGACACTTTGTCGTCCCTGTCAACTCCCCTCCTATATTTTTCTCCCGAATCCCTTCGACGCCTCGGGAAATCCTTACTTGATCAGCTCGGTTTCACCCAGAGGCTGTTCAATGAAACACATCGGACTCTCTTCTACGAAAAAACGGATTTTAATGCTTTTGGCAGAAGGAACCTCAGGTATATTCCTGAATTGGATTGGTTTCGTCTTTTCGTAATCAATCGCTACTTCTTTCGCTGTCGAATTATATCCCGACTTCACGTCAGGCCACATCAATTCCAGCCTTCCTCTAATCGGGCCAAGTGTTGTTACCTGGTTCTTCAACATCATGCGTCTCGTGTATTTGGCTTTGTTGAAAGATTCTGAAAAAGAAACACTTATTAATCCAGAATGGTATTGGCACTCACTCACAAAGAGACCATTTTTCTCGAATAAATCTTCTCTACAAATTTTGATTTTTTCCAAATACTTTTGATACGCATTCATGTTCTCTTCTTTCAAGTAATTCAGAAGAGTTATCCGCTCGACATTATTTCGACAAAGAACCCACTTGATACAACTATCTATCTCAAATTCACCCGGATACAATATCTCCGCGTGCCTGTACCTTTTCAATTCTTCAACATTTTCTGACCGCCCTGTACTATAAATTTTTTTGAATTCAAATTGAGCAAATTCTTTTATGCTGTCACAAGGCTTGCTCCCGTGCCCCGACTGGGGCCCTTCTGAGAATTTAACGCCCGGCGTAGATAACAACTTTTCCAGATCGAAAAGTAAAAAAATAGGCACGGGAACATTAGCATTCATATCTCCGTCGTAGCGCAAAGCCGGATGCTTGAATCCTTCATTGTGGTACTGCGTTGGCGTCAGAGGTCTGAAATAAAAGCGCACAAAGGCGTCCGCGCCCGTCTGTGTCATATCAATGACTTGCCGGCTTGCGTTATCATTCGCCATCAGACCGAGCGCTTCTGCGCTTATCCTGCTATAGAGCTTGCCGCAAGATAAAATGGGAACCGCATTGGTTAAATTGGTATAATGGAATGCGAATTTTGGCCACCATTTAACGGGGCTGTGTTTATCGCAGTTTTCTTTGATGACCTCTCTGTAGTTCACGGTCATACCTCTTTGAATGCGTAGGCGCGGCCTGCCCCTTCCTTTACTTGATAGCCGGCCACTTTCTCCGAAGCACGGCCATTACTCATTCTTATTTTAGATAAATATCCAAGTGAGTGCAGCAGGGCAAAAATGAAAGTCGCCTTCCTGTTCTCTTTTAAATCAGGAAAAACACCTTTTGTTCTGACATCATCCCAAGTTTCGAAAAACTCATCTTCAGTGACAATTAAAGGTTCATTTCCACCTGGAGTTGAAATAATGAGACTATTATCTGCCCATTGGGCTCTCATCAGGCTTCCGGCATAAGTAAATGAGTGGGGAGCAATCCCGTAGTTGCATCTGATTTCGTCCTTAATTCCATTAAAAGACATGTCTCTTGCGTTGGTTTTCATCCATTCAAGAGTCTCCCGGGGTGTTCTATGCTCCGGAACGTCGCTTTCATCCATCCCAAGATAGATATAAACATCAATGGGCAGGTGCTTAAGGTATTTTTCCATCAGGGGCCTGACGTCGTCCCAATTCAATTCTCCATTCCCGCAACCCAATCGCGGGAACGCTATGGACGTTACCCCCTTATCAGCATAGGTGCCGACAAACTTCTCGAGTCCCTTTTCTATATACTCAAGTTTTGAAGGATTTCTCCAATTCTCCTTTGTTGGAAATAATAAAACCCAATGATCCGGAGCGTAATACAACATGAGTTTCCCTACTTCCAGCTGGTTATTTTCGCATACCTTCCGATATGCGTTAAACATTTCCGGATAGCGATGTTTGAACGAGAGCGCCAGCCCTTTTCCCATCACGCCTACGGTATTCACTGTATTCACGATGACTTGGGCTGGAGAATCAAAAATATCTCCGACAATATATTCAATCATGTTGCGTTCTCCTGCGGGTTGATTCTCACGGCATCCGGTGAAACAAACCTAACACATACGAGCACAATATAAACGAGAGAACATCATATTTCAACATTTCAATGCCGGGTGCCGGCAGGTCTATTTTTGGACGGGATGCCGGGTTTCTTGATTTTTTTGCGTGAACGGGTACACTGGTCCTCTGGATGAGCAACAGCGGCCAATCTGTCAAAATGACCCCCATGATGACGCAGTATCGGAGAATCAAATCCGAGCTGCCCAAGGACGCGTTGCTGCTCTTCCGGCTCGGGGATTTCTACGAAATGTTCTTCGAAGATGCCCTGGAGGCTTCCCAAATTCTCAATATCGCCCTGACCAAACGCGGCCAGTATCCCATGTGCGGCATCCCCTTTCACGCCGCCCAGGCGTATCTCTCCAAGCTTCTGGAAGCAGGCCGCAAAGTTGCCATCTGCGATCAGATGGAGGAGCCGCGGCCGGGCCAGCTCGTCCGGCGCGAAGTCACGCAGATATTGAGCCCGGGCACTCACTTCGATGAACGGGTCCTGAAGGCTGAGCGCAATAATTTCCTGGCAGCGATCTATCCCCAGGGCTCATGTCTGGGACTGGCCCTGGCCGATTTGACCACGGGCGATTTCCTCACGACCGAGCTCAGCACTCCCGCCGCACTCATGGCCGAAATGGAACGCCAGCGTCCGGCCGAAGTCGTCATCCCTTCAGAAGCCGAAGAGCTCCGGAAATCGCTTCTGCCCGCTTTCCCGCATGTGAACCTTTACGAGGACTGGGTCTTCGCCCCGGAAACGAGTTTTTACACTCTGAAAGATCATTTCAAGGTTGCCACGCTTGATGGCTTCGGGCTGCGCGGCAAAAACGCGGCGATCGGTGCCGCCGGAGCCCTCATTCATTATCTGGAGCAATACCTGCGCAGGCAGACATCCCAGCTCTCGCGCCTTACCTTCTACGAGCGCAGCGATTATCTGGCGCTCGATGCCCATACCTTGAGGAACCTCGAAATTCTGGAACCTCTAAACCCGGAAGCTCCCTCCATTTATTCCCTCTTCGGGGTGATGAACCAGACCGCAACCCCGATGGGTGCACGACGTCTCCGGCTCTGGCTCTCGCAACCTCTGGCAGACCCAGCCGCCATCAAAGAGCGCCAGGAAGCGGTCCGGACCTGGCTTGATCATCCGGCACAGTGCGATTCATTCCGCCAGATGCTCTCCGTTGTCCGGGACCTGGAGCGTATCCTGACCCGTCTGACGGCTGCCTCGGGCAATGCCCGCGATATGCTCAATCTCTCTCAGGCCCTCGAGCAGCTGCCCGCGCTCAAAGAGATTCTCTCCACGCTCTGCCCCGGTGTTGCACTTTTCCAAAAACTTGCCGGCGAAATTACCCTCCAGCCCGAACTGGTCACGCTCATCCAGAGCCGGATTGTGGAGGAGCCCCCGATTTCCGTGCGCGACGGCGGGATCATCCGCTCCGGCGCCAGTGAAGAACTTGATGAACTGCGCCAGATCATGCAGGGCGGAAAAAGCTGGATCGCCCGGATGCAGCAGGATGAAATCGAGCGCACGCAGATCCCGAGCCTCAAAGTCCGGTTCAATTCCGTTTTCGGTTACTATATCGAGGTCACCAAAACTCATCTGGATAAGGTGCCCGAGCGCTACATCCGCAAGCAGACAATCGCCAACGGCGAACGCTTCATCACGCCTGAATTGAAGGAATGGGAAGGAAAAATCCTGGGCGCAGAAGAGCGGGTCAAGCGCATCGAGTACGAACTCTTTTCCCAACTGCGCGAAGAGGTCGTTGCGCATCTGGAAAGCATCCAGCAGACGGCACAGGCTCTGGCCCAGCTTGATGTCCTGGCCGCTTTTGCCCAGACGGCGCGGCTCCACAACTACATCTGCCCGGAGGTCGGCAATGAAGGCATTCTCCTCATTCAAGACGGACGCCACCCGGTTCTGGAGCAGACACTGCCGGCCGGCCGCTTTGTCCCCAACGATATTGACCTCAATCCGACCCAGAAACAGATCGCCATCATCACCGGTCCCAACATGGCCGGCAAAAGCACCTATATCCGCCAGAGCGCCCTCCTATGTCTGATGGCCCAGACCGGTTCCTTTATCCCGGCACGCCAGGCCAGAATCGACGTTGTGGACCGAATCTTTACCCGCATCGGCGCCAGCGACGATATCGCGCGGGGACAATCCACCTTCATGGTCGAGATGAGCGAAACGGCCGCCATTCTCAACAGCGCAACCAAACGGAGCCTCATTATCCTTGATGAAATCGGTCGCGGCACCAGCACCTTTGACGGACTGAGCCTGGCCTGGAGCATCGCCGAGTATCTGCATAATCAATGCGGCGCCAAAACGCTCTTTGCCACGCACTATCATGAATTGACCGAGCTGGCCGAGCGCCTGCCCCGTGTTCATAACCTCAATGTCTGCGTCCGCGAATGGAACGACCAGATCGTCTTTATCCACAAATTGATTCCCGGCGGTGCTGATAAAAGCTACGGCATCCATGTTGCGCGTCTGGCCGGGGTCCCCTCCGGTGTTCTGAACCGTGCCATTGAAGTCCTCTCCAATCTGGAAGAAACGGAGCTCGCGCCCCTGGGCAACGAAGATGAAATTCCTGAAGAGGGAAGCGACCCGACCGGAATCGCCGGCCAGGAAAAAAAACCGCGTACCACCGCAAAACGCCAGAAACTCCGCAACCTCCCCAATCCCAACCAGCTCGATCTCTTCTCGGAACTGGGCCTCTAAAGAACGGCCGCCCTAAAAATAAATCCGCCTCAGATTCTCAGTGTATTATTCTTCAGACACCCTGGTCTCTTCCACCGGATGCGGGCGTGGCTGCCCGTTCATTTCTGCTAAAACATTTTCCAATCGCTTGCGAAAAAGGTTGAAGCTGGGCATTTTGATATTTTCCCATTCTATGTCATGAAGCTCTTCTTCGGTAATGAGATCGTAGGGGTTTCTTTCTGGATCCAACGCTTCTTGAAGCAACTTTTTGAGAGAATTTGGGCTGGCATCGTTTCCGGACATCTCTTCAAAGCGCTCGCAGTGATTATAGGCATTCTGCTTCGGCAGCCCTTTTTGATAATACCCCAGCAACCACGCTTCACTCTTTGGCCTGGGCACCATGGGAATTCCATAAGGATTGCCGCTACTATCAAACCCCCGCTGCATCGCTTTGACTTTTTCCTCCCACAAATCCCGGGGTGCCGAGCAGGTCCCATCCGTATCCGTGAAGAAAATAACGCCCCAAGATTCGCCTTTGTGTTTGGCTTCTTCTCCCAAATAGAACGCGCTCAAAAAAATTTCATCGAAAGGCTTTGCTTCTCTTCCGCGAGCCAAAATGTTTCTGTGGTTCTTCTTATTCTTCAGTTTTTTGACATCATTTTCAGTTAGAAACTGGTATTCGGGAAGGCGCTTATACCCTTTCTTGGAGATGGCATCTACTATATGCGTCATGGCTCCTTTTATGAACCCTCGCTCGTTGTCTTTTTTACCCAGATCGCTGGGGCCCTCTCCGGCCAGAATGAAATGCATTACTCTTCCCTCTGCAGATCGGTTTCTTTCGCTAATGTATCCGCCAAATCCAGCAAGTTGGTTTTGCTCATCACCTGCCCGGCACCCAAAAATTCCAGTTCCTTCTCCATGGCCGGCAATTCAAAAAACTTTTTGGCATGGGTATAGCCATTGCTATCCTTATAGAACATCACGACACTTTTCCTTGCGGCCTGGTCTGAAAGATAGTTCAACAGCAATGCGCTGTGTGTCGTTACGAACACCTGTTTTCCATCAAAATTCTGAAGGATATCGACGAGTTTTCCAATCAATTCCTGATTCATTCCATTTTCTATCTCGTCGAAGAAAATACATTTATTCTTTGAATAGAGCTGCGACAAAAACACAAAGAGACGCAACGTCCCATAGCTCAGGTGAGAAGAATCAAAGAAAACCGCTTTTTCAAGTTCATTCAAGAGCAGGTTTTTCCAGCCAAACCTCTGTTTGCGGATGCGATAATTTTTGAGAGAAGGATAAAAGTCCCGAAGCCTTTTGACGAAATCCTCCTGCGACGCTGCATCCAGTTTAGAGAGAAAACCGACAAGCCCACCGCCGTCCGAGGCCACATCCACCTCTCTTATATTACTAGAAACTTTTGAAGCTTGCGAAATAGACTCCGGGTTCAGAACTCCGAAAATTTTGATCTCCTTCAATCTCTTTACAAGGTGCAATGATTGCCCCACATACGAGAGCATGGAACCCGTATACTTAAAACCTTTTGGTAAAGTTACCCCCCCATCCGACAAACTGAGTTTATTTTCGGAAAAAGACATCAGCTTCTCTTCGCAGCCGTTCCTGATTTTCAGCAACGTCTCTGAGGTACAGCGCAGCTCCTGAATATTAAAGAACGCTTTCCACCGCTGTGTTACCCCTTCGCTTGACACGTCGATTTCAAACTCGACCGAGCGCTTGGGTGAAGCGAAGGTAATAATATCCTGCGGTTTCCATCTGTGTTTCGAAAACCAATCCTCAATGCGTCCATCAAGCATGGCTTTGATAAAATCAAGAAACTGCAAAAAAGTAGTCTTCCCCGAACCATTCAAGCCTATCAAACAGGTGAATGAGCCAATATTCGCCAGTTCAAAATCCTCAAATGATTTAAAATACTTAACTTTTACACGGGTAATCATCGTTTTGATTTCCTGTTTATCCCACACTTTCACTCTCCGCCAGAACGCCACTCTAATAGCCGGAGAATCAACAATAACCGCCACAATCTATACCACTATAAAATGATTTCTTCAACACCATATTGACGCATTGCCTATAATTCGCCCCGCGACTGGGAATTTGTAACTACTCAAACTAAAACGACCTCTAAACACTCTCCGTGAGCACAAGAAAACCGGGAGAATGCTAGAATGCCGAGCTGTACGGTATCCTTGCGGGAGGTTTTAAAACTTCGGTGTTTCAGAACCAGTTTTTGCGGCCGATAACGTAAGTTTTCTCGAACTCTTCATCGTTCCTGGTCATGTAAATGACACCCTCAATGAAGGCTAAGCCCATCAGGGCGAGGGAGACCAGACCGTAGAGCATAAAGGCAATTATTGTGCTCATCTCCGTGAGGCTTAGCTCCGAAAGGTCTCCTATCGCGAAGGAGCAGAACGCAAAACCGCAAACCTGTACCAATAAATAAACCAGTCCCGGACCGGTATAGCCCAGATAGAATTTATGAGCCCCCAGACCGCCTAAAAGAAACGCCAGAAATGCGGCCATCATTTTACTCTTTGTGCTCTTTGAGCTCAGCGCCCCGGGGACCACAGAGCAACACTCCAGAGCTCGATAAATAGCCCTGGCTTCACCCTCCTGGATTTCAAAATCGACATTCATTCCCCTTACTGGAAGAATCGTATCCTTCCATTCGATCGGAGCGAACGTGTACCGCTTACCATCGTTACCGGAGATAATTCCGGTCTCCGTCTGTGCGGTGTAATATAAGACCCGTCCTTGCATTAACTTTCCCTTTCGAAAGCCCGGATTGCAACACGTTCCCGGCCCTTTGTCAATGCAATTAAAAACGGCAGGCTTAATCCGACTTTTTTCTGATGAGGCTTCCGCTTTTTCAGAACCAGGGTCTTCTGCCGGTGACGTGATTTCTCTCGAAATCTTCGTCGGTGCTGACCAGGTACAAGACACCCTCAATAACGGCTATCACACCTAATATAAAATTGGGAACACCGAACATGAAAACTGTCAACACCCACCCGACGGTGTTCGTCAGCAAAAACACCAGCCCGGGGCCGATATAACCCAGGTAGAATTTGTGAGCTCCCAGAAAGCCCAATAAAATCGCCAGAACTCCGGCCACTATTTTATTTTTTTCATTCAACACCCCGGAGCAACACCCCAGAGCACGATAGATGGCTTTGGCTTCACTCTCCTGGATTTCAAAATCAACATTCATCCCCCTGGCAGGAGGGACCGTATCCTTCCACTCGCTCGCAGCGAACGTGTACCGTTTCCCATCATTACCTGAGATGACTCCGCTTTCCGTCTGAGCGGTGTAATTTAAGACCTGGCCTTTCATCCATTTTCCCTTTCGACAATTCGGATTGCAACATGTTCCGGAATGTTTGTCAAACGAATTGGGAAAAAAGGATTTTTTTCAGATGAGTCCCCGTTTTTTGAGGAGCTCTTCCATCGCCTTATCCATCACGAGGTCAGCCAGAGGGCGAGTCGTGTGGTCCAGTGCGGTCGTGGCTGCTCTGAGCTTCAAGGTGTCTCCGGTTTTGGTCTTGGGGTTCTCGGTTTCCAGCATCTCTTCGATGTGACTCAGGGCGGCTTCGATTTTCTGACGCTGCTCAGCCGGGAGCTCGTCACCGCAATCAGTGAGCCCATTGCGGGTAGCCAGGATCGTATCGCGCGCGCGGATTTTGGCCTCGATCCATTGCCGGACCTTCATGTCGTCGCGGGCGTTGTCGATCGATTCCTGCACCATCTTCTGCACATCCTCGTCCTTCACATCAATTGTCGATTTGAGCGGGACCACCATCTCTTTGCCGGTCTTCACATCGCGCGCCAACACGTTCAGGATTCCATCGGCATCAATGGCGAACTGCACACCCACACGCGGCACACCCTTGGGGGCCGGCTCGAAATCGAGCGTAAAGCGGCCCAGGCTCCAGTTATCCACCGCCCGTTCGCGCTCGCCCTGCAAAACATGGATGAGCATATTGGGCTGATAATCAACCGCCGTCGTGAACATCTCCCCGGCCTTGGTCGGTATGGTCGTATTGCGCGGGATAATCACGTTCATGAGCCCGCCGAAGGTCTCGATCCCGAGCGATAACGGGGTCACGTCCAGAAGCAGCACCTGATTGAGATTGCCCGAGAGTATCTCAGCCTGCACCGCTGCGCCCAGGGCGATCGCCTCATCCGGATGCTGGGAGGTATTGAGCTCGGGTCCCTTGCTCTGCGGTTGATCGGGGTCGGCACAGTGAAACACTTCCGAAACCAACCGGCGCATGAGCGGCATCCGGGTTTGCCCGCCGACCAGTATCACCTGGTCCAGGTCCTCGGGCTCCAGCCGTGCATCCGAGAGCGAATGGAGACAGTGCGCCCGGGTGCGCATCACGATGTCGCCCGTCAATTCTTCAAGTTTCTGGCGGCTCAATTCGCAGTCCAGACTGTATTGCGGCGTGAGGAAGGGAATCGAGATGCGGGTCTGGGTGACTTTACTGAGCTGCTTCTTGGCTTGCTCAGCCACTTCGCGCACGCGCGCCGACTGCTCCAAATTCTGAGTGACATCCAGTCCGGACTCCTCCCGGATTTTCTCGATGAGAAATTCCACCACCCTTTTATCGAGGTCATCCCCTCCCAGGCGGGTATCTCCGTGAGTGGAGAGCACCTGGAAGACGCCCTTATTGAGCTCGAGAATACTGAGGTCAAAGGTCCCACCGCCGAAATCGTAAACGGCGATTTTGGAGCGATCCTTGAGTTTATCGAGCCCGTAGGCCAGAGCGGCGGCCGTCGGCTCATTGATGATTCGCTCCACGGTGAAGCCGGCCAGTTCGCCCGCCTTACGGGTAGCGCTGCGCTGAGCATCGTTGAAATAGGCCGGCACCGTAATCACGGCACGGGTGACGGGCTCGCCGAAAAATTCTTCCGCATCTTTTTTGAGCTTGGCCAGAATCAGCGAAGAAATCTCCTCCGGCGTCCAGAGCCGCCCCTGCAGATTGATCGTCACTCCCTCGTGGCCCTGACCGCCGACCGGATAGGTCACGAGCATCTCCTCCTGGGCAATCTCGTTGCCGCGGCGTCCCATGAAGCGCTTGATCGAGTAGACCGTCCGACCCGGCTGGAGCACACGCCCGCGGGCAGCCTCCCATCCCACGACCGGCTCGGAATCCGGTCCGGGGAAATAGACCACCGACGGAGTCAATCGCTGCCCCTGACTGTCTGCCATCACCAAAGGAATTCCCGAATCAACCGTCGCAGCCAGCGAGTGAGTCGTACCCAAATCTATGCCGATTATTTTACTCATCAACCACACGAAGTATGGCCTCAAACAGCTCTTTTTTCAAGGGACCAGCCGCATTTATAGACGAATGAGAATAAAACTGCCTTTTCAAAGAGTAATCACTTTTTATGAATTACGCCGGATCAGCCCTCGGCGGGTTACTGATTCGGTGAGTCGCTCAAAATATAATCTGAAACTTTCCGGAATATGCGGTTTACTCCTAAAACATGCTCTGAATGACGCAGCGCATGAAGAAAGAAGCATTCTGACAACAGGAATAAGTAAGGTAGCATATTATGAAAAAATGGGTACTTATGATCTCCATGATCGCGGCTGCGAGTTCCTGGGTGGCGTTCAGCGCGCCGGCCCGGGAAGCGGCTCCGCCCGCAGAGAAAATCACACTGCCGCAGGGTGTCTCTTCAATCCCGAAAAGCGCAACTCCGTCCTACAAGAATAACGCTTTCGCGCTAAATCTGCTCAAGGCCGGTTGGAACGACACTGAAAATATCTTCCTGAGCCCTTACAGTATCGCCACCGCACTGGCGATGCTCGAGTCAGGCGCCCGGGGTGAAACCGCCCAGGAACTGGCTCACGTTCTTTGCTGGGAGAAACCCGGCAAGCCGATCCTCGAAGCTTTCTCCGAAACTCAGAAAGAGCTGCAGAAAGCACCCAAAAGAATCCGGCCTCTCAGAAACACTGAGGAAATGCTCAGTCTCTCTCTGGCCAATTCACTCTGGCCCTCGGAGAGCTTCCCGTTCTACCCGGACTACATCGATTCGATGAAGAAGCAACTGGATGCGGAAATTCATCTGAGCGACTATCAGAAAACCGAAGAGGTTCGCACCCGGATCAACGACTGGACCGCCGAACATACCCGCGATAAAATCAAGGACCTGATTCAGCCCGGGGTCCTGGACCCGATCACCCGGATGGTACTCGTCAACGCCATCTATTTCAAAGGCCAGTGGATACACACCTTTGATAAAAGCGCGACAGCGGAAGATGAGTTCATCACCTGTGACGGGAGCCGCAAAAAGGTTCCCTTCATGAACAAGCTCGAAACCTATCCCTATTATGAGGATTCAGAGCTGCAGGTCTTGAGCCTGCCCTATCACGGAAACCTCTCGATGAAAATTTTCCTCCCCAAAGACGCCAAGAAACTGGCCGAGGTGAAAAAGAGCTTCTGCGAAGGGGGATTCCAAACCTGGACGAAAGCCATGAAGCAGCGTTCGGTAAAGGTGAAAATGCCCAAATTCAAGATGGAAAAACGGCTGGACCTCAATGATCTCCTGACCCAACTGGGTGCCGGCTCCATCTTCTCGGAGCAAAAAGCCAACTTCGGGGGCATGTATAATCGGGCCAATTTCCTCTTTAACCTCTATGTCAGCAAGGTGATTCACCAGGCTTTCATCGATGTGGATGAGATGGGAACCGAAGCCGCTGCGGCAACGGCCATCGTCATGAAAATGACTTCTGCCCTGCCGCCCCAGGCAGAAGTCAGCTTCGTGGCCGATCACCCGTTCCTCTTTGTCCTTCAGGATGACGTTACGGGCTATATTCTCTTTGCGGGCCAGATGCTTCAGCCCTGATAAAGAGGGGCTTACTTGGCCCGGCCGATCAGCTTGAAAGTGGAAAGCACCCCTTTATGATCTGTCGGCCAGCCGCCCGCCGGTTCGATGAAGGAGTCCTCGCTATCAGCGGGGACTCTTTCGCCTCTCAGAATATCACCCGCAGGTGCCACCACTCGGGAATCCACCGCGCGGAGCACCTCTTCCGGACTGTAGTAAATGAAATCAATCCGGTCGCGCTCATCAACTTCCGGAGCGCAGGCAAGACTGCTCACAGGCACGGCCAGGTTATTCGCGGGGAAAGTGAAACCGGGATGGGTCACCGGGTTCGGGTGAATCACGCGGTAGGAATCCTGATACCCGGAGTCGTGCAGCATCGTGGAGAGATCCCAATTAATCACCACGCCGTTGTGATCGCGAAGTTGGGCCGTATCCGCCTGCCAATCCAGGTGCGAAGCCTCGTTGAAATCGCCGCAGATGAGAATTCCCCGGCCCTGAAGGCGCTCGCGGTTCGCATCGGCGATCACGACTTTCACAATTTCATCCCGGTAAGACTCCCTGCTATCTTTCAAAATTTCTTCAATATCTGTCACCGGAGCTGCCACTTTCTTCCAACTGCTGCTTCCGTAGGCTCGAGGCAGATACACTGCATAGTGACGCCAATCCAGATGCAGCGAGTAAAAAGCGATGGCGCGTCCCTTGATTTCAACCAAAGCCTTGGTGGCCGATCCGCGGTCGTTATTGTCCCATACCGATAAAACTTCCTGCTGAGCAATGGGATATTTTGAGATAATACCGGTACTGAAGCTCTTCTCTCCGTAGTAAACCAGACCGCGCTCCCGAAGCGTCGCTACCAAACGGCCGATAAAATCACTGTCGTTATAATTCCTCACTTCAGCGAAGGCCACCAGGTCCGGCTCCAGTTGCACCATCTGTTCCACAATGAGGTCGAACCCATTTTCCACCCGAGTTCCTTCCTGCCAGACATTGAGGGAAAGCACCTTGATTTCAGGCGCATCCACATGGAGATTGCCCGATACGCATCCGCCCAGAGTGATGCAAAGAGAGAGAAAAACTGACCACCAGTACCCTTTTTTCATGCGGAGATGCTAACGTAATCCAAACCCTTCCGCAATCCATTTCAGGAAATGAAAACCCGGATAAACCCGTAGATAAGTAAAATCAGCTCTATTCCAGGGCGTTACCCTGTTATCGTGGAACTTTTTGAAAGATTCTGAAAAAACAAGTTCTTTTCCACCTGTAAACCTGTTGCATTGGCCTAATTTTTTTAAGACAATCGACGCGTGTTGTTATTCAATAAAGAGTTTTCGGTAGGGGTGGAGAATCCTCAAAAAGATTTTCCAAAGAATTAGGGGTCTCCCGAAATTCTGCTCCTGCAAGGTTCTCATTGGGTAACAGTACTTGTTCATTGTTTGTAGAAAGCAACTAGTAGTCACATAATTCATACTATGAAGAAAAAATTAACTTTCGCGGCCGCACTTCTCTCAGCGGCGTTCCTGTCTAACGCAGGAGTGCTGTTTACGGAGAATTGGGATTTTGCCGCCTCCACCCCGGAGGAACTTGATCCCGCTCGCTGGGTCGTAGATGATGGATGCTTTGGAGATGGTATCTATAGCCCTTGTTTCGGAGAATTTTCCTTTGGCGTTTGGGCAGACGGTACACTCAACCTCAAAGGCTCCAATGGCGATCAGGGTTACTGGGCCGGTTACGCTCTGCGGAGCGTACCGACTTTCAGTGCCAGTACCGATAAGGTCCTGATTGTAGAAACCAAACGCATCAGCCACGCGCAAACCGTTCAGGCCGGCTCTGCTACCCGCACGGGTCTGTGGTTGATCGCACCCGATAAATCCAAGTGGCTGCTCTATGCCGATAACTTTGGCGAGAGCGACTGGGGTTACAATCCCAATTCAGGTACCGCAGCCGATTACCCGGTCAATAACCCCGCCAACGTCGGTTATAACCTGGGTGTATTGAACAGCACTTTCGCATCGGTCGTTCATAATGAAGTGGATCTCAGAGTCGTGGCTAACGGCTCCAGTGCCAGCATGTACATGCGCGATCCTTACGCCGCTGAACCGACCTGGGTCTACGGTGCGACCGTTCCCCTCAATTTCTCGGAGAATATCGCCGTGGCTCTGGGCGTCTATACACGCGCTCCGAAAACAGCCACCCTCTTGGGCGACTATGTGGAAGGCTCCTTCGGACCCGTCACGGTCACGCAGATGGATGCCCTCTATTTCGCCAAGGATTCTCTCCTTCTGGAAAGCGGCAGCAGCTCGGAAATCACCCTGAATGTGGCAGCCTCTTCGACTCCCTGTACGGTGACTCTGGTTAGCTCCAATCCTCAGATCGCCATTCCGACGGGAGCGCCGGGCGGCTCGGCAACGGTCAGCTTCGCCGCAGGTGAAACTCAGAAAAACGTCAGCATCACCTCTGTAGGTGAGGGTCTGGCCAACTTCACCGTAACGGCACCCGAAACAATTTGGGTTAATAACTCTCTCCTGGTCACAGTGCCGGCAGCTGCAGGTGTGAAGCTCGAAGAAAACTTCGATACGCTGGATTCCAATCTCTGGGAAATCAGCACCAAGGGTTATGAATACAGGTCCTATCCCGCCGCTGATGTCACAGTCGATTTCTTTGGCGCCAAGGACGGAAAACTGGTCGCTGAGAATATGGTCGGCGCAGTGAACTACTGGGGCGGCAGAAGCGTAGTGAGCAAGGAAACCTTCCTGGGCAGCACTACAACCTCGCTCAAGGTCACGGCAGATCTCTCCTCCATAACCTGGGAAGCAGGCGTCAGCACCTGCGCAAACCTGGTTCTGCGCAATGCCGACAGCACTAAATTCTTCGCTCTGCGTTGCAATCGCGGTGAAGGCGGCTGGCAGTACAATACGGCCGTTGGTTCTGCAGGTACCGTCCCCGGCGCCTGGTCGGCCCTCAATGACGGCAATGCGCACGTGATGCAGCTGGTCTATGACGGAAAAACCATGACGATGTACGTTGATGGGATTTCCGGCGGTTCCGTAAACTGGGTCTGCAATGACCCGATGTATGTCGAGCTGGGTATCTATGCTCGCGAAGTGGGAGCCACAGGCAGCGGCGCTTATGACCGCGTTGTCGTGGAAAACGTCCAGAATGAGTTGCCTCAGGCCAGCGTTTCGCCGGCCACAGTGTATGCGTATCCTCAGTTCAACAACCTGGTGGCAGTCACCGTGCCCGAATATGCAACCATGAGCGGAGATGTGGAGCTTACTCTCACCTCTTCCAATCCTGCGGTTGCAGCTCCGGAAACTCCGACGATCACCTTCCTGAAGGATGGCGAAACTACTCAATATGTGAACATCCAGGCTCTGGGAGCCGGTACTGCCAAGATCTCCTTCACGCCCACTGCGGGTGCTGAATGGCTGGTGGTGCCTGATGTCACCGTCAATGCTTATGAAGCAACCGGTCTCCTCGCGAGCGATAATTTCGAAGGACCGGCTCTGGACGCCAAGCTTTGGCAGCAGGTTTCCCGTCCCGGTACTACAACAGCTACTTCCAAAGACGTTAACTTCTGGATCGAAGAAAATGAGCTCCTCGGCTATTTCAGCTGTCTGTCCGGCGACCACGCCGTCGAAACTCAGCAGATTAATGATCAATTCTTCCCCACGGCTGAGTCTCCCGTCATTATCGAGTACACTCAGGGACCTCTGGGCGGTGTCGGCTCCGTTGTCGTCGCCATGGGTGCCGTCGTGAACCTCAATAACAACACGGCTTGCGCCTTCGGTTACTCACGCGGTGATATCACCGGATGGAATGCTTATCCTGATTACACCTTCACGACCGATGCACGCCCGGCTGCCTACCGGACGGATCGCTTCCTGGATAACGGCTATCACAAAGTCCGCATGGTCCATAACGGAAGTGTCGTCCGCTACTACGTGGATGACATCTACGGCGGCTCCATGGCCTCGGCTACCGATTGCATCACCTTCGCTCTGGGCGGCGATACCTACAAGATCAACAACAACGTGGAATTCTCCTTCAGCGATGTGAAGGTCTACGGTGTGGCGACTATCGCAGTGGATGACACTCCGCTTGATCTCATCAACGGTTCCGACACTCTGGAAATCACGGTACCCAATGCGGTCCTGAGCCAGGGCACCACCCTGACTCTCACCATTGAAGACCCCTCAATCGCCTCCTTTGATACAGGCTCGGTGAAGACTCTGGTCCTGGGTCCCACGTCCTCCTCTGAACAGGTGATCACGGTCAATAAGCTCCAAGCAGGCCGCACGTTCATCGCTCTGGAGAACGATAAGGACATCGTGATGACTGCCGACACGGTCACCGTATTGGCTGCCAACCCGGGAGAGCTTCTCTTCGAAGACACTTTCATGGGCACGGAGATCAGCACCACAGACTGGCTGCGCGATGACAGAAGCTGGGAATCGACCAATCCCGATGCGGCAGGCGACCTCACGGTCACTCCGGGTTGGGGCGTATACCTTGATTACACCCTCACGGTCAACTATTGGGGCGGTACCGCCTTCTGGACTCAGAAGAGTTACAAAGCCAGCAAGATTGACCCGCTCACCTTCGTGGTGGACCGCGATGCGTTCTCCTACGGTGATTCTGCAACCGGTGCACGGTGCGCCATCCTCATTCGCAGCAGCGACGGCACCAAGTGGATCCAGATCGCCGACGCCAGCGATACTGTCGGCTACATGGGCTGGGTCTACAATCACTATGTGGATAAAGCGACCGGCGGCGGCATCCAGATGCCTGCCTTGAATGCGCTCTTTGCGGATCGCAAACAGCATATCGTCAAACTGGTTGCTGATAGTCAAAATGTCGAAGTCTACGTGGATGATGTTCTGGGTGCTACCCTGAGCTTCCCCGTGAAAGAAGGCATTCAGTTCGGTTTCGGTATCTATACCAGAGCTGCAGGTGACACGGCCTCGACTTACTTCATGAGCACGAAGATTTACGGCGCCGAAGACCCGGCAGTGAATCCTCCGGAAATCACCGACCAACCGGCTGATCAATTCGCTGGTATGGACCAGATGGTCTCCATCCCGGTCAGCGTCTTTGGAGAGGATATCACCTATACCTGGTATCATGGTGAAGAGCTCATCGAAGGTGCCACATCCTCAGCTCTGACGATCCCCTATACGACGGCAGAAGACCAGGGTGAGTACACGGTCATCGCCAGCAACGTCTCGGGCTTTGTCGTGAGCGAGCCGGCCTACCTGACTCTCATTGAGACTGAAGTATTCAACGATGCCTTTGAAGGTCCGGAATTGAATCCGGATATGTGGACCTCAAGCACGCGTTCCTTCGAATACAGTCAGTTCCCGAACGCGACCGGTACGACCGTATTGGAAGTTGAAAATGCCCTGGCAATCAATTACACCCTCACGGTGAATCATTGGGGCGGCATCACCTACTACACGGCTGATACCTTCAAAGCCAGCCCGGAAAACCCGGTTGTCTTCGAGGTTGACCGCGAACTCTTCGGCAGAAACGAAGGCGCGACCGGTTCACGCTGCTCCTTCATTATCAGCAGCGATGACACTGAGAAGTGGATCAACTTCTCAGAGTCTACCGATAACGGCCCGCGCTATGTGGGTTGGGGTTACAACCGCTTCATCGGTGAGTCAGGCGACAATCAGGGCGGTGCAGCCGCTGTCTTCGCCAACCTCAATATGAGCCCCTTGACGGATCAGGGTGCTCACAAGGTGAGAATCGTAGCTGACGGCGAAACCGCCACCTTCTATGTGAATGGTTTTGCAGGCAAACCGGTCCTCTTCCCGATCTCTGAGGGAATCCGTTTCGGTCTGGGCGTCTTCGCACGTGCAGTACCCGATAACACCTGGTCAATCTTCAAGAATGCCTCCGTCTGGGTCGATGGCTCCGAGCCTCCGACTCCTCCGGAACTGGCCTTCGAAGTTGTGGACGGAATGCTCATCCTGAGATGGGCCGTTTCCTCCGGCGCATCTCTGGAAGTCTCTCCGCTGGCCTCCGGTGGAACTTGGACTCTTGTCGGTGAACCGCTGATCGACGCGGGTACCTTCTACTATGAAGTCCCCGTAGACTCCGACGCAGCCTACTACAGACTCGTTGCTGAATAGTCGCGAGAGATAATTAGCGAACGCGGGAGCGGCCTCGCATGAGCCCTCCCGCCTGGAAAACAAAGAGCCACCCTGTTCAATAGAGCAGGGTGGTCTTTTTATGGGCATCGACGCTTAGCGGTTCGTCTCCGGAGAGCGATATTTCAGGAGCTCCAGCAGTGCCGCAGCTTCGGCTGCATCGCGCTCAAGAAGGTACTCCGGAGTGGCCAGCTTGAGCGCTCGCTCCAGGCGTACACCTCGGGGGTCTCCCTCTATCGGCTCGGACTCATTCAGGAAGAGTCGGCCCATTTGGCTTGCTTCCTCCTTCCGCGGGAAGATCAGGAGCGTTCCCGCCGGCAGGGTGCTCAGGACCGCATTGCCCGAGCCCAGACTGGGTATCGGCAGCCGGGAGCCCGTTGAGCCGCAGCCACCGCAGGAGATGATCAGCACGAGCGTCATCACCCGCTTGCCGATATTTTGCCATCGCCTCCAGGGTGCGCGCAAAGGATTGATCGAGCGCTTCATTCTTCTCCTCCCGATTCATGGGCGAGCCGTACCGTTTGAAGAGCCACAATAGAAGCGGGATTGCCGCCGTGAGGAGACCCAGAATTGCCAGTGTGAGTGTCATACATGCTCCAAAGAATGATTCACTCCTTCCCGAAGGAGAAAATCCCTCTGGCAATGCTGGCAATCCCGGTGCTCTCGGAAGAAGAAAAAAACCGCCCTCGTTTTAATGAGAGCGGCTTTTACGCTTTCGCTTTTCGGTTAAACCGATTTGCTTAAATTATTCCTGAGCGATACGGCCTGCTCTTTTCTTTCTCCGAAGGTAACCTCCAACGGCACCGCAGAGCGCCATGGTCGCCAAAACTCCCGGCAAGGGCGCACCGCTGGATGCGGGAGCAACACCCGACACAGAAAGCTTAATAATCGCGCCATTTTTGGGCTCTTTCTGGTTATTGCTTCCTATCGTATCAAACCAGACACTTGCATACCCATCAGGAGGAGCATTCTTATAAGTGCCTGTTCCCTGATTGGAATTGAGCTGGCTGACGCTGTAGTATCTTTGCCCGTCATACTCCACCCATACACCCACCATATCTCCTGCACTGTAAGCGACTGAGACGTTCCCCGTTCCCAACTGGCCCGCTGCTACAGAACCAACAAACGTTTCGCTGTTGGCCACTATTTTTGCAGATCCCGTGTCATATTGGAAAGTTCCGTAGGTAAAACCGCCCGCTGTATTGTTCTTTTCAACGCTGAAAGACAATGAGGAATCTTTCAGAGCGGAAAAGGTCCCGACATGAGTTCCTTCCACCACGGTCCATGCGCCAGTTTTTCCATCGGCGATGCTATAACCGGCATTCTGGGCCTCCAACTGTGGGACGAAGGCAACTATCGCCACCAAACACAATAACCCGCATATTTTTTTCATAACAATCTCTTCTGTATCTCGTTTGAGCAACATTAAACACAACCTGTAATAGAGAACCGGTCTGCCCTGTTGTACACTCTCAAAGAGGTACGATGGGAAGCTAGTGTGGGATATCGAGTTTGTCAAATGGGGGAGCTTCTTTTTTTGAAGAAAAAAACCGCCCTCGTTTTTGAGAGCGGCTTTTACGCTATCGCTTTTCGGTTATACCGATTTACATAAACTACTCCTGATCAATATGAGCAGCGCTTTTCTTTCTGCGGAGATACCCGCCTACGGCACCACAGAGCGCTACCGTCGCCAAAACTCCGGGTAACGGAGCTCCGCTGGAGGCAGGCGTCACACCAGTCATGAGGATTTTGACCGCTGCTTTATCTTGTCCCGGCCAGCTTTTGGCACTGTCGAACCAAAGAGTGGAAGAACCATAGGGATCGTCTCCTTCTACATAGCCCTCGGTATTGTTGGCTTTTTTCCCGTTGAGTGATTCAACGCTATAATACCTCTGGCCTTCAATCTCCACCCATACACCAACAAGATCACCGGCGCTGTAAGCAACCGAAACACCGCTACCCAACTCACCGGCTCCGACCGAACCAACGAATACTTCGCTATTGGCTACGATCTGCCCATTTTTATCTGTACCCTCGTATTGGAATGTACCGTAACTGAATCCGCTCGCAGTAGCGTTTTTCTCAATACTCAAGGACAGGGAAGAGTCTTTCAAAGCAGTATAGTTCTCTCCGGACTTGTTCAGGTGCCAAGCTCCAATCGTGTCGTTATATCCTTCAACCTGTGTCCATCCTGATTTCCATGTACTGGACTGCTCCCCAGTGTCAGGATTCTCCCAATAACCCGGAACATAAGGACCCGTGTTGTTGTAGTGTATGCCATAGGTGTCATCCGCCATAACCTGAGAGGCGAACGCAAACGCTACGGCAACGCACAATATAGAAGCTAACTTCTTCATAATCGTCTTTTTTTCGACTTCATTTCCACCGGGTAACCGGAGCTGCCTCTATCCATCGAAGCGGCTCACCCGTCGTGCTCCCTCATAGAAGCACGATGTAAAGGTAGTGCACAATGTCAAGGTTGTCAACTGGATAAGAGCCGTTTTTTTCAAATTTTTTAAAAATTTATAATTTCAATAAAACCTATTTACTATCAGAGACTTATAGAAAAATGTCAAAAAACAGGGGAACTCGAAAAACAGGTGCGATTTTTCTCTTTCGAGGCGATTTTACGGCCTTTTTCCTTCTTTTCCGGGGGTGAATGCCACACATAAAAAACCGCCCCCGTTATGAATGAGAGCGGCTTTTACGCTATCGATTTCTATTTGATCTTTCTAAACTATTTCCGATCGATATGAGCAGCGTTCTTCTTCCTTCGAAGGTAACCCCCTACGACACCGCAGAGCGCCACCGTGGCCAATACTCCCGGCAACGGAGCTCCGCTGGAAGCAAGAGTCACACCCCCCACGAAGAATTTGATGACTGAGCTTGGGTCTTGGTCGGGCCAACTTGCACCATTGTCAAACCAAAGGTTGGCATAACCCTCAGAGGCATCACCTTGATGGGGTTCGGTGTGTTTACCCACATTGAGTGAATCCTGGCTGTAATATCTCACCCCTTCGACCTCCACCCAAATACCGGCAAGATCACCGGCAGTATAAGCAACCGAAACTCCGCTGCCCAATTCACCGGCTCCGACAGAGCCAATAAACTTTTCGCTGTTGGCTACAATCTGCCCCGCACTTGAATCATAGAGGAAGGTTCCATAACTGAAACCGCCCTCAGTATCGTTCCGCTCAATATTCAACGACAGAGAAGAGTCTTTCAAAGCAATATAGGCCTGTGCGGTCGGGTTCATCTGCCAGGCTCCAATGGTGTCATTTTGACCGGGAACCTGTGTCCATCCGGATTGCCATCCACTGGACCTCTCTCCCGTATCAGGATTATCCCAATAACCCGGAACATAAGGACCGACGTTACTATAGTGGATGCCATAGGTGTCATCCGCCACAACCTGGAAAGCGAATACACACGCCACAGCCACACACAATGTAGAGGCTATTTTTTTTATGAACATTGTTTCACTCAGCTTCATTCTGAGTTGATACGACAAAACCGGCTCCGCGGATTCGGGGAGCTTATACGGTATGCATTCTCATAGAAGCGCGACCGGACGGTAGCTAAAAAAAGCAAGATTGTCAAAGAGAAAACCTACTGAATAATAATACCGAGTCTATTTGCGAAAAACTTTGTGCGGAGCGGCTTGTGCCGTCGGCTTAATGACCAGCTCATCCACGCAAATATGGGCCGGCCGCTCTGCCAGCCAGAGCATCGTTTCAGCGATATCCTCCGCGCTGAGCGCCTCCACTCCGCGATAGACTTCCCGGGCCTTATTCTCATTACCCTTGAAGCGCACCAGTGAAAAATCGGTCTCGGCCATGCCCGGGTCCAGACTGGTCACCCGGACCGGTGAGCCACAGAGCTCCAGCCGCAGCGCCTTGCTGATCTGCAGCTCCGCCGCTTTGGCTCCGCAGTAAGCGCTGCCGCCTTCATAGGCGACCCGGCCGGCGATAGAGCCGACATTGATCACCAGGGCACCTTCGGTCTTGAGCATGAGCGGGATGACCTTGCGGCTGACACGCAATAGCCCCAGCACATTGGTCTGGAACATCGTTTCCCAATCCTCATCCTTGCCCTCAAGAACCGGATCCACTCCGTGGGCTCCTCCGGCATTATTGACGAGGACCTGCACTTCCTGCGTTCTCTCGATCAGGGCATTGCCAAACTCTTCCACGCTGGAAGTGCTGCTCACATCCAGATAGAGCGGGCAGACGGAGGCGGCCCCGGCCTCAGTGGCCAATTGAGCGGTCTCCCGGAGTCGGTCAAGCCGGCGTGCTCCCAGCATCAACTGAGCTCCCACCGAGCCAAAGGCCACGGCGGCCGCTCTGCCAAATCCACTGGAGGCCCCGGTAATGACCACCCACTTATTTTTCAAATCTGTTTTGGTTCGT
>Ga0265294_10000327_pt1 | contig 63015 bp, 50 predicted proteins | sample MunlanPumphouse3_FD_192504 | JGI IMG/M metagenome (GOLD analysis project Ga0265294, IMG submission 192504) | Groundwater microbial communities from a municipal landfill in Southern Ontario, Canada - Pumphouse #3 | ecosystem: Environmental > Aquatic > Deep subsurface > Groundwater | place... | reverse complement strand
TTTTTATAAAAGCGGGAATCGGGGTCAGAGTTCCTGATTGTCGTTGAGCGGTTTTTAGGTTATCCTAGGCGCGTATGAGTTTAGCCAGAGCGGTTAACCCAAATGAGAACGAGACCAGCACGGCATCCGAGACGGTAGTCATGGTGCAGGGGCTGAGCAAGGTATTTAAGGATTTCTGGGGGCGTCCCAAGGCTCACGCGGTCAATAACGTGAGTTTTCAGGTGCGCCGCGGAGAGGTGTTTGGTTTGCTGGGACCCAACGGTTCTGGGAAATCGACGACGGTGAAGCTTCTCCTGGGGCTGCTCAATCCGACCCGTGGGCATATTGAGGTGTTCGGGCGTTCGACCCGGCATGTTGCCACGAAGCGGAGAATCGGCTATTTGCCTGAAGAATCCTATCTCTACCGCTATATGGACAGTGCGGAGACGCTGGATTTCTTCGGCAGTCTCTTTAATTTGCCATCCGGCGAGCGGCGTCAGAGAATTGAGCAGCTGCTGGAGATGGTCGGTCTGGACAAGGTGCGCCGCAGAACGGTGGGTGAGTTTTCCAAGGGTATGCAGCGCCGCATCGGGCTGGCCCAGGCGCTCATTAATGACCCGGACCTGGTGATTCTGGATGAGCCGACCTCCGGTCTGGACCCGATCGGTTGCCGCGAGGTGAAGGATTTGATTGTCGAGCTGGCTCGGCGCGGCAAGACGGTGATTTTGAGCAGCCATCTTCTGGCCGACGTGGAGGATGTCTGCGACCGGGTGGTGATTTATTACGGCGGGAAGATTCAGGCCATGGGGACCTTGAAGGAGCTGCTTTCCACGCCGGACCGGTTGCGGATTACGATGCCGGTTCTGGAGCGGGAAACGCTGGAAAGGGTGCTCGCTACAATTCGGGCTGATCTGGGCCGGAAGTTTTCTGAAACGGAGGCTCAGGAGAGTGTGCTGGTGGACTGCCCTTCGCAGAATCTGGAAAGCTATTTTCTGGATGTCGTGAAGAAGGCCCGCTCGGGTGCAGAAGAGACTTCTGGGGCCGTCTCCGGCGGAACGGTGGCGCGGTATCTGAGAAGCGAGGAGTCTGAACGCGTCCAGGCCAAGGATCGTATTTTGGAGAGGCTCGCCAGCAGCAAGGAAGCTCCGGCTGAGGCACCGGCTCCGGAAAAGAAGAAGGAAGAGGCTTCGGCTGTGGATGCTTCCAAGAAGCTTTCGGCTCTTCTCTCCAAGACGACGGTTCAGGCACCGGCAGAGCCGAGCGCAGTAAAAGAGGCTTCTCCGGCGTCGCCTCAATCGGAGCAAAGGCAGGAGAATCTCAAAAAGGCCAGCGAAAAACTTTCCGGCCTCCTGGGTAATAAAGGAAATAAATGAAGCCGATTTTAGCGATTGCGAAACTGACCCTCAAAGCTGCATTTCGCTTCCGGATTGTCGCTTTGCTTGCCCTGTTTCTGGTGGTGTCTGTGACGGCGCTGCCGCTGCTTATCAAGGATGACGGCACGGCGCGCGGTTTTGTGCAGATACTCCTGACCTATTCGATGGGGCTGACGGTGACGACGCTGGGACTGGCCACGCTGTGGCTTTCCTGCGGGATTCTGGCACGGGATATTGAGGATTGCCGAATTCAGCTTGTGGTGGTGAAGCCGGTGGCACGCTGGAAAATCTGGATGGGAAAATGGCTGGGCATTCTGATTCTGAACGCGATGCTGCTGGGGGCTTCGGGACTGGTCATTTACGGGTTGCTGGAATACCGGGGAGGCAAACTCAATGAGGATCAGAAATTCGTACTGGAAAACGAAGTGTTCGTCGCCAGAGGATCGGCCAAGGAGGAGGCGGTAGATTTGACCCAGACGGTGGAAGAGATTTTTCAGGACAGGATGAAGCAGAGCTCGTTGGAGGATGTGGACCAGGCACAGCTCAAGAAGCAGATTTTCGAGATGCTCAAACATCAATTCCAGCTGGTTCCGCAGAGCATGATGAGGGAATGGGATATCCCCCTGGGTGTGAACCCGGCTGAGCTCAAGGATAAGCCGCTTTACCTCAGGACGAAATTTATCGCGATGAGCCACAAATCGACGTTTGAAGATACCCGCACTTTCCCGATGTTTTGGGAAGTGGGGCCGATGGATAGCCCGCAATCGTGGCGCGTGGTAATGATGATGACGCCCAATGTGTTCCATGAGATAGAGGTCCCGCCCAATCTTCTGGATGAAAATGGGCATCTGCAGGTGCGTTTTATCAATAATCAGAATGAGACCTTTTACTTTGACGTGAATGAAGGAATGGAAGTTCTTTACCGGCAGGGAGGCTTCCTGGCCAATTATCTTAAGGGGCTCATGATTCTCTTCTGCTGGCTGGCGCTGCTGGCGGCAATCGGGCTTTCGGCCTCGAGTTTTCTCTCTTTCCCTGTGGCCTCATTCTTTGCGGTATCGGTGCTGATTTTGGGACTTTCGACCGGGACGATGAACCAGGTAGTTGAAGAGGGAGGAATTGTTGGAGTGGACAGCAGAACGGGAAAAGTTGAACAGCAGGGTGTGTTTGACCATATATCGGTCTTTTTCTTCAAGGAGCTCAAAAATTTGACGGAGGTGGTTTTGAATTTCTCGCCTGTGGAGCTTCTCAGCGAGGGCCGGACAGTGACCTGGTGGATGGTCTGCAAAGCGGTCGGGCAGGTTGTGATATTGGTGGGAGGCATTTTCGTGGCTCTGGGTGTCTATTGTTTTTCGAGACGTGAACTGGCTTTGCCCAGTGGAGGGCAGGGGTAGTCTATGAAGGGACGTTTGTTCAAGGTCGTGATGGGGGTGGTGATCGTCGCATCGCTGATTTCTACGCATTTTCTTCAGAAGACGATTAATCGAGAGCGCAGGGAGATGGGGCTGACCCGGCTGGAAGTGCTGGAGAATGCTCCGCCGATACTGGCTTTTACGACAGTGGCCCTGGGAGGATTCCGCGGGCTCATCGTCAACGTTCTCTGGACGCGCATGACGGACCTAGGGGACCAGGATCGTTATTTTGAGACGATACAGCTGGCGGACTGGATTACGAAGCTGGAGCCGACTTTTGCGCCGGTGTGGCAGTGGCAGGCGTGGAACCTGGCCTATAATATTTCGATCAAATTCAGCGATCCGCTGCAGCGCTGGCACTGGGTTTACTCCGGTGTGAAGATGTTGCGGGACGAGGGGCTGAAGTATAATCCGCATCGGCCGGAGCTGTATCGCGAGCTGGCGTGGTTTTTCCAGAATAAGATCGGATACTATCTGGACGATTGCCACGTGTTTTATAAATCCTACTGGGCGGGCGAAATGGAATCAGTCCTTGGGAAAAAAATCGACTGGGAAAAGCTTCTGAACCCGACGACCGACGAGGATAAGGAGAAGGTTCGCAGACTCAAAGAGGAGTTCAAGATGGATCCGGCGTTCATGAAAAAGGTGGATGATAAGTACGGGCCTTTTGAGTGGCGGCTGCCTGAGGCACATTCCATTTACTGGGCGATGATGGGCTTGGAGAAGTGCCAAGGAAGTAAGAATTTCGATTTGATGTCGCTGCGCAGGCAGATTTATCAGCCGATGTTGCTCAATTTCCACCGCGGCCGTCTGGTAGAAAATCAATTCAGTCAGGGCTTCGAGTATCGTCCCAATCTGGATGTGATTCCTAATACGGACAGGGCTTATCTGGAGTTTGCGAATGCGGACCCCGAATACCGGGACCATATTCTGAAGGCACACAAAAATTTCCTCAAAGATGCGATTTATTTTCTCTATACCTATAACCGGATCAGCGAATCGGCCAAGTATTTCAGAGAGTTCGCCCAGCGCTACCCGGGCCAGAGTCTCCTGACGGGTGACCCGACGGCGACGCCGGAGAAGATCGCCCTGGATGAATTCGTAGTCGAGCGTGTGGAGGAGGATGTGAGGGATGACTCGCCGGACCGTGTCCGCGGGATCGTGGAGGGTTTGCTCTTCCAATCTTTCCATACTTTGGCGCTGGATGAGGAGGAAGAGGCGAACGGCTATGCAGCGATCGCGCTCAAGGTCTGGCAGAAGTATGACGCGTCGATGCAAAAGGGAGACCAGGCTATGAGGGACCGTGTGGGCTTGCCGCCCTTCCATAGCATGAGGGCAGAGGCGCTGAGTCAATTCCTGGCTTTGGCCGATGAGCGTGAGCCTTTGCTGGCGGACGTACTGAGGCAGCGGTTGAATCTGCCTCCCAGAAAAGTGGAGGCTCCTTCGGCCACTCTCGACCCGGTGAACAGTCAGAGCAGCACGAACAGCGTGACCCCGTAAAAGAAAAAGTTTTCTCCCTGTTTGAAGAGAGAAAACTTTGGATATTTTTGAGAATAACCCCCGTTCTCACGCGCCGCATGCTATGGGCCGGCGTGAGTTATGAACCGGGGGAAAAGGCTTTCTAATTCTCCGGAATGCGATAGACGATCAATACACCGAAATCGGTCATGAGTGCTTTGGTAGCCAAATCCTGAAAAGTGTAGACAATGGTCTGGACTGTTATAACTCGATCGTAGCCGATGGTATTGATGAACTCGGTCACTTTATCGTCGAAGTGGTCTTTACCGACCTCCATGCAGTCAATGCGGCGGATGGTTTTCACGGCCACGCCTTTTTCCCATTTCTTCGCACTGACCTCCAGAGGAGCATTCGGCTTCTGGATCAACTTTTCCGCGGCCTCTCCGGCTTCGTGAACGGGCACGGTGAAGGTTTTATGTTCACGTGCCGCTGCGGAGCTGGCCATGGCATTGATTACCGCACCGCTGCCGGGGAGTTTCATTTTCTGAGACTCAGTGGGAGCCGGGTCTGACTGGGCCTCATTATCTTGCTCATCCTGCTCCTCGTTTTCCTGCTCCTCACCCGCGTCCGCATCCTGGTTTTCGGATGCAGGGACGACGATTTCTGCGGCACACTCAGGACATTCGATCGTTTCTCCCGCGTAGGAAGAATCTACCACCAACTCCTGCTCACAAAGGGGACAGTTAAAGGTAATATCCATAATAATCTCGTGTTTGGACTTAAAGTCAATCGAGAGCCTGTCCTAATTTTGGCAGAATGTCCAGAGTTTTTTAGGAAAATAGCCGAAAAAGTGGTTTAGTGTTCCAGTTTAGCGGCGATTTCTTTTATGAATTTCTTGACGGCCTCGCCCATATCTCTGCGTTTCATGGCGTAGAGGATATTGGTTTTCACGAAGTCGAGTTTGTTGCCGATATCGTGGCGGACCCCTTTGAGCTTGAGGCCATAGAAACGGCGGCGCTTGAGGAGTAGCTGCATGGCGTCGGTGAGCTGGATTTCGTTATTTTTGCCGCGGGGAGTCTGGTCGATGCACTCGAAGATATCGGGGGTGAGAATGTAGCGTCCCGCGACGGCCAGATTGGAGGGAGCCTGATCGACGGCCGGTTTCTCCACCAACTGATTGATTTCGACGATCTGGGAGTCGATCATGGTGCCGCCGACAATGCCGTATCGGCTGACTTTTTTTGGGTCGACCTCTTCGAGCAGGACGACTGGCGCCTGGTACTGCTCATAGACGCGGATCATCTCTGCAGTGATGCTCTGGCTGTTATCCGTGTCGATGATGGTATCACCCAGGAGGACGACGAAGGGCTCCTGGCCGACATGGCTGCGAGCATAGTTGACGGCGTCGCCCAGGCCGTTCAATTCCTTCTGGTAGATAAAGAAGATATTGGCGATTTCTGAAATGCGGCGGATATCGTTCAGTTCCTGGAGGCGGTTTTTCTCGGCTAGTTCGGCTTCGAGCTCGAAGTTGCGGTCGAAGTGTTCTTCGATAGCGCGCTTGGCTTTGCCGATAATCATGAGGATATCGGAGATGCCGGCTTTTTCTACCTCTTCGACCACGTATTGAATGGTGGGGGTATCGACGATGGGGAGCATCTCTTTAGGTTGAGCTTTGGAGGCGGGCAGGAAGCGTGTGCCGAAGCCTGCGGCCGGAATGACAGCTTTTGTGATTTTCATATTGATCTCCTGTTTTTAAAGTGGAATGGGTTAATCTTCTGTTTGGTCGAGCATGGTTTGGTTAAGTTTTTTGCGCCAGGTTTCGCGCTCTTCCGGGGTGATATCTCTGGGAACATAGACCGGCTCGCCAATTGAGACGGTGCAGGTGCAAAAGGGCAGGGGAATCTGAAAGCGGTCCCAGCTATTGAGGGTAATCTTGCGGGAGAGGCGGTAAGAGATGGGGAGAATCGGCAGACCGGTGAGCTGGGCCAAGGTGATGACGCCTGGGTGAATCCGATAGCGTGGGCCGCGGGGACCATCGGGTGTGATGGAGAGATCCAGACCTTTCTCGGCGCTGGAATGGAGTTCGAGCATGGCCTGGGCTCCCCGTCGGCTGCTGGACCCGCGTATCGGGACGATGTTGTAAAGCTCCAGGACACGGGTGAGCATTCCGCCATCGCGGCTGGCACTGACCAGGGCGGCCATTTTGCGCTTGGGTTGCGTTTTGACCACGAATACGAAATAGCAAGCCAGGGAGAGAAAGAGGCGGTTATGCCAGATGCAGAAAATGACGTTCTGCGGATTGGAAAGTGTGCCGAATCCCTCAATATGGTTGTGGACCGGGTGGATACGGAAGCGGATGGATGCGGTGAAGAGGCGCGTGACGCCAAAAACAAGCCAGGCCAGGAGCCTGCCGTGCCAGCGTGCTTTCTGGGGTTTGACGATGCGGGGTGCAGCGGGCGCGGTGGATGACTCGATACTCATTATTTTAAACAGGGTGCCACGAAATGCTTATTTTTTTAAACTGGCCCGGATAAGTTCTTCGACGCTGGCCTCGGCTCCCAGCATGGCCTGGGCTGCCTTGGCGGCTGTGAGGGCCTCGGCCTGTTTGAAACCCAGGGTCATCAGGGCAGAGACCGCATCGGCCAGGGATTTATCCAGAGGGGAGAGGGAATACGCACCGGAAGCGCCGGCTGAGGGGAGTGTGCCGGAGAAGGTAAGGCCGACCTTATCCTTGAGCTCGACGACGATGCGCTCGGCCGTTTTTTTGCCGATGCCGCTGACTTGGGAAAGAGCTTTGACATCGCCCGAGCTGACAGCCAGGCGGAAGCGCTCCACCGTCATGCCGCTGAGGATATTGAGGGCAATTTTGGGGCCGATGCCGCTGACCGAGTTGATCAGGATGCGGAAGAGCTCCTTTTCAGCCGTGCTCATGAAGCCGTAGAGCGTCTGGGCATCTTCCCGGACGACCAGATGGGTTTGGATTTTTACCTCCTGGCCGATGGCGGGCAGCTGCGTCGTGGAAGAAAGGGGCATGAGCACTTCATAGCCGACCCCGTGGACATCGACCACCGCCAGCGTGGGATGCGACTCCATTAAAATGCCTTTCAAGGATACGATCATAGGGCAAAGCTTTTAAAAAAAGGTGCATCCGGAGGGGCCCTGATGCGCGTTTATGTTAATGAAAGCCAGGGTGAAAGACCAGTATTTTGTCCGGTTTGGTGAGAGGAACGAGGGCGGGCGCGGTTTTAACTCCACATAGAGATTGCAAAGGTGAGCTTTTTTGCATACATTCAAAAGCCGCGCGAGCAGCAGAAAAGGGGCGTGAAGTCTCCTTATTGCAGCGACTGCGATTACAAAAAAGGCCGCGCGAGTAGCTCAATTGGATAGAGCGTCAGCCTCCGAAGCTGAAGGTTAAGGGTTCGATCCCCTTCTCGCGTACCATTTCAGAAGTGGAAGCGTGTGTCGTTCGGGCGCACCCAGTAATAGCGTTCTTCTAACTTTTTCCAGGAAAACCATTCCACCCGACCATCGGTGAAAACCTGATTTGCACCCGAGGGCATTTTCCCTTTCAGATGGCTTGTTTTATCCACATTGTCGCCGTAAATCGTATCGTAGCGCATGTTTCCCTCCATATCCCGCTGGCCAATCACGGCGTCGGTGAGTAGCGGGATAAAGCGCGTCGGGGGCTCGGTTCCAATGGCCCAACGGCGGTGCTCTTCGGGGGTGAAAACCCAGCACTTTTCGTTTTTGACACCCGCTATGCCGGGGATGAGCCACATATAGCTATTGACGCGAAAGTGGGGAGAGAGCTCCCAACGGTTGCTCATATCCTTGAGCATCTCACGGGCGGAGGGGCAAAAATAGAGTTTCCGCTCCAGTCCGTAATGTTCCAGGCGGTCCGTCAGGCGCCTGGATAAATCCCATGGCCAATAACCGCATACCCCACTGGGTTCTCCTTCCAGGCGGAAGGGAGGTCTGCGCATGTCGGGGAAGCGGCCCTCGTTATCATCGGCATAAAGGGTCAAGGCAATGCCGATATTTTTGAGGTTACCCTTGCATTGGACAATACGTGCCTTTTCTTTGACACGGCTGAGTACCGGCAAAAGCATTCCCGCCAGAATTGCCAAGATCGAAATCACGACCAAAAGCTCAATCAATGTGAAACCTTTTCGTTTACCAAGCTGGACTTGCATATTATACCTCTTCCTGATACAGACTATCTTCGTTCACGGACCAAAGATCAAATAATTTCTTCTCCGGGGGGCGGGCCTGATCGGCAATGTTGCGTGCGGCAAGGAGGCCGGTCATCATTGAGTGGTCCTGATTATTGTACTTGTGCATGCCATTGCGCCCGCAAACCTGCAAATTGGAAAAATTCTCCAACTCTTTTCGAATTACCCGTAAAGTATCCCGATACTTCATTCCATAAACAGGATACGCCTTGGGCATCCGCACTACGCAGCCATCCTCCACCCTGAGACCAGGCATCCTCACCGCACCAGAAGGGAAGATACCCACCTGCATCAGCTCTCTTTTTGCCAAGGTTAACAGTTCCTCATCGGGTTTTTCCCACAGAGTATTGCCCTGATTGCAAAAGTATTCCAAACCCAGACAGGTGAGGGTACCCTCCTTAGGCTGAGGGACCATCTCCAGACTCCAGTTGTTGAAATTCTGAATCCGCCCCATTTGCACTTGATTATCATGGATATAAATCCAATTATCCGGAAAGAGAACGGCATTCTTTTCCGGTTGACGGATTAGTAATGCTACGGTCATGAAATCCCGATAGAGCAAGCTCCGGGCTGCCCTTTGAGTGGCCTCGGGGGGTAAAGGTCTCAGGGCTTGCAAGGTTTCCCGCAGAGGCATGGAAAGGATAAACTCCTTACCGGCCCAATCCTCCGTTTTGCCATCAGGCGTCAGCGTGCGCACTGACACGACTCGGCGCTTATCGGAATCCGGGACAGTATTCTGCCAGAGAATTTCCGTAACCTTTCGTCCCATCTGGATATTCACCCCGGCTTTCAATAAATCATCACGGGTTTGTTCCCACATCATTCCGGGCCCCAACCGGGGATATTGGAAACGGTCAATCAAGGTTTTCACAACTGGTCCTCCCGGTTGTGGCTTGGAAAAGGCATTCCAGACTGCGCGCATCAAGGACAGACCCTGTATCCGTTGGGCAGCCCAATCGGCACTGATCTCTGTGCAAGGAATTCCCCAGACTTTTTCCGTGTAGGTCTTGAAAAAATGCCGGAACAGACGATTCCCAAATCGATTGCTTACCCAATCCGCAAAACTCGTCTCAGGCCGGATCGGCCACATTCGCCTGTGGACGTAACTCAGCCCACAGAGCAGGCTCTCCAGGAAGCCCAGGTTCCGCAGCGCATTCCAGGGCTTGAGGGGATAATCGTAAAAACGACCTTGATAGAAAATACGCGATTGACGACGAACGGAAAGAAAATCTTCAGGCAACCGCTCTTGCCACCAGCGGACAATCTCCGGGTTCTTGCTGAAAAAACGGTGTCCCCCGATATCAAACCGAAATCCTTTATGACAAACGGTCCTCGATATCCCGCCGACTGTGCTCGGATCCTGCTCCAGCAGCGTGACGCCTTCTCCAGAGCCGCCCCGCAAGCGCACGCACTCCGCCGCTGCGGTTAACCCCGCCGGGCCGGCCCCTACGACCACAATTGGATGTTTATGCGTATTTTCTGAATTTGCTTTCAAGGTATCCATTTCATTTGGCTAATTTTATTTCCATCGCACCTGATAAAGTGGTCGGGTTCGTTTCATATCGCGGCCATGGAAACTGGGGGTAAAGCAAAGGCTGATTAATTGATTTCCATTTTGGCGTAGAATAGATTCGGGGATCGAAAAGCGGACGCGTTTAGCCGTGTTCGTGCCGTATTTTGTAGGTGTGATCCCGATGATAGGCAGCTCAATAGTGTTGATCTTGGCCCGGTACACTTCTGGGAAGTCCTCAGCCTCCGGTCCCAGCGTTAATTCCAGGAACTGCGGGCGATCAACCATCAGAATAGCCATCGCACCGACGAGACCCGTTTCCCTATTCCATTCCATCCCATTACCCATAATACCGGAAAACCAGGGATGATTTTCTGGAGTGTAAATTCCCTGATAATCACTTAGTATTCGACCTTCTAGAGGTGCAAGTTCTCCTGTTCCTCTTGGCAATCTCGCCCAAGTATCATTTGATGCGGGGAAAGTTATTAAATAAATCAGTTTCCAGCAGATAAATGCATAAAGACCTCCATAACAGCATTTTTTCCATCTACCCGTCCCCCCCGAGCAGAAAAGAAGACAAAAAGTCGCGGCTAAAAAGGCGGGTGCAAAATCGTGAATGTAACGCGTTGAAAGGGTAGCGAACTTGAGATAGAAAAGCGAAAGGGGCACAAAGGAAATGGCGAACCAGAAAACAAGGCTATTCACGAGAACATATTTCCAGGAAGGAGTCTGTCCCGCGGGTTGTAAGCTGAGATTATTGCCGGAGGAGTGCGGGCGTAATCTGCCCGCGCGTTTGCACATTGCGACAAAGCGTACCAGCAAAACTCCGCACAAAATGAGAAGAGCCAGATAAGTTAGTCCGAAAGTAGGTTGATAAATATCTCGCCACCGAGGGATGGGCGCCTCCAGCCACGTCCAATAAGGTATGGTGAACAGCCAAAAAAAGAGCTCACGTGCCAAGGTCCAAAAACTCGCCTCATCACAGGGATTTCCGAACCGAGTTAAATAAACAATTGTATTTGCAGAAAAGCTGAGGTTATGCCCAAATTCAAAGGGATTGCCAAAACGAAGCCAGTTGCTCCAGGCAAGAAAAAGGAATCCTCCCAAGGAAAGAGCGCAACCGATGAAGGTTTTTTTTAAATCTCCGATTTTGCGTCTGCTTCGCCAAGGATACAGGGAATGCCATAAGCAAATGCACGCGGCGGCAACTCCATAGACACCGTAGGTAGGGCGCACATTAGCCACAAAACCGGCCAGAAAACAGGCCAGAAAAAAATCAAAATTTCTACGGGCAATTACATATCGGATAGTGGCGACCAAAAGAATCAGGCAGAAAATCAGGGCATACAAACAGGCAACTCCATAAATACTTTTGGGACCCCAAAAAAAAATCCACAAAGAGGGCAGAAAAAAGACTATCCCTGAAAAGAGAAACGCAACCGGATAGGGCTGTTTCTTCCGGAGAAGGAGATGGGAGGTCTGCAGCGTATAGAAAACGAGCAGTCCTAGAGCTACCAAGAGAGGTACAATGTCCGAACAATAGTATCCAAAAATGCGACTCACACCCTCGAAGGGCAACATCCAGAGAGGTACCCCAAGCCCCCATATCTGCTGCACGCCCCCATCATACCAAGCTAAGTCAAATCGAATTGCATCAATCCGAGAGCTCAGCGAAAAATGTCCCCCCAGAAGACTCTCAACTTGTATGCGGTAATAAGAGATACTGGACGAGGAAAAATTAAACTCTCCCCACGTTGTTCCCCAAGCACTAAAATACACACACAACAAACCGATAGTGACCAACAGAGAGGTTACCCAAAATGGAAATGTAAAAACCTTACTCCAAAGACTTAGCGAGAGGCTTGAACAACTTTTCTTTGCATTATACGCCATCTAAAAAATATTATTGAAATAAAAAAAAGATTTCTTAATACTCCAAATAAATTCTCAAAAAATGCACTCTGGAAAAAACTAAAGTTTCCAGTACATCCGCAAGAAGGTGCGTTTGGTAGAAACAATAAATATGTAAGAAAAAAAGAAAATAATAATAAAATAATAAATGATATAATTCCTGTTACCCTGTTGGCTAGTAAGAAAGTCATAAGTACTCCCAAGAGGAGTTCAGAGAATATCAACATCCAAGCGATAGGCTCCACACTTGAAGGGGGGAAATGAGCGAACAAAAGAACTCTTTCAATATGGTAAAAACCGCGTGATTTACTGATAGCTGCAAAGATAAAAAAAAGTCCAATAAAACGATAAAAAAACAATACCCAAAACTCAGTTCTAAAAAACTTTTGAAATTTAAACTTGTTATTTATATTAAAATAATTCATAAATATATTTTTCTTTTTCTGAATCGTAACTCTTTTTATTTCCAAATGCTATATCGAATGGAACCCAAACTTGGCAGGTACTGTTCCAATAAAATCGTACATAAATGGGTCGAGGGAGATAGTCCGATTGTCGTAGTACGAAAAAGAAACAATCTGCATAGGTGAGCTTTCCATCCTTGCTTAAAATCTCCCTAGTATTTGGTTTTTCGCTGAACATAATATCTTTCCCATGAATGAAAGACCATGCCCATTTTGGATATATTTTAGTTTCTTTCTCACTAAAATTGACAAGCAATTTTTCGATCCTACTGCTGTCGTAAATGGTGACCCCATAGTTGGTTGTGGACGGGGGTGTCCCAAAAATTTTCAGTGCATTGGGATCCAAATCCTCAAAACAGACACCCTGCCAGAACTGTTTATAACAGGTTCCTTTGCTGACTTTGTTGAGCAGCCACTCAAATGCCTCTGTTTCAGATGGTATATTCTCTTTCCCAGAATAATTAGTTTCTTTTTTCCATTCTGATATTTTATTATTAAATACGTCAAGATTCATTTTCCACTGGGGACCAGTAGGAGTCCGAAAACTCATGTATGCCTCTTTGTTCCCTACATTAAACGCCAAAAACATACACTTCAGACTTTGCTTCAATTTATCAGATTGTTCTTCTGAAATATTAAGTTTTGTTTTTATGGGAAACAGAGAAAGCTGTTGCTCAAAATTCGTATCTGAAATCTGTGTATAAGATAAGTCATTCAACTTCAATAATAGCTGTTGAGGTGAAAGCGATTTTTTTTGAACTTCTTCTTTTTTAGTACATCCGAATAATAAAATATTTGATGCAATAACTAAAACTATAAACTTAATTATATTAATATTCATATTTCTATATTCTTGTATAAAATAAATTTTATGGAAAGCTGAGTAACTTATCGTCTGCAAGGACGTTGCCAACAATCAGCTGAACAGGTAACCATTGAGAGCATTCTTTGTCCCAAAAGAAGAACGCATATATAGGAATAACCGGTTCTGGAGAGATCGGTTTAACAAAGAAATAAAATGACAAACTTCTCCAAGAGGAATCAATTTCTTCAGTGCCTTCATTTGGAATAGATGAAAATATAAAGGTTGGGTAGCTAAATGAAAGCCCTCCAGCGGCGTTGAATGTTGATTTCACTATTTTATCACGATAGGAGCTGGTGGTTTCTAAAATATTTTTTTTCGCTTCAGCCCCTGAATGAATATAAATACCTGCCTTCAGAATGTTGCCTTTTGAATTAGTTGTTCCAAGTTCTGCATATATTTTTTCAGGATTAACACAGACTCCCTGCCATAAATCCTTAAAAAAAGTTCCTTCGGAGCATTTTCGTACAATCCAACGATGAAAATCTTCATCTTTGGGAACAACTACCTTGGAATCGGGGTACTCCTGCAACCAATCTGGATCATCCGTTTTCCATCCGGATAACCACTCGTCCCATAACCAATCATTTTTTTCATACTTTGCACCCGCCGGAAGGCGAAAGCGCATATACGCATCATACGTTCCCACGCTGTAGGCCTGGGCCAGTAACAGGAAGGAAGTATATGCTTTTACACGCTGATCCGTACTGAGCAATTCATCCCCAGTTATCTGAATGTTTCGTAGATACTCGTTGAGCTTGTTAGTATCAGAAACAGATACGAAGGGCAGTTTTTCCCAGTCCACTCCTTTTCGCTTAGCCTCTTGAATGAGGGGTTGCCCGGCGTCTGGATCGTTTATAGAGGTTTTATTCTTTAGAGAAAGGGCAACAACTACAAGTGCCAAGATGAGAATTGTTGGGAAAATGTATTCTTTAATAGAAGACATGGTTTTATTATTTGCTTATTTATTAATAAAATTTATCGTAAGTTCTTCAATGCTTTCCCACAAGCCATAAGAAGTTCCGACACACTCTTGTTGCGAAGGCCTTATACAACACTTGAGCTTGTATCTTTTATCATGCTCCTTATGCACACAATCTTTAATTCCACCACTGTTCTCTATCTCTTCACAAATTCCGCACTCGGTATTAAGTGCAGAGCATTTCCAAACTACGTCATGCCCGTTTACGTAGTAATGGCATTTTCCATCATCCGCACTACAGTGCACAGTAAAAGCCACTGCAGCAACGCAGATGGCACCGATCAATAATTTTCTTTTCATGACATTATCTTTAATTTTTTTTGTTAAACGATCAAGGCGAAAGAAGTCGGTTTTTTACAATAAAACGGCACTCTACACGGACTACTATCAGTCCACCTTTACTCTACCTGTGGCGCATTTACTATATAAAATACACTCTCTTCTCCAAGTCTCCTTGGAGGGTACTAAAAAACCTCCGGTTTGTCAAATATTTTTTTGATAAAAAATTTTGATAAGAAAAAATGGGGAATTATTGGAAGCTGACTGAGAAATAAATGTTTCCATCTGGGCAGCCCAATACGCAAAACTTGTCTTAGGTTGGATCGGCCACATTCGCCTGTGGACGTAACTCAGCCCACAGAGCAGGCTCTCCAGGAAGCCTAGGTTCCGCAGCGCATTCCAGGGCTTGAGGGGATAATCATAAAAACGGCCTCGATAGAAAAAACGCGATTGACGATGAACGGAAAGAACATCTTCAGGCAACAGCTCTTGCCACCAGCGGACAATCTCCGGGTTCTTGCTGAAAAAACGGTGTGGTGTCCCCCGTTATCAAACCGAAAGATGCCTTGGGGATGATATTCCCTGGTCGGTCTCAAAGGAGTGAAGCCGTTGAGGAGGACGGAGGAGAGTTCTTGAGAAGAAGGTAAAAGGCACAGATGCCGAAGCATTGTGCCTTTGTGTGTGTGGCCGCCTTGCGAGCGGCTATGTGAAAAAGAGTCTTTGGGCAAAGCTCCGGAATCACGGGATTAGCGGATTGCCGGGAGCTTCTGCCGTTTTATATCATTATTCTGTTTTTGCCGGGGCGGGTGCGGGTTCCGGTGCTGCGGGAGCCGCAGGGGTTACTTCAGCGGGAGTTGCAGGTTCCCCAGGAGCCGGGGCCGGGGTTACTTCAGCGGGAGCTGCAGGTTCCTCAGGAGCCGGCTTCAGCGATTTGAGATAATCCTGCATCTGCGCTTTCATGGCGTCATCCTCAAGGGCAGCCAGGGCTTTTTCGGCGGTTTGATCACCGAGCTGGGGCTGGCCTGTTTTGTAGTAGACGACGGCGCGGAAGAAATCATTGGGGATTTTGGGTTTCTCGGTCTGAGTTTTATCGGCTTCATCCAGGAGCATCAGGGGGAGCTCGGCGGTGGCATTATCTCCGAGGTTCATCACGATGGAGTAAGCGGCCTGAGCCATGAGGAAAGGATCGCTACCTTTGAGGCTTTCAAAAATTTCTTTTTCGACCTCTTTGCGAGCTTGAGGGTCAACGGATGCCGCATCGGATTCGAGGAGGGTTTTGTATTTATCCATGGCCTTGCTGGCGCGGATTTGCTTACGCATTTCTTCGGCCTTCTTGGCGGAGGCGGCATCAATGGAGGCCATTTCTTTCAAGATGTTCTCCACGATATTGGTGTCACGTCCTCCCAGGTTGCCGACCATCTGTGCAGCGGCCTGCTCCAGAGCAGTGGCATCGCCCTTGAGATCGGCGAGGAGTTTATCGGAGGCGGCCTGAACAGCGGCGGCATCCGGCGGATCATCGGCCAGGACGACATCCGCATATTGCTCAAGAGCTTTATCGGTTTTGATCTGGCTGCGGATTTCCTTGGCTCTTTGAGCGTAGTCGTCATTGACTGTGGCCAATTGGTCCAGGACTTGATTCAGGATTTCCGATTCCTCGGCCTGATAGGCGGCTTCGAGGATGGGTTCCAGGAGGTCGAGGCGTTTGCCGACTTCCTTGAGGACTTCGGCGGCCATTTCCTTGGCTTTGGGGTCACGGGCGGCCAGGAGCTGAGCGAATTCGGCGGCTTTGACACTGGCGGCCAGGTCGTATTTACCGGAGAGGATTTCCTCAAGCGGCAGATCCATCTGCATGGGATGGCCGACCCAGACGACCTGACTCGATTTATCAATAATGAAGGCGCTGGGGATTCCGTTTTGGCCAAAGGCCTGCATGTAATTCATGCTGGTCTCTTCGTCCTTATCGACCGCGACATTGTAATTCATATTATCGCCCTGTTCTTCGACGAAAGGCTTGACCTCTTCGAGCTTTTCATTGGAGATACCGACAACGACCAGGCCCTGATCTTTGTATTTTTTCTGGAGTTCAGTGAGGTGAGGGATCGTAGTTTTGCAGGGTTCGCTCCAGGTGGCCCAGAACTCGACAACGTAGGTGTTTTTGCCATCGGTGACATCAATGGGAGCTTCCGCGCTGGCACCCTTGACCCAAGCCTCGACGTTGAGGGGCTTGGCGCGATCGCCCACTTTGGAGAACTGCATCTTCACCTCGGGCGCGCTCTGTTCCAGGGCGGTTGCCGCGGAATTAGTTGCGCCCGAAGGAGAATCGAAGTCATTGTTTTTTTTGCATCCTGTGAGGCCGCCTGTGATACAGAGGCCGGTGACAAGTGCAACTGCCAATAAAGAATTTACTCTCTTCACGGCCCTAAAGAGTAGGGAGAAAAGGGTTGAGGAGCAAGAGAAAAGCCGAAACAAAATCCGGGGTAAATTTCTGCCCCGAGAGAGACCCCCCGGGGCAGAAAAAGAGTGCATAGCCGAAGCGGCTAAAAACTACGACCTTTTAGCGGCCAGAGCAGCAGCAACGAATTCTTTGAAGAGCGGATGGGGGCTGTGGGGTTTGCTCTGGAACTCGGGGTGAAACTGGCAGGCCATGAAGAAGGGGTGATTTTTGAGTTCGACCAGTTCGACCAGAGAGTCGTCCGTGGAGCGGCCGCTGACGATGAGGTTCCCCTCTTTCTCGAAGAGGTCGAGGTATTTGCTATTAAAGACATAGCTATTGCGGTGGCGCTCAGAGATCTGATCCTGAGCGTAAATGGAGTAGGCTTTGGTGCCGCTCTTGATTTTGCAGGCGTGGGCGCCCAGGTGCATGGTCTGCCTATGCTGTTTGTGTGAAGAGGGCTGTGCGTCAGCGCTCAAAGCGGTCTCCAGGGGGATAATGACGGGATACTCAGTGGAGGGATTAAACTCGACGGAGTGAGCGGATTTGAGTCCCAGCACGTTGCGCGCATACTCAATGACGACGGCCTGCATTCCGAGGCAGATGCCCAGGAAGGGAATCTGGTTTTCGCGGGCATACTGGGCAGCGAGGATTTTTCCTTCGACTTCGTGGATGCCGCTGACGCCCGGGGCCAGAATGGCGTCGATATTCTGGAGCGCTTTGGTGCCTGAAGTTTCAAGTTCTTCGGGGTCAACTCTGACCACCTCAAGGCGCGTATCGTTTGCGATACAGGCGTGGAAGAGGGCTTCCTGGAGGGATTTATGGGCATCGTTAATGCCGACGTTTTTGCCGACCAGGCCGATGCGGATGCTGGAGCTCGGTGCAATGATGCTGCGGACGACGTTTTGCCACTTGGTCATATCCGAGGGGCGTTGCTCTAATTGGAGGAGCTTGCAGATGAGGGGATCCAGGTTTTCGCGCTGGAGGACCAGAGGCAGCTCGTAGATGGAGTGATCGACATCTTTTTCCTCAATAACGGCCTCGTAAGGGACGTTGCAAAAGAGGGAGATTTTTTTGCGCAGCTCTTTGTTGAGGGGGTGTTCGCAGCGGCAGATGATGATATTGGGAGTGATACCGATTTCACGCAGCTTAGCGACAGAGTGCTGAGTGGGTTTGGTTTTCAACTCGCGCATGGCGCTGATGTAGGGGACCAGGGTGACATGGATGAAAATGACAGAGCCAAAGGGTTGCTCCAGAGCGAACTCGCGAATGGCTTCAAGGTACGGGAGTCCCTCGATATCGCCAGTGGTGCCGCCGATTTCAGAGATCAGGACATCGCAATCGTTGGAATTTTCCTTGATCCTGTTTTTGATTTCATCGGTGACGTGGGGGATCACCTGCACGGTCACGCCAGCGTAAGCACCCTTGCGTTCCTTTTCGAGGACAGTGGTGTAAACCTGGCCGCTGGTGAGGCTGTTTTTGCGGGTCAGGTTGGTGTTGGTGAAGCGTTCATAGTGGCCGAGGTCCAGATCGGTCTCTCCGCCGTCTTTGAGGACATAGACTTCGCCGTGCTGGAGGGGATTCATGTTGCCCGGGTCAACGTTCAAATAGGGGTCGAATTTCTGAAGTTTGACGCGGTAGCCGCGGCTTTCGAGGAGTGCACCGATGGAGGCGGAGGTCAACCCTTTTCCTACAGAGCTGATTACACCGCCGGTTACGAAAATATATTTCATAGATATAGTTATACGTGAATTAGAGAAACGATAATTACTTGGTTATTAAGGGATCTGGTTCAAAATTTTTTCAACTCGGGCGACATCCTCTGGGGTGTCGACTCCGATGGATTCGTGATTCACCCGGGCTACGGCAATGGAAATTCCATTTTCGAGCGCACGGAGTTGCTCCAGTTTTTCGGCTCTTTCCAGAGGCGAGACCGGAAGGCGGACTAATTTTTTGAGCGTTTCCCTTTTGTAGCCGTAGATGCCGAGGTGTTTGAGAAATGGGAAAGCAGAGATCTGAGTCTCCAGAGGTTTATGCTCCATGTCTCTGATATAGGGAATCGTTCTTCGTGAGAAATAGAGGGCTTGGCCCTGTGTTCCGAGGACTACTTTGACGATATTCGGGTTCTCGTATTCCTCAGGTTTATTGATCGGAGTTGCGGCCGTGGACATGGCTACCTTATCGGAGCGGAGCAGGGCTGCAACGGCTTCAATCACGGCAGGGTCAATGAGAGGCTCATCACCCTGGATGTTGATGGCGAGATCGGCATCGGATTTTTTGACGACTTCTTCAATCCGATCGGTCCCGCTGGAGTGGTGGGAAGATGTCATGACAACCTCGCAAAAAGGAGCCACGGCACTGCGAATGCGTTCGTCATCGGTCGCAACGATAACGTCGCTCAAGCTGGGGGCTTTGCGGCACTGTTCAACTACCCATTGAACAAGAGGCTTACCCGCGATGAGGGCCAGCGGCTTACCCGGGAATCGAGTGGAGCCGAAACGAGAAGGAATGACACCGATAATTTTCATAATAGCAACCCACCAATAAGCATATTCATCTTTTTGTAATTTCCTTCAGATCCAGACGCGAGAAAACAGAAAGCCGCTCAAACCGCCACTGGGCGGAAGGGCATCCACGGGATTTTATTGGTAGCATAAACCCGGAACTGAAGCAACCCCAAAATGTGAAGATGCCTCAGAAAAAGAAAAATAATTTTGGAACCCTAGTGTGCGGCGGGTGTCGGTTTCAGGATGAGGTAGGTGGGAAGGCCAATGACTTCATAGTGATCCAGGATTTCTTTGGCGGGGGATTTCCGGGGTTGCTCGGTCTGGAGTTTAAGGACGATGAATTCGGATTCCAGACGCTTGCGGACATCGGCATCGCTGAAGGTTGTTTTCTCCATGTACATGCAGGACTTGCACCAGGTGGCCCAAAAATCGACAAAGATCGGTTTGCCGGTTGCGAGGGATTCCTGCATTGCCTGTGCTAATTGCTCATCAACGGCAACGGAGGCGGAAGCTTCGGAGGCTTCTGTATTGAGGTTATCTATGCGAGTGAGCTCGGTGCTGCTCTTCCAGAGTTTATATCCTTCTACAGCGTAATAGGCAGCGAAGAGGAGGATTAAAACGCCAAAGGTTTGCTTGACCCGGTTCATCCACATTCCGGGCTTGGGCAGAGCGGCGATTCCGGCTCCGGCAACGGGCCAGGGCAGAGCCATTCCGGCTCCCAAAAGAAAGGGGAGAAGGAGGCCGAGGTAGTTGCCTGAATTGTAGATATTGGTGGAGATCAGCAGGACTGAGATCAGGGCGGGTGCGACGCAGGCTCCGGCCAGGAGAGCGGAGAAGGCCCCCAATCCAAAAATCAGGAGGTAACGAAGGAGTCCTGTTTTGGAATTGACGTTGGTTCGGCCATGAAAGCGGCTGAAATCAATCGTGAAGACATCAAACATGGCCAGGGAGAGGATGACGAAAACGGCTGCTGTTCCCAGGTTGAACCATGGGGAAGCATTGAGGGCGCCAAAAGTGGCTCCGGCCAGGACGACGGCCAATCCCAGCGCGCCATAGGCCAGGGCCATTCCCAGGCCGTAAATACCGCCCAGGAGAAGTCCCTGGGTTTTACTTCCGGCTTTGACTCCGGCGCCGATGATGGCCAGGTTGATGGGGATCATGGGCAATACACAGGGGGTCAGGTTGAGGCCGATTCCAAAGAGTAAAATCAGGGGGATAGTGATAATCATTCCCCATTTAGCGAGGAAGCCTTCGATTCCCCCCTGTTGACTTTCACCATGGGCACGATCCAGGAATTTAAGGAACGACTCCTTATCCATGGAGCCCGAATCTACGGCTACTGTTTTGAAAGAGGCTGAGCGCTCCTTCCAGAGGGAGGTGGCGGCTGGAGCGATGAGATTTGAAGCGTTTTTGGATTCCTGAACGGAGGTGGATTCGCCGGCCCAGGAGAATTTTTGTTCCACTTCCTCGGGCATGAAACACATTTCCTGGCTGCACCCCATATATTCGATTTTTACGGAGGCAGATTGGGCCGGGGTGGAGAAGATGTATTGCGCGCGAAAGCTTTCTTTAAAAACATCTTTGTCCTTCTCGGTAAAAATGTCTTTGATGCGGACACTTTTCAGGGGGGCGGTTGGCTCCAGGAGTGAGCCATCGGCAGCGGTGACCCGGAATTCATCTTTGTAGAGGTAGTGCTCGGGAGCGATTTGGACGGAGAGTGAAAAACCCCTTTGGCCATCCTTCTCTTCGGGGGTGATCTGTACAGAAAAAGGTTTTTCTATTTTCTGAGCAGGGGCGGAGGAGAGGGGTTTTTCCCAATCGCCCAGAGGACTGCTCAGGTTCTGAGCGGAAAGAGGGGGCAGGTGAACGAGTAGACAAAAAACGACCAGGAGCTGCAAACGGCTCCATTGCAGGAGGAAATTTTTCATAATATTCAGTTCCAACACCGGGGCGATAATGGGGTAAAAGCGATTTAAAATCAACTCTGCGGGGATATAAAAATGCGCTTGGGCAGAGGCTCTGCTTTTGGAATGTGGCTATCGAGATAAAATTAGCTTTCGTTTTTGTGGTTTAAGTAATTAGAATGGGGAGCGGGAGGCTTATCTGCCCAAAGTGTTTGGATGGAAACCTATCTCCCTAGATAAACAATATAGATAAAATGGCTAAAATTGATTTCGGCGGTATAGCAGAGGATGTGATCACGCGCAGTGAGTTCACGATGGAGAAGGCACGTGATGTGCTTAAAAATGAGACCATCGCCATTCTCGGTTACGGTGTACAAGGCCCGGCACAGGGTCTGAATCTTCGCGATAACGGATTCAATGTCATTGTTGGCCAGTCCAAAGCTTTCAAAAGGGATTGGGACCGCGCCCTCAATGACGGATGGGTCGAGGGGAAAAATCTTTTTGACATAGAGGATGCGGTAAAGCGTGGTACGATTATCCAAATGCTTGTATCGGATGCGGCACAGAGAGCGATCTGGCCGACAGTCTCCAAATTGCTCAAAGAGGGTGATGCCCTTTATTTTTCACACGGTTTTTCGATTGTTTATAAAGATCAAACCGGGGTCATTCCTCCTGCCAATGTGGACGTGATCATGGTAGCGCCCAAGGGCTCCGGTCTTTCTGTGCGTCGTAACTTCCTTAATGGTGTGGGTATCAACTCAAGCTATGCGGTTCAGCAGGATTATACTGGCCGCGCCACTGAGCGGACTCTCGCAATCGGGATTGGCGTGGGCTCGGGGTATCTTTTCCCGACTACGTTCCAGCAGGAAGTTTACAGCGATCTGACGGGCGAGCGCGGCACTTTGATGGGCTGCCTGGCCGGTATGCTGGAAGCGCAATATGATGTACTCCGCGCCAACGGGCACAGCCCGAGCGAAGCCTTCAATGAATCGGTTGAAGAGCTGACGCAGAGTCTGATTCGTCTGGTGGACGAGAACGGTATGGACTGGATGTATGCCAATTGCTCAGCGACGGCTCAACGCGGTGCGCTGGATTGGAAGCCCAAGTTCAAGGCCGCCGTTCTGCCTCTTTTCAAAGAGCTCTATGAATCGGTGAAGAGTGGTAAAGAGACACAGCGCGTGCTCAGTTATTGCGGAGCGCCTGATTATCAGACGACCCTTGCTGCTGAGCTGAGTGAAATCAAGAACTCAGAAATGTGGCGCGCAGGTGCGGCTGTCCGCTCCCTGAGGCCTCATGAAGCTGCCAAGGCTGTGACTGCGAGCACCAAGGGTGTCAGCGGCCGCGCCGGCAACTAACAGCTCCATTTAAAACAAGAGAGATGGAATTGAAGAATGGAGATTCCATCTCTCTTTTTACAGATCGCGAACGGGAATGATTGATTCGCCGTTTTTGGGGGTGTCCGTTTTTTTGAGAGATTGTTGTCCATTTCCAGCTTTCTCGTCACCTTTTTCAACCAGTTTAATTAAGTATAATTATGTCCGCTGTTATCACCATCGTGGGAAAGCCTAATGTGGGCAAATCCGCTCTCTTTAATCGAATTGCCGGCCGTCGGATCGCTATCGTGCATGACCTGCCCGGAGTGACTCGAGACCGTGTCAGTGCGCAAATGGAGTGGCGTGGGATGCCTTACACCCTGATTGATACGGGTGGAATTTCTTTGCTCAAGGGAGAAAAAGGCGGAGACGTCATCACCCAGAGCACCGTTATGCAGGCGGATTTGGCGATCGCGGAAGCCGACGTGGTTTTCTTCGTCGTAGATGTCCAATCCGGTGTCACGGCCTTGGATGAAGAGGTAGCGCATCGACTCCGGCAGGCGGAGAAAAAAGTGTTTCTGGTTTGCAATAAGGCTGATACACAGGATATGGAACTTCACTCGCAGGATTTCGCCGCGTTGGGGTTTGAGCGCGTTTTCAGTGTGAGCGCCATTCATGACCGGGGCGTTGATTTTTTGATGAAGGCCGCTATGGCCGAGGTGCCTCAGGAACCGGTTGCGAAAAAGGCTTCGGAGTCGACGGAAGAGGGGATGGAAGCAGAGGCCATTGAGAGAATCGATGCACCTCTGAAAATCGCTTTTGTGGGCCGGCCCAATGTGGGCAAATCCTCTATCGTGAACAAGCTCACTCAATCCAATCGCGTTATTGTTTCTCCGATTCCGGGAACCACGCGCGATTCGGTGGATGTGCCTTTCAGCGTGGAGACCGACGGAGTAAGGCAGAATTATATCCTTGTGGATACGGCAGGAGTCCGCAAAGAGCGGCGAGTTCAGGACTCGGTTGAATTTTACAGTATCAAGAGAACGGAAAACTCGATTGAGCGAAGCGATATCACGGTGTTGATGCTCGATGCCTCTCAAGGGATATTGGAGCAGGATAAAAAGATCGCCGATAAAATCGTTACGGCCGGTAAGGCTTGCATATTGGTGATTAATAAGTGGGATTTGATGGCTGAGGGGGTTCGGCTCATGCAGGAAAAGGAGGCGGAGCGGCTCGCGCAGCTTCCTCCTTCCAAGCGGAAGGCTGAGGACGAGAAGAAGCTCACTTTGAATGAATTTGGCGCCTGGGTGCAGGAGAAGCTCTTTTTCCTGAGCTATGCGCCGGTGATTTTTACCTCGGCAGAGAATGGTTTCAACCTGGACCGGTTGCTGGAAGCCATCCGATATGTGGCGGCACAGCTCAAGCAAGAGATTCCTACAGCGCTCTTAAACCGGACGATCGCCGCAGCGGTGGAGGAGAAGCATCCGATCAGCGACAGCGGGGCTTTCCTGAAATTTTACTACGCAACGCAGATCAAGCAATCGCCGCCGACTTTTCTTCTCTTTGTTAACCGCAAAGATATCATCAAAGATGCTTATCTCAAATTCCTTTCCGGGAAGATGCGGCAGGCTTTCGGCTATGAGGGCTGTCCCATTTTCTTCATCACGAGAGCGCGGCCCAAAACGATAGAATCCAAGCGTAAACCCCGAGTTTCAGCTTCGAGCCGCGGCAAGGCCCAGGTGAAAAAGTATGTGAGCCGAGGCGGGGAGATGAAAGAACAGGTCGAAGGCAAGGCCAGGCTCTTCAAAAAAATTGTCCCCAAAGACGCAGCCCGCAGAGGCAGGAAATCTCGTTAACGGGACTTCAGACGAGGCCGCTGAGGGATTGTCTATTAAAGGAAGCGCGGAATTAGCTGAGTTTTTCGACCAGAATGACCGTCAGCTTGCGAGGACCGTGAGCGCCCAGAACGAGGATTCTCTCAATATCTCCGGTTCGGCTGGGGCCTGTGACCAGGCTCATCATACTCGGGTAATTATCCTTATATTTATCCTGCATGTGTTGGTAGGCAGTCGGCAGGTCCGGCAGGAGCTGCTCAGGAGTCGCCAGGACAATATGATGGGGAGGAAGGATGGAAAGGGCTCTGCCGCCGCAGGTGCGGGAATTGATGAAGAGGCTTCCGGTCTGGGCGATCATCGCATCGCAAAGAGTGATGGAGGCATCCACTTTTTCAAGTTCTTCAGTGGCGTAGCCTGAATCGGTCCAGAGGGCCGGCAGATTGAGGCTATCCACGAGTGAGTGAGTGAGGGTGGTATGGTGGCTAGCCAATGATTTCCATTTTTCCTGAATGGCCAGAGTTTTGAGAGTGCGGACTACCTCCTCAACGCCGAAGAGGTGGAAAAAACGGGTGGTCAACTCAGCTGATTTTACCGCAAACTGCCGGATCATCGCCTGATATTCGGTTTCAGCGTGAGAAAGTATTTCTTTAAAGCCGGGTGCTGTGTTCATATTCATAGAGGATGGTCTCAATTATTTGGAGTGTTTTTTCCAAAGGTCTTTAAAGCTCTTCCATTTTAGCTTGGGAGCCTTGCGTGTGGCGGTCCAGCATTGAGCCGGGTCGATGACGGAACCTTCGATGAGAGGGTGGAATTTCTGGCCTATCCAGCCCATGCGCTTGCCCCATTTCCAAAAGAACGGTTTGTTGAAGAGAAGGGACATGGCTTTAAACGCAAGCTTTTCAAAGAACTTGGGCTGGGTGGTTGACGCAGCCTCACGGTTTTTGAGAAGGAGGTGCGGCAGATTGATTTTCACGGGGCACATATCGCGGCAGGCTCCGCAAAGAGAACATGCAAAGGAGAGATGTTTATAGGTCTGCAAGTCGAAGAGACGGGGCATGAGGACAGAGCCGATGGGGCCCGGGTAGGTGGCGTTGTAAGCATGGCCGCCCACGTTTCTGTAAATGGGGCAAACGTTGATGCAGGAACCGCAGCGGATGCAGCGGAGAATTTCCCGGAAGGTGCTATCTTTGGCCAGACGCGAGCGCCCGTTATCGAGCAAAATGACGTGGTACTCTTCGGGGCCGTCGCATTCATCGGGCTGGCGCGGTCCGCTATAGAGCGTGTTGTAGCAGGAGATGGATTGTGCGGCTCCGACTGTGGCCAGCATCGGCAGAAGGAGGGATAAATCCTGCATTCGCGGAACGACTTTTTCTATACCGATCAGCGTAATCATGATTTTGGGCAGGGAAGCCGAGAGACGCGAATTGCCCTCGTTCTCCGTGACGGAAATCATCCCTGTTTCGGCTACCGCGAAATTGGCACCGGTGAAGCCGACATCTGCCTGAACGTACTCCCTGCGCAGATTCTTGCGGGCAATCATGGTCAGCTCTTCCGGATTTTCGGTCGGCTCGCTTCCGAGCTTATCCTGGAATAAGTCGCTGATCTGGTAGCGAGTCAGGTGCATGGCCGGGAAGACGATATGGTAAGGGGGCTCCTGGCGGAGCTGGACAATAAACTCGCCGAGGTCAGATTCGATGGGCCGGTAACCTTCTTTTTCCAGGGCCTCATTGAGGTGGATTTCCTCGGAAGTCATGGATTTGGATTTGACCATGGTTTTGGCGCCGTTCTGCTTAAGGATGTTGAGCACAATGCGGCAGGCATCGGCGCCGGTGGGGGCTCTGTAGACGTGGGTGCCGCGCTTGGTCAGTTTCTTGGTCAGGGTGCGTAAAAGGGCTTCCATGTCGTCGAGGCCCTCTTGTTTGATTTGAGCAGCGGATTCACGGGCCTGTTCCCAATTCTGGAATTCGGCGATTTTTTTATCCCGCCCCTGTGCGTATTTGTCCAGAGCGGTGCCGATGATCTGGCGGTGTGTGCTATCGGCGCAGATCCGGGCGGCATCTTCCTGGAATTTCTGAGCGTTATTATTCATGGCGGACAAGGATGTCAATGAGGTGGATACTTTTAATGAGCTTTCTTTGTTTATCGGCGACTCCCTGAATGTGCATGAGGCAACTCGAATCATTGCTGACGACGTAATCGGCCCCGGTCTTCATGACCATGGCCACTTTGGATTCGCCCAGGCTTGAAGAAATGGAGGGGAATTTGGCAGAGAAGGTTCCGCCAAAGCCGCAGCATTGTACCCTTTCCATTTCGATCAGAGTCAGCCCGCGGACGTTGGCGAGGAGCGCGCGCGGCTGGTCATGAATGCCCAGTTCGCGCAGGCCATGGCAGCCGTCATGGAAGGTCACCTTGGCGGGGAAAGAGGCGCCCAGATCAGTGACGCCCAGGCGGGTGACCAGAAAATCGGAAAACTCCCAGGTATGAGCTGCCAGGCGGTTGGCTTTTTCCTCAAGGGGATGGCCTTTAAAAAGCTCGGGGTAGAATTTATGGATCATCGCCGTGCAGGAACCCGAAGGGAGCACGAGAGCCTCGACATCATAGAGGCGCTCCACCACTTTGGATGCAACATTGCGTGCTTCATCCCAATAGCCGGTATTGAAAGCAGGTTGTCCACAACAGGCAAGCTCCTCCGGGGCATCCACCTGATGGCCCAGAGATTCAAAAATTTTAACAGCGTTCATTGCCACGTCCGGAAACATGGCATCCATGAAACAGGGTGCAAACAGCGTGATCTTCATCTCAAACGTCCCTATGGATGAGTATTGCGTATCAAGTCCGTTAAGGAAAGAATTATATCCGGCCATAAGAAAGAAAACGGAAGAGATCATTCAGAAAATTCCAAAGTTATTTTAATGTTTGCAGGAGTTGTAGAAATTATTGTACGCTCTTGCGTGTGGCTGGGAGACCACAGAACTGGTTTCGGTGTCGACCGGCCTGTATTTAATTTCAAAGAAAAATCCGATACCAGAATCAATCGTATGAGAATAATTCAAAGAGCCATGATTTCCGTCTTCAACAAGACGGGTTTGCTTCCCTTTGCCGGTGCATTGTCTGAAGCGGGAGTGGAGATCATTTCTACCGGAGGAACGGCTAAGATATTGAAAGAACACGGGATTTCTGTGATTGAGCTGAGTGAGTATACCGGATTTCCTGAGATGCTGGATGGAAGGGTCAAGACGCTGCATCCCAAGGTGCATGGAGGTCTGCTCTACGTTCGCGGCAATGAAAAGCACGAGGCGACGATCCAGAAGCATAATATTCAGCCGATTGATCTGGTGGTGGTAAATCTTTACCCGTTCGAGCAGACGATTGCCCGGGAGGGTGTGACGCTGCCTGAAGCGATCGAAAATATCGATATTGGCGGGCCTTCCATGTTGCGCAGTGCGGCCAAGAATCATGAGAGCGTCACTGTCGTGGTGGATCCTCTGGATTACGAGGTGGTGGCCGAGCAGATTCAAAAGCAGGGCGGAACCACGCTGGAGCTGCGGCGGAAGCTGGCGGCTAAGGTGTATGGGCGCACGGCGGAGTATGACGGGGCGATCGCCAACTATCTGACCCGGGAATATACGAAGAGCGAAACAACTTCTCTGCCGGAGCGTTTTGTCCTTTCGGAGCCGCTCTCCCAATCGCTTCGTTATGGGGAAAATCCGCATCAGAAGGCAGCTCTTTACGGAAAATTTGACGAGTATTTCAAGCAGCTCCATGGCAAGGAGCTTTCCTATAATAACATATTGGATCTGACGGCGGCGGCGATGCTGATCAGTGAGTTTCACGGAGATAAGCCGACTTTGGCCATCCTGAAACATACCAATCCCTGTGGTCTGGGGCAAGGTGAGACTCTGAAAGAGGCATGGGATAAAGCCTATGCGACCGATAAGCAAGCCCCCTTCGGAGGAATTATCGCGGTCAATCAGCCGCTCAATGCGGAGTGTGCCTCTGAAATTGTGGGCATCTTCAGCGAAGTGATCGTGGCGCCGGATTTCACACCGGAAGCGATTCAGATTTTGAGCAGCAAAAAGAATTTGCGTCTTCTCAAAGTGCTTAAATGTCCGCGCAAGGCCTGTCCGTTAGATGTGCGCAGTGTGGGTGCTGATTCCTATCTGGTTCAGGAGAGGGATTTGAAAGAGAGTAACCGCCAGACGATGAAGGTGGTGACCCAACGCCAGCCGACCGAAGAAGAATGGGCAGCGATGCTCTTTGGATGGCGGGTGGTTAAGCATGTGAAGTCCAACGCCATTATCTATGCCGGTGCGGACCGGACCCTGGGAATCGGAGCCGGGCAGATGAGCCGTGTGGATTCGAGCCGGATTGCCGTCTGGAAGGCGGAGCAGGCCGGGCTACCTCTGAAAGGTAGTGTGGTTTGCAGCGATGCATTCTTCCCATTCCCGGATGGATTAATCGCAGCGGCCGATGCAGGCGCAACAGCCGCAATTCAGCCGGGAGGTTCTGTGCGTGATCAAGAGGTGATCGCGGCGGCCAATGAACGGAATATGGCGATGGTGTTTACTTCGACGCGGCATTTCAGACACTAGGAGAGTTTAAAACATCGCTTGATGTTATAGAAAAGTAGGGAGTGGGAATCCATTCTCTACTTTTTTTATGCCGGGAAAAGCCGTATTGAATCGGTTCTTTATTGCAATTGGGCCCAAAAAGCCCTTTAATCTTCCCAAGTAAACAGAGATTCGTTTCTCGAGTGGTAGTGATACCGAAAAAACGGGACAAAGAATTGTACTCGGACTGGATGTTTTTATATACTGAGATGTAGAGAAAATGGGTAAGAAAAGAACCATCAGCGCCTCCGGTGAAGAGAAGCAGAAGAAGGTGCAGGAGCTTAATCCGATCGTGGATTTTGTTCTCTGGATGGTTTTCGTGGGTGTATTTGCCTTTTTTTACCTGGAAGCGGCGGTGAGCCCCGTGACGCTTTATCAGTCGTCCCGGCCCGATGCGAGCACCGCATTTTATGATATTCATCCGGAGCAGAATTCCCCGGTGAAGCTGCTGGAATATCCCACGCGCGTTTTGGTGAGCTGGGCCGATGGGGAGATTTCTGCCGGGTTCCTCTATCTCGTACTGGGATTGCTGGCTTCTGCGCTGCTTTGGCTGTTGGCGGCTCCGCGTACGGTGTTATCCAAGGCACTCTCTTTTTTACCGTTGGGTGTTTTGGTTTGGGGATTGCAGGATTTCTGGCTTTGGAGCGTGACGGCTTTGTGGCTCTTAACGATCTGCCTGGCGCTATTACTCCTCTTGAAGTACCTGTTTCTGAAAAAGGGGAGATGGTCCTGGGGTAATTTGCCCCAAAAATGGGTGCGATCTCTTCAGATGGCTCTCATTCTGGGGATGGCTCTGCTGATAGCGATTTCTTTTGTGAAGAACCGGCATGAGCGAAACAAGCTCCTTGTATTGAGCCAGCTGCGGCAGGGCGAATATGCGAAAGCCCTGGCCCGGGCCTCCACAATGGAAAGTCTGGGCTCCCATCTGGCCTGTTCGGTGCGCTATTTGCTTTATCATCAGAACCAGCTGCTGGAAAATCTCTTTTTGTTTCCTCTCAATCAGGAGATTGCGATCTTGCCCGTTATTCCTTTTGCGGCGTCGGAGCCTTATTACAAGACGATGCTCGAGATGGGCTTTGTCAATTCAGCGGAGCATTTCGCCACTGAGGCGCTGGAGCAGGTGGGCGATGCACCGGAAATTCTCTATGACCTGGGTTTTATTTATACGCTGAAAGGAGAGCCAGTGGCGGCCCGTGTTTACTGGGGATATCTGGCGAAGAATCCGGTCTGGTCGTCTCGAGCGAGGGAGATGATTAAGGCCAGCCTGGCGGACCCGGCTTTAAAAAATCACCCGCAGGCGGAGCGTTATTACCGGTATCTTTACACAGAGAATTATTTTTATACGCAGGACCCGGCTGAGTTCCAGATGCGGCAATCGCTTCTCAAATATCCGACTCATCGGATGGCGCTGGAGTATCTGGCTGCGGAATATTTGGGCCACAAGAATCATGGGGGGATTGCCAAGTTGATACCGGCTTTCCGCTCGCTGAATTATCCGAGACTGCCTCGACATATTGAGGAAGCGCTTTGCCTGGCACTGCAGGATAATCCCTCTCTCGAGATGGCCGGGTATCAGATATCGCCGGAAACCCAGGGGCGGTTCAAGGATTTTTGCCTGGCTTACCAGAAGGCGTCGCAGCAAAAGGAAGTCGAGCAGGTATTTGCGGCGATGGGGCCGGCCTATGGGGATACGTACTGGTTCTACCAGATTTTCTCGGTTACCGGACGCTTTAAAATTCAGACTGAACCCGAGGAGGAGTCATGAAGAAGTTGGTGATTTTATTTGTGCTCTTATTTTACGGTGTCTGGACTGGCGAGGCAGCCGGGCCGGAGGTGGATATTTTCCCGGATTATAAAGGGGTGACCTTGCCCAACAACATCGCGCCGATCAATTTTTATATTAAATCCAAGGTTGGCGGCTACCGGGTGAAGATTCACTCAAGCGTGGGACCTGAGATTCAGCTCGGGGGGGGCAAGGCGGAAGTAATCATTCCGGAATCAAAGTGGAAAGAGATGCTCTCTGCCAACGTAGGCGAGCCACTTTATATTGATATTTCGCTTAAGAACGAATCGGGACAGTGGCAGGATGCGGTGACAATCACCAACCGAATCGCCGCTGAGCCGATAGATGGCTGGCTGGCTTACCGGCTGATGCGTTCCATATTCAACACGTACCAGGATATGGGGATTTACCAGCGCAACCTGGAGTCATTCCAGGAGCGGGAGATTCTCCATAACAGCCGGATTGCCGAGGGATGCCTGAATTGCCACGGTTTTCAAAAAAATGACCCCAAGGAGATGACTTTCCACATACGCCAGGCGGAGCTGAGACACCCGTTGGTCTGGGTGAGGGAAGGAGAGAAAGTGGAGGTTCTGGAGAAAACGTTTACCTATTACAGCTGGAATCCGAAGGAGAAACTCCTGGCCTTTACGGCTAACGCGCCTTCGATTTTCTTTCATGCCTGGGGCGAGAGCCGTGAGGTTTATGACCGGGCCGGAGAGGTGGGCCTCTTCAATCTGGATAAGCGCACGACCATTGAGCAGAGCAATCTGGCCAGTGAGCATCATTATGAGAGTTGGCCCAGCTGGGATTGGCAGGGAGAGTATCTCTACTACTGCAAGGCATCGGATTTACCTCTGGATAAACTCAAGGAGATACGCTTTGACCTGATGAGGGCACGCTGGAATAGCGAGACATCGCTTTTCAGTGATCCGGAAATTCTCTTCAGCGGCTGGACCAACCGGATGAGCTCGGCACAGCCAAAAGTGTCTCCCAAGGGAGATTTTCTGGTCTATACGGTTTTTGAACGAGGAAATTTCCCGATCTACCAGCAGAATGCCGATCTTTACCTGATGGATTTGAAGAGCATGAATTCGCATCGGCTGGAATGCAACAGCGATTGGGCCGACACCTGGCACTCCTGGTCCTCCAATGGTTCGTGGCTTATCTTCAGCAGCAAGCGGATAGATGGACTTTTGGCGCGTCCGCATATTACCTATATTGATGAAACGGGGAGAGCCTCCAAACCTTTCGTGATGCCGCAGAAGGATCCCCATTTTTATGAATATTTTATCAAGACATACAATATTCCGGAGCTGATCACGGGGCCGGTAGAAATTTCCCCCAAGAAATTGGGGCAAGCAGTGATGAACCGCGCAAACAGAGTCAAAACAGATTCCACGGATGAACTTTCACCAAAAGAGAAAGAGATGCCGCCGGAGGAGGGGTACTCCACATGGAAAGCGAAGGAATAAGGCGCGAGGTTCGGTAAGAAGAGAACAATTTAATATGAAGAAAATAGACAAGAAAGAACACGGCATATATATCCATCAAACAGAGCACGGACCCCATTATTTCATTGTGGTTTATTTTTATAAGACTCCGGCTGACTGGGCGGCATCGCTTCGGTATCTGGATGGAGAGCTGGAAAATTTGCTCGGGGAAAAGAAGGCGCAAGTGGTGCACGAGCGCTGGTTTGGTTCGGGCGCATCTCTTGCTCTTATTGAAAGGGAAAAGCTCCTTCAGCACAAAGGTCAGAAGAGCGGTCTGCATTCCAGCGTTACGCCGATTATCGGGATGCCCTGTGCGGGAACGAGCGGAGATGCCTGTGAAGGTTTTGCGGGGATTCAGATTCAGGCCCTGATTCCTCAAGATGGGGTGAGTACGCCAGAGCCAATCCCGAGCCTGGACGAGAAAGGGGTTCAGGGGCATAAATGGCAGGAAGGAGATGCGCGGTTTTATATCCTGCAAAATCTGTGCGATTTGGAGCATCCACAGAGCAACACTCAACAGACAACGGAGGCACTTCACCGGGCGGAGGCTTTGCTGAAAAAAGAAGGATTGGATTATCACTCCGTAGCGCGCACATGGATTTACCTGGATGATATTCTGGCCTGGTATACTCCTTTTAACGGGGCTCGCAGCGCTTTTTATCGACAGGTGGGTATCATGCCCGATATTGAAAAGAACGAAAAGACGCCGCCTTCGGAGTGCTTTCTGCCGGCCAGTACCGGGATTCGAGGCCGCAACCAGAACGGGGCCGCCTGCACGATTGACCTTATCGCATCGGATATTCCAGGGGAATCGGCGTTCAAGGTCCGGCGGTTAACCAACCGGAAGCAGAAGGATGCCTTCCGCTATGGTGCCGCTTTCGCGCGTGCGCTGGTTCTGGAAACGCCCCGCTACTTGCAGGTGCAAATATCCGGGACCGCAGCCATTGATGAAACAGGGAGCAGCATTTTCCAGGGCGACACTGAAGCGCAAATACGCTATACGCTCGATACGATTGAGGTTCTTATTGCCGAGGCCGGTTTCAAGCTGACCGATATTTCTTCGGCGACGGCTTTTCTGAAGGACGAGAAGACGTTGCCTCTTTTCCTGCGAATTATGGAGGAGCGTGGACTGGCCGATTTGCCGATGGTGATCTGCAAGGCCGATGTCTGCCGGGATGATCTTCTCTTTGAGCTGGACGGAGTAGCCGGGAAGAATCTCTGAGAAACCGGCGCGTATTGGGCTCCGTGGTGAAGGGCTCCCGCAGCGGCTAAGTCTTGCATGTTTATCACTGAGCCGATTAGAATGGAGCGGTTATGCTGGTTGTACATGTTCATGTAAAGGTGAAGCCGGAGTGTGTGGAAGGCTTCATAAAGGCCTCATTGGAAAATGCGGCGCAGAGTATTCAGGAGCCCGGGATTGCCCGATTTGATCTGGTGCAAAGCCAGGAGGACGGCACTCAGTTTGTGCTCGAGGAGGTTTACCGGACGACTGAGGCGACCTTGGCGCACAAGGAAACGGCACACTATGCCAAATGGCGCGATGCGGTCGCTGATATGATGGAGACGCCCCGCTTCAGCAAGAAGTTCACCCAACTTTCCTGAAAGGCATTGAATGCATCCTGAGACTTTTGAATTTGCGACAGCGGGGAGAATCATTTTCGGCTGTGGCAAGGGAAGGGAGTTGCCCGAACTGCTCAAGCCTTTTGGTAAAAAAGTGCTTTTGGTTACGGGTGCGCACCCGGAACGGCATGAAAAGCTCAAGCGACTGATTGAAGAGGCCGGACTGGGAGTCGAATTCCAAAGTGTCAGGAAAGAGCCCACGATTGAGCGGGTAAATGAGATCGCGGAGTATATCCAGCGGCGGCAGTGCGATGTCGTCGTGGGGATTGGCGGCGGAAGTGTGCTTGATGCCGGTAAGGCGGCTGCGGCTCTGGCCAATAACCCGGGAGAGCTCATGGATTATCTGGAAGGCGTGGGCAAAGGCAAGGCGCTGCCGTGTCCCTCGCTGCCCTATATTGCCGTGCCGACGACCGCCGGAACAGGCTCGGAAGTGACGAAAAATGCGGTGATCGGTGTGCCGGAAGCATCGGTCAAGGTGAGTTTTCGCTCGGCCTACCTGCTGCCCAAAATAGCGCTGGTGGATCCTGAGTTGACCCTGGACAGTCCTCCGGAGGTTGCTGTGAATTGCGCATTTGATGCCCTGAGTCATCTGTTGGAGGCTTATCTTTCGCTAAAGGCGACTCCAATGACTGATGCCGTTTGCCGAGAGGGATTGTCGCGATTGGGTGGAGGCGTGCTGATGGCCTACTGGATGAAACCGGAGCATTTGGCCACTCGGGTTCACGTTTCGCTGGCGAGCCTTCTGGGCGGACTGGCACTGGCCAATGGAGGCCTGGGGGCTGTCCATGGTTTTGCCGGGGTTCTGGGAGGGATGATCGGAGCGCCTCATGGGGCGATTTGTGCGGCGCTTCTGGCGCCTGTTCTCAAGATGAATTATTCTGTGGCTCGTGAGAATCCGACAAAGGAATCCCAGCGGTTACTGGGGCGTATCAGCGAGGTTTCTCTCATGCTCTCGCGCAATGTAGGGGCAAGACCAGAGGATGCAATTGAGATCATCGAGAGGCTCGCCCGGTCTCAGAATGTCGCCGGGCTCGGCAAACTGGGTTTGAAAAAGGAGCAATTCCCCACAGTCGTGGAAAAGGCATCCAAAGCCAGCAGCATGAAGGGGAATCCCTTCGTGTTGAGCGCAGAAAAGCTTACCCAAATACTGGAGGAGGCTTTTTAAACTTCCTCGCGGAACCGAAGCTTTTTCTACAGGCCTTGCGGATTGAGCACCAGGGAAATGGCGCGTACCAGATTGGTTTCTTCTTCCGTTACCTGCTCATTGGTTGAGGCGACGACAACATTGCATGCCTCCATAATGAGCTTTTTGGTTGTCGGGGAGGCTTGAGTGGCGATTTTATCCAGCGCGGCTTCCAGCACTTCATAATTGGGGCTTTCCTGAAGTTGGAGGGTGAGCTCTTCGGAGTTCATGTGTTTGGCGCCTTTCTCAAAAGCGGAAATGACTTCCTGGGGATCATCGGTCTCCGTTTGCGCCAGGATGGAAAGAACGGCGCTTATTTCATCTTTCAGCGGTTGAGTGCCGAGGGTACCCAGGCGAATGCGATGCGGGTAGAAATGTCCTTTCAAGTTATGTTCAATATTCTTGAGGACGCAGAATTCAAAGAGGTCTACTTCCTCATTGGAATAAACCAGTTCTTTGAGGAGACGATTGAAGGTCTCGAATTGATCGGGCGACATCTGCCGCAGGGGAGGCGTAGAGAGGCTCACAATGGCCAGTTTCTGGGAGCGTGAAAGCTGGTGGAGCTCCGTTGCAGCACGGGTACACTCGCGGGCAAGCTGCTCGCCATAGGTCTTCGTAATCTGCGCGAGCTGAGACTGGAAGACGGACGGGTGTGAATCCAGCAGTGTAGAATAAATCAGGGAGATGGCACCCAGAGGATCGGAGCACATGCCGCGGACGGACGGAGGAAGAGTTTCCAGGACTTGCTGGGCTTCCTGAGTGGTTTCGTAGCCGCCGCTGAGGGCTGCCGCTGCCATAGGAATGGGAATCCGGGGGAATACCCGCTGAGGCGGTTTTTTCTCTGAGGGCTGAGGCTCCGGTTTTGTCTGAGAAGCGATGGATTTGAGGGTGAGCTTGGTGAAATCACCGTCAAAGGAGGGGTCCAGGAGCTGGATTCGTTTTTCCAAAGGAGGGTGAGTTGCAAAGATGTTGCTCCAAAAACCTTTTATGCCTTTAGCGAAAAAAAGATGTGCGGCTTCCTCTGCCTGAGGAGAGCTGATATAGGAGCGGCTGGAGAGAATGCCGATCTTCTTCAGGGCGGCTGCCAAACCCATCGGGTTGCGAGTGAATTGTACAGCCGAGGCGTCGGCCAGGTATTCGCGCTGACGCGAGACGGCCGATTGAATCAGCTTTCCAAAGAAGACACTGATCCCTCCGACGAGAATCAAGCAGAGTCCTATCAGGGGAAGAGCCACTTCGGCTTTTCCATCGCTACTGCGGCTTCGGACGGGGCGAGTATAGAGGAAAATGCGGCCGATCACCGTGAGGAAGAGCAGACCAAAGATGAGGGAGATCAGGCGGATATTGAGCTTCATATCGCCGTTTAGAATATGGCTGAACTCGTGCGCGATGACCCCCTGGAGCTCTTCACGGTTGAGATTCTGGATGGTGCCGCGGGTGACGCCGATGGCGGCATCGGCCGGGGAATAACCTGCGGCAAAAGCATTGATGCTCATCTCCTGGTCCAGTACGTAAATCTCCGGAACCGGCACGCCTGAAGCGATGGCCATTTCTTCAACTACGTTGCGGAGCTTGCGCTCATCCGGGTCGCGTGATTCAGGTGCAACGGGGCGGCCTCCCAGAGCCATGGCCACCGTTTTGCCACCGTGAGAGAGCTGAAAGACTTTGAAGAGAGCCGCAATGAAAACAGCGCCGGTGACCAGGAGAAAGACGCCCAGAAAAATGGTAGGGTCAAAACTCCCCATGGACAATGCCACCACCAGGTAAAGCAAGGCGGCTGTGGAGACGATGCCCAGGGCGAATAACACCAACATACGCCGCGTATTGCGCCGCGCTGCATCCTGTCGAAAAACGAAATTTGTAGCCTCACTGCTCATGGGGTCAAGAATAGCTTTTCCTTCTTTTTTTGCCAAGAAGCGATATGAAAAAATGAGAACAAAAAAAAGGCACCCGGAAAGGGTGCCTTTTGAAGTTTCAGTAATTCGTTTCTAAGTTATTTCTTGGCGAAAGGAATCACAATGCGGTTGTACTGATTGTCGGTCTGACGAATCTGATCGCTCAACCTTGCCTCAGTGTACTGTTGGACGGAACCGTCACCCAGGACAACGTTACCATTGTTCTGATGGATATTCTCACCCCAACGAGGCCTCTGACCGGCGGTCTGGTAGAGCGTGTTGGTTCCGGAACCGAGCATCAGCATGAAAGAAGTCGTGCTGTTGGTGCTCTGGGGAACCGTGGGAGCCACTACGTTACGATCACCGAAGAGGAGGGTTTGAGGATAAGTTTCGCTCGCATCAACACCGATGAAATAAGAAAGATAGTACTTGTTTTTGGTGTCGGTGGGGCGCGTATAGAAATCAGTGAAATTCTTAACATCGCCGCCGCTGGATGCTTCTGAATCCGAATTGCAACGGATCAATTTGAGATCAGCCAATTCATTGCTCATCACGGCATAGTGCAGCCACTGACCGTTTGCAGCGGGAATAGTGATCTTGCCACCAGAGGCATTGGTCGGGTTCGTGATACCGGTTGCAGCACCTGTGAGGGCGCCGAATCTCGGCTGGCTGGCATCCTGATTACCCAAGGTGGTCATCGTTGTGGCGACAACTTCGAGGCTACCGCCGTCTTGCGCGGAGACTTCCCAGGGGAAGCGGTCTTCATTATCCAGAGCATAGGTACGAACACCCAAGCCCATTTGCTTCAAGTTACCGGTGCAAGCTATGCGCTGAGCTCTAGCTTTGGCTTTGGCCAACGCAGGCAGGAGCATACCCGCCAGGATGGCAATAATCGCGATCACGACCAGAAGTTCAATCAGCGTGAACGCCTTCTTCATTGTAGTTTGCTTTTTCATAGTTTCAGTTAATATAAATAAACTTCGTTCGCGGCGAATCATTGGCATCCACCACCAACCTTGACGAGGGAAATTCTATGCCTAGTGGGCCGGGATGTCAAAAAAATTTTGATTTTATTTTGCTCCTCCCGGTGATTCCCAAAGCGATTGATTTGAACCGGGCAGAAAAAACAAATGAATGATCGGCAAAATCCGGCAGACTCCCTGTAATATAGATTCGCTTCCATGGTAATTTCTTTTTCTGAAAAATCTTTAGTAGAAAATAATTAATTATCTTATTTTATGTATAGGTGCTCGTGTCCACCGGGGGAGCGAAATTTTGTGATTTTTGCGAGGTATACCGGATGAAAGGTTTGACAGTGGGGCAATGAAAAAGAGATACTGCGCGCCGGTACGACGGGTTTTGGGGAAGAACACTTGCGGAGAAGAAAGTTGAAGAAGAAGCAAACCATGAGGTCGCTATTAAAGAAACAGTTTGTGCGCTACGCCATTTGCGGAGGCATCGCCACGGCTGTGGATTTCGTCGCCTTTTTTCTTTTTGCCTGGTTGGTGTTTCCGGCGTTGCAGCCGGATGACATCATGGTTCGTTTTCTGGGGATTTCAGTCGAAGGGGTGGATGAGGCTTTGCGCGCGCGGCGTTTTTTCTATGCCAGCGTGGGTTCTTTTGTGGTTTCGAATCTCTGCGCCTATCTGCTGAATCTCTTTTTCGTATTTGAAGGGGGCAAGCATGATCGCTGGTTGGAGGTTGCGCTTTTTTATGGGGTTTCGCTGGCAAGCGCGGGAGCGGGTATCGGACTGGGCATGGGCTTGATCCATTATGTAGGGTTGGGGACGACCTGGTCGGCACTCTCAAAAATTGCCTGCTCAATCCTGATGAACTATGCCGGCCGCAAGTGGCTTGTTTTTAAAAACTGAACTTATCCCCCCGCCGATACGCTTTGAAGGAGTTTGCCCGAAAGGGCGTTGACCTGTTTCCAAGTTTTGTTATCCTGTGCTCAAGATGAAAAGGGTATTGAAGGTTATTTGTGCACTGGCAGTGTTTGCCGCGTTTGGTTGGACAGGCCTTTGGGCTCAGTCTCCCGATTGCACTGAAAAGCCCTGGACCTATTGGTGGTGGATGGGCAGCTCTGTCAATAAGGAGGATATTACCGAGCAGATGGAGGGTATGGCAGAGGCCGGGCTGGGAGGTGTTCACATTATCCCCATTTATGGAGAGAAGGGCGACGAGGAGCATTTTATCCCCTATTTATCTGAGCAGTGGATGGAGATGCTTGAGCACACAATCCGGGAAGCACGGCGACTGGGGATGGATGTCGATATGACGATGGGCACAGGCTGGCCATTTGGCGGACCTGATATTCCGGAAGGTTTGCGGGCCCATCGTTTCAGAATGACGGAGGGCAAATTCACTATAGAGCCGACGGGGCAGCAGGTGAAACGTGCCGCCCCGGGAGCCGAGGGGTTCGTAATAGATCATTTTAACCGAGCTGCCATAGAATACTATTCGCAGCGGTTTCTGGATGCATTTTCAAAGGCGGGCCTGAAACCGAGGGCGCTTTACAACGATTCCTTTGAAGTATACGGGGCGAACTGCACGACGAATTTTCCGGAAAAGTTCAAGATGTTGCGCGGGTACGATCTGGAGCCTTACCTGGAAATGCTGGATGAAAAATCGACTAATGAGTTGAGACCGCGAGTGGTGAGCGATTACTGCGAGACGATGGCCGACCTGCTTTACTCGGATTTTACGGTGCCCTGGGTGGAGCTCTGCCATCGGATGGGGGTGAGGCTGGTGCGCAATGAGGCCCATGGCTCGCCGGGGAATCTCCTGGATTTGTATGCGGCGGCGGATATACCTGAGACAGAATCTTTCGGCGTGAGCGATTTCAAGATTCCGGGCTTGAGGCACGATTCGAAGTTCGAGGAGAAGCGTTTCGGCCGGCCGGATCCGCTGACGATGAAGTTTGCCTCTTCGGCAGCGCATTTGAGCGGCAAGCCCCTGGTGAGCTCTGAATCCACAACCTGGTTGGGGGACCATTTCAGCGTATCACTTTCGCAGATCAAGCCTCAGCTTGATGAGCTTTTTACAGCGGGAGTGAACCATATTTTCTTCCACGGCACCACTTATTCTCCTTATTGGAAAGGATTTCCGGGAAGATTATTCTATGCCTCGACTCACTATGGGCATACGTCGCACTTCTGGGAAGAACTGCCGGTGCTCACTGGCTACATACGGGAATGCCAGCGGATTTTGCAGGCGAGCCGGGCTGATCATGACATTCTGATTTATTTCCCGATTTACGATATCTGGAGCAAAGGAGGCGGACGCGGGGTGATCAAGCTCTTGGACGTGCACTACCTTTCGGCCGGGCTCAAAGAAATGGCCTTCGGGCAGCTGGCTCAGGCGCTTTGGCAGCGCGGCTACACGTTCGATTACGTTTCGGACCGGATGTTGCAGAACCGCGTCTCTGCAGAGGGAAAAGTCATATTGGTTCCTCCGTCGCAATATATGCCAGTGGAGACTCTGGAGGCGCTGCGGCATTATGCCGATGAAGGGGCATCCGTAATCTTCATGGATTCGATCCCGGCGGATGTTCCGGGGTTGTTTCAATTCCGGGAGCGCAAGGAATTACTGGCAGAGCAAGCCCGGGAGATGCAGGAAGTGTCCCAAGTGGATATCGTGAAGGCGGGCGATACTTTTCAGGAAAGGTTTCATGAACTGGAGAGGGTGCTCGGGAAGCGTGGAGTATACCCGGAGCCTTTTAAAGCGATGGGAATTGATTTCATACGAAAGACGATTCAAGGCAGAAGCGTCTATTTCCTGGCCAATCTCTCTGAGAAGCCGGGCAAGCAATGGGTGAGGCCGGAGAGGAGGGCCGAAAGGGTGATTTTCTATGATCCGGAGAGTCGAGTTTGGGGTGAGGCTGCTCAGCGTCAGGCCGACGGAGAAAAAGAATTCCTGCTTCATCTGCCGCCGGGAGAGAGCCTGTTTCTCTTTTGCGAGGGTAGGGAGGCGGAGACTTTGACCCTGATGCAACAGGAGAAGGTCAAACCGTGGCCTTATTACGGTCAAGTAGAGGAAGAAGAGCCTGTTCTACTGGATGGCGCCTGGACATTGCGCTATAGCAAGGGGGTGCCGGAGATCAAGGAGAGCCTCACCACCGAGGTCGGCAAGAGCTGGACTGCACTGGGTGAGCCCTACGATATTTTTAGCGGCAAGCTGATATACTCCAGGAAATTCAAGCTGCCGGTTTCGGCTATCGGGCGCTCCTATGAGCTGGATTTGGGGGATGTGCGTGAGACGGCCCGGGTGATCCTGAACGGGGAAACGCTGCCGCTTTACTGGCATATTCCTTTTTCGAAGGTGATCCCGGAGGGGCTATTGAAGGAGGAAAACACTCTCGAGATTGAGGTGACGAATCTCTCTTATAACCGGGTGATCGATCTGGACAGGAAGAAAGTGGCCTGGAAGAACTTTTACGAGATTAATTTTGTCAACATCCAGTATAAACCTTTCGATGCCTCAATGGATGAACCGCTTCCCTCGGGCCTGCTCTCAGTTCCCCGGCTGGTGCCAGTGAATCCCGTTGGTCGGTAATGAAGTTTCGGGGTGTTTATCGGGATTCGAGAATGTTACTGACCAACTTGTAAACCGTAGTACGGTTTGGATGACGCGGCCAATCTTCGCAGGGAGGGGCGTCACGTTTTTCCGCCCGGGAAATAGCCTCTTCAATATTTTCCAGTTTGAATTTTAGGGGATCGACCGCCTTAGTATGGCTATAGTTGGGTAAGTGGGAGTCCAAAAGTTTCTCGATGTTTTGTCCAGACCTGATATCGCCGTCTGCAAAATGGAGTAATAGCCAGTATTCAAACTTTGGGTTACTGAGAGCCAGACCATAGTTCTTTTGTTGCTTTGTCCATTCATGAAGTTTACCAATCTGATCATCACGCCACTGATCTTTGTCAACGACCAGCCAAGCCTCATCTGAGGGTTTCAACCTTTCTGCTTTGAGGTACGCCTTCATTCGCTTCAATACGTTTTCCGGGTCACTTTTGTTTTTCCCTTCAAGCATGCTGATTGTCACCTGTTCCCTCTTGAGGGTTCGAAAAATGTCGAAATACTGGGGCTCGGTCTTTGCGCCTTCGGTTGCTATCACGAACAGTTTGCGGTAAGGAAGCTTACCATAGGGCCTATTAAAATCGCGTCTGTTCTTTGGCATGGTTTATTCTCCTTGGTTTTCCTGCAGCAAAGTGGAGGGGTGATCGTTTCCCAGCAGGATTTGCGGAATACCGCCAAACCGACCTTGCAAATAGCTTTTGCGGATATCCTTATCATATCTGATATCCTTATAGTCGCTGAAAGAGAAAAGGTTGGAAGATTCGTTAGAATCCCTTTCAGTTACCCACATTTCATCACGGCGCAGAAGCTTTTGATCCATGAGGAGAACATCATGAGTGGTCAGAAGCAGCTGGGATCTTTTTTCCGGATTACAATGCGAGAGATAGGTTTTGAGCAAATTCCGTGTCAGCAGCGTGTGCAGGCTGCGGTCGAGTTCATCAATGACATAGACCTTCTTGGAGGCCTGGCTTGAGAGCTCAAGGAAGGCAGGGAGCAGATCAATGACCCGCTGAGTGCCATCGGATTCTTCGTGAATCTCAAACTTAATATCACAGCCATCTGTCCCGTGATGAAAGGCTACCAGTTTCCTGGCGATCGGCTTATCCTCCTTCCGATTTATCACAAAACGCTCTTTTGTCCTGTTATTCAGCAGGTTAACATTTTTACCTTTTTTTATGAGCTCCTGCACTTGTATCGCCTCTGATTTTGAGAGTTGAAGCGTTTCAATGGGCACTTTTTCGCTTCGCAGCTGAGATATGCCTGTGTCGAGCCGCTGAAGCATTCTGTCCATATTTGAAGAAAGCGGATTTTCCTCGCTCAGGAACTCTTCAAGCTGATTGGGCTGAGAGATGGGAGAAATGAGCCAGAGAGTTTCCTTAAACCAGTTGTAAACAGGGCGAAAATGCTCAGCATTCTGCCAGATTGAGTTTGTCAGGAAGAGCTGATTCTTTCGCGTTCCCTTGAAAATAAATTTCAGGAATTGATCATCTTTGCTCAGAGATTTGCTGAGGGTTATTTTGTCACCAGTTCGGTGATAGAGCTCTTTTTCATTGTTGCTGGAAATAACTACGATTTTTTCATCCAAAACCTCATCGCGAGTTATGGAGAAATTGAATTCGTAAATGGTTTCATCAATCAGCAACTCAAATTCAAAGCGAGATGGCTGTTTCGCTGCGTCAGGATTCAGGCGAAATGTTTCAACGGGAATGGGGCTGTCGGGCTGTGTTCCCCTAATGACTAAACCTTTTACGAAATTCAATGCCCTGAAAAAATTGGTCTTGCCCGATGCGTTTCCTCCATAAATTGCAGCGATCGGAAGGACTCTCATTTTGTATTTGGGCAGCTCCGGTACTCTTTCCTTATGCTGGAGTTCCCTGCTGGCAATCATTGAAAAGGAGACCCTATTTTTGAAGGACATCCAGTTCTCGAGAGAAAATCTAATTAGCATATCATATCCTTTCCGTGAGAAAAAATCTCACAACCATTGGTAATAGATAGCGCGATAATTTCTAAAAGTCAATTTACAAGAGAAAAAATCTCGTAATTTATTCTCAGCCCGGGAGGCCTTTGAAATATTCGAGCCGAAGAAAAAAATTTGACGGGTTTTATATATAGGGTTATTTTGCCATGTGTGCATACGTGGAGATGCGGGGTATGACTGAAAAAGAGAAATTAATTTATGCTGCCAAGGCGAGGGTGATTAAAGCGCTGGCTCACCCTACGCGGCTCTGGATGGTGGAGCGGCTGGCGGACGGGGAGCGTTGTGTTTGTGAGTTTGCCGATGATGTGGATGCGGATTTCTCGACGGTTTCAAAGCATCTGGCTCTGCTGCGGCAGGCGGGGATTGTGGAAGACGAGAAACGAGGCAAGCAGGTTTTTTATCGGCTGAAGGTGCCTTGTGTCATCAAGTTCATGAGCTGTGTGGAGGCGGTGATCGAATCACAAGCCAAGGAGCAATCGGCGTTGCTGAAGTAGTATGGATTGGAAATCTGAGTGGAAGAAACTGGTGGGGATTATCGGGGTATTTCTGGCAATCTTCTATCTCCCTGTTGGAACTGAGCGCTTTGACAATGCTGTGATGGAGGCGCTCTATTTGGCACAGTGGTATGCGCAAGAGCATGTGTTGCTCTGCCTGATTCCCGCTTTTTTCATTGCCGGGGCGATCTCCGTTTTTGTCAGCCAGGTAGCGGTGATGAAATATCTCGGAGTAAGAGCTAACAAGATATTGGCCTATGGTGTCGCCTCTGTATCGGGGACGCTTCTTGCGGTCTGCTCCTGCACGGTTCTGCCGCTTTTTGCCGGAATCTATCGGATGGGAGCCGGCCTGGGGCCCGCATCTGCTTTTCTTTATTCTGGACCGGCGATCAACGTGCTGGCGATCGTGCTGACGGCCAGGGTGCTCGGGATTGAGCTCGGTATAGCACGGGCTGTGGGGGCAATTCTTTTCAGTATCGTCATCGGGGTGCTGATGCACCTCATTTTCAGAAAGGAAGAGAATCAGAAGATGCAGGCGCAACCGGTCATGCCCGAGGATGCGGGTGGTTTGCCGCTTTGGAAGAACGCCCTTTATTTCGGCGCGATGGTGGGGATTCTGGTGTTTGCCAATTGGGGCAAGCCCGACGTGACAACCGGGATATGGGCCGCCCTTTACAGCGCCAAATGGGTTGCCACTTCGTTTTTTGCGGTTGTCCTCGGGGTGATGCTTGTTTACTGGTTTGAACTGGCCTGGTGGAAAGTCGCTCTGATTGCAGCGGCAACCACTCTTTTTGGGTTCTTTTTCCCGGAGGAGCCTCTGATTGCCTTTTCTGCCGGGGTGATCGGGCTCTCTATTTTCACCAGCACTGACAAGGGGGCGACTTCCGAGTGGTTTTCCGCCTCGTGGGGATTTGCCAAGCAGATTCTGCCGCTGTTGCTTTTTGGTGTCCTTATTGCGGGGGGATTACTGGGAAGAGTAGGCCATGAGGGGCTGATCCCCTCGGAGTGGGTTGCGAGAGCTGTTGGGGGCAACTCACTGGGAGCTAATTTTTTCGCCTCATTTGCGGGGGCATTTATGTATTTTGCCACGCTCACCGAGGTGCCTATTTTGCAAGGTCTGATCGGAAGCGGGATGGGCAAAGGGCCTGCGCTGGCATTGCTTCTGGCCGGGCCTGCATTGAGTTTGCCGAGCATGTTGGTTATTCGCAGTGTTCTCGGAGTCCGGAAGACAGTCGTGTTTGCCGGTCTGGTTATTGTGATGGCCACTTTGAGCGGAGTCATTTTCGGAACATTTTTCGGATAAAAAAGAGAAGGGTAAATTATTATGAAAATACAAATTCTGGGCACCGGATGCCCTAAGTGTAAGAGGTTGGCTGAAGTGGCGGATGCCGCAGCCAAAGAACTCGGGCTGGATTATGAGCTCGAAAAGGTCACAGACATCAATCAGATCATGGCTTTTGGAGTGATGATGACTCCGGCCCTGGCGGTGGATGGGACCGTAAAAATAGTTGGCAAAGTCCCTCCCGTTGAGGATGTGAAAAAGTTGCTGAACGCTGCCCGGGGAAAATAGCTTCAGCAACAAAGGATGCAAAATATGAGCGAAAAACTGAGGGTGCTCTTCCTCTGTACTGGCAACTCATGCCGCAGCCAGATGGCTGAGGGCTGGGCGCGTCACTTGAAAGGGGACGTGATTGAGGCGTATTCGGCTGGAATCGAAACACACGGCCTTAACCCCAATGCCGTAAAAGTGATGGCTGAGGCCGGAGTGGATATCTCCGGTCATAAATCCCAGCACATTGGGGAATTCAAGGAGGTCAAACTCGACGTGGTAGTTACGGTCTGCGGCCACGCACACGAAACTTGCCCGATTTTCCCGGGAAACTGCAAGGTTATCCATGTCGGATTCGACGACCCGCCCAAAATGGCAAGAGAACTGGCAAAGCAGGGCGCATCCGAAGAAGAGCAACTGGAGTGCTACCGGAAAGTGCGTGACGAAATCAGAGCCTTTGTCGAAACGTTGCCGGAGAGCGTTCCAGATAGGGAGTAAGCGGGAATTATGATCGAAGTGAAAAATCTGACTCTCTCGGCTGCAGACCGGATTCTTTGTTCCGGCGTAACCTTTGAGCTGGGAAAGGGAGAGAAGGCGGCATTATCCGGGAGCTCCGGTTGCGGCAAATCCTCGCTGCTGCGTGCCCTCGTCGGGCTGCGCGGGGTTGACTCCGGGGTTGTTGAGGTCGGCGGGGTCGAACTCTCTTTGGCGACACAGGGGGTGATCCGCGGCCGGATCGCGTTCCTGCAGCAGGAGCCGGTGATGGGCGCCGAAACGGTTCGCGAGGCTCTGCTGCTGCCATTCACCTTCAAGCTGAACGCCCGTCTTCGGCCTAATCCGGACAAGATCGCGGAAACGCTTGAGCGAGTGGGGTTTCCGGACATCGTCCTGGACCGGCCCGCCTCGCAACTCTCCGGCGGCGAAAAGCAACGGATCGCCATCGCTCGCGGTCTCCTGATGAACCGGGACATCATTCTTGCCGACGAGATCACCGCGGCGTTGGACAGCGACTCGCGGGACAAGGTGATCGCCGTTCTCCGGGAGCTCCCGGTCACCCTGCTGGCGATCACTCACGACCCGGTGTTCCGGAACGCGTTTCCGATCGAGTATCGTATGGAAAACAAGTCATTGAGAAAGGTCAGACCATGAATTCCGCTACTGAATTGAGCTATTTTGGAATGGCGTCCGCCTATCTGCTGTTGCTGCCGGTTCTGTTGCTGTCGATGCGCTACCAACTGGCGATCGTGCGCGATTCGCTGTGGGCCGTGGGGCGAATGTCGGTGCAACTGCTGCTGGTGGGGTTGTACTTGCGTTATGTTTTTGAATGGAACTCATTGTGGATTAATCTGCTCTGGGTGCTGATCATGACCGCTGTGGCGGCATGGACGACGCTGCGGCAGGCCGGGCTTCCTGTCCGGGTGATGTTCTCGGCTACATTTACGGCGCTGACCGTCTCGTTTCTATCCATCTTGTTCTATTTCATTATTCTGATCGTCGGCAAAAGCGCCTCGGAGGCCTCGCTGATGATTCCGATCGGCGGGATGCTGTTGGGCAATTCGCTGCGCAGCAACGTGGTGGTCCTGGAGCGGTTTTTCCGCCAGATGCGTGATAGCCGTTCTGAATACGAGCTGCGGATGCTTTACGGGGCGAATCGGAGCGAGGCGCTGCGGCCATTCATGCAGACCGCGCTGCGGGCGGGCGTTATGCCTCAGATTGCGACCATGGCGACGCTGGGGATTGTATCGCTTCCGGGCATGATGACCGGGCAAATGCTGGGAGGCTCGTCTCCGATGACGGCGATTCAATACCAGATTGCAATCATGGTGGGCATCTACGCGGTCGATTTGATTTCGACGGTGCTGCTGCTCGAAGTCCTGGCCCGCTACGCAGAGAGGAATGAAATCGGAAAAGAAAAGGCTAACTAATGAAGAAGCAGAAGCAGGGTGAAATCAGTTTTTTCGAGAAAAACCTCACGCTATGGGTCGTATTGTGCATGGTTGCCGGGATTCTCATTGGCAAATATCTTCCGGCCATTCCCGGTTTCCTAAGTCGGTTTGAATACGCCAGAGTTTCTATTCCCATCGCCGTCCTGATCTGGCTGATGATTTACCCGATGATGATGAAGGTTGACTTTGCCAGCATCAAAAATGTCGGACGAAACCCGGCTGGTCTCTACGTTACCTGGGTTGTCAACTGGCTGATCAAGCCTTTCACGATGTTTGGGATTGCGTGGTTTTTCTTTTACATCGTTTTTAAAGCATTGATTCCTCCGGAGTTGGCTCGCGATTATTTAGCCGGTGCGGTTCTTCTGGGCGCGGCGCCCTGTACCGCCATGGTTTTTGTCTGGAGTCATCTGACTCGAGGCAATGCGGCCTATACCGTGGTTCAGGTGGCTACCAACGACCTTATCATTCTGGTCGCCTTTACGCCGATAGTCGCTTTTTTGCTGGGCGTGGGAGGAATTTCAATTCCCTGGAGCACTCTGTTCGTGTCCGTTTTTCTGTTTGTGGTGATTCCGCTGGTCGGGGGGATCCTCACCAGAAACTACGTCATCAAGGCACACGGGGAAGAGTATTTCAACAAGGCTTTCATCCCAAAATTCAACAACGTTACCATTGGAGGGCTGCTTCTGACCCTGGTGCTGATTTTTTCGTTTCAGGGTGATGTTATTCTTGGCAACCCCTTGCATATCGTCCTGATCGCCATTCCCCTGATAATTCAGACCTGCTTTATATTTTTTATCGCCTATCTGGCGTGCAGGAAGCTCCGCTTGAGCCATGATATTGCCGCGCCTGCAGGGATGATCGGGGCTTCTAATTTCTTTGAGTTATCCGTTGCGGTTGCCATCACATTGTTCGGGGCGTCCTCTCCGGCTGTTTTGGCCACGATTGTCGGGGTATTGGTCGAGGTCCCGGTGATGCTTGCTCTCGTCCGTTTCTCTAATCGAACCCGGGCATGGTTCCCGGAACCCCAGACATTTCAGGGAGAGAAATAACCTGTTCAAAAGCCTCATTTTCGCAGCGGATCATCCTCTGCGGAAATGCTGTCATTAATTATCCCAGCTGAAGTATTGAACGGGGAAGGGGAAAGAGGATGATTCTTTTGCCGGAGGAACTTGGAGGAAGAAAACAAGCCGGGGACAAATTTTAGAGATGGATCCCAGTCTTTTATAATTTTGTTCAATTGTTCCTGGATGGAAGGGAAATCCTGGTTTAAATCCAATGTCTTCACGCTTATTCGGTTCCCAATTATTTTGTTGCTGCTGTCCGGGAAGGTTTCTTCATCAGTTTTTGCATAAAGGAGAAGGCCGCTGACTTCGTTGGTAGACTGAGCGGCTTTGTTCTTCACGTAAGAAAATATCTGGTACATGTTCCCTGTATGAATAGTGCGTTTGTCAAACAGTGGATTAGCTATTAAAATTTTTATTGATTTTTTCTTCTCGCCTCATTTAGAATCTCGGATTGTTAGGTTAATTCAACGATAGATTACCGACGGGTAGTATGCTTTGAAAAAATTTCAGGCAGTTTTTTCAAGCGTAGTGGATATATGTGAGGTGAGGTTGCTTTGAGCACATTGCAAGAGTTATTTGAGCAAAAAGGGGCGATGCTTTTTCAGAATGAAAGTATTGCTTTAGATCATTATTACTTGGAGCCATACCAAGACGCAAACGATGAGGATAGCGATGTTTATAATATGGATTCCCCGTTTGAAACAGATGAATCAAAAAAGAAGCGTCGTCTATGTGTGCAGAGTCGGCCATTTTCGCTGTTCAAGTATTTCATGGATGGCTCAAGACGGACATATAAAGTCGGAGATCTTGTTATTCCTGGAAGAAAAATATATCCTGTCATCGCTGCACAAGTACGGGCTGGATGTGTGGAACGTAATAGGAGAAAAGTAAATAGTAAGGAATTATTTGCTAAAAATTATTTACTACTGAGCGATAGTTTTAATGAAGTGAATTATGATGAGATCAAGCGTTGTATAGACCGTTGTGATAAATTTAATCCTTCTGTAACTGTTGAAAAGTATAGTTATATGAAGTCGAAAGATTCCTCACCCAATAGTGCAGCTATTGCAAAAGCAAACAGTCTGATGCACCAGATGGAAGTTGACATACTATCTGACATGGTCAAAGCAGAAATTTTGGAAACAGATAAAATGCTAATTGTTGATGGCCCTTTGCAGTTCTTAGCAGAAGACAGTAAAAAAGATGAATTCGCAGATCTTTTCTATAATGTTGTTGGCGTTTCGAAAAGTTTTGATCCAAATCTGCCAACTTCAGATAAGCGTTCCAGCTCACATGTAGGAGCTTTTATCCTTGATCTCAAATATGGTGAACGAACACCCGTCTTTCGTAAAAAGAATTCAATGATGCGAGTGTTTGGTTTCTGGTATTTAAGAATCCGTAAACGTACAAATATCAAAAATCCTTTGGATGGGATTATTAAAGTCGAAAAAATGGCGATAAGGGAAGATATTAAAAATGGATTTAATACAGACGTTATTGATAATATATCGCTGTCATTATTAGCAGAGGGCATTCCCACCTGTCATGGTAGAGATAATAGATGGGCAAGTCATCTCTACCCAATATACATGGCTGAAACTATGATAAAATCCACTTTTTCAAGCGATATATATTTTATAAATCAATTTCAAAGAAATGTCTTTAAATAATATGGAAAAAAAAGATATAATAGGAAAAGTTTCTGCTACAGAAAAGAATCCAAACAGCTGTGATGAGTTTTGTTTCTGGCTAAAAGATGGAATTATTCTTAGCCCTTTTGATATTGTGAAAGTGAACAATGTTGATGGGTCTATTACATTTGGAGTAGTGCAGGATATTTTTCATATTACAGACAGCCCCGGGCATATTTCTAACTTCGTTTCATCCGACTTTGGTGATGTAGGAGCGGAACCAATGACCTCCAGATTGGCACTATCTTACGCCAAAGCAACGGTTATTCATAATAACAACGAAATATTTATGCCAGTTTGGGAAGGGTGTCCTGTGCGCACTTGCAATGCGGAGGATATAAGAATTGCACTTGGCCTTAATGATATTCCGAAAGACTCGGCAATATCTGCTGGTCTATTGAAAGCATCTAATGGCGTTACTGTGCCTCTGGATTACAATGGAGAATTTTTGATTGGCCCTGAAGGTGCTCATCTTAATGTGTCGGGCATATCTGGCTTGGCGACAAAGACTAGCTATATCATGTTTTTATTAAAAGCTATTCAAGAAAAGCTGGGCGAAAGAGTTGCAATAATCGTTATGAATGTTAAAGGAGACGACTTGTTGCATGTGCATCAGGAAAATAATAAAATTAATAATGTTCAAAAAGCGGATTGGAAGTCACTTGGAGTTGAATGTCAGCCATTTAAAAATGTTACTTACTATTATCCCTATAAAAAAATGGGAATGGATATCTTTTCAAATACATCATTACCTAAAGAGGATTTGCGTGAACTATACAGTGAAGAAAAAGCTTACAACTATATTTATACTTTTGAACATGATAGTAGTAAGATTGATATGTTGTTTTCCAATGTTGATGACCCTAATTTTACCATTGAATCTATTTTGAATCTTATTGAAACGAGTTCATTTTTTAGTGGAGATATGACTTGGGAGGTATTTAAAGAAACTATTCGAAAATACTGTGATAAAAATGAATCTAAAAATAGAGAAGGAAAAGATATTACAATTCAGTCGTGGAAAAAGTTTAGTAGATTAATAAATAATTCAATAAAAAATAGCATCTTTGTTAACTCAAAATCTGGTGATAAAAAACAACGTCACTGCTACTTATCTGATACAATTAAAAATATAAATGGCGGAGACATGATGGTAATTGACATTGCCGGATTGGATGAGCAGATGCAGTTATTAGTTTTTGGGGATACAATACGAGCTGTTTATGATTTGAAACATGGAAATTATGACGCAGATGAAAGAACTTCAGAAAAAGAACCTCCGCATAAAATTGTTGTTTTTGTTGATGAATTAAATAAATATGCACCTTCAACATCACCGAAAAGCTCTCCTCTATTAGCAAATCTTTTAGATATAACTGAACGTGGTAGACAAGAGGGGATTATCCTGTTTTCGGCGGAGCAGTTCAGAAGTGCAATTCATGATCGGGTAAAAGGAAACTGTGGAACAAATGTATATGGCCGTACCAATGCCATTGAAGTTTCAAAGCCGGATTATCGTTACATTCCGAACGTATACTCTAACATGATGACGCGTCTAGGCAAGGGTGATTTAATCGTTCAACACCCTGTATTTAAAACACTTTTAAAACTTAAATTTCCTTATCCATGCTACCATCAGGGAGGTTCAAAATGACTAAAGATATTATTGTTGGAAAGCACGTATTGGAGTCTTTATCGCTGGGCATGTATTCTAACCCATACGATATTCTCAGGGAATACATACAAAATGCTACAGACGCAATCGACAATGCATGTGACAGTGGTGTGTTAGACGTGGGGCAGGGAAAAATTGTCATTGAGGTAGGGAAAAATTCTGAATTTATATCAATTCGAGACAATGGAATAGGATTACCGGCTGAGCTTGCTGCTAAAAAGCTAGGCGATGTAGGAAACTCCGATAAGAATTATGAAGAAAACCGAGGTTTTCGAGGTATTGGCAGACTTGGTGGCCTTGGTTATGCAGATGTACTAAGTTTTATTACGTCTGCAAAGGGTGAAAATAAGCGTACCATCATAAAATGGGATTGTATTTGTTTGCGTGAACTTCTTTCTCCACGAAATATTGGAAAAGAAGATATTATTAGCGTTATTCAAAAGGTCATGAGCTCTGAGCAGGAAAACGAAGATATTGATGAGCATTATTTTGAAGTAAGATTGGAAGGCATTCGAAAGGAATTTCTGGATTTTTTTACATCGGAAAAAATTGACGAATATCTCTCCAAAGTTGCTCCTGTCGATTTTAATGCTCAACACTTTCCTTATTCTGAGGAAATAAAGAATTATTTTTTAGAAAAGAAATATCCTTTATCGACTTACAATATATGCCACAAAGATCGTAATATGCCTATTTACAAGCCTTACACCCGCACGTTGGGGACTGGTATGCAAGAAAGAACTCGAAATAAAGATTATGTAAAACGTATTGAGTATGTGTATGAAGAAACGGCAAACGGGCAGCCACTGTATATTGGTTGGTTGGCGATTACTGACTTTTCTGGACAAATCAATGAAGAAAGTTTACAAGGCATTCGCTTGCGAAAAGGCAATATTTTAGTTGGTGACAAAAACACATTTGCCAAGTTTTTCCCGTCAGAAGGTGAGGTCGCCAATAAAATGTTTGCAGGTGAAATACACATTTTGCATCCTGACATTATCCCTAACGCTAAACGAGACGATTTTGAGCCAGGGGAAATTTACCAGGAGATGAGTACGCTCATTACAAAATGGGCTGGTTTTTTAAATAAAACCTATCGCAGGGGAACATCTGAAGCGACTTCAGTAATGCGAAATATAGATAGGGTTTTAGCAGCGAAGAAGGATTATGAAGCAAAGATTTCTTCAGGAGGTATTACATCAGATACTAAACGAGATCAGTTTTTATCTAATTTAGAGGAGTTTGATAACAGTTTAAGCAGATCTAAAAAGAAGTTAAAATCACTTATTAATATAAATGAATTAGATAAAGAAAAAAAAGATATATTAAATGTATATATTAATAAAGTAGATGAAAGCGGTAATGATTTTGAAAAATTAAAAAATAAAATAATAGATTCTGATTACTCGACAAAAAAAGACATTCCTTCCAGTTATAGTAGACAAGAAAGAAAGGTTTATCAACGAATAATTGAGGTTATCGATAGATTTTTTGTTGATGAGCCTGATATTGCCAGCAAACTCCGGGAGGCCATTAAAGAGGAGTTGAGCATAAAGAAAAAATGAGGAATATTCTCTTAGTTGAGCCAGGGTATAAAAATAAATACCCTCCGATGGGATTGATGAAAATAAGCACGTATCATAAAAATATAAAAGATAATGTGCGTTTTGTTAAAGGAATAGATAAGGAAGCCTCAAACTATGTATGGGACAGAATTTATATTACGACTCTATTTACATTTGATTTTGATATATCAATAAGAACTATTAATTATTATAAAAAATTAGTCCATAGTTGTCAAAACGTATTTGTCGGAGGTGTTATGGCATCTCTGATGAAGGACGAGGTGATCAAATATACAGGGCTATCCGAAGAGAGTATAGTTGTTGGATTATTCACCGACTCGTCCATCACTGGCGATTCCAAGTCCGTTAACATTGATATCCTGCCTTTGGACTATGATATTTTGGATATGGTCAGTTACAAATATCCTGCTGGTGATAACTATTTTGCCTATATGACTCGAGGTTGTCCGAACAAGTGTGATTTTTGCGCAGTTCCAAAATTAGAGCCCAAATTCCAAGTAACGAACAATATTGTTGCACAGATTGAAAAAATTAACGAATGCTATGGCCCCAAGCAGAATCTACTCTTACTAGATAACAACATTTTAAATGCGCCTGATTTACCCAAACTCATAGATGATTTGTGTAAAGCTGGTTTCGCAAGGGGTTCTGATTTTATTGATCCCGGTGCCTACGAGATAGCAATAAAGAGGTATCATAAAGGCGAGAGAAGTGAATATCTAGATAGGAAATTATCTGACTATTTGTCCGGCCTTAAAAAACGCATTCCCGGAGGGGAGCAGAGGGATGCTTACCTTAATCTCCTGATCGATTCGGAATCAGCGGACGATTATGCTGAGTACATGTTGAAGATTGAAGGTCGCCTCCGCCCTCTTGTTGAAAAATATAAAAATAAATCTAGAAAAAAGCGAAGTGTTGATTTCAATCAAGGAGTTGACGCCCGGCGTGTAAATAAGGAAAACATGGCTTTGCTGGCTAAGCTGGCTATAAAACCTTTGCGCATAGCGTTTGATAGTATTGCATATAAGTCAACCTACGAAAATGCTGTACGTTTAGCCCATTCTAATGGCATCAATGAAATATCAAACTATATCCTGTTTAATCACAAGGACAAGCCGGAGGATTTATACTCCAGGTTAGAGTGCAATATAAAATTGAATCAAGAGTTGGGTATAAAAATTTTTTCATTTCCTATGAAGTATTCGCCTGTGAATTTAATGAACAGGCATTACGTTGGGCAGCATTGGAACTTAAAATATCTTCGAGCTATTTCCGCCATCTTGCACGTGACCCAAGGTGTTGTAGCAGCAGGTACTTCCTTTTTTTATAAAGCTTTTGGAAGTACTGTTGAAGAATACCTCGAGATTCTAGCTATGCCTCGAGAAATGATAATGTACCGGTTTCATTACGAAGAGACAGGTGATACTCAACAATGGAGAGCACTCTACCAAGCCTTGAGCCAGGCTGATAAAGAGGTGTTACTGGATAAGGTCTCTCATACAGTATCAGAAATCAAACATGAAGAATGGCCTGATAAGTTTAAAGCCATTCGGCCTTTTTACTTGATCAGGTATAAGTGATATCGGGTATGCAATTAGCATGTCTGGCGACTCAACCTATATCAACGAAGATGCACTCTATAAAAATACTCAGACCGTCGACGGCTCAGGTGTCCATGTATCTGAAGAGGTGGAATTCATTGGACAATTATGTACTGCAGGAGAGCAGCCTCAGAAAACTGTTCGCTAAGACGTATCCACGAAATGTCGATATGGATGATGTTTTGATCAAGGTCTGCTCGCTGAACGATTTTTACAGCACGAACATCTTTTCCCCATTCACTGTTGCCAAGCACATAGTTGATTTGGATATCGACCTCCGCCTCGCAATGCGGGATCTGACTCTGGTGAACGATATTGCCGTGGTCAAGGTTAACGGTCGGAAGACCATCCATTTTTATTCATTTGCCACCAAGTACTGCAGCCATCATTTCCCGAAGGACTATCCGATCTATGACAGCTATGTGGAAAAGATGCTCATGCACCTCATGCGGGTGGATAGATTCTATAAGTTCAAGAGGGAGGATCTGAAGCACTATCCGGCATACCACGATGTTTTAATGGGGTTCAGCCGTTTCTATGGGCTGGAAAGCTTTACCCTGAAAGAGATCGATAAGTACCTCTGGCAGGCGGGAAAAAAATACTTTCCCAGGCAATACTGACAGATGGACAACCGGATCAATATCGTTTCCCGAAACCGTATGAATACAAGGGGAAAAAAGAAAACCCGTCAGAGAGGAGGATGACTCCAGACGGACGGGTTAAACTTTCGCAAATGGTGGAGGCGGCGGGAGTTGAACCCGCGTCTCCGAACAATTTACCGGAAGTGCCTACATGCTTAGTCAAAAGAAAATCTCAGCGCCGGAAAATGCCTTCTGACCCACACACCAGCGCCCAGCCGGCAGAAATCTTTTTCGGCACCTGCCACGCCCGCTCCAGCAGATACCTACTCCTGCTATCTGCGTTTCATCCCCCCAGCAGGTGTCAGAGGCGAAACGTCACGGCAAACTTAGGCCGCGAGAGCTAATTCTTCGTTAGCATTTATTGTTTTAGTCCGATGATTAACGAGGCCAACGAACTATCCTCGGCATGCCACCGCCGATGCGTTCTCCGGATCGAAACCAGTACGCCCCCAGCAAAGTAGCCAAGAATAGAATAGCATCAAAAGCGCAGAGGTCAAACAAAAGCGTTGGAGCAAGCGGAGATAAAAGGGCGTTGGGGCGCGTTTTTTTTGTTTTTTTGTTGAATAGGAAAGAGATCGTCGGCATAATATTTCGACAAGTGGTGCGTGGGTGAGCAACGCGAGGATGCAAGGCAAGGGACCACGGCTATTAGATTAAACGACGGTGCCCCGCCTCTGGCGGGCCGTGAAAACAAAAGATTAATACACGACGCAAGTCGCAAGAAAGATTATGAGTAACCTGGACGATTCGGGATTGGATCTGGAAAAACTATTTTTACCAGCTTGGGCGCAACAATCCGCAGATGTAAACAAGTACGCCGATTTTGCCGGATATGCTGACAATGATAAAGTCGGCGGCAGGGGAATGAAGAGGCGCAGTGCGCCTTTTGGCGATAGGCCACCCCGTGCCGGAGGCAGAGAACGCAGCGGCGGCAGCGGCTGGGGTGCCGGGCGCCCCGAACGTCCTGAGCGTAAAGAAGGCGGGCCAGAGCGGCGTGAACGTCCGTTCCGGTCCTCTCCGCAAGGTTCCGAAGGCGGCAGAGTCCGCGGAGAAGGAGCCGGCGGAGGCCGCAGACAGCGTCCCGGTGGAGGTGCTGGCGGTGGTGCCGGACGCAGAGATTTCCGTGGGCCGCGCCGCGATGAACCGCGCAGACCGTTGCCACCCTTGCCGGAGGTGGATGTGCAGCTTGTGCCCGAGCCGATCGTTGTAGAGACGCTCGCCAAGCAGATTCGTCAATCCGGACGTGCTTATCCTCTTTTTGAAATTGCGCATATTATCCTGAAGCGCCCCGAGCGCCTGGAAGTGGCGTATTCGGTCATCAAAAAGGGAAATCAGGTGGCTCAGCCGCTTTTCTTCTGTTCCATGGACCGCACACTCTGGTTTTCAGAGGAAGAGGCGATGGAGCATGTTCTGAAGAATCATTTCGCCAATTTCTACGAGACGCAGAAGGTTCCCATTGAGGGGCCCAAAGGTACGTACACTTTCGTGGCGCAATGCGGAATGAGCGGAGAAGTTCTGGGACCTCCCAACCTGCATGATTATCAGAACAAGATTTGCAAGATCCATTCCGAGAAGTTTTCGCATCTTCCCTTTGACGTATACAAGTCACGGATCAAGATCGTGCGCGATGAGGCAGTGATCGAAAAATGGAGAGAGGAGATGAGCTTCACTCTTCACTATAACTGCCTGCAGGTGCCCGAGCCGCTTGAATTGCAGGATATGAGTTCGCTGCGCGAGCATTTCCGCCAGACTCATCTGGCGAGCGTGATTCAGAGCGTGGAGACGGTGACCTTGTCGCTGAACGATGTGCGCAAGCAGCCCAACCATCTGATCTCCGTGCTGTATCGCCGTTTGCTGGAAGAGCAGAAGCGTTTTCCGCTCAAGCTGGTCATGGTTCTGAGCCAGAAATTTGCCGCTCATACGCTGCAATTCTTCAAGGTGAATAAGACGGTGACGCATGTTTGTGTCTCTCGTCCTCATTATCTGGATATGGATACCACTTCAGTCTCGGAGAATGTGAAGAACATCATGGGCTACGTGGTGGCGCATCCGGGCTGTAAGCGTGCAGATATTTATAAGGCATTGGTGCCGGGATATACTGAAGCGACGGCTGCAAGTCCGCAAAGTGCCGAGGCAGCAGCAGCGGCGGCGGTTGTAACCACTACGTCTCCGGAGCCGGTACCTGCACCTGCTGAGACTGTAGAGACTCCTGCAGAGACTCCAGTGGAGGGAGCCGCGGTTCAGAGCGCTGAGGCAGCCCCTGCTCCCGCGGCAGAAAGCGTGAAACAGGAACCGGCCGCGCTCGCATTGCCTCCTGAAGTGCTCGCCGGACTGGCGAATTTGAATGCGGATTTGCATTGGCTGATCCAGTGCGGTCACGTTATCGAATACTATAAGGGCAATATAGAGGCGGCTCCCAAGAAGATTATGCCTCCTTCTGCCAAACCGAAAGCCAAGAAGAAAGAAACTAAAGCGGCTGAAGGTAAGCCCGCAGAGGCCAAGAAGGCGGCAACTCCGGCAGAGACAGAAGCTCCTGCAGCTGAAGTTGAAGTGAAAGCAGAAGCGGCTGAAGTGAAAGCAGAAGAGACTCCGGCGGAAGTAGCGCCCGAGGTTACGGCCCCGGTTGAAGAAAAAACTGAAGAGGCTCCTGCCGAGGCTTCGGCTCCGGTCGAGGTAGCTGAAGAGGCTCCTGCTGAGGTTACGGCTCCGGTCGAGGAAACAGAAGAGAGCCCCGAGGCTGATACGACCAAGAATCCTCAATAACAGGTTCCAACTTATCCTGATATAAAACAGGAAAGCTCAAAAAACAGCAGGTCTAGCGCCTGCTGTTTTTTATTGGAGTGATGCCGCCAATACCGCGAATTGGAGAGGGGCCCAGAGAAAAAAAACAAATAAATAAAGCGAGCGGGCGAGGTCTGAAGGCGATCCGGAATCCGCAAAAATTCTTAGTTTTAAGGGATTAGCGGCAGTGGGGCATCCGGCTTGTGAATAATATGTGAATAAGTGTGAATATATTCTTCTGGTCACAGGCGCTTTGAGGGGTTAGAGTGTTTCCCGGTAAGCGGACGACTGCTCGGCAATAGAATTTTTTTTGAAAGGAATTGCCGGCGGTTCATTTTTGCTCAACCTATTTATTTTCAAGAACTTATATTTATGGCATGATTATCGTGTCGTGCGGAGATAAAAGCCCGTAAGGTAGTGATAACCTGTTTGTTTTGAAAGATTGGGAGAGCGAGTGATCCGGAAAAAGTCGAATCGTGAATAACCTGGAACCGTTAATAACTTTTAAGACTGTATGCTGGCAAAACAACTGTGGGAGAGGGCTTGCGAAAGACTGAAGGAGGTCTTTAATGCGGAAATCTTCCGACTTTGGATTGGAAGGCTGAGGGTGTTGGAATATCAGAGCAACACACTGACCTTAGGCGTCTGGGATGAGTTTTCTCAGATATGGCTTCAGACAAATTACGTGGGCGTGATTGAAGAGAGCCTGTGTACTCTTACGGGCGAATCGATAACGGTGCAGCTTTCGGTGGTGCCTTTTCCTGAGGAGAAAGGGAATTCGGAGCCTGTAGCCATTGAGGAGGAAGCGGCTGTAGAGGAAACGGTAAACGGAGATATTTCTGCTTCAAATAGCGCTCTGCCTCCGGTTCCGCCGACGGTTTATACTCCCAAGGCAAGCTCCGAAATTCAGACCAGTCTGAATTCGAAATATACTTTTGATACTTTCGTGGTCGGGACAAACAGCAACCTGGCCCACGCATCAGCTCTGGCTGTGGCGCATGAGCCCGGGAGAAGTTACAATCCACTTTTTATTTACGGAGGAGTGGGCCTGGGCAAGACGCATCTGCTTCACGCGATCGGAAACTATGTCCTCAAGCATAAACAGGGGATGAAGGTGGTGTACGTATCGCTGGAGAAATTCATGAATGAGTACATTGAGGCGATCCGGGATAAGCGCTGCGACCGTTTTCGCAAAAGGTACCGGAATGTGGATGTGCTCCTCATTGATGATATTCAGTTTCTGACCGATAAAGAAGGGTTGCAGGAGGAGTTTTATCATACGTTCAACTCGCTGCATGATATCAAAAAGCAGATTGTGCTGACCTCTGACCGTCCGGTGGGAGAGATTAAGGCGCTTGAGGCGCGGCTGGTTTCACGGTTCAGCTGGGGACTGGTGGCGGATTTGCAGCCGCCCAACGTGGAGGTTCGCATGGCGATTTTAAAGCAAAAGGCAGCGGCGATGAAAGTTGATGTGCCTGGGGATATCGTGAGCTTCCTGGCTCAAAAGATTCGGGCCAATGTCCGCGAACTCGAGGGAGCCCTGATCCGGCTCAGCTCTTATATCACCCTGACGAAAGCCTCCTGGAGCATCGAAACAGCGCAGCTGGTTTTGCAGGAGCTATTGAGCCGCCAGAATATACAGGCACCGACTATTGATGCGATTCAAAAGGAAGTTGCCCGTTTCTTCGATATTCGGACAACGGATATTACGGGTAAACGCAGGCCCGGCAACATCGCTTTTCCGCGACAGGTGGCCATGTATTTAAGCCGGCAATTGACCGACCATTCTCTAACGTCTATCGGGCAGGCTTTCGGAAACAGAGACCACGGGACCGTGATCCATGCGTGCAAGGTGGTTCAGAACCGCATGGAAGTTGAGGAATCCGTTCGACAGAATGTGCTCCAGCTAGAAAGTATATTTAATTCCTGAGCAGTGCGGGGTGGCATGTGAAAGAGTGGCCCGGATCAATAGAGATTGAGCCTTTAAAGGGACTGAAGGAAACCCGGTTGACGATTCCCGGTTCCAAAAGCATTACCAACCGTGCGTTAATTCTGGCCGCGCTGGCTCACGGGGAGGTTACTCTGCGCGGGGCGCTCTGGAGCGAGGATACGCGGGTCATGGTGGAAGCCATGCAGAAGATGAGGCTTGAACTGAGCGTGGTGCAGGATCCGGAAGAGAGCTCCAATAGAATTTTTCGGGTACAAGGCTTGGGAGACCGGAGGCCGATGGGAGGAAGTTTTTCGCACCCGATGGAGATTTATATCGCCAACTCGGGAACATCGTCCCGGTTTCTGATGGCCTTCCTTTGTGCCGCGGCAGGAGGATGGTATCGGCTTGATGGTACTGAGCGGATGCGGGAGCGTCCTCAAAAGGAGCTTTTTCTGGCGTTGCGGCAGTTGGGATATACGGTTATTGCGGAAAGAGAAGGTTTTCTGCCGGCTGTGATTGGCTCGGATCGTCCTGTAACGGGCGGCCGCTGTACCATTTCCCAGCAAGAGAGTTCTCAATTCGCATCGGCTCTTATGCTGTGTGCTGATCGCGGGGATTGGCAGGTCGAGATAGCAGGAAAAGAAGCCGGATATCTTCGGATGACGCGGGAGCTGCTTTCTGTTTTTCCACGGAATGGGGGATGTTTTGACGTTGAGCCTGACGCTTCCAGCGGCAGCTATTTTTACGGAGCCAATGTTTGGGCAAGCGGGTATCCCGAAAATAAACCGGTGTCTGTGTTGCACTGGCCCAGCTCGGGATGGCAGCCTGATGAGGCTTTTCCCCGCTTTATGCCGCTACCGCCGACGGTCTCGCGGGAACGGGATTTGGGCGACAGCATCATGACGGCTATCGTATTGGCCACCCAGGCGGAGTCGCCGGTGACATTTACCGATCTGGGGCGGCTCAGGGTTCAGGAGTGTGAGAGGGTCCAGGCTTTACGAACTGAATTAGGACGCTGCGGGGCCCGGGTTGAAGAGGAAGGGGACACGTTAAAGGTTTACCCATCCCGACTCCACGGGGCAGAGATCGAGACCTATAACGATCACCGGATGGCTTTTTGTTTTTCGCTTCTGGGGCTGGGAGTGCCGGGGATCGTGATCAAGAACCCGAAGTGCGTGGAAAAAAGTTTTCCTTCTTTTTTTGAAAAGCTCGAACAGCTTAGGGCGCGTTAAAATCCTGCGTCTCGAAAAAAGAAGCTTTGGGAGCAGACATGAAGCCCAGGAGAGAGACCAGGGTCCTTTTCATATCCGTACGGTCCACAATGAGGTCGACAAATCCATGCTGCATGAGAAACTCAGAGGTTTGAAAACCGGGAGGAAGGTCTGCATGGGTTGTATCGCGGATTACGCGTGGACCCGCAAAGCCGATCATGGCATGAGGTTCAGCCAGGATGACATCGCCCAGGGAGGCGAAGCTGGCGGTCACGCCACCGGTTGTAGGATCGGTCAGAACACTGATAAAGGGGAGATTTGCCTGAGAATGGAAGGCGAGGGCAGCACTGGTTTTGGCCATCTGCATCAGGCTGAATACGCCTTCATACATTCGGGCCCCACCGCTGGCTGAAAAAATAATGACGGGCAGGCTGCGGTCAGTGGCTTCTTCGACCAGACGAGTGATTTTTTCGCCGACGACGCTTCCCATGGAGCCGCCCAGGAATTTAAAATCCATGACGCCCAGAGCGACTCTGTATTCTCCGATTTTGCCGACTCCGGTAATGATGGCGTCGCGCAGGTTGGTCGCCTTCTCATGTTGCTGAAGTTTTTCGGGGTAGCTGCTGGGGCCGCTGAAGGAGAGAATATCTACGCTCCGCAAATCGGCATCCATTTCCTCGAAAGAGCAGGTTTCCACCAGAGAATTGATGCGTTCACGCGCACTGTAGGGGAAGTGATAAGCGCAGTGCATACAAACCTTGAGATTGTCATCCAGGTATTTATCGTAGAGGAGCTCACTGCACTTGGGGCACTTGGTCCAGAGACCTTGAGGGATATCCAGACGCGGTGCACCGATCGGTGGGACTTTTGAAGTGCGAGGAATAACCGGAGAATCGGCTAAAGGCGTAATTGCCGGTTCGATACTTTCAACTCCGGAAACTTTGCGGGTTTTCACACTTTTTTTCATATTCTATTCCTCTAGTCCCAAAGGACGGCGCATTGTACCAAAGGGGGGAATTTAATACAACTGGGATATAATTCGCGTATTTTAGGAGAAGAGTGCCAAATCGGTACTTGCAAATTTTGAAGGGACGGAGTAATCTGGTGAGCCTTTTGGGGCAAGTTGAGTCTCCTTAAGAGATAACTTGTTCTGCAAGTAGAAGTAATAAGATATGGTAAGAATTCGTTTGAAACGCATGGGGGCGAAGAATCAGCCTGCCTATCGTGTAGTGGTGGTGGATGGCCGCAGTCCTCGTGATG
>Ga0265294_10000326_pt1 | contig 63031 bp, 59 predicted proteins | sample MunlanPumphouse3_FD_192504 | JGI IMG/M metagenome (GOLD analysis project Ga0265294, IMG submission 192504) | Groundwater microbial communities from a municipal landfill in Southern Ontario, Canada - Pumphouse #3 | ecosystem: Environmental > Aquatic > Deep subsurface > Groundwater | place... | reverse complement strand
AAGGAGATCGTATGGCTGCAGCACAAGAGCATTGTGAGTTTAAAACCGAAATCAAAAAACTTTTGGATATCATCACCAACTCTCTGTACACCAACAGAGAAATTTTTATGCGTGAGCTCATATCCAATGCCTCGGACGCCCTGGACAAACTCCGTTTTGAAACCAGCAGAGGCACGGTTGTTCAGGATGCCGATCTGCCCCTTGAGATCACCATTGAAGGGGATGAAAAGGCCAGTACCCTGACCCTGAAAGATACGGGCATCGGCATGAGCCGGGACGAAATTGTTCAGTACCTGGGAACCATTGCCAATTCCGGTTCTGAAAAGTTTCTGGAAAGCATGGCCAAGGAGAGTACTGAGAACAAGGATGCCAGTGAAATCATCGGACGGTTTGGTGTTGGGTTTTATTCCGTGTTCATGGTTGCCGATAAAGTGATCGTGACATCAAAATCGTATATTGCAGACGAACCCGCTGTGCGTTGGACCTCTGATGGCCTGGGGAGCTATGATGTTGAAACCCTTGATGAAGCTCTGTCCCGTGGGACGAACATCGAAATCCATTTCAAAGAGGAGTATAAGGATTTCGCCGGCGAAGACCGCATCAAGCATATCATCAAGACCCATTCTAATTTTGTTTCCTTTCCTATCAAGATCAAGGACGAGACCGTCAATTCTGTAACTGCTTTGTGGCGTGAACCCAAGTTTTCCATCAAGCAGGAGCAGTATGACGAGTTCTACAAGTTTTTGACCTATGATTCTGAAGCCCCTCTGGATACCTTGCATGTCTCTGTGGACGCCCCCGTTCAGTTCAAGGCCTTGATGTTTCTGCCTGCAAAGAATCACGATATCTTCAACCAGGAGCGGGACAAATATGGTCTGGATCTGTATGTTCGTCGGGTTTTGATCCAGAAGGAAAACAACGACCTGCTTCCCCAGTATCTTGGATTCATGAAAGGTCTTGTGGACACCGAAGATCTGCCGTTGAATATTTCCCGGGAAACGCTCCAGGAAAATAGAATTATTTCCAAGATCAAGTCCACGGTTACCAAGCAGATCCTATCCGCTCTGGAAAAACTGGCCAAGGATGATCCCGAAAAATATGCCCAGTTCTGGAAAGAGCATTCCAAGATTTTTAAAATTGGATACATGGATTTTGCCCACAAGGACCGTTTTGCCGGTTTGCTGCGTTTTAATTCCTCCATCCATAAAACCAAGGACGAACTGACCTCCCTGGCCGACTACATCTCCCGGGCCAAAGAAGGGCAGAAGGAAATTTATTACATCTCCGGGCAGAGCAGAGAAGCTATCGAGCTCAATCCTCTTTTTGAGATTTTTAATAAAAAAGGCATTGAAGTTCTGTATCTTTATGAACCTATTGACGAGTTCGCTCTGGAGGCCGTGGGTGAGTTTGAAAAATACAAGCTCAAGGCAGCTGAAAATGCAGATATGAAGGCTTTGCAGAATTTTTCGGACACGAAAAAAGATGAGAAAGATGCTGTGGAAGAGCTTTCCTCCGATGAAAGCTCCACCCTCAAAGAGCTGCTGGCAAAAATAAAGGACGTTCTGGGCGACAAGGTCACGGAAGTGCGCCTGTCCACACGGCTAACCACCAGCCCGGCCTGTCTGGTCAGTCCGGATGGGAATATGAGTTCTCAAATGCAGAAGATCATGCGTATGGTCGGGGGAGACAAAGGTACCTCCGTTCCTACGAAGGTTATGGAGATCAACGGCGATCATCCCCTGGTCAGGAATATGATTACCATTTTTGATAAAGACAAGGACGACGCCTATCTGGCCTCCTGCATCGAGCAGCTGTATGAGTCTTCACTGCTCCTGGACGGTTACCTGTCCGATCCGCATAAGATGGTGAACCGGATCAACGATCTTCTCGAAAAATCGAGTGGGTGGTATAAGGAAATTAAAAAAATGTAGGAATAGTAAAGTGTGGTTGGCGTGAGTAGAGAAAGCCACATAGCCCTGTTTTTTAGTATACAGATGGGGAAGTTAGCTTAGGGGCATAAGTAATGCTTCTACCTAACAATGGAAAAAAACATGGAAAATGCCTCCGGTGAATGCACCGGAGGCATTTTCTATTTTATGGCGAATCCCAGGAGGGGTATGCCTGCTTTTTTTATAAGAAAGCTACATATTATAAATAAAAACAACATGATATACCATGATTCTTTGAAAGATTACATCAAGGTGATGTCCCTATCTTATTGACAGAGCACCCGACATGTCAGCACCTTCAATAAATGTGCACGGATGGTTTGTCACTTTTGCCGTCATGGCAGGGGGGAGGTTTAAAGATACGATCCCCCTCACGATAATCAAGATTATCATCTGCGACACGCTGCGGATTGCGGGGCCTACCCGGCCTTACCCGCCGACGTTGCCGGAACCAATTTATGAAATAATTCGAGAAGAATCGTATCGACAAATCATTCACTATGCGTCGAAGGGGTCGGTATGCAGGTCACTTCACGTTTGCTTGAAATCGACAAGGATACAGTCAATCGGGTGCACTTGCGCGCTGGCGACCATTGCGCCCAAGTGCTTTCGAACCTATTGAGGTCGATGGAGCTGACTGAGACCCAGCTCGACAAACTGTGGACCTTTGTAAAAAAAAGAAAAATTCTGACAGCCAAGAAGACATCGAGCGACAGTACGGACGAAAGTGGATCTGGACAGCCATTGACGCCCCCACCCAATTATTGATTACCTTTCAGGTTGATGACGGACGTAAATTGGACGACGCACGGAAATTTCTCGAAAATCTGACCAGTTGTTTTATACTCAAGCCTCTGTTTGTTTCCGACGAATTGGTTCATTACGGTACGTCTCGGCGGGCAGATGCAAACCGAACATGGCGTTACCACAGGTGCAGCAAATCGTTTACCACTAGTGCGACAATACAAAAGAGTTCGGCTTTTGTCCTTACCGTCCTTGCCGCGAATGGCGATGTTCTCCTGACCTTGAAGACCATAATTCATGCATTGTTCGTTGGGACAAAAACACTGATCAAGTTCAATCATGACTCGCCTCCATTATGTTGAGTCACTTGGACGGCAGTTAGCTTAATTAATGATTGAAGAGCGTGTCGGCTATATAGGAACCTCACCTAGAAAAGGTGTATGATTTCAAACGAGGAATGACTGAAAGGAAAGAGGCTGAGGAAATGATCGGTTGTATCTGTAGGCAGGGAAAGAGATCTGATCGGTCTGTTTGGGGCCCTTGAAACGCAATAATGACGTTCATGAAAACGGCGACGGGTCGAGGCATGCGATCCGCCGCCATTTTTTGGTGTAATCGTGTGAGGTCACCCTGTGTGCCCTGCACGGGGAAGCAGGGGCTTATTACCTATCGGTTTACCTTGCCCGCTTCAAGCTCCTTGGCGTAGGTGAGATAATAGTTGCGGGCGCAGGCATTGATCTGCTGGTCGGCCAGAGCTCTCAAGGATGTGATTTTGACCTGTTCCGCCTTTTGGGTATCTGTACCGAGGGTAAACAGTATGTCAGCGAGTTCCATGGCCCATTGATGATCACCTTCAGCCGAGGCGGTCAGCATCTTCTTGACCAAATTATCTTTACCACCGGCCAGCTTGGCCATGCGTTCGGCTTTTTCTCGGGGCGGGGTAGGGAAGAGATTGGTCGGGTTGCCGTCGAACCACCCCAGTTCACCCACGGCGTAAGCCTTGGCCGACCAGGCGACGGAGCCGTAGAACTCCTGCAGGTAGTACTTGTTGGCAAGGTTGGCGGGGAGTTGCACGTATTCGGGCAGTTCGTCGATATACAATCCCTTGTTCATGCCCTCGGCCGTTTTAGTGATGATATACCGGATGGCGTCCCGGTAGTCCTTCAGCGCCTGCACTGCCTTGTCGTGTCCGATAATGGGACGGGTGTGACCGCAAACGAGGGCATTCATGGGAAATCTGGTCATTGTATCCAGCGTGTTGGCCCATATGTTGAAGTCGCGATATTTGGTGCCGCGGATGGCGTAGAGATTGGGAAACGCCTGATAAAACTGGTCACCGGAAAAAAGAACCTTTTCCTTGGGCATCCAGACGCATAGCGCGTCGTCTGTCTCGCCGGGAGAATCGTGCAGTTCAAGAGCGACCCCGGCGATGTTCAACTTCATTATTTCCCCGTCAAAACGTTCTGTGGGAGGAACAAAACCTTTGCCCATTCCCTTAAGAGGACGTTCGGCAGGTCCGAGGCCGATGTTTACCCGTTCAGTGTTCGGCTTGAGCCACTTGATACCGAATTGACGGACAGTACGCCGTTGTAGGGATTGGAAGGGGCCAATCTTTGTGCCCACGAGTTTGGTATCCAGGCCGAAAAACAGGTTGTGGCGACCGTAAATGGCGGGGTTGCCTCCCTCGTCAACGAACACTTGGGCACCGCTGACATGATCCCGGTGGCCGTGGGTGTAAATGATTGCCTTGATAGGTTTGTCCGTGATTTTCCGGAATTCGGCGAGTACATTCTCCGCCGCAGCGAGGCTTTCCGTGGTGTCAATAATGATAATCCCGTCATTGCCGATGATCATGGAGGAAACTGAAGCCGCATATCCAACGGCTGCATAAACATTGTCGGCAACCTTCACCACATCCTTGCGGAACATGGAACTGTGAGCCTTGAGTTTGTCCAGATTCTGATCGGCCAGGCCGAGCCCTGCAGAAAAAATAATAAGGCTCAGCATACAGATAATGATGCAAATTCTTTTCATACGTCGCTTTCCTCTTTTTGATGAGTGCAAAGGGTTTATAAAACGGTTCTATTCTTTGTTTTTTGGTATGCTGGAGTAGTGGATATGCACGATCCGCCAATGGTCATGTATCTTGCGCAAAACCTGAGTTTCCCTGCCCTGGTGGTGGACATCTTTACCCTCTCTGGTTGTTGCCCCAAAATCCCAATACATCTCAAGCCAGGCCGCGTCTCCATAAACATGCATATTTATGTCTTTGAGCACAAGTTTCCGTTTGGAAAATAGCTTAAACATTGTTCCCGTGTAAAAGTTATTTCTGATTGCTTCCCATCCGTGTTCATGTCCTCGGGGATGAATGAGGGTGGATTCGTCACTATGAAGCCAGATTTGTGAGGCCAGATCAACCTCGCCGTTATTGATTGCATGCTCGTATGTGTGGAGGACGGCAGTAATTTTCTGTTTGTCGTCTGAGGTTTTGTCGCGTCCGGCGCACAGACCTGACTGAACTGCACTGAAAAAGGTAAGGAAAGCCACAAAGAAAATTTTTGATAGCATGGTTTTTCTCCTTTATTTGGTTAAACCAAACCCAGTTTCAGACCCATAGTTTTCGAACAGGTTATCACTGTTCAATTCTTTTTTCACCGCGAAGGGCACGAAGGAACGCGAAGGGTGAAGAATCTGGGATAGATTGAGCTTTATTTTGTTGCTTTTCTTCGTGTTCCTTAGCGTTCTTCGCGGTGAAAAAAACTCAATCCCTCAAACGTGGTTTGGTTTAGCTGTAGGGGGTGATGATATTTCTAATTCGTATACGAACAAATGGCCTGATAAAAATTTTATGAATTCATTAAAATGCGCAAGTTGTGATGGAGTTGTTCCTGAAGGGGGACAAGCGATTCCCTGTTGCTGTGATCCATGAAGTCGTCGACGGTATTTATAATGATTGATGATAGTTCTACAATCATCCGTTTGCGTTCCTATCCTTTTTTTACGTTCGCCTAGAATGCCTAGTCTCCAAAGAGGTTGCAGATAGCTGCTACGTTCCAGATTATTCAGCATGACGGTGATGGTGGATTTGACCTGCAACCACTACCTTGACTGGAACAGAATATACCTATCGGAATAAAAAAACCATGAGGTTTCCGTGAGCAGGGACAATTCCCTTGATATGTAGTGCCTTGAGCCTCTGTTCATAAGCTGGCTGGTCAGTTTGCAGCTGTAGACCAATTGTGCGCTCATAGTTGTTGCCTTTCATGTTGTGTTGGTTTTTTCTTTGTTCGCATGCGAACTAAAAGTCAAGAAAAAATATTGGGAGGATTGTATCTTTTCGTAACCAGAAGGGAAGAAGACTATGTAGGGATCTGTACATTATACTTGGTTGTTTTTGTGACTTTTAATGCGCCGGATATAGGGCGTATGTCCTCTGTGGGACGTATTATGGGAACCATGATTTGGACGCATTTTATGTTCTATGTGTCCTGTGGATTTTTGCGTATGAACGCGCTATCCTAATATCTCTCAAAATTTTGTAACCTGGTATTCCTATGCATCATACATTGACTCAGGCTATTGAGGAAATCAGCACAGTTGTTCTCGGTAAACAAAGGCAGATCCGTCTGGCACTGACCTGTTTCCTGGCTCAGGGACATCTGCTCATTGAGGATCTGCCTGGCATCGGCAAGACGACTCTGGCTCATTGTCTGGCCCAGGTTCTGGGGCTCGATTTTACTCGTGTCCAGTTTACTTCGGACCTTTTGCCCGGGGATCTTCTCGGGGTTTCCGTCTATGAACAGCGTGCGGGATTGTTCACGTTTCATCCTGGCCCCGTATTCACCCAGGTCCTTCTGGCCGATGAGATCAACCGGGCCACACCCAAGACCCAGAGTGCACTTCTGGAAGCCATGGAAGAACGGCAGGTCACGGTGGAAGGAGCCACCCGTTCCCTTGAGGAACCCTTTTTCGTCATTGCCACCCAGAATCCTCTGGAGCAGGCGGGGACCTTTGCCCTGCCCGAATCCCAGAAGGACCGGTTTCTGTTCCGGCTGGCCATGGGCTATCCCGACGCCGAGGCGGAACGGTCCATCCTCAGGAAGGATACTCCCGGCATGCGCCCGGACAGGCTCCAACCGGTCATGGATGGACAAACACTTCTGGATCTGCAGCAACAGGTACGTGAGGTCCATGTCTCGGAGATTCTGCTGGAGTATATCCGCTCCATTTTGGAAATGACCCGGAACAACGGACAATTTTTGGCCGGGTTGTCTCCCCGTGCCGGTCTGGCCCTGCTTCGGGGAGCCAAGTCCTGGGCCTTTGGGGAGGGCAGGGAGTATGTCATGCCCGAGGATATCCACGCGGTCTTTCCCTTTGTGGTCACCCATCGGTTGACCCCGGCCACAGGTCAGGGAAGTGTCCGCCCCGACGACATGAACGAGCTTCTTGCATCCGTCCCGGTTCCCGTATGAAATTTCCCTCCTTCCTGCGTCGTTTTTTTGCCAAGCGGGCACGGGCTGAGCTGCCCGTTGTTCTTGACAGAAAGCGCATCTTTATCCTGCCCACGCAATTCGGATTTCTCTTTGCCCTCCTGCTTTTTGCCCTGCTCATCGGCTCCATCAATTACAATACCAATCTCGGCTTTTTCTTGACCTTTCTTCTGGCATCCGTGGGCTTTGTTTCCATCTTCCATACCTATGCGAACCTTGAAGGATTTGAGGTCACCAGAATTGAGGCCAAAGAAATGTTCGCTGGTGATCCGGTGGCCTTTATGGTTGCCTGCCGCTGCGTTTCTCGACCGTTTCGGGAGATCCGGATGGGGGTTGTTGGATCTCCATCCACAGACTCGGGGTTTCGTCTGGAACCGGGGATGTCCCGGACCATTCGGATTACCGGGCCTCAGGCGGTCAGAGGACTATGGACCTTGCCCCGGATTGACATACGCACGACGTATCCTTTGGGACTGTTCAGGACGTGGTCCACTCTTGCCTGCAGCGGGACTTATGTGGTTTTTCCTCAACCGGCAGGGGATGTCTCGCTTCTAACGCATGAAATATCGGGAGATTCGAGCCGGGATGAAGGGGCTGGAAGACGACCAGGAAGCGATGATTTCGGGGGGCTGCGTGCGTATGCGCCCGGGGACCCCATGCAGCGGATCGCCTGGAAATCTTCTTCGCGGGGAACCGGGTTGCTGACCAAGGAATTCGTCACCGGCACTCGAAGACAGGTTGCCTTACGTTGGGATGACGTCCGGGGAACGGACGAAAAGCGGCTTTCCCTGCTTTGTGCCATGGTCCTGGCCGCGGACAGAAGGAACCTTCCCTACCGGCTGGAGATGCCAGGATATATTTCCGAGGTGAGGCAGGGACGCAGCCACCGGAACCGTTGCCTTATGCGTCTTGCCGTGTACGGGATGGACCAGGAGGGGAGGCGGTGAAGAAGAATTATTTCTCTGTGGACGACATGCTTCTTGTTCTTCTGGCCGTGGCCTTTGCTCCTCATGTGGTCCGGGTCCCCGTGTGGATCAGCCTGTTCTGCGGGCTTTCCTGGATTGGTGCGTTCATCCTTCGGCATAAACGCATCAGGCCTCTTCCCCACTTTTTGATCATCATTCTGGCCCTGGGGTGCACTGTGGGGGCAGTGATCAGTTTTTCAGGTTCTCTGGGCCGGGAGGCCGGGGTCGGGCTGCTTTCACTCATGCTGGGTTTGAAGCCCCTTGAGACCCGAACCGACCGGGACAGGATGGTCACGGTTTTTCTGGCCTATTTTTTAACACTGACCAATATTCTCTATTCCCAGTCCCTGATCATGGCCGTGTACATGTCTGCCTGCGTGATCCTGGCGAGCATGGTCCAGATACGCATACACGACGCCCACGGCGGGACAGGGGAGCATGTTAAAAAAAGCTGCGTTCTTCTTGGTCAGGCGTTGCCTCTGGCTTTGATCCTGTTTGTGCTCTTTCCGCGTATTTCAGGAAGTTTATGGGGATTCAAGGATACCCGGCCTACTGGAGTGACGGGGCTTTCCCAGACCCTTTCGCCCGGAAGGATTAGTTCCCTGGCTATGTCCGGGGCCATCGCTTTCAGGGTGGCCTTTGAAGATGGTCAGGTTCCGGCCAGGGACGTTTTGTACTGGCGGGTGCTGGTGCTTTCACAATTCGACGGCCGGGAATGGACCCCGGGTAAGGTGGAAACAGTCAGGAGGCTGGGTATACACGGGGGAAAACCTGTCCGGTACACGGTGACAGCGGAGCCCTCTGATCAGACGTGGATGTATGGGCTGGATCTTCCCATGGAAGGACCTGCAGGTGTGGTGTACACACGGGATTTTACCTTGAGTGCCCCGGCAAAGATTACCAAACGGGTCCGGTATTCTCTTGTTTCATGTCTGGATTGCTCGAATACAGCGGCAGGGGATCTTGAACGTCTGCTGACCCTGCCGGATTTCGGGGGAGAAAAGGCGCGTAAGCTGGCCCGCTCGTGGGAGAAAAACAGTCCCAGTCCTCGAGGAATCGTAACCCGGGCTCTGGCCTATTTCAGGACTAATGCGTTCTTCTATACCCTGAATCCGCCTCGGCTGGCCATGAATGATCCCGTGGACGATTTTCTGTTTAACATGCGCAAAGGGTATTGCGAGCACTATGCCTCGGCCTTTACGTTTCTGATGCGTGCCGCCGGTATCCCGGCCAGGGTTGTCGTGGGTTATCAGGGCGGGGAAATGAATCCCGTGGGTGACTATCTCCTTGTCCGTCAGTCCGACGCCCATGCCTGGTCCGAGGTCTGGTTGCAGGATGAAGGCTGGACACGCGTCGATCCCACGGCAGCGGTCTCCCCTTTGCGTATCGAACAGGGAGCCGAAGCCGTTATAGCTCGGGAAAAGGGAACGATGTTTGAAGCCCCGGCCCTGGGAGCAGTTCGCTGGGCCTGGGACCATGTGCGCCTCAACTGGGACGCTCTGAATAATGTCTGGAACCAGTGGGTGCTTGATTACAGCGCCAAGCGGCAGCAGCAGATCCTGAAATTTTTTGGCCTCACCCGGACCTGGAAGGGGATTTCTACGGGAATCGTTTTGAGTGTGATGGCCGTTCTTGGGTTCGGGGCGGGACTGTTATTCTATCTGGGAAGACCGGTACGGATACGAAAGGACAGGGTGGCCCTTATGTATGAGCGATTTTTGAAAAAGACGGCGGCGTGGCCCAATGAGAAAGGGCTGCCACCTGTATCGTACATGAACGATCTGATGGAGAAAATCCCCGATCGGGCTGAGGAAATTCGGAAGATTAGGGATCTGTATATTTTGTTGCGTTATCAGCAGGTTGGGGATGCGTATGATCGTGATTTGCACAGATTCAGGGAAAGGGTGGGGGCTTTCAGAAAGGTGAGAAAAAACGTTGGGCAAAGGGGATGATGATCCCAATATTTCAATTCCCCGTAAAAGACCCCGACGTCCCTGCTCTGGATTTACGGATTAGAACCAGGGACAGGCAAAAAATTCTGATAAAGGGAAATAACAATTTCGAATGAATAACTAAACCAAACCACGTTTGAGGGGTTGAGTTTTTTTCACCGCAAAGAACGCTAAGGAACGCGAAGAAAAGCAATAAAACAAAGCTCAATCTATCCCAGATTCTTCCCCCTTCGCGTTCCTTCGTGCCCTTCGCGGTGAAAAAAGAATTGAACTGTGATAACCTGTTCGAAAACTATGGTTCTGAAACTGGGTTTGGTTTAGGAATAACTAGGGACAGGCAAAAAATTCTGATAAAGGGAAATAACAATTTCGAATGAATAACTAGGGACAGGCAATGAATTGAATAACTAGAAATAACTAGGGACAGGCAAAAAATTCTGGCACTTTTCATCTATCCATGCTAGGGGGGCGATATCCATCCAATTTTATATTCGGAGGTTGTCATGCCCCGTATTCCCCGGCTTCTTGTTTCCGAAACCCCCACAGTATACCACGTCATTTCCCGTACAGCTCTTTCCGGGCTTCCATTCACCATCTCTGACAAAGAACGTCTCCAGTCCCTGATTCTCTTTTATTCTCGCGTCTACTTCACCGAAATTCTTGGTTTCTGCCTCATGGACAACCATTTCCACCTGTTGGTGCGCATGTTTCCCTCGGATCACGGAGATGAAGCCTCCCTGCGGGAGCGGTTTCAGCTGGTTTACAAGGATACACTGGTCTTCTCCTCTGCCAAAATTGCTGCTTACCGGCAGAAATGGAGTTCACTTTCGGAATTCATCAAAGATATCAAGCAGGGGTTCTCCAGATATTACAACAAGAAAAACAATCGCAAAGGATATCTCTGGGGAGACCGGTTCAAAAGCGTGATTGTCCAGGACGGGCGCACTCTGGTGAATTGTCTGGCTTACATCGACCTGAATCCCGTGCGCGCGAATATCGTCAAGCGTCCGGAAGATTACCGCTGGTCGTCTCTGGGGTATCACGTGCAGACCGGCAATAGGGAGGGGTTTCTGAGCCTGGATCTGGGCATGGCCGACTGGGGCGTGGCACCCAAGGAGCGGCTGCAGAAATATCGTGAATTTGTTTATGAAACCGGGGCCCTGGATACTGGCAGCGGGGCAACATTGGACCCAACACTGGTGAAGGGAGAACGCAAAAAAGGATATAAACTGACTGCGGTCGACCGGTTCAGATACCGGACACGGCATTTTACGGATTCAGGCGTTATCGGCACAAAGGAATTCGTTGCCCGATTTTCCAAACAATTCCACGATCGCTTGGTCTGCAAACGGGAAAAGAAACCAAAGGAAGTAGAGGGTCTGAACGGGATATTTTCCTTGAAGTATGTTTCAGACCTTTGATGGTCAAAAGTAATTAGGAAGGCCGCTTGTCTTATGCACGATTACCAGGTTGCGTAGGGATTGTTGCGCGTAAAATTTGAGATATCCGAGAGAATGAGGACGTTACGTTCTGTTTTTTTGCTGGCAGGGATGTTATCCTGGAATTATGAGCGGATTATCGTTTGAACATGGGGAAATCTTTGGTTTTGAGGGGGATTCACGAGGAAATCGTAGGGGAAAAATAGCCATTTGTTTTCTTTTGCCTGTCCCCGATTTTTCGAACGGGAACTGAAAGTATCAGAGATGACGGGGCTGTGCGGGTGTGTCGTGATTACTGTTTTCCTTTTGCCTGTCCCCTAATAGCTAGAAACGCGGTGTCGAGCAATAACTGCCCGGGAATCCAAGTTGTAAGGGAAGAGTAGGAATCTATACTATTTTGCCTGTCCCCTGAACGGCGCGGCTCACCTAACTCGGCGATCAACATCTATATCCGGTTTTATATACGTATAACTCCTCTAGGAATGTAATTATTTTGGTGGGTTGTTCACCAACAACCAGTACAGGCCCAGTTTGCTCATGGCATCCATGAAGGCATCGGAACTCACTGGTTTCACCACATAGCTGTTTACTCCCAGGGCATAGGCGGTTTTGATATCCGGATCTTCCTGGGAAGAGGTCACAACAACCACGGGGATAACGCGTGTGCGCTTATCATTTTTGATTTCTCTCAGCACCTCAAGTCCGTTCACCTTGGGCAGTTTGAGATCGAGTAAGATTACCTTCGGCTGGACTGAAATATCCCGCCCAGCATGTTGCCCCCGGCCGAAGACGAAATCCAAGGCCTCGGCACCGTCTTCGGCGTGAAAGATCGGGTTGGCTATATTCTGTTTTTTGATTGCTCTGGTGATAAGCTCAGCATCTTGCGGGTTATCCTCCACCAGCAAAATATCTACTATATTTGTATTATCCACGTTCCGTTACCCCTTTTAGAGCAAAATAAAATGATGCCCCCTTGTCAACCTCCGCTTCAGCCCAGACTCGGCCGCCATGCCGAGAAATAATGCGCTGAACAATAGCCAGTCCTACTCCCGTGCCTGCAAACTCCTTGGTACTGTGCAGACGCTGGAATATGCCGAAGAGCTTATTCGCATACCGCATGTCAAATCCTGCCCCATTATCTCGTACGCAATAGATAATTTCGTCATCCTGCTGCACTGCACTCACTTCAATAAGCGCATGTTCTTTTTTTAGGGAAAATTTATGTGCATTGGAAAGCAAATTCACCCAGACCTGCCGCATTAGGGAGGGATCCCCAGCGATTTCCGGCAAAGGTTGAAGAATAAACTTAACCCGATTCCGTTCTTCGGGAGTTGTTTGCTCAAAAAAGATGGCGCGTGCCATGCTTTTCATATCAATAACTGCAGGGACAATGGCCGCACGACCGAAGCGGGAGAAAGAGAGCAGGTCATCGATCAGCTGTCCCATATCTCGGGCGCCCTTGCTGATCACAGAGCAGATCCGCAGACCCTCGTCATCCAGAATGGTCCCATAATCCTCGGTCAGCATGCGGGTATAACCGTCTACTGCCCGAAGGGGTGCCCGCAGGTCGTGGGATACGGAATAGGAAAACGCCTCCAGTTCCTTGTTTGCGGTTTCGAGTTCAGCAGTGCGTGCAATGACACGTTGTTCCAGTTCAGCATTGAGCTTGTGGATTTTATTTTCCGTCCGTCTCTGGTCTTCGAGCACACTCAGCAGGGTGCGGCGTGATTCGGTCGCCTCGGCGAGCAACTGGAGTACTTTCTCCTCAGCTTGCTTGCGTTCGGTGATGTCCTGTAACGTACCGACTAATCGTACAGCTTTACCCTTGATATGCTCTGTCCGCCACTGGACTCGTACCCATTTTGTATTTCCTTTCGTGGTAATTAAAGGTGTTTCCAAATCGAAAGGAATATTTTTTTCCGTGGTTTCTACTAATGCTTTTTTAAAAGCCAGCACAACCTCTGGTGGATATACTTTCAATCCGTTCTCAAAATTAAGTTCACGTCCAACCGGAAGTTCATATATAACATACATTTCATCAGTAAAATAGGAACCCAACGTCAGCAAATCTAATTCCCAGCCTCCTATTTTAGCCATTTTTCCTGTCTGATTTAATAATTCCTGGCTACGCAAAAGTCTTTTTTTAGCGCGTATTCTGTCTGTTACATCCACAAAAATTGCCAAGGGGCTATCGTTGATCATCGTTCCAGAGATAATGAGTTCTCGGATAGTGCCATCCTTACAGGTCACATGGTATACTTCAGGCTGGATATCCGTACCCGTTTGAGCGGCCCGGCTAACGGCTGATTCCCATTTTTTGACTACCCATTCCCGGTATTCTAGATCAGGATACGCCTTTTGCCGCCATGCTGTCAGAGTTGGGATATCTTTTCTTGAATAGCCAAACATGCGGATAAACCGTTCATTGAGAAACGTTATCACCCCTTCTTGATTTGAATGGCACATGGGTAAGGGAATGCCTTCCAGCAGTTTTCTGAATTTTTCCTGGTTTTCCTTGATGCCTTTCTCTGCCAATTTGCGCTCTTCAATTTCTTTTTTTAAGTCAAGGGTTCGTTCCCGGACCCGGTCTTCCAATTCATATTTATGTTTGAGGGTAGCCAGAAAAAGCCAAAAGACTGTTAATAGCAGTAAAATGATAAAAAACTCAGCCAGATACGTATAAATAGCTGTGTTGACCCATTGGACGGAGATTTCTCCGATCACTATTCCTTTATGGTGTATTTCAGCTTTTATCGGCTGAATGCTGATCAGTGAGAGGGATTCAAAAAACAGATCAACTGGATTTTCTAGGGAATGATCAATGGATATAAACGTTTCATTGGAAGGATATGACACCACCAGTTTTTTGTATTTATTCACTTCGCAAGCGAGCTGCAGATAATCTTTGGCGATTTCGGGATTAAAGGACCACAATGAATTGGAGATGATGGTTGCATGCTTTACAACTTCTTTTTGTTGGTACTCCTTATGATATGTATCGCTATAATATAGCGACACCACAAACAGCACTGCGGTCAAGGATACTGTACCCCAAAAGATCCGATTAATCTTCATCGTCCATCCAGTCCTGTTTGTTTTTAGAATAGGTCATCAGTTGTGCTGCATTCCAATAGCCCTCAACGAGGCCTTCTTGCTTCATTCTCTTAAGAACAGCGGCAAGCTTCGGCGCGAGTTCTTTGTGCTTTTTATGTAAAAATGCATGGGAAGTGAATTTTTCCATGACTCCAACGATCTGCAACCCTGAATGTCTGAACTCATCGGATTGCAAGTCACTTACGATATCTATTTCCGAAGCGATGAATAGATCCGTCCAGCCGGAAAGCAGTTTTTTCAACCCTTGTGCGTTGGTTTCAACCCGTTCAAGATTTTCTGGACGGACGACATTGGGCAGATTGTTCTCACACCCTTTGATGCCTCTTTTGTAGGTAACTTTGTATGCCGTTTTTGCTAAACTGGCCCATCCATCCAGCTTAATGAAAGGATCTGTTGCCACGGCAAGAAATCCTGACTGCCAGTGCGGTTCCTCGACCCGGATGACATTGGGATGCGTTTCGTTGTAACTGTATATTCTGGACAACTCCCCGTCGGCTTTGCCTAAATCCGACATCATGGAGGCTCTTTTGGAGGGATATTGTTCATAATTAAACGTCATCCCCAACCGTTTAAACGCCTCGGTGTAAACCAAATTAAGAAAGATGCCTTCAGGATTTTCCTGACTTTTTAACGTGACCAGAGTTATTTGATTGTCCGCAGCAAACACCTTGGAACAATCCGTGAACAGGGGAAGTAGCATCAGAAACAAAAGGTACTGCCATATCCGGGGCCGTCGGATTTTCCTTAGATGAGAAGTCCCTTGCGTATTTCCAAATGGCTCAAAGAGATCAAATAAAATACCCGCTTCTGCTATCATTTTCCGGACTCCGTTTCCGTTACACTCCCATAGCGCGGCAGCTCGTCGAGCCGGGTCAGCAGTTCGCCTTCCTGCTTAAACATCATCCAATACCTCGCGAATTTTCCGGAGGAGTGCTTCGGACATGTACGGCTTATTGAGTACATGCTGCTTCTTCCTTTTGACAAAATCGTTTTGCTCCGTGTCTGTATTGTACCCGCTAGAAAATACATATCGTACGTCTGGACATTTTTTAAGAATCAGCTTCAGCGCCTGTTTTCCGCCCATATGCGGCATGACAACGTCCATCATGATGCAATCAATCTCGTCGGCGTGGTCTTCAAATACGCGTACGGCTTCTTCTCCGTTTGTCGCGGTTAAAACGGTATAGCCTGCATCTCTCAAAAACTGGGTCGTCAACTCCAGAATTATTTCATCATCTTCCGCCACCAGAAGGGTCTCTGTGCCGTGTTCATAGGGTGCTGTATTTTCGAGGGTCGTTTTGATGTTATCTGCAGCATGTGCATGACTCACCGGTAAATAGATTGTAAAAACGGTGCCATGATTCTGTTCACTATAAACCGTGATATGCCCACTGCTTTGTGTCACGATGCCATAGACCGTAGAAAGGCCTAGCCCTGTTCCTTTGCCCATTTCTTTTGTGGTAAAAAAAGGATCAAAGATTCGGTCACGAATTTTTTTTTCGATTCCACAACCTGTGTCGCTAACCTGTAGTAAAATATATCTCCCTGAGTGGGCCAAGCCGTGCGCCTTCATATCTTCTGGTGCAATGAAAATAGCTTTTGTTGTAATGGTCAGTGTTCCGCCATCGGGCATGGCATCGCGTGCATTGGCACAGAGATTCATCAGCACCTGGTGTATCTGCCCCTTGTCGGCAAAGACGGGAGCCAAATCTTGTCCGGGCACAAAATTAAGCTGAATATGTTCTCCGATCACCCGGCTGAGCATTTGCCGCGTGTTTTCAATTTCATCATTCAAATCAATATCCATCGGATCAATGACCTGCTGGCGGCTAAAGGTCAGAAGCTGTTGGACAAGATCTTTTGCACGTATGCTCGCTGTGGAAATTTCGGCAAGACTGCGTAGTGCTGCATGCCCCTTCTCCAGCTGCATACACGCAATGCCCACATAGCCGATGATGATTTGCAGTATATTATTAAAATCGTGTGCCACCCCACCGACCAGCTGACCGAGCGACTCCATTTTTTGCGACTGACGGTATTGATCTTCCAGCTTAAGTTCCTCAGTTATATCTCTTATTACTGCTGAATAATTGATAATTTTTCCATCTGCATCTTTTACCGGCGAAATCGTCGCCTCTTCGGTATAGTGTGTTCCGTCCTTTTTGCAGTTGACCAGTCGGCCGTGCCAGGTTTCGCCGCGCAGGAGCGTATCCCAAAGTTTTTTGTAAAAGGCATCATCCTGCACACCGCTCTTGAGTACCCGCGGATTGAGGCCAATGGTCTCTTCACTCGAATATCCCGTAACATGCTCGAAGGCTGGATTGACATACAGGATCGTTCCCTTGGCATCGGTGATCATGACTATTTCCGTGGCCTGATTGATGGCCGTCAGAAGCCGGTCTTTTTCTGCCTCGGCATGCTTGCGCTGGGTGATATCAGAATCCACGCCCCGATATCCCAAAAAATCGCCGGCATTGTCGAAAATTGGTACTCCGCTGGTCCGCATACAGACTCTTCGACCATCTTTGCTTAGGTTCCAGTTTTCCAAATCATGGAATGCCTTTTTCACCTTGAAAATTTCGTTGAAGACGGCTCTGACCCGATTTGCTTCATCGGCGGGCATGAAATCAAAGGGGGTCTTCCCTATAATTTCGCCTTTCTGGTAGCACAGAGTGGCCAAAAAATTGCCGGAGCAGTAGGTGTAGACGCCGTCTGCATCAATTTCCCAAATCCAATCGGACATGCTTTCGGCAATGTTTCTGAACCGCGTCTCGTTTCTTTGGAGTGCAGCCTCTGCCAGCTTGCGCTCCAACCGGAGCGTTTTTTGTTGTAAACTGTTCAGGACGGCCGGGCCGAGCCGTTTGATGTGCTCCTTGATGATATAATCCCAGGCACCTTCCTTCATACAGTCAACGGCCGTGTCCTCGTTCATGGACCCGGTGACGATGATAAAAGGAATATCCGGAGCATGCTCCTTTGCCAGCTGCAATGCGATAATACCGTCAAACTGGGGCAGTTTGAAATCGGAAAGGATGAGATCGGGGCGAAACGATTCCAGTGCCTCCAGAAACTCCTCCCGTGTTTCAACGACACGAAACTCGCTCTGCGGCAAAACACGGATCACTTCGCGCTTGTTGAGTTCCGCATCTGTGGGCAGGTCTTCCACGATCAATACCTGTATCCGGTCTTTCATATTTATGTATTACTCCTCTAAAAGAATGATCACTGGGGTGGGTTGTTCACCAACAACCAGTACGGGTCCAGCTTACTCATGGCATCCATGAACGCATCGGAACTCCCTGGTTTCACCACATAACTGTTTACTCCCAGGGTTATACGCGGTTTTGATATTAAACCAAACCCCGTTTGGGATGTTGAGTTTCCATTGACTCCCGGTGATACATCGCAGGTCTGTAGGGGTAATTCATGAATTACCCGCTTTTCTGCGCCCTGGGAGGTGCAGAAAAGCAGAGAGGTTGATGCTCATCAGAGATTTTAGATCACGATAGTATGAACCCAAAAATTTCCTATTTCAAACAGGGTTTGGTTTAAACCAAACCTAGTTTCAGACCCATAGTTTTCGAACAGGTTATCACTGTTCAATTCTTTTTTCACAGCGAAGGGCACGAAGGAACGCGAAGGGTGAAGAATCTGGGATAGATTGAGCTTTATTTTGTTGCTTTTCTTCGCGTTCCTTAGCGTTCTTCGCGGTGAAAAAAGCTCAATCCCTCAAACGTGGTTTGGTTTAGTATCCATGCTTCGATTCTCCTTAATGGCAAAATAATATAATGCCCTATTATCAATCTGCGCTTTAGACTAAACCGGGTCACCGTGTCTAACAAATAATACACTGATCAATAGCCAGGATCACTCCCGTTCCTACAAGATCAAGATCATATGCTCTGACGTGGTTTTTTTCAGGGCAATGTCCAAAATCCGATCGTATTATACCACGTCATTCCCCAGTATAGCCCTTTCCGGGCTTCCATTCACCGTCTCTGACAAAAAACGTCTCCTGTCCCTGATTTTCCCGTTATTTCCGCGTCTACTTCACCGAAATTCTTGGTTTCTGCCTCATGGTCAACCCTTGCCATCTGCTGGTGCGCATGTTTCCCACGGATTACGGAGATGAAGCCTCCCAGCGGGAACAGTTCAAACTGGCCTACGAAGATACATTTTGTGAAAAAAAAGATGAATTGTGACTTTTTTGTGAACTTATTTCAAGTACAAAATAAAAAAATACGAAAGACATGATCGGCAGAAGCAGAAGCTACTCATTTGAGGATTTGGACATGCCGGAAGTAAACAGGCTGGAAGATGATTTGACGGTATAGTTTCTGATTTGTCCTGGAAGCGACGAGGTGGCTGCACAAGCATATTGAGTTCTGTCCGCGAAAGGTCATCCATTGATCGGACACGTTACAACGCATTTTTGCAAGGAGTATGAACCATGTCCCAGAAAGCGACCTTACAGGGAGCGGTGATGGTGATCGGCGGCGGTATAGCCGGGATGCAATCCGCCCTGGATTTGGCGAATTCCGGATTTTACGTGTATCTGGTGGAGAAGTCTCCATCCATTGGCGGGGTGATGTCCGAGTTGGACAAGACCTTCCCCACCAATGACTGCGCAATGTGAATCATTTCTCCCAAACTGGTCGAGGTCGGCCGGCACAACAACATTGAGCTACTCACGTTGTCCGAGGTTAAGGATGTTTCGGGCAAGGAAGGTGATTTTACCGTAACCGTTACCCAGAATCCACGGTACGTGGATGTTGACAAGTGTATCGCCTGTGGTCTGTGCGCGACAAAATGTCCCAAAAAGGTTGATGACGGGTACAACGCAGGACTCAACAAGCGCAAAGCAATTTATGTCAAATACGCCCAGGCAGTACCCCTTAAATATTGCATTGATGCGGATACATGTATTTATCTGCAAAAGGGGAAATGCGGGGCCTGTGAAAAATTTTGTCCCTCCCAAGCTATCAATTTCAAGGACACGGTTAAAGAGATAATCGTGCATGTTGGTTCCATCGTCATGTCCCCTGGATTCACATCTTTTGATCCGAGCACTATCGACATATACAATTATTCCAACATGAAGAACGTTGTTACCTCCTTGGAATTCGAACGTATTCTCGCGGCCACAGGTCCCTACGAGGGCCATCTGGTGCGTCCCTCGGACAAAAAGGAACCCCGTAAGATCGGCTGGCTGCAGTGTGTGGGGTCCAGATGCACGAGCCCGGACTCCCATCCCTATTGTTCCTCGGTTTGCTGCATGTACGCGGTCAAACAGACATCCCTCGCCATGCAACATGCCGTGGGTGATCTGGATTGTGCTGTTTTTTATATGGACATGCGTACCCACGGTAAGGATTTCGACAAATACTACGAGCAGATCCGTTCCCAGGGAACCCGGTTCGTCCGTGCCAGGATTCATACTCTTGATCCCGTGCCGGGTACAGACGACATCAAGGTGCGTTATATTCTGGAAGACGGTTCTATCAAGGACGAAATCTTTGATCTCTTTGTGCTTTCCACTGGTCTGGTGGTGAACGCCGAGACCGTGGGATTGGCCGCGACCCTCGGGGTGGATCTGGGGGAGAATAATTTTATCAAGACTGATTCCTTCCATCCGGTAAGCACTTCGGTTCCCGGAATCTACGCCTGCGGTGTGTTCACTGGTCCCAAGGACATTCCCCAGTCGGTCATGGAAGCGAGTGCGGCTGCATGTGCAGCAAGCAATTCACTGGCTCCGGCCCGCAACAGCCGGACCACCACGGTACCTATCCCCGCTGAGCGGGACATCTCTTCGGAGCCGGTCAAGGTAGGTGTGTTCGTGTGTTCCTGCGGGATCAATATTGCAGGGGTCATCGACGTGAAGGATGTGGCAGAATACGCAACGACCCTGCCGGACGTGACGTATGTCGAAAACAATCTTTTCACCTGCTCCCAGGACGCTCAGGACAAAATGGCGGCCGTCATCAAGGAGCAGGGCCTCAACCGTGTGGTGGTTGCTTCCTGCAGCCCCAAAACACATGAAGCGTTGTTTCAGGATACCCTCGTTAATGCCGGTCTGAACAAATATCTATTTGAAATGGCCAATATCCGTAACCACGATTCCTGGGTGCATGCCGATAACCCCAAGGCTGCCACGGAAAAGGCCAAAGACCTGGTGCGTATGGCCGTGGCCAAGGTCAGACTCACCACTCCTCTCACACAGGGTAACCTTCCCATGGACCGTTCGGCTCTTGTTATCGGCGGCGGTATTGCGGGTATGACTACGGCCCTCTCTCTGTCGCATCAGGGGTACGGGGTCCATCTGGTGGAACAGTCCGATCTTTTGGGGGGTATTGCCCGCCGTTTGCACCGGACAGCAGATGGAAAGGATGTGGAAACCTATGTTAACGAACTGGTCGAAAATGTCCGGGACGATAACGGGATCACCCTCCACCTCGGCACCCGGCTTGCCAATGTGGACGGTTTTGTGGGGAATTATGTCAGTAATTTGGAAAAAGGCGGACAGGTGACCACCGTCAAGCACGGGGTGGCCGTTTTGGCAACCGGTGCAAAAGAATACAAACCTCACGAATATCTCTATGGCGAACATCCCGGAGTCCTGACGCATCTGGAACTGGATGAACGTTTCAAGGCAAACGACCCGTCCCTGGAATCGCTCAAAAATGTTGTCTTCATCCAGTGTGTGGGTTCTCGATGTGCTGATCGCCCCTATTGTTCCAAGGTCTGTTGTACCCATACCATGGAAAGTGCCCTGGAGCTCAAGCGCAAAAATCCGAAAGTCAATATCTATGTCATGTACCGTGATATCCGCACCTATGGCGAACGCGAGCATTTGTATCAGGATGCCAGGGCGGCGGGGGTCATGTTTTTTCGCTATACTCCGGAGTCCAAGCCCCAGGTTATTGAAAAGGACGGCACGCTTTCGGTAGAATTCAACGATACGCTCATCAACATGCGTCTTTCGGTTGATCCGGATATGGTTTGTCTGGCAACGGCCATTGTCTCCAATAGGGATGAGACCCTGGCCCAGCTCTTCAAGGTGCCTTTTGACAACGACGGCTGGTTCCAGGAGGCCCATCAGAAACTGCGTCCCGTTGATTTTGCCAGTGAGGGGCTTTTTGTCTGCGGCATGGCCCATTATCCCAAGCCCATAGACGAGAGCATTGCCCAATCCCTGGCAGCTGCATCCCGGGCAGTAACGATTCTGTCCAAGGATCACATTACAGTAGGGGGGATTGTTTCCTCCATTGATGCAGACCGTTGTACCGGCTGCTGGGCGTGTGTGGACGCCTGTCCCTACGGTGCCATTGCCGTTGACTACGACACGCATGTGGCGTCGGTGAATCCGGCTCTGTGTAAGGGCTGCGGCGTGTGCGCGGCAACCTGTCCGTCCGAGGCACCCATTGTCATGGGATTCACCCCCAAGCAGTTCTATGCCCAGATACATAACGCGATATCCGTGCGTCTGTAACAAGGAGACCAGGAATGCAAAATACAACGTATGAACCTAAAATAGTGGCCTTTCTCTGCAATTGGTGCGCGTATGGGGCGGCCGATTTGGCCGGTGTGAGCCGGCTGAGCTATCCCCCGAATATCCGTCCCGTCAGGGTGATGTGTTCGGGAGCGGTATCCCCCCATTATATTTTCAAAGCCTTTCAGGAAGGGGCGGACGGCGTGCTGGTGGGCGGCTGACACATCGGTGACTGCCATTACCTGTACGGTAATTACATGACCCAAAAGAAGATGACCTTCCTTCAGGAATTGCTCGGTTTTGTCGGGTTGGAGGACCGGTTGCATCTGGCGTGGATATCGTCTGCCGAGGCCCAGAAATTTCAAAAAGTTGTGACTGATTTTACGGAAAAGATCCGGACGTTGGGCCCGAGTCCTCTGGCAAGGGATTATCAAAAAGCAGTCAGCCTGTAAGGAGGGCGCCATGAAGGACACTGTCAAAAAATGGCTGGAAGAAAAACAAGTAGATATGTTCCTGGGCTATAAAATGGTTCATGGCCACGCCCTGCCGTACTGCTTTCAGGCTGACAGGCTGGATGAAGTGGATGACTTGGTGGTGAGCCGTGAACGGTATTCCCTGGAGAAGATGGCCACCCATATAGCTGCGGTTTATCCCGAAATGAAAATTGGCATGCTGGCTAGGGATTGCAATCAGCGGGCATTGAAGGTCCTGGATATATGGGATCAGCTCAAGAAAGATTCTGTCACCACCTTTAACGTGAACTGCTGTCCGTCTCCCCTCAAGAACCACGGGGACTGCAGCTATTTGGAACCCTCCCCGGTCGGACCCGTCAAGGTGGAACTGGGCATCGATAACAATATGTCGGTTGAGCATGCTGAACACCTTGATCAGAAGGAGCGTTTTGCTCACTGGATGTATGAATTTTCCAAGTGCATCAAGTGCTACGGATGTCGGAATATCTGTCCTGTCTGTTTTTGCAAAGACTGCAGCCTGGAGCATCCTGAGCTGATCCGTTCCGGCGGGGCTTTGCCTACGGAAGTGCCGCTTTTTCATCTCGTTCGTGCCGCGCATATGGCCGGTCGGTGCATTGACTGCGGTCTGTGCGAGGACGCCTGTCCCATGGATATCCCCCTGCGGCTTCTTTATCGTAAGGTCGGTTCCTCGGTATCCGATCTTTTCGGATACCGTCCCGGCATCGATGAAGGTAAATCACCCTTCAATCTCATTGGGGATGCTCCGACAACGGAACCCAGGCCCATATAATTTCCTGTTCCGAGGCCGGATTATGCAGAAAATCGCTTTCGATTCATGCCTAGAGCACATTTTTTCTGCATAGACATGATTTTGCAGAGATACTTTTATCATTAAGGAGCACAAAGGATAATGGAATATAAACTCGTTCCTTCAATATGCTCATATTGCGGTTGCGGTTGTGGCGTGCTTTTTGAGGTCATGGACGGCCAGCTCGTCGGCACCATGCCCTTGAAAAGTCATCCCGTGAGTCAAGGTAAATTGTGTATCAAGGGCTGGAATCTTCACGAACATGTCATCAGCGAAGAACGATTGCAGACACCCCTTCTCAAGACAAACGGGGCCTTGCAGGAGGCATCCTGGGATGCCTCCATACAGACTACTGCAGAGCGTTTTAAAAAAATTATTGCCGAGCATGGACCGGATAGCGTGGCCGTCCTGGCGTCGGCAAAAGTTACCAATGAGGAAAATTATCTGATCCAGAAATTTACCAGGGCGGTTCTTGGAACAAACAACGTGGATCACTGCGCCCGACTCTGACATTCCTCGACTGTGGTAGGTCTTGCCGCAGCATTTGGAAGTGGAGCTATGACAAACTCCATAGAGGAAATTGAAGATGCAGAATGCATTTTTCTTATCGGTACCAATACAAGTGAAGCCCACCCCCTCATCGCCAGAAGGGTGATGAGAGCCAAAGAAAAGGGCGCCAAGTTGATCGTAGCCGATCCCAGAATGATTCAGTTGGCCCGGTTTGCAGATGTTCACGTCAGGCAGCGACTCGGCAGCGATGTGGCCCTGCTCAACGGGATGATGCACATCATCTTGAAAAACGGTTGGCAGGCCGCCGAGTATATCGCCAATCGGACCGAAGGATTTGAGGAATTCGAAGAGACCGTCATGGGATATACCCCTGCCAAGGTTGAGGCCATTACCCAGGTTTCCATCCGTGATCTGGAACAGATGGCCGAGTACTATGCTGCGGGAAGTCCCAGTGCCCTATTGTATGCCATGGGGATCACACAACATACGACAGGAGTTGATAACGTTAAATCCTGCTGCAACCTGGCTATGCTCTGCGGCAACGTGGGCGTGCGTAGCGGCGGGGTCAACCCTTTGCGTGGACAGAATAACGTTCAGGGTGCCTGTGACATGGGCTGTTTGCCCAATGTATATCCCGCCTACCAACCGGTCACCAACGAGGCCGCCAGAGAGAAGTTTTCCAAAGCCTGGGGGCGGGAACTACCCGGAAATGCCGGGTTGACAATCACCAAGATGATTCCGGCCATGCTGGAGGGCACGCTCAAAGGACTATATGTTGTTGGCGAGAATCCCGTTCTCAGCGATCCCGATGCTCATCACGTGCGATCAGCCTTTGCAAAACTGGAGTTTCTGGCTGTTCAGGACCTCTACATGACCGAGACCGCTTGTCTTGCAGACGTCGTGCTTCCTGGCGTGACGTGCGTCGAAAAAAGCGGGACCTTCACCAATACCGAACGCAGGTGTCAGCTGCTCACCCAAGCTATCAAGCCCTTGGGAAACGCCCGGCAGGACTGGGAGATTATTTCGGATCTGTCCACGGCCATGGGATATGAGATGAAATACCAGAACTCGGAAGAAATCTTTGAGGAAATGAAACAGCTTACACCCAGTTATGCCGGCATGAGTTATGAGCGTCTTGGCCTTGACGGGTTGTTTTGGCCCTGTCCCAACAGCGAGCACCCAGGGACACCGTATCTGCACAAGGATACGTTTACACGTGGTCTGGGAAAATTTCATCCCATTGGCTACAAAGATCCTGCAGAGATGCCTGACGCAGAATATCCCTATTTTCTAACCACAGGCAGGATGTTTGCTCATTTTCATACAGGAACGATGACCCGAAAGTCCGCCCACCTGCATCACGAACAAAAGACCGGATACGTGCAGATGCATACCGGGGACGCGAAAAAGCTCGGTGTTAAGACCGGTGAAATGGTTCGCCTGAGCACTAGGAGAGGAGAGGTGGAAATCGCGGTCGTGATTAGTGATATGGCGCAGGAAGGGACATTTTACGTTCCATTTCATTTTGCGGAGGCTTCAGCCAATGTATTGACCAATTCGGCTTCTGATCCCGTAGCGGGTATTCCTGAATTCAAGGTGTGCGCTGTCCGGCTGGACAAGATAGTTCACGGGGAGAACCGAAAATAAAAGATTGAATAAGGTCTCTGATATATTGGCTGTAATTTTGGTAAGTTGTATATTTTTTGTGTAACTTTTACCAATTGGAGAAGAACATGGCAGCAAAATCACCAGCACAAATCGCAAGTGCCTTTATTAATGTTAGTGATGCCAAGGCAAATCTTTCAATCCCCAACATGATCGTGCTCGGCATCTTTGCCGGGGCATATATCGGATTCGGTGCTGAACTTTGTACTATAGTCCTGACGCAGACAACTTCACACCTAGGGCTTGGTGTTGCAAAACTTCTTGGTGGTTCGGTCTTTAGTCTTGGACTGATGCTTGTCGTCATCGGCGGCGCGGAACTTTTTACAGGCAATAACCTGATGGCAGTGGGCGTGTGCTCTGGAAAGATCCGGTTTGCACAACTTTTGAACAATTGGTTTTGGGTGTATTTTGCAAATTTTGCCGGTTCGCTCCTTATGGTATTCATTATGTATCAGTCCGGATTGTGGCACACCGGCTGTAATGCCTGCGGAACCGTTGCGCTGGATATCGCTGCCGGGAAATGTAATCTGACATGGGGCGAGGCCTTTTTCAGGGCCATTGGTTGTAACTGGTTGGTATGTTTGGCTGTCTGGTTGGCTGCTGCATCCGATGAGATCGGCGGGAAAATCTGGGGCATCTTTTTCCCGATCATGGGTTTTGTGGCTTCCGGGTTTGAGCATTGCGTGGCCAATATGTATTTTGTCCCCCAGGGGATTTTTTTGAAGAGTCATCCTGCTCTGGCCGAAGCCGTCAAGGCACTGGGCGACAAGGCAGATGCCCTGACATGGAGTGGATTCATTTTCAACAATCTCATTCCGGTTACGTTAGGCAATATCGTCGGCGGAGCACTCTTTGTCGGCTGTGCATATTATTTTGTCTATCTGCGTGGTAAGCAGGAGGCATAATACTCCACCCTTAGCTTCAAGTTGTACCTTCCGTCGGTTTCTCCTCCCAAAGAGACCGGCGGATTTTTTCGTATGGGTCGGGATGAGGGAAATGAGATGTGAAGATAAAAAAGACGAATAGCAGGTGGTAATTTGGATGTTCAGGAATCTTTTTCTTTCTAGAAGGGCAGGAATGATATAGTAAAAGATACATTATTGTTATACGCATCTTGAAGACAATGGATTGGTGGCGGACCGCAGTTTGGAAATGCATGCGTATTTTTGGGGGATTTTTCGCATCAAGTGCAGAAATGTGTGGTGCCTGTGAAACCCTCGGACGTTTTTTGCTCCTGAAACAATTTCATAGAAATATGTAACGGAGAAGGGTTGTGCCGGAAATTTTTTGTGATGCCGAAGGATCAGAATATCCGAATATTCTTGAAAATAATGGGGTGACGGACCAGAGGGCTATTTCAGGAAAACAGGTTCTCACCGGAAATGATTTGAAAATTTTGCAATTTTCTATCCGGTTTGAACGGCTTCTGACCTCCATTGCCACGGTTTTTATCGATACAGAACTGGATGCATTTGACAGAGAAATATTCATCGCGCTTGGGAAAATCGGTCGTATCCTGGGCATAACACGTTGTTATATCGTGCAATCCGGACCGGACGGTAAGAGGCTGGAAAAGACGTGTGAATGGTCCGCCGCCAATCCGGGACCGAAAACGTATGCATTTGACAGCTATCTCAGTACATTGGGCTATGCTGGATTGAAACATATTCTCGAAACACGAAAGATGTTCTATGTGCCTGATGTTTTGAACATGTCCGGCCTTTTCGGCCTTGATCCCGTACCTTTCCAGAAATATGGGCTTGAAATATTTCTGGCAGTTTCCCTCTGCATGGGAAAAAAATGTAATGGATATCTGATAGTTGAATTTTTGGAATCGCCCAGAATGTGGGCAAAAGATATATGCAATAATTTTTCATGTATCGCGGATATATTTTCAAATGCATTGCAAAGAAAACATGATACCTTTGAAATCAAGAAGCGTGAAGATCATTTCAGGATGGTTGCCGATTATACCTATGCATGGGAGTATTTGATAGAAGCTGATGGTAAAATTTCATACATGTCACCTTCCTGTAAGCGTGTTTCCGGCTATGCACGCCAGGAATTCATCAAAAATAACAGGTTGCTTGCAGATATCATTCATCCCGATGATAAACATATCTTTCTGAAAAATTGTTCACAGAATTTTCATGACAACAATATTTCAACACACAATCTGCGAATTATCAATAAACAGGGATATACCCGATGGGTCACCATTATATGTCAGCCTGTATTTGATTGTAATGGGAATTTCCTGGGCAAGAGGGTGAGTGTCAGGGATATCACCCGCGAGGTGATCGCTGAGGAGATGTTGGAGGAGCAGAAAAACAGGGTCCAAAAATATCTGGAAGTCGCGGATGTTATCCTGATCATTTTCGATACCGAGTACAAGATTTCTCTTATTAACAGAAAAGGGTATGATCTTCTGGGATATAGCAAGGGAGAGCTGATTGGGGCCAATTTTCTGGAGGTAATCTTCGAACTCGAAGATTACCAAAAATTGAAGAGAAAAATTAACAGACTGATACGGGGTGAAATAAAATCCCAGCATATCGAAACGGAAGTACACACGAAATCCGGGAAAAAGCGTATGATCGAATGGCATAACATAGCGCTCAAGGATACTGGTGGGAATATTATCGCGGTATTGGGTTCCGGTGGAGATATTACCGATGTAAAGAACGCCAACAGAAGATTGTTTAAAATCAATGAATGTTTTTTGAATTATGGCAGTGATCCTATAAAAAATATCCACAGGTTGCTCTCGGTGTGTTGTGAGATAACCCGTTCCTCGTATGCCACATACAATCGTCTCACCAACGGGTTTCTTGACATTGTCTGCGGGTGGAATCTTCCCGAAGGATATGTTTCTCTGAGTGAACTCGAAAGAAAAATTTGTCATAATTCCATCAAGATCGGAAGGGATTTGACGGTGCTGCGGAATTTTCAGGGAAGTTCACGCCTTGCGGGGGGGGCGTCCGGTTGTAAGCTCGTCCCGAAAACATATATCAGCAAAGCCGTGAAATTCGGCGGCAGTTATATGGGGGCCATCTGGGTGGCCTTTGCAAAGGATTATGTCCCCACTGCACATGACAAATGGTTGTTGGAGGTCATCGCCTCGGCCATCGGGGTAGAGGAAAAAAGAAAGTTTGCCACAGATGCCCTGGTCGTTGCTGAAAAAAAATACCGCAGTATATTTGAAAATTCCATTGAAGGCATATTCCAAGTCGATTCCAAACAGACGTTCATTAATCTCAACAACGCGTGTGCACGTATTTTGGGGTACACCGGGATTGATCATCTTTTGTCCGAAGTCAAAAATGCACAGGAGTTGTTTGTTGATCCAAATGAACGACAAAATTTCATAGCCATTCTTGAGAAAAAAGGCATGGTAAGCAATTATGAAACACGGTTTTACCGCAGGGACAGGAGTATAATATGGGTTTCCCTGTTTTGTCGTCTTATTTGTCACGAAAACGATACCTGCCTGCTGGAAGGGACGGTCATGGATATTTCGGAGCGTAAACGGGCCGAAAAGGAGTTACGCGCATCACTGGCCGAGAAGGAAATTTTGCTCAATGAAGTCCATCACCGGGTCAAAAACAATCTGCAGATAGTTTCCAGTCTTTTGGATCTGGCAGGGATGCGGGCAAGCAGTGCTGAAGCCAAAAGTTTGAGCGATAATGCTCGTTCGCAAATACAGGCCATGGCTTTTATTCATTCTCAGCTTTATTGTGGAAATAATCTCAATACCATTGATATGTCCGAGTACATTATGCAGTTGTGCGATTATTTAGCCAAGATTTTTAATACATTTGATGAAAAAATATTCATAACATTTGATCTTTCAACTGTTTATCTTTCCCTTGAAAAGGCTGTTCCATGTGGTTTAGCACTTAATGAAGCACTTTCCAATGTTTTCAAGCATGCATTTGCTGATGCAAAGGAAGGTACTGTTTTAATTACAATGAAGAAATCTATCGACAATATAGTCAGGATTTCTATCAAAGATGACGGCAGTGGGTTGCCGGATAATTTTGATATTGAAAAAACAAATAGTATCGGGGTCAAGCTGATGAAAAATCTCGTTCGTGATCAATTATTCGGGATTCTGCGTGTGGATTCACGCACAAAGGGGACCAGGGTTTCTTTTGAGTTTTGAAACAGGGAGAGGTGCGTATCCTGCCGTGATTATCTGACACCATATGTGTTGTCTGAGGAACGCTACACCGCGTGTTTTCTGTTGCCACATTTTGAAACCTTTATCGATACAAGGCCATGAAAGATAAAAAGATAAAAATCTTGGTTGTGGATGATGAGGCGATTATTGCCACTCAACTTGAAGAAAAGTTGGCTTTTTTTGGGTATGATGTGGTTGGCCGGGCCGGAAATGGCGAAAAAGCCATTGCAATGAGTCGAGATCTCAGACCAGATTTGATACTCATGGATATTGTCATGCCTGGTGATATTGACGGTATTGGGGCTGCAGAGATCATCAAGGAAAAATATAATATACCGGTTGTTTTTCTCACTGCGTACACCAGTGAGATGTATGTGCGCCGCGCCAAGAAACTTGATCCTCTGGGGTTTGTGGTCAAGCCCTTTCAGGATAATCAGTTACGGGCTACTATAGAAATTGCCATTTATAAAAAAAAGATCATCCATGATTCGGTTTCTGGGAATGGAGATTCTTTTGCGGGTGTTGTGAGAATACAAACGTTGGGTCAGTTCGTCATAACCATGAATGATCGAAGTAGGAAAATCGGAAAGATATCCGGGAAGCCGCTGGTAATGCTCAAGGTTATAGTCGCTCTTGGTTGTCAGGGGATCAATTCAAATACCATTGCGGATATTGTATGGCCCGACTCCCCGGGAGATCTGGCCTACAAATCGATGACCACAACCCTCTGGCGTCTCCGGACATTGCTCGGGAGCAAGGACGCTATTGCCATGAAGCATGGGGTCGTTTCCTTAAATCCGGAGTATTGCTGGGTGGATGTACAGCAGTTCGAAAAAATTGCAAAAAAAGTTGAAAAGGCCTGGCAGCAGACACGGGGGAATGATCTTATTGAGACCATTCAGCTCACCCAAGATGCCATAGATCTGTATCAGGGATCGTTTTTATGTCATGAGACGGACATGTCTTGGAGCAACGCACTTCGCGGACATCTGCGTGAAAAATTTATCAGAATTGTGTGTCATATTGGTAACTACTGGGAAAAAAATGAAAACTGGGATAAGGCTGAAGTATGTTATCAATACGCATTGGAGAAGGAAGATCTTGCCGACAGTATTTATCAGCGACTGATGTCGTGCTATTATCATTGCAGAAGAAGAATGGATGCGCTTTTTATTTATGATCATTACAAAAAAATGCTTTGGGAGACAATGCATATTAGACCATCTGTAGAAATCCAGGATCTTCGTCAACGGGTTCTATCGCGAGGATAGGTTGGACGAAGACCATAAAAAAAGCCCCCAGTTCCAGGGGGCTTTTTTTATGGATACAGGGTGATTGTCTGCGGACATTGCTTTATGGAGAACGCCGACACATCAAGGGAACTAAAAACCCAGATCCTGATTGATCAACACCACCTTGATTCGTTTTTTTGGGAAGGCCTTTTCTGCAATGGCCCATGTGTTACAGATCCGATCCGGACTCTTGCATTCCTGACAATAGGAGGTTTTGACGCAGGGGGTCTTTTTGCCCAGGCGCATGGCGTTGACCGGGGCCACGTAGTTTTTGATGCGGAACATGGCCTCGTCCATATCGGTGACAATTTTATTTCTGCCAGCCAGGATGACCACGTTTTTGGGGCCAAAGGTGATGCCGCCGACCCGGTTGCCGATCATGTCCAGATTGACCAGTTTGCCATCCAGGGTGATGGCATTGGTGCCTGCAAAAAAGAGATCCACGAGCAGGGCCTGACGTCGGCGTTCGTAGGATGCTTCCGGGGACAGGGATTTGTCGTAGGTGTCGAGGACTGTCAGATCGGTTCGGTTTTTGAGGGCTTCGTACAGGCCGCTGCCCGTAAAGGTCATGGACCCGCCCCAGGAAACTGATTGGGCTTTGGTTGCCGGGAGAATGGTTCCCAGAACTGTTTCGCGGGCCTGCTCGGCCGTGTCCACGGTAAAGACTTCGAAATTATTGGACTCAAGAGCGGATGCAGTGTCTGCAATCCGCAGATTCCAGTATGTATCGATGGGGTTTTGCATGCTGATCCTCCTGTGCTTGGGATGTGTTGTGCTATTTTTCAATCCAGATAACGGACGCCTGGCGTCCGCAGGTTGTGTTCCGACGGTAGGAAAAAAACCATGGTTCCATGGTGTAGGTACACAGATCTACGGCAAAGATGTTTTCCGGAGCAAGGCCTGCTTCCAAAAGCTGGTCCATAGTTAGTTGCCACAGGTCCACGGTATGTGTTTCCGGGGTGAAGTAGGTTAAAAATCCTGTTCCCCATTCCTGGTCAAAATGAATGAATTCAGTTTTGTGAGGGCTGAGGCTGGGGCCGCGCACGGCCAGAATATCTTTGGGTTCAATACCGTAGGTACTGCAAAAGGCAATGACTGCCTGATGGGGGAAGATCATCCGATTGCCTCGCCATCCGCAATGAATGGCTGCCACATAGTTGCCCGAGGTATGGGCCAGGAAAATGGGCTGACAATCAGCTGTCTTGATGACCAGACCGACGCCTTGTTCCCGAGTGGCCAGGCCGTCTCCGGGATCTTCGGTCCCTTCTATAACATCGTGCTGCGGGTTGGGAATAAAACCGCATCCATGAACCTGTTTGAGTTCACACCAGCGTTCAAATCCCAGCTCGCGGCGTAGTTCATGCCTGTTCTGGAGCACGGTGTCATAGTCATCACCGACTTCAAAGGAGATATTGCCGTCAGCAAAGGGGCCGGTGCTTGTCCCGCCCTGACGGGTGCCAAAAGCACAACGAACCTGGGGAAGATTGGGGAATGTAAAGGGAATATAGTGTACCATAGGATTTCCTTGGGGGTTGTTTGATGATGTGTAACTTTTCAGTCAACGATGATGCGTTTTTATCCTGGGAACGCTGTCGCTGCTCGGCAACGCGTTTCTGAGTTGGCAACAAACCAAGAAAAAAAGTGCTTGGAATGCAATGGGAGCATCGTGCCTTTTTTTGTGCTTGAAAGGCCGGCTTGACGGTCGGCGTTCCCGGGAAATACGGATTGCATTGCCCAGGGCGGTCTCAATGCGACATTGGTTCGCTACGTCGAATATGATAACTATTTGTGGTAATTCATGAATTACACAGTTGGTCGAACCCGGGGCGGTGAGAGCAAACAAGTATTCCCCATGCATCAAAGGACATAGGCCGGCGTCTACCTCGTTTTGCCAGGTAGTTCCTGTGCACTGCGTATTGAGCACTGTGTACTATCCTTACCTTTTGTCCAGATCATTTCCTCCTCGGTAATCACCACATCCACCTTTTTATCCCACGGATCATGGGGAAGTTCCTCCCTGATCTGACAGGAAAATCCCAGGCCGATGATCAGGGCTGAGGGCATGGGGTGACGGGCCAGGAAACGATCATAATATCCTCCGCCGTAGCCAAGGCGGTATCCCTGGCGGTCGAATCCTACGCCGGGGAGGATGACCACCTCGGGATCGGGATGCTCAATGAGCATACATTGGTTCCGGTCCGGTTCAGGGATATTATATATTCCCGGGACCAGTTCCTCCCTGTGCATGACTGTGAAAAAATCCATGCGCCCTGGTTCGTTTTTTCGGCAGCAGGGCAGTAACATCCGGCATCCTTGCTCTCGTGCCCAGTCAAAGAGAGGCCAGGTATCCACTTCACCGTTCACAGGAAGATAGAGAAGAAGGGTTTTTGCCGAATTCCAGACGGGGAGTGAGCGTATTCTTGTATGGATTGTCTCGCTTTTTGTGGCGGTTTCTTTGGCACTCAGAGCCTTGCGGCATGCGAGAAGACGGGCGCGGATGCTTGATTTGTTCATTGTTTGTGTCGTACCAATATTTTTTTGTATGCTGGTGAGCTATTATCCAGGTTTTCAGTCAGCAGTATTTCAGGACTATTTTGGGCTGTCGGGTTTTATGATCAACCCCATAGTGTAAGGTCGCTTTGCGCTACGGGTTGTAACGCACTACAAGGGAGCTGAAAAAATATGACTACCTCAAAAACATGGCTTGCTTTTGGCGATATACATGAACATACGGCAAATTTGGCAAAAATCAGTGATCTTGCAAATGCCGATCATGTCCTTATTTCCGGGGATCTTACCAATTGTGGTGACAGAAGAAAAGCCGAAAAAATACTCGCTGCCGTACGCAGCTTCAATCCCCATGTACTGGCCCAGATCGGGAATATGGATACCAGTGATGTGGACGCCTATCTTTCCGAACAGGGCATGAATACCCATGCCCGGGGCATTGATCTGGGGGACGGTGTCAAATTAATGGGGGTCGGCTATTCTTTGCAAACTCCTTTTCATACCCCTTCGGAAGTGGATGAGGATACGCTTCGGGAATGGCTGCAAAAAGCATATCTGGAGTGCGGCGAATATGAACATCTGATTCTGATGGTTCATAATCCCCCCCTGAATACCAAGACAGACAGGATTGCCTCCGGGATCAGCGTGGGTAGCAGCGCCATTAGAGAGTTTATTGAAAGCGTTCAACCTGAAGTGTGCATCACCGGACATATTCATGAAGCCCGTGGGGTGGATCATATCGGGAAGACGAAGATTATTAATCCCGGAGATTTTGCATCCGGAGGGTATGTCCGGATTACCCTCGCGAATGGCCGGCTGGATGCCCGGTTGGAAATGATCAAAACGGATGAGGGTGAGAAACGGATATAGGATATAACAAGATATAGGGCACCATGCTTAAACGTAGATTGGTGTATCTTGTGTGTCGAGAGAACATAACCATACTCGGAGCAGAGAATGAAACTATATTCCTGGAACGTGAACGGAGTCAGAGCGGCTATCAAAAAGGATTTCTGGAGCTGGTTCAAACATGCGGATGCCGATGTGGTCAGCATCCAGGAAACCAAGGCCGCTCCTGATCAGCTTGATCCGGAGGATCAGTCACCCGAAGGCTATCAGGCCACGTGGAATTCATCCAAGGTCAAAAAAGGGTATTCGGGCACGGCCTGTTTTTATCGCCAGGAACCCATATCCATCCGTACGGGGTTTCCGGACGGAAGTTTTCAGGGGGAAGGGCGGCTGGTCCTTCTGGAATATCCTGCTTTTTATCTCTTCAATATTTATTTTCCCAACGGCCAGTCCCGCGACGAGCGTCTGGAGTTCAAAATGGGCTACTATGATGCCTTTCTTGCCTATGCCGAAGAATTACGCAAGACCAAGCCCATAGTGGTCTGCGGGGATTTTAATACTGCGCATAAGGAAATTGATCTGAAAAATCCCAAGGCGAATGAAAAACGTTCCGGGTTTTTACCTCTTGAGCGGGCCTGGATCGACACTTTTATAGCCCATGGTTACGTGGACACCTTCCGCATGTTTCATCCGGAATCGGGTCAGTATTCCTGGTGGTCCTACCGTTTCAATGCCCGTATGAACAATGCCGGGTGGCGGATTGATTATTTTTTTGTCTCCGAAGAACTGCGTGGCAAGGTCAAGGCCGCCTGGATTGAGCCGGACGTTATGGGCTCGGATCATTGTCCCATTGGCCTGGAATTGGATGCCTGAGCCCAGATTTTTTTGTAGCTATGTACATATCACACAGACCATCTGGGACATAGACTATCTATGCCCTGGGGCTTTGTCATGACCTGTGGAAATAAGGGCTGCTCCATTGATCAAGATTCTTTTGTGTACCCCCGCGAACTATGTGGGAAGCTGCAGTTTCTTTATGCACGGTGAAATGAAGAAAAACTTTCATTGCCAGCATCGATAATCCTTTGAATTATACTTCTTTTTATGTACCATTCCCATCTGTCCTGACATTGTTTCCAAGCCGGAGGTGGTCATGGGAAAACGTTTGCTGCTTTTGGGTGGCGGTCACGCGCATATGACCGTGATGCACGATATCCCCGAATTTCTTTCCAGAGGGCATGACGTGACCGTTGTCGGGCCTTCCGCCTTTCATTATTATTCAGGCATGGGTCCGGGTATGCTTGGGGGGACCTATGATCCTGATGACATCCGTTTTTGTGTGCGCGATCAGGTTCAGGGCCGGGGGGGACGGTTTGTGACCGACCGTGCCCTGCGTATTGATGCCCACAAACAGATTGTGCACCTGGCGTCGGGAGAGAAACTGCTCTATGATGTCCTTTCTTGCAATACCGGGAGTTATGTGCCTTCTGCTGCCCTTGGCGAGCCAGGAGAAGATATTTTTTCGGTCAAACCCATTGAGAATCTGCTCAAAGGCCGGCAACGGGTCAAGGAACTTTTGCTGGTCAAGGATGCCCGCATAGGAGTTGTAGGGGGGGGGCCAGCCGGCCTTGAAGTTGCCGGAAATCTTTGGGGCCTGGCACAGCGCCTGGGTGCCCGGAAGCCGCAGATCCAGATATTTGCCGGAAAACATTTTTTGGGGTCACGACCGGAAAAAGTTCGTTCCCTGGCCCGAAAATCTCTGCGTAGCCGGGGAATTGAGATCATTGAACAGGGCTACGCCCGTAACGTGCGTTCGGGCTGTGTGGAACTGGAAGACGGATCTTCCTGGGACATGGATATCATTTTTATGGCCGTGGGGGTGAAACCTTCCTCCCTTTTTGCGGATTCCGGCCTGCCTGTAGGCAGGGACGGGGGGCTCTTGGTGACTGATAGACTCCACAGCGTGGATTACGCAAATATTTTTGGAGGCGGAGATTGCATCTCTTTTGCTCCCTATCCCCTAGACAAGGTCGGAGTGTATGCCGTGCGTGAAAACCCTGTTTTGAAGCACAATCTGATGGCCGCCCTTGAAGGGGGGGAGATGATCCCCTTTGACCCTGGCAAAGAGTACCTGCTCATTTTTAATTTGGGAAACGGCAAGGGGATTTTTTGGAAAAACGGATGGGTGTTCCATGGTGCCTGGGCCTTTTGGCTCAAGGATTATATTGATCGAAAATTCATGCGGCGCTTCAAGGCCTCATGAAGACCCTGTCCGTCATTATTCCTGTGTACCACGAAGGCCGGGGAATTAATCCTTTGGTTGAAGCCTTGTCCTCCCACCTTGAGGATGGTGATGAAATCATCATTGTGGACGGCGCACAAGGAATGGATACCCTGCGAGCCTTGCGCTTTCCCGAACCCCTGAGACTGGCATCCCCTGCCGGAAGGTCCGTGCAGATGAATCTGGGAGCCGAACATGCCCGCGGCGATATTTTTGTTTTTGTACACGCGGACACGAAGCTTCCTCCCCTGTGGCGGGAGTCGGTCCTGCAGGCGGCAGGTGGACATGCTTTCAAGGCCGGGGCTTTTGATCTTGTCATCGACAGCCCCTATTTCTGGTCCCGGGTGATGGAGAAGACCGCCAATCTGCGGACACATTATACTCGGGTTCCCTATGGGGATCAGGTCCTTTTTTTTGACAGCAGTTATTTTTGGTCCCTGGGCGGTTTTGCTCCTATTCCCATTATGGAGGATGTAGAACTTATGACCAGGATCAAAAAACAGGGCGACAGGATTGTTCTTCTCAATACTCGGGTACGCACATCGGCCAGACGCTGGGAAAAAGAAGGTGTGCTCAAGGGGATGCTCCGGAACTGGCTGCTGCGGTTGTTGTATCATTGCGGATGCAAGCCTGAAACCCTGGCTGGGATGTACAGGACGTATTGAGGAGAAAGTGCGCAGACGGGAGAAAAAACAGGGCGCAGACGGGAGGAGGCAGGGCGCAATATGCACTGCGCAGAAAATGCTATCGGTGCAGAGACATAGATTGGGAGTGGCGTCTTTTTTAGGGCGCGTTGGGTTGTACTCGGAGGGTTCTGATTAGAAAAATTTTATGCTTGTCGTAACTATTTTGCATTGAGATCCCCTTGGGAATGCAAGCTGTATTTCCTGGGAACGCCGACCGTCGGGTCGGCTTTTCGAGCACCGGGAAGACACGTTGCTCCCATTGGCTTTCAATTATTTTTTCCTCTTGTGTTGCCATCTCAGAAACGTATTGCCGAGCAGACGCTCGGCGTTCCCAGGACATTGGATTTCTTAAGCATGAACATATCCTCATCGCATTCTGAATCCCAGGACTGCGCCACCTGCTGTGTGCTTCTGTTTCTCCGTCTCCCTGAACTGGGCAAAGTCAAAACACGTCTGGCTCACGGGATTGGTCAGGTACATGCACTGGAGGTGTACCGATGCTTTATTCAGGATGAACTGGCCACGCTGGATGGATTGGGGGCGCATAGTCTTGTCTGTTTCACGCCGGAAGATGGCGGTGAGAAACTTGCTTCGTGGCTGGGGGCAGACCGTGCGTACCTTGCTCAGCAAGGTGGAGATCTGGGCGCGCGCATGGACGCTGCGTTCCGCGATGCCTTTGCCCGGGGCTTTGATCGGGTACTGCTTCTGGGGAGCGATATCCCGGATGTTCCTGGTCAGGTATTGGCGCGAGGTTTGTCTTTCCTCGAGTCCTTTGATGCCTGCCTGGCACCGTCGTTGGATGGGGGATATTATTGTATCGGATTTAGCAAGGCCGGGTATTGTCCGGCCGTTTTCCGCGGTATGGCCTGGAGTACGCCGCAGGTATGTACCCTTACGCAGGATATCCTAGCGCATAAAAAACGTTCGGTGTATATGCTGGACCCCTGGCAGGATGTGGATACCCAGGAAGATCTGGCTGCATTGTGCACGCGCATCGGGCCGGATGATGCTTCACAAACACGGAGCTATTTGCAAGGCGCAGGGCTTTGGGATGACCTTAGGGGGAAGCATATGAGATCCTGTCCATGAACCAATCCGAAAAAATCCGTATCTATCTCAAGCAATCCGGTTGGCTGGATCATCCCGGCCAGATTTCGTTTCTAGCTTCAGGGGAATATAATGAGAATTATCTGGTTGCGGCCGGGGCACAGCGTTTTGTTTTTCGTATCAACCATGGCAGCCAGCTGGGCCTAGAAGATCAGATGGGGTATGAATTCAACGTACTCAAGGCACTGGAAAACAGCGGGGTTACGCCCCGGCCCTTTGCCTGTGATCCAATGTCTGAAGCCTTTGGTGCCGGTGTGTTGCTCATGGAGTATGTACCCGGTGTCCCTTTGAAATATGAAACGGATATGGCCACTGCTGCCGAAATATTTGCCCGTATCCATACCCAGCCCTTGCAGTCCGGGCTCATCCGGCAGGCCGATCCCATAACAGCCATTGCCCAAGAATCATTGGGCCTTGTACATCGCTATGCCGATCATCCCAAAAAACGTGAAAAAGCGCGACTTTTGCAATACCATGGACAGATCCTGGACCTCGTGAACAGTCATGCGGGAATTTTTGACAACGAGCCGCTGTGTATTGTGAATACCGAAGTCAATTCGGGGAATTTTTGCATCAATGCCCACCGTTCGTATCTTGTGGATTGGGAAAAGGCGGTTATTTCCTGCCGTTATCAGGATCTTGGGCATTTTTTGGTCCCGACCACGACGTTATGGAAAACCGACCATGTGTGTTCTTTGGCCGAGCAGCGGGAATTTTTAGCAGCTTATATGGCTTTTTCCGGTGTGGCTCTGGACAGGGCAGAAGTGCTCTTTAAGACGCAGCTTTTAATGAAGACCATCGCTCTCCGGGCCACGGCCTGGTGTTTTATGGCCTGGTATGAATATACCAGGCAGGAACGCGGCCTTCAGCACCCGGATACTTTTGAACGCATCTGCTACTACCTGGATAATCTTGAATGGATTTTCGACTCCGTAACATAACCAAATCTTATGATCAGCAGACCGTGCTTAAGGATATTTCCTTTACCGTGGCCGCGGGAGAGTTCGTTTCTATCATCGGACCTTCCGGTGCTGGCAAAACAACCGTGCTCAAGATTATTGCCGGATTGGAGCAGCAGGATTACGGGACCATTGATTTTGCTTTTTCGCCGGATATCGACCACCCGGTTATCCTGGTTTTTCAGGATTTTTTGCTTTTTCCGACCATGACGGTTTTTGAAAATATTGCCTTTGGCCTGCGTTCACGTAAGGTGCACCGGGCAGAGATCCGTGAACGTGTGGAACACATGCTCCGTTATTTTCAGTTACAGGACAGGGCCCATGCCTATCCGGCTCAGCTTTCCGGAGGGCAGCAACAGCGGGTGGCCATCGCTCGGGGCATGGTAGTCAATCCGGCGATTATGCTCCTGGATGAACCTTTCGCCAATCTGGACCGTTCCCTGCGCATGGAAACCGCGGCCTTTATCCGCACCACCCAGCAGAAATTCGGCATAACCACCATTGCCGTGACCCATGATCTGGATGAAGCCCTGGCTGTTTCAGATTCCCTCGGGGTTATCCTCGACGGGCGATTGGAGCAGATTGCAGATCCCAAGACCGTCTATTTTTCTCCGGTAAACGATAACGTGGCCGCCTTTTTGGGCCCCATGAACATGATTCCGGAGAAACTTTTTGCTCTGTTGAACATTTCTGCAAGCCCCTCGCATGGAATACTCAAGGTCCGGCCTGAGGGCATGGAACTGAGGGCTGATCAGAAGGGACCGGGGACGATTACCGCCATACGGTTTTCAGGTCCGTATCAAACCTGCACCGTGGATGTGGGCGGGGTCATGCTGACTGCGTATCAGAAACATGATGCTTTACGTGTTGGCGATCGGGTGTCTGTCCTGGTGGATATAGGGCTGGCTGAAGGTGCAGCGTGTAAAACGTGAGTCGGGAAAGGTGATGACAGGACGATCCTGCGCATGAGACATCGGATGGTGGTGAATCAGTCGGTACAACTATGGTTTTTGGATTTGATCTGCTGTTTGGAAAGATCGTTCCCACAAGGGAGGTGAGGGATGCGTCGAAGTACACTCTTTGTGATGCTGGTGCTGATGATGTTGCTTGTCTCCTGTGGCGGACAGGATGAAAAAAAGGACTGGCTGGGTCAGGATTTTGAAACCATCACCGAGGCGGCCAAGAGCACCGAGGTTCGCTGGTATATGTTCGGTGGATGGTCCCATGTGAACACCTGGGTCGATACCTGGGTCAAGGATCAGCTTCTTTCTCGGTACGGCATCCGTTTGGTCCGCGTGCCCATGGATGCCACGATATTTATCAATAAACTGCTTAATGAAAAGGCCGCTGGAAAGTCCACAGGCTCCATCGATCTGGTGTGGATCAACGGAGAAAATTTTAAGAACGCCAAAGAATCCGGCCTGCTGACCGGCCCTTTTACCTCCCTCTTGCCCAATTTTAACGCATTGATTGATCCGCGCAGCATTGCTTTTGATTTTGGCTATCCGGTTAAGGGATATGAAGCCCCCTGGGGACGGGCTCAGTTTGTGTTTGAGTATGATACCGTAAAGGTTGATCCTGCGCCCCGGACCTTTGAGGAGCTCAAGACTTGGATCATAGCTCATCCAGGCAGATTTACCTATCCGCAGCCCCCGGATTTTACCGGGTCGGCCTTTGTGCGTCAGGTTTTTTATACGGTCACGGGCGGTGCATACCAATATATGGATGGCGAAAACCAGGCCTTGTTTGATAAAAAATCTCCTGAACTCTGGAAATGGTTGAACGATATCAAGCCTTATCTCTGGCAGCAGGGACGGGTGTACCCAAAAGACAGCACGCAGCTGGATACCTTGTTTGCCCGGGGGGAGGTGGATATGTCCATGTCCTATCATCCTCCCCACGCCCAGACCAAAATCCTGGAAGGCAGTTATCCGAATACGGTGCGTACCTTTGTGCTCCAGGATGGTTCCTTAGCCAACACCCATTTTCTGGCCATCCCTTTCAATGCTCCCAATGTCCCTGGAGCTATGGTTGTCGCTAATTTTTTGATGTCCGTGGAGGCCCAATTGTCCAAGTACAGGCCTTCCCATTGGGGGGATTTTCCGGTCCTGGATATGAATCGGATTGCCCCGCAGCAGGCCGCGGCTTTTGCCGCCGTCGATCTCGGACCGGCAACGCTGTCCGCAGCATTTTTGGCGCAATATGCTGTCCCAGAAATTCCGTCCGGATATCTTGAAATGATTGAAAACGGATGGAATGAGAAGGTGTTACGGGAGAAATAAGGCGTGAAGCCTAGGGGCTCCCCTTGAGGATGTCCTTTCCAGAAAAATATCGGATAGCAATGAAAACACAGACCCTCTTCCTGCATCTTTCCCCCCTGCTTATTCCGTATGTGAGCCTTTTTTGTGCAGGGGTGGTGTTGGCGGCTGTGCAGTCGGTAGGTCTGTGGAGCCCGGTCCCTTTGCCGTCGGGGCTTGGTGCGGCGTATACACGGCTTTGGTCCTCACCCTGGTTTTATGAAATGTTCGGGTTTTCCCTCTATGTGGCCTTTGTTTCTGCTTTGCTGGCCACAGGGGGCGGAACCTTGCTGGCCTGCGGAATATGGGGGATGCCTGCGCTGCTGCGGAGGATGAGCGTTATATATAAGGCCACGCTCATTCTGCCCCATATTGCCATCGGATTTATTGTTCTGGTCTTCTGCAGCCAGACAGGTGTCCTGGCCTCTCTGGCCCGTTTGGTAGGGATGATCACCTTACCGGTTCAGTTTCCCAATATTTTGTACGGTGGCAATGGGTTTGGCCTGATCCTCGCTTATACCTACAAAGAAATACCCTTTGCCATCCTCATGGTCCTGGGACTTTTGGCCGGATTTGATCGTCGTCTCTTCGACTGCGCCCGGATGCTCGGCGCTTCCCGTGTCCGGATATTTTTTCGTATCCTTGTACCCTCTATCGCCCCGGCCATGCATTCGGCCTTTATCATTTTGTTTTTATATGCTTTCGGGGCTTTTGATATCCCGTATCTGCTGGGGGAGAGCAAGCCGGCAATGCTCAGTATCGAGGTCTATAATCTCTATTTTAAACGAGACCTGACCAACCGTCCTCTGGCCCTGGCTATGCTCATGCTGATGTTTTGTTTTTCCGTGCTGTTTATCATGATCTATTCACGGGTGGTTTCTTCTCTTACGGCCCGGGAGAGAAAACTGTGAAACACGCGGTGCTTTTTGGGTTTCTTCTGCTCCTTTTTGTGTTCCCCCTTTTTGTGCTCGTGGGATATGCCCTGGATCCTGCATGGCGTTATCCTCAGCTGTTTCCGGACCACATTGATTTTCGTTCCCTCTCGTTTCTTGTGCGCGAAGCCGGACCTCTGAGCCGGCATATGGGTGGGGCTCTCCTCTATTCTCTGTCTGCCGTCGTAACGACCCTGGTCATGTGCTATGTCCCCGCCCGGATTCTTGCCCGGGTTCCTTTTTCCGGCAGAAATCTCCTGGAAGGGTTCTTACTTGCTCCGGCCCTGGTCCCTCCGATGACATTCGCCATGGGTCTGCATTTCATGTTTATCAAAATCGGCCTTGCAGATACTTTGCCCGGGGTCATCCTGGTCGTATCCATGTATAGCTATCCTTATATGCTGCGCGCTCTTATCGCCGGGTTTCAGGCCACGGGAGATGACTATGTCCTGTGTGCGGAAAATCTTGGAGCAGGAAGATGGACCCGATTGATACGCATCGAATTCCCCATGCTGGTCCCTTCGATCATGGCCGGAGGAAGTGTGGTTTTTCTCGTTGCCTTTTCTGAATACTTTTTGGTGTTTTTGATCGGAGGTGGGGCTGTTCCTTCGTTTACCGGTTATCTTTTTCCCTTGCTCTCCTCGTCGGACAGGTCTCTGGGATCGGCATTAACCCTGGTTTTTGTTTTTGTCCCGTTGATGCTCTTTGTGATGATGGAATGGTTTGTGGGTCGGGCATACCGGCGCATGGGCCTGGACGTTTGATACCTTGGAGCAATTATTGTGGTGAAACGAGTGGGGGGAAGATTTATTTTTAGAACAAAAAAGACTCCTGTGGGCAGATGCGGCCCACGGGAGTCTTCCTCGTTGTATATGTAAGCAGAATTTATGAAGTTATTTCGATTTTTTTAGCCTTGGCAACCTCTGATTTGGGTAGGGTAATGGTCAAGATACCTTTATCGTATTGGGCTTTGATTGCTTCCTCTTTGATACCTGCGCTCAGGGGAAGAGAGCGGTAGAAGGAACCGTAACTTCTTTCAATACGGTGATAGTTTTCTTTTTTCTTTTCATCCTCGAACTTCTTTTCCCCCTTGATGATCAGCATACCGTTTGCCATGGAAATGTCGATGTCCTTGGGTTCCATGCCGGGAATCTCTGCCTTGACCGTGATGTTTTTTTCGTCTTCACTGATATCAAGGGCAGGAAACTGTGCCTCGTTTGTCATAGGAAAATCAAAAGGACTTTTCCAGAAGTCTTCCATGAGATCGGCAATACTGAGGGGACGTTTGGCTGCAAGGGAACCTTTTTTGAGTTCTGGCAAAAAATTTCTGAACATGACGCTACCTTCTTGGTGTAGATGTAAAGTAATTCTTTAAACCTTTTCCTGTGCACGCACTGTGTACAGGAGGAGATTGCTTAATTAAATAATCATTCGATCTTTTTTGTCAACGAGATGCTCAAACAATGTGTGGATATGTTCCATGGCTTCCCGGGCATCGTGCCCACGTATTTGTATGGTGATGATGGCCTTGTAGGGGATTGCCAGACATAAAATGTCCAGGATGCTTTTGGCATTGGCCTGCTTGTTATCGGCGATGATCACGATGTCTGCCTGGAATTGTTGGGCTGTCTGGGCAATGAGTGCTGCCGGGCGGGCGTGGAGCCCCATCTTATTTTTTACACGTATGGATCGTTCAAGGGTATCGTCTCGTTGTGTCGTCATGGACCTGGCCGTTGGTTTGGCACCCTGGAAGGTACGGTTCGAAGATACAGGTGCTAGAATATCATGAGATATTCTTGTTTAGGCTGTGGAATTATTCGGGTCGCGTGCTCGGAGGAACAAAGCCTTTAAATCTATAGCAGCGTTAATGCCAGGAAGAGGGTTTTTATAATCAGTTTATATCCTTGTCTTTTTTATATAAAAAAGACGAAACATTGCTCAGATTGTCTTATTTTTTTACACAATGTCATTTTTTTTAAGGGCCTGAATGCGTATAGCGTGCGCAAAAAATCAGGACAACCGCTAGATAACTGGATAGGGGAGGAGACAATTGAAACAGGCGTTACTTATCATTGATATGCTTAACGATTTTGTTCTGGAACAAGGCGCGTTGGAGGTCCCCCGAACTCGGGCTATCTTATCTGCAGTCAAACAAAAATTGTGGGAATTTCGCAGCCGGAAGCAGCCCGTGCTGTATATCTGCGATGCTCATGAACCGGACGATAAAGAATTTGAGCGCATGGGCTGGCCTCCCCATGCACTGGCCGGTACTCCAGGGGCCAGGGTGGTAGATGATCTTGCTCCGGAGGTGGGTGAACCGGTTGTCTTTAAACAAACCTATTCAGGTTTTTTCCAGACGGATTTGGAGATGCTTTTACAAAAGCTGGAGGTGCAGGAATTGGTCCTGGTTGGTTGTGTAACCAATATCTGCGTGCTGTATACAGCTGCGGATGCCGTCATGCGGGGATATCGTGTCCAGGTACCCGTGTCGTGTGTGGCTGATATTATCAGAGCCGATGGAGAATTTGCTTTGGCCCAGATGAAAGGAATCCTGGGGGTCAGGCTGGAGAAATAGCTGTACATAGAGGAATTTTTCAGGCGGTGGATGAGGATTGTTACCGGCTGGAATTTTACAATAAATAGCCTGAGACAGTAGGTACTGCCTCAGGCTATTTATTATACTGATTTTTGGCCTATATACATGGGGGTTATGCATGAGCTGTGTCGGAAAAAGTGAGGATGCGGTCCTTATTTTAATGGTGTGTTCCTCACTGGCACATCTATCCATGTAGAGTGAGAAATCGGGTTAAAAAAGTTGAGGGAGACCCGCTTCCCCGTCCTGTACGGAAAATGCAGGACCGCAGACATTGATTTCCGTCCAAGTATACAACAAACTCCCATTAATCAGTTTCTATGCATATTTTTGTTTTCCGTCCACCTTGGGAACGATCTAAAAATGTAATCTGGATCGTACTTTTGTTTGAATTTATAGTATATCTATTTGAAAATATTGTTTTTTTAAAAATATAGTGAAGGGTGAACCGTCATTTCTGATATTCCATCAGCAGCTGTGTCCGTAAATCATTCAGGCCTTTGCTGATGGCTACCTTGTAAAGATGTGGGTTTAACAGCCGCAGAGAGCCTTCAGGCAGGCAGCGTAATTGTTCGGCACAGCGATCGGCCAGCACTGCAAGGTCGGCATCGGCGTGGGTTATGTTCCCGTTTTCCATGACCGTCTGCCTGATGGATACAAACTGGACATTTTCCGGAATGGTCCTGCTGCGTAGCTGGGGGGCTGAGGGATCAAAGACCCGGTCCCCGTGAGCGATTTTTTCGTCTTCCAGAGAAATAACATCCATGAAAAAGGTGCCGTCCGGATAGACCAGACGCCAGAGTTTTTTTCTGTCCGGAAGGGTGAGCTTTAACGGATCATTGGTGATTTTCAGTTTGGGCTTGCCGTTGCATCGTGCAAGTTTATACACTCCCCCCAGGGCCCCGCCGCCTTTCCCGCTGCATGTGGCCAGGCGCGTGCCCACGCCCCATATATCTACGCATCCCCCTTCCCGGTTAACTGAGTCAATGACATATTCATCCAGATCGCTGGAGGCCGTGATCAGAACATCCGGAAAGCCCGCCTTGTCAAATGCATGTCTGACTTCTTTACTCAGGTACGCCAGATCACCTGAATCCAGCCTGATTCCCGTCAGTTCTTGCCCCTGGGCACGCATTTCCCGGGCGACGGTGAGCGCATTGGGAAGGCCGCTTTGCAGCGTATCGTAGGTGTCGATAAGCAGAATGCAGTTATGGGGGAAGCATCGTGCATAGGCCCTAAATGCTGTCAGCTCGTCGGGAAAACTCATAATCCAGCTGTGGGCGTGGGTCCCTTTGACAGGGATGCCGAATTCTTTGCCTGCCCAGATATTACTCGTACTCCGGACCCCGCCGATATAGGAGGCTCTGGCTACACTGAGTCCCCCATCCGGCCCCTGGGCTCTGCGCAGTCCGAATTCAAGCACTGTTTTGTTTCCGGCCGCAGTTGTGACCCGAGCGGCCTTGGTGGCTACCAGGGTCTGGAAGTTGATAAAATTGAGCAATGCGGCCTCGATATATTGCGTTTCTGCAAGGGTTCCCTCCACTGTGATCAGGGGTTCCTTAGGGAAAACACAGGTACCTTCAGGCATCGCCGTAACCTTTCCCCGGAAACGAAAACTTTTTAGAAACTCGAGGAATTCAGGCTTGAATTCACCAAGACGTTGCAGGTATGCGATATCCTCTGCACCAAATTGCAGGTTCGACAGGAAGTTGAGTGCAGGTTCGAGTCCTGCGAAAATTGCATAGTTGCCCTGGAATGGAGGATCGCGAAAGTAGACGTCGAATGTTGCGGGATGATCGTGGATGCCTTCAGCAAAATATCCTGCAAGCATGGTTAATTGATAAAAATCGGCAAAGAGAGGGGAGTAGGTCAGCATTGGATCATATTCCGGTTTGAAGTTGGCGTCTTCCGGGGCATCACAAAATGTCCGTGTGGCGTCGGTATGAGGTGACAAAGGAAAAACAGGTATACAACATCTATCCTATGAAAATAGCGATGGATAGTCTTCTTTGTCTTTTAGGTCAAATATGCCGGCAGGAGGGACAGCTTGTTGCAGGTATCTTTGAAGAAGACAAAATCTGTTTTCTTCACGCATACTCCCTGCGAACAGGCTGACATAAAAAAAGCCCGCAAAGCGGGCTGGTTAAGAAATATCGCAAGCATCAGACATGCTTGGTGATGAAATCCAGTGATTTAACTGTTTCGCGGAGTATTTTCCCGGGATTGAACTTGACTTTTTTCCCGGCAGGAATGGTGATTTCTTCTCCCGTCTGGGGGTGATGTCCCTTGTACTCGGCCCTGTCTATGACCTTAAGGGATCCAATCCCTGGCAGGTGGATCTTTTCTCCTTCGGAAAGACTTTCCGTGAGGACATCAATCATCGCGTTGATGGTCTTGCGTGTATCCTCTACAGAACCACCGGTCTTTTCCTGGAGCAGGACAATGAGTTCCGACTTGTTCATAGCAGGTATTCTCCTCGCACTTAGGGTGGCATAGCATTTTTTTGTTCATACATGCTCGGCGGAGTTCATACAAGGATATTTTTTTGCATCCGCCAAAAGAGAGGCGATCCATGTGGCTTTGATCAGGCAACAATGGTTTCCATGAGGTTGCGTGCCAGAGTGTTTTTCCTGCTCGAGGCGACTTTGGACCGCCTCTCTTACATTATTAAGTACGTACTCACTGGATGAACCGGAACTAAACAACTTGAAATCATTTTACGCGCATGATGAGGTACTATTTTCAGACATGTAGGGTGTAAATATTGGGAAGGATCTGCTTATCTGAACTGTCCGGCATTGTGTGATACCGGGATAGAAATTTACCTATTTTGAAAGCGTTATCTGGCAAGTGATCCCTATTGGATCTAACGCGGGGAGTTTGAGCGTAGCATTTTTTATTTTTTTTTAGGTGTGCTTGGTGTTCCGTAGGCTGGCCGAAATTTTTTTTTACCACTACTTTTTTTATTTTTCAGCCAGGTCTGGAGTTGTATTTCTTCCCCCTGGTTTTTGGGGAGGTAAAACTGGCGGCCAGTGAGTTCAGCAGGAAGGTATTCCTGGTCTATCCATGATTCAGGGTAGGCATGGGGGTATTTATACCCTTTGCCATACCCCCATTCCTTTTGCAGATTCGTGGATGCATTCCGCAGATGCAGGGGGACCGGGCGTGGGCCATTTCTGCGGATTTCCTGCATGGCTGCCAGATATCCGGCATAAGCAGAATTACTTTTGGGCGCCAGGGACAGGTACAGGGTTGTTTCTGCCAAAGGAATAAATCCTTCAGGCATGCCCAGAAATTCGATAGCCTGCTGGCAGGCCACGGCCATGGGCATGGCCTGCGGATCGGCCAAGCCCACATCTTCCGATGCCGAGAGAATAAGTCGCCTGGCAATGAATTTAGGATCTTCACTGGATTCCAGCAGGCAGGCCAGGTAATACAGCGCCGCATCCGGATCGCTGCCGCGGATGGATTTAATTAGCGCGGAGATGAGTTCATAATGGGAGTCGCCGTCACGGTCACCCCGGACCATGATTTCGGGCAGAGCCGCGCTTAAATTTTTAGGATCACGATCTTGTGCCTCCAGTTTCCCCGTATATTCCACCAGATTAAGCAGTGTCCGGGCATCGCCGCCTGATTGACGTCCCAGCAGGTCCAGGCTGTCTTCGGGGATATATTCATGCAGTTGCGCGGCCCCTTTCTTGGCTATCTGGGTCAGCTCCGCCAGATTTAATGCGCGCAAACGCAATACATGAAGCCGTGAAAGCAGCTGGTTGGTAACACTGAAGGAGGGGTTTTCCGTGGTGGTGGCCAGAAGGGTGATTTCACCATTTTCAAGTAAGGGAAGAAAAAAGTCCTGTTGGGCCTTGGAATAGCGATGGATTTCGTCCAGGACAATGATGTTCAAGGAAGAGATCTGTTTGCGCAGGGCGGCAATACCGATTTCCGGGGCACTGAACCGGGCAAAGGGCAGACCGGACTGTTTGGCCAGCAAAAGGGCCAGTGTGGATTTCCCACAGCCTGGGGGACCAAAAAAAAGCAGACTGGGAATTCTGGTTCCAGCCATCATGGCCCGGATACGTTGTTTGAGATGGCTCTGACCTACAAAATCATCCAGATTCTGGGGACGGAGAGATTCGGCGAGGGGTTTGCTGGGCATATTTTTGAGACCATAGTATCAGGGAATAAGAGGGGAAAAGGACTGTCAGTACTGGTTTCCTATTGGTTACAACACGTGCATTGAACTTTTCGATATGTTGGATTATCCTGGTTGTACATGTGTATACCCATTATACAGAAGACAGGAGGTTGTATGATAGAACATCGACTTGATCCAGATCTTCAAACACGTCTTTACACACGTATGGTTCTGACACGTACGTTCGAGGAAAAGATAGCTGAGCTTTGCCGAGAACCCGGTCGGATGCCGGGGATGCAGATCCTGGCCAATGGCCAGGAGGCGGTTGCCGCAGGCATGGTTTCGGCTCTTGAACCGGAGGACGTCATCATCAGCAACCACCGGAGTCATGGTCATCTTTTGGCCAGAGGCGCGGACCTTAATGCTTTGATGGCAGAGATTATGGTCAAAGGCCAGGGGGTCAATGGCGGCAAAGCCGGTACCCTGCACCTGAGTGTTCCTGATCTCAACATATTGATGACGTCCACTGTCGTCGGTGCGGGTCCGCTTCTGGCCCTTGGTGCGGCCTTTGCCCAACAATACAAGGGTTCCAGTGGAATAACCGTGGTTTTTTTCGGCGATGGTGCAGCGGCCGAGGGAAGCGTACATGAGGCTATGAATCTGGCCGGAGTCTGGAAATTGCCACTGTTATTCGTTTGCGAAAATAATTGCTGGGCCGGAGCACAGCGGCTTGAAGAGCATTGCGCCACCCGTCACATTTTTCAGCGTGCCAATGGATATGATATACCCGGCCGGAGCGTGGATGGCAATGATGTGGAGGCCGTATACAACCTTGGTCTCGAATTGGCTGCCTACTGCCGATCAGGCAAGGGGCCTGCTTTTATGGAAGCCTTGACCTACCGTATGCGAGGCCATGGCGAACAGGACCCGCAGGATTATGTGGACCCTAAGGAACTGGAACGTTGGGCTGCCAAGTGCCCTATCCGTGGCTACCGGCAAAAGCTTCTCAAGGAAGGCGTGTTGGATGACGTCCAAATCCAATCCATCCATGAGGATGCCGCAACGCGTGTGGAGGCTGCAGTGGCTTTTGGTGATGCCAGCCCGTATCCCGGACCGGAGACCTTTCTGAGTGACGTATTTGTCCAACCTCCATCTGTCTGAAACCGGAAAGGAGTCATACCATGAGTCAAAAAACATTTGGGCAAGCTTTAAACGAAGCCCTCACGATTGCTTTGGAAATCGATGAAAATGTATGCATCGCCGGTGAAGGTGTGGGCGTTTCCATCCACCGTGATCCTAATATGCCCACCCACGGCCTGTTGGAAAAATTTGGTCGAAGACGCGTGAAGGATACGCCGGTCAGTGAGGCGGCCATTGCCGGACTTGCCGTGGGTGCCTCCTGTATGGGGCTTCGGCCGGTAGTGGAAATCATGTTTTTCCCGTTTATTACACTGGCAAGTGACATGCTGGTCAACCATGCTGGGAAATTGCGTTATATGAGCGGAGGCACTTCGAGTTTCCCCCTGACCGTACGGGTCAAGGCTGGTGTAGGCTTTGGGGCCGGATGTCAGCATTCCCACAATCTGGAAGCATGGGTGGCGCACAGCCCGGGGCTGAAAATTGTCTGGCCGTCTACCCCGGCAGATGCCAAAGGCTTGCTCTTAAGTGCTATTTTTGATCCGGACCCGGTTATCGTAGTGGAAGATCTGATGCTTGGGCGCATGTCTGGGGACGTGCCTGCAGGCGACATCCGGACGCCCCTGGGTCAAGCCCGTATCGTTTCGACGGGGACAGATTGCACAATTGTTACCTACGGCGCGGCGTTATACACGGTTATGGAGGCCCTCACCTCCTTGGGCGATCGCGGCATCTCCTGCGAAGTGATTGATCTGCGATCTCTGGTGCCTTTGGACAAAGAGGCTATCCTTACCTCCGTCCGCAAGACCGGCCGACTGGTTGTTGTGCATGAGGCCATCCGTTTTTGCGGTTTTGGTGCGGAACTGGCCGCCATGGTTGCCGAAGAGGCCTTTGACGCGTTAAAAGGCCCCGTTAAGCGGGTCGGTGCGCCCCAGATTCCGGTACCCGTAGCACCCACGCATGAAAAAATGTTTAAACCCGGTCCCGAAGATGTGGTTACTGCGGTTCTGGGGACCATGGGGAAATAAAATGATCTGCTGGAATTAGGCAGCGGTTGCCGGTATTCCCAAAACGTTGTTCAGGCACGATGGTTTGATCGACGTTGATTTGTTCTTTTGCGTTTCCTAGACATATAAAAACGGGCAATTCATAAATGGATTGCCCGTTTTTATATTCGTTTCAAACCGAATGAATATACTTTTTTTGTTTCAGATAGCGGTTAAACCAAACCATGTTTGAGGGATTGAGTTTTTTTCACCGCGAAGAACGCTAAGGAACACGAAGAAAAGCAACAAAATAAAGCTCAATCTATCCCAGATTCTTCACCCTTCGCGTTCCTTCGTGCCCTTCGCGGTGAAAAAAGAATTGAACAGTGATAACCTGTTCGAAAACTATGGGTCTGAAACTGGGTTTGGTTTAGATACCAAACAAGGAGTGTTGATGGGGGGCTAGAATTTTACAAATAGTCCTGATCCCATGGGATGCATAACCAGGGGAAGAGACTTTTGTAGTTGTGCGAGGGCGTCCTCTCCTGTGCAGTGGCCCGCATAGGCTCTGGTGCATCCGAAAGCTTCGATGGTTTCTTTGGTTTCTTTAATGGCTTGTTGGGGGGCTGAGCCCAGATGAAGCCCGCCTATGAGCGCGTGGAACCTGGTAATGCCGGTTTTTGCGCTAATATGTTCGCAGGTGTTTTTAAGACCACTGTGGCAGCATCCTAGGACAAGGACCGGTCCGTTGGGGGTCGTTAGGACGATGGCCGCATCGTCAGGAATGGTATCGGGCTCATTGCCTTCCGGGTCCAGATAGAAGCCTTGCACCGGTTCGAAGTTGCCGGGGCTGCGGGTGATGGAGGTAAACAGGGTAAGCTCTGGAGCAAGCTGCCATGTGTCTTTTACGGGAACGAGCTGGTTACGAAGTCTTTCAGGGGCAGACGTCCGTAATCCGATGGCTCGGGGATCGGTGCCTGGATGGCATGCAAAACGATCCGTAAAGATAGCCGGATGCGCGTAGACCGGCCCCGTAAAATCCGTTTGTTCCCAGAATTTATCCAGGCCGCCCGTATGGTCATAATGTCCGTGACTTAAAGCCAGCCCTGCAGCTCGTCCTGGATTGATGCCCATGGAAAAGGCATTATCCATGAACAGGCCGCTTTGGCCTGTATCCCAGATCCAGAGATCGCCGGAGTCAAGAATAATGGCCATACTCAGACCGTGTTCATAGGTCAGATGAGGATTTAAGGTGTGGTTGTCACATAGAACGGCTATTTGGGGCATGGGGGGCTCGGGTATGATGGGTGTCTGAGGGAATCCCTGGAAGATGCGACCTGATAAATGGTGCGATCCAACAGGGGCGACCAGCCGGTATGCCCCTACTAAAAATTTCGGAGCTAACTAGCTACAATTTGAACAGATTTTTTTTGCGCACTGCCACCTGCAAATTGTTTCCCTAGTCCAGGCATCGATCCCTGATGGCTCGGGTCAGCTTTTTCTGGTCATCCTTGAACAGCTTGTAATTAACCGAGTCTTCAAGTGCCTGACGGCTGGCTTCAAGGATATTGTAATGCACCCCGACCGTTACCCATTCGGAGTGTTGATCCTGGGAATCAATGAGCACTCTGACCTGTGAGGCTGTTCCTGAAAAATGCTCATCACCGGCATTCAGGTCCCAAAGCACGCGGACTTTGAAATCTACCAGGTGCATATCCATGATATTCGGATAAAATTTTTGCAGGGCTTTGCGCAAAGCGTTATCAAGTGCATTGACCGGGCCCATGCCCGTGGCCGCGGTGTGTTCGGTTATACCGCCTACCTTGACCATGACCGTTGCTTCGGTAAAGGGGTCGCCGTCCTTTTGGGGCTGGGTATCAATGACTCGAAATGCCGTGATCTTGAAATAATCACGGGATCTGCCCATTATCCGATTTAAAAGCAGTTCAAAAGAGGCCTCGGCTGCTGAGAATTCATACCCCTTGTTTTCTCGCTTTTTGAGTTCGGACAGGAGTTCGAGCACAAAGGGATCATTTTTATCCAGGTCGAATCCATAGCGTTTAGCCTTGAACAGGATATTGCTTTGACCGGCCAGGTCCGAAAGGAGGATGCGCTGTTTGTTACCCACTGTTGCAGGAGCGATGTGCTCGTAGGTTTTTGGATTTCTCTGGACCGCGCTGACATGCACGCCGCCTTTATGAGCAAAAGCGGATTTGCCCACAAAGGGTTGCCTGTGGAACGAACCCACGTTGGCGACTTCGGAAATGACATGGGAGGTGTCAGTCAATTTGGGGAGGCTGTTTTCAGGCAGGCAGGAGAATCCCATTTTCAATTCCAGGTTGGGAATGATGGAACACAGATTGGCGTTGCCGCAGCGTTCCCCGTATCCGTTAATGGTCCCCTGGATATGCGTTGCTCCTTGAAGAACGGCCTGCAGGCTGTTGGCTACGGCCAGTTCTCCATCATTATGAGCATGGATGCCAAGAGGTGTGCCTGGAAATGTTTTGTGCACCTCGCGTACTATTTCCCCTATTTCCTGGGGCATGGAACCGCCATTGGTGTCGCAGAGTACAAGAATGTCCGCTTTTGCCTGCACTGCTTTATCCAGACAGGCCATGGCAAAGTCCCGGTTGGCCTTGAAACCGTCAAAAAAATGTTCGGCGTCGAAAAAAAGTTCCTCGGCCTGAGGTCTGAGGAATGCCAGAGAGTTGAAGATGATTTCCAGATTATTATCCAGGCTGGTTCGCAGGGCTTCCTTGACATGGATGTCCCATGTTTTGCCGAAAATGGTGACGATATCCGTCCGGGCTGCAATCAGGGATTGGAGATTTTTGTCCGATTCAGGAGTAGCTTTGGCCATGTGTGTGCTGCCGAAGGCCGTAATACGCGCGGTTTGAAGATTGTAATTTTTGATCTCCTTGAAAAAATTCATATCGGTGGGATTGGAACCAGGCCAGCCTCCCTCAATATAGCTGACTCCCAATTCGTCGAGCTTACGGGCGATTCTGATTTTGTCCGCAGTCGAAAGATGTATTTCTTCAGACTGGCTTCCGTCGCGTAGCGTGGTATCGTAAATGGCTATTTTTTGCATGGCAACATGCTCCGTATCATGGGAGGTAGGAAGAAAAATCCTTTGTACCTGAGGTGATCAGGCCAAGGGACTTTCGCAGGCTTTGGATACATCCTTATCCAGTCCAAAGGCTTCGTGCAATGAACGGATGGCCAGCTCGGTATATTTTTCCTTGACCAGACAGGAGATCTTGATTTCCGAGGTGCTGATCATCAGGATGTTGACATTTTCTTTTTGCAAGGTGGCAAAAGCAATGGAAGCGATACCTGCATGGGTACGCATGCCGACGCCGATGACCGATATTTTGCAGACGTTATCGTCGTGGAAAATGTCCTGAGCGCCGATGTCGTCCTTGATTTTTCCCAGAATTTTGAGGGTATCTTTGACGCTGCCCCGGGGGACTGTGAATGTCAGATCCGTTCGTTCGTTTTTGCTGGGGTTTTGGACGATCATATCGACGACGATATTAGCGCTGGCAATGGGTTCAAAAATTTTGGCCGAGACCCCGGGTTCGTCCTTGACTCCCACCAGAGTGATCCTGGCCTGGTCCTTGTCATATGCGATACCTGAAACCATAGCTGCTTCCATGGAATTTTTCTCCTTTGTCACGAGGGTCCCCGGTTCATTGGAAAAAGTCGACCGTACCAAAACCGGGACATTATATTTTTTTGCGAACTCAACAGACCTTATCTGCAGTACCTTGGCCCCCATGCTGGCCATTTCAAGCATCTCTTCATAATCAATCATGGAAATTTTTTGGGCTTTTGAACAGATATTGGGGTCCGTTGTGTATACTCCTTCGACATCTGTATAGATTTCACACAGTTCCGCCTGGGTCACTGCGGCCAGGGCTACAGCGCTGGTGTCCGAACCTCCCCTGCCCAGGGTGGTGATCCGTTGGGTACAGTCACAGCCTTGGAAACCAGCAACAACCAAAACGTCATAGCGTTTGAGTAAATCCGTGATGGCTTTTTTATCGATGTCCAGAATGCGGGCAGAGCCGAAGGTGGGGTCGGTGCGGATGGGAAGCTGATGCCCCAGGCAGGACCTGGACTTGATCCCTTTTTCTTTGAGCAGCATGGTGAACAGGGCCACAGCTTGCTGTTCGCCTGTGGAAAGAAGGACATCCATCTCAGCCCGATCTGGTTCTTTCGCCCAGGAGGATGCCATTTTTATAAGGTTGCTGGTAACACCGTGCATGGCCGAGAGCACCACGATGATCTTGTAGCCTTGGTTGAGACCCACAAGAACTTTTTCTCTGACTTTGAGCATGCAATCCCGTCCGTCAACAGAAGTGCCGCCAAATTTTTGAACTAAAATACGCATAAAATCCTCGAGACTATGGGGTTGCTATTTCGCGGGGCACGATTTCATAAAAGGTGCTCGAACCGGGGCGGATACGTAGGTCCGCCTTTATAAGTACGTTACAATGTTTAAAACAGTTTTTTTGCATCTCCCATGTCCGCAAGACACGCCATCAAGGAGTATCCCAGACTCCCCTGTGCGCTGAGGCGGATCTTTCTGACAGTGTCCTCGGTTGTCCACTGCATGAGAATATAGTCGTCGGGCCAGAGGTATTCGGGAAGATAGTTGATCCATTCGACAATGGATAATCTGTTTGGATCGTACAGATATTCTTCCATGGTTCCGTCCAGCCCCAGACCTTCCATTCTGTAAAAATCAAAATGGGCCGTTTCTGGCAATGTGGGATAGACATTCATGACATTAAAACTAGGGCTGCTGACTTCAGCCTGGTCGCCTCCTTGAAGCCGGCGGACGAGCATCCTGGTCATGGTTGTTTTTCCCGACCCCAGGTCTCCTTGAAGAAGAATTGCTGGAAATTGATCCATTTTTTGGAGACATGTGACGAGGATCATAGCCAGGTTGGAGGTATCGTCAATATTTTTGAGAATGAATTGCATTATTTGGCAATTGTCTTGAGCACATCTTTCATACCGATCATGCCGACGAGCTTGTCGCCTTGCAGAACGGGAAGAGAGTGAAATTTTTTATCGACCATCAGCCCGGCGATTTCATCCACCGGGGTCTCGATATCCACTGTAATCGGTGATTCAGTCATGGCATCACTCACGGTGGACGCAGAAATCTTTTTGATCTCTTTCTCCATGGAAGAGAGGGAGGTCAGGGGAAGAAATCCATCCAAAAAGGTGAACACCGAGGGCAGAGGAAATTTTTTCTGTAAGGAAACCAAATCGCTTTGGCATAAAATGCCACGCAGGGAACCCTTGGTATCCACAACAGGAACTCCATTGATGCCATTGTCTAGAAGAATGGCTGCAGCGGCGGAAATATCCAATTCCGGGGTAACAGTAACCGGATTTTTGGTCATAATGTCTTTAGCTTTGAGCATCGTTCCACTCCTTGAGAGCCTTGGGAAGGGTATGTGCGATTTCCTGGGCAAGATTTCCTCGGAAAGGAAAATCGCGGGCCAAAATTTGGCCGCAGAGTCCATGCCAGTATACGCCCAGCTGGGCGGCCATAAGCGGGGTAATATCCCGGGCAAGCAGAGTTGCAATAATCCCGGAAAGAACATCTCCCGATCCCCCCAAAGCCAGATTCGGTGTTGCAAAGGGGGAGATATAGATGGGATCATTTCCGTCGGAAATAATAGTCGCTGCTCCCTTGAGCAGGATGTTCATGTTAAATTTCTGGGTGAATTTTCTGACGTATGCAGTCCGATCCGCATTGATTTCTTTGGCCGTAACGTCGAAAAAACGCGACATTTCACCTGGATGCGGGGTAACAATGGATGTATTCGGAACCTTGTGCATCAGATCCTGGTTCTGGGCAAGGAAATATAGCGCATCGGCATCAAACAATGTGCGGGGGTTCGGTATTTCGAGATAAGCGTTTAAAAAATCCATGGCGCCCTGATCACGTCCAAGGCCTGGCCCGAACACGACGGAGGAAAAGCGTGTTAAATGTGGCTTTAACTCTTCCATGCAGGCGCGGCTCCATTGGCGACCTGTACCCAGAGGCAGACCCATAATGTCCGGCCAGCCGCTTTTGATATCATGGATCAATCCTCGAGGACTGCCAATGGTCACTAATCCGGCTCCACTGCGTATCGCACCCAGAGCACTCAGCAAGGGCGCGCCGGTTAATGCCTCGGAGCCTCCCAGAATGAGAACATGTCCGGCTTCTCCCTTGTGCATCGTTGTGTGCGGCATGGGAAAATTCCGGAGTATTTTCTCGGTCAGAGCTACATGCGAGGAAGGAAGCTGGCTTTTGATAATCTTTGGAATACCAATCTTTTTGACGATTAAATGGCCGACATAATCACGGGACGGTGGAAGGAAGAGTCCAAGCTTGGCTGCTTCAAAGGTGACAGTGACGTTTGCGCAAACCGCTACAGGGGACGGTATGCCCGTGGTACCGTCAATGCCGGACGGGATGTCCAGAGAAAGGACAAAGCTGTTTTTCCCTAGTTCATTAATGGCCTTGATCCATTTTTGGGATTCTTCGCTGAGGGGACTTCGGAATCCTGTACCCAGTAGTCCATCGACAATAATGTCGATTTTTTTGAGAAATTCCAAGTTGTATTCAGGGAGGTAAAAGCAAGGGATATCAAGTTTCAGGGCCAGGTCCATGTGATACGCGCTGTCGCCCGAGTATTCTTCACGCTCTTTGGTGTGCAGGATCATTACCTTGGCATCGTGATTCCAGAGCTGTCTGGCAAGGGCAAAGGCGTCACCTCCATTATTGCCGGCGCCGGCAAAGATGACCGCGCGACGTCCCTTGAGTTCTCCAAAATGAAGTGAAAGCACGTGGAATGCTTCCCGGCTGGCGTTTTCCATTAGAATGGCCCCGGAAGGACCGTACGTTTCCATACACGTCCGATCCCAGTTGCTCATTTCGTCTGGAGTTGGCAATGGAGCGAACATCGTGCGGGGGTCTTCAGGAGCGGCTGCATGTGAACAAAAACGCGCTGGTGTCATCTTCCCTCCAAAATGACGATGGCCGAGGCAATATCCCGACCATGCGTGATACTGAGGTGAATGTTGTGGACGTCAAGGTCTTTGCTGCGTTTGAGGGCTGGACCTGAAAGCTTGATGGTCGGTTGCCCGGACGGGAGCGAGACGATGTCTATCTGGTCAAAAAAAATGCCTTGAGAAAATCCTGTGCCAAGGGCTTTGACACATGCTTCTTTGGCTGCAAAACGTGATGCAATATATGCTGCTGGGTGCTTGGGAAGGTTGTTTTGTTCCTGAGTTGTAAGGATTTTTTTCAGGAATCGTTTGCCGAACTTTGTGTAACTGCGGATGATTCTGTCGAGTTCAACAACGTCGATACCAGTACCGATGATCATGGTCAGGTCAGCCTGCTTTGTAAGAAGATCTACTAAGTAACAGTATTATAATAAACCCATTATTAATGCGTTGTATGATAACGGAAAGTCAAGCTATGAGAAAAGAATCACGAAGTCGGTTTGCGGCACTTCCCCGTGGCAGGCTACTGCCAAAGGTCGAATCTGATTGACGAAGGGGTGGATTCTTTACTAACGATAACGCAAGCACTCAAGCACAACGCCAAACCTGTTGCGAGGCAGGGACGGAAAGCCATGGGTCTCAACGAGATTGCCAGGTTGCCAGATACGAGTCTCTTTTTTGGCTCGCTGATTTCCTTTCTCTTTGTGCGGATCATCTCCATATGTTTCCCCCCCCCTGTTTATTTTCATCGTTTGCATATAGTAATTTTGAGTGCTCCATATCTTAAGGATGTGACTCATGCCTAAAACGTTTTTTCCCTCTGAAAAATACCGAAGAATAGTGTCGTGGAAAATGGTTATGCCTTTGAGCGGTCCCACGCAACGCGGTGTTTCTATGATCGAACTTCTGGTTGTTATGGCGATTATAGCGATTATGCTCGGATGGGGAGGGGCGCATATGGTTACTCATTTGAGTGAATATAGACTTAAGGCGGCCGTGAGGGATTTGATTTCTACGATGCAGAAGGCTCGGATGACTGCGGTGCGCAACAATGCTGAAACAGCGGTTTTTTTTGATCCTGCTAATGGGACATATTCGCTTTGTACGGGGAGTGGCGATGGAAATTGGGGTACAAGGGGAGATAATATCTGTCTGCAAGAACGCAGGCTTGTGTCCTATGATAGTGGTATCGGGTATGGACATGGGAGTGCGACCAAGGCCATTGGTGACAGTTTTGGCGCGGATGAGATTTCTTATACATGGAACAGAGTTGCATTTACCCCCATGGGTACTGCTGGGCACGCCGGATATGCCTATATTGAAAATGATAAGGGGCAGACTGCAGCCGTAGGCACGATAACAATTGGAACTATTTTATCTCAGAAGTGGGATGGAGATAGTTGGGAACATAATTGATATGTCGATTTCTGCAGACAACGGGGGATTCACTCTCCTTGAATTGATAGTTGCCATGGTCATCAGCATGTTCGTGATGGCCGCCATTTATACTCTGTTCCGTTCAAGTAGTGAACTATTTGTCTCTCAGGAACAAATTGTTGGTGTACGCCAAGATATCCGGGCAACCTTGAGTATGATAGCACACGATATCCGTATGGCGGGTCTTGATCCCGCTCGAAGTGCATCTGATGCCGGGATCGCATCTGCGAACGCGACTTCTTTACATATTCTGTACGATGAGGATGGTGACGGGGCATGTGATACTGATTTGGACTATCTCTATGTTTCCGCAGAGGATGCCCTTAAAGTCCAAACAGGTGGCGGAGGTGGTTACCAACCTCTTGTTTACGATATTTCTTCTGTAGGGTTTACCTATGTCCTCAGCGACGGTTCGACAACATCAACCCCCACTGACTCGAGTATGATTAGGATGGTAGGCATTCAATTGTGCGGGAAGATTGACGGGCCTTATTCAGAAAAATATGATTCGTTGCAATGTTTTAACAGCACTGTCCGTTGTAGAAATATGGGGCTATAATGATTACCATTAATACAGACAATGGGTTTACTCTCATTGAAGTGCTCATTGCAATGATGATCCTAACGATAGGTTTGCTTGGATTTTCAAGTTTGCAGGGCACAAATGCAATGGGAAATTTGAAGTCAAATATCGTTTCCATGTCAAGCCTGATAGCCGATGCTGAGTTGGAAAAAATTGTTAATAATTCATATGCAGATTGTGTTGATTATAATGCAACAACTATCGTGGATACTAAAACATACGAAATTTATTGTTCTGTTAATGAAAATGCCACGGATAATTATAAAAATATCCAGTTAGTGATCCAGTGTGATGGAAAAAATATATGTAGCTTTGATTATATAAAGATACAAAATTATGAATAATCCTAATGCTGAGAACTCAGAATGTGGTTCGATTCTTATTGTGACGATAATTATTCTCGTTTTATTGACAGTTATGGGATTGGTTGCCACCAACACAACTACAACTGATTTGATGATTGCCGCAAACGATCGGGATTATAAGCAGAATTTTTTTACAGCGGACGCTGGTTTGAATAAGGAGTTTCAACTCATTCCTTCGTATTCCATAACATTGACCGTTCCTGAACAGAAGAATCATGGTTCGTACTATCTGGTTAAAAGTGACGGGGATTTTTTTGGGGATATAACAAGCTCAGACACCGATACTGAGAATGCAACGGTTCAATATGTTGGTAACCATGAATACAAGTACGCAATACTATTTTCCAAGCGAGAACAGGCCTTGGCAAAGGGAGAGGGAGCCAGGACAGTGGATCGTATCTACAATGAAATAATCACAAAAATTCCAGGTAGCGTGGCGTTGAGGTCCAAGGTATTCAGGCGAGTGACGAACTAATCAGGATGAGGGAGAGATATCTGATGTGTATCCAGAGATTGAAATGCAGTATGCTGGTGCTTGTGCTCATCCTGTTGTCATGTGTTGAGAATGTATGGGCCGAGGATGTCGATGCCTTTGCGGCCTCAGTGCGCAGCAATGCCATGCTGGCCATTGATACCTCGGGCAGTATGGAATGGCCTGTGTATAACCATGATATAGACTATGAAGCTTTTTTTTCCTGGGCGGTTTCCAATGGATATGCTTCAGACCGATATGATTCCTACGATAAAGGGCTGGGGTACGCATATGATAATTTTCCTTGGGAAAAGAATAAGATTTATTTGGTCAGTGCGTACATCGGTTATAGCGAAATTACAGGACCTGATGGTAAAACATATTCTGTGATTGGTGATCCTATGTACTCAACTATGTACTTAAATTTGCGAAAAGATTGGGTGACCGGTGGCATTATTGATACGGGGTGGGAAATCAATGATTGGGATAATATTACTGATAATACCATATCTACCAATGCCGCCGGCTATGTAATCTATCCGACCTTGGGGACAGATCAGCATCCGCTTGAACAACCCACAGATGATGTTCAGTACGCGTCATCTTCTCTGGCAGGGAGTACATTTGCCAATAATCAAAAAATATTGTTGACAAATTACTACACTGATTCGCGTACTAATATTGCTAAAGATTACGGATTCTTGGGGTATCTAAAGGCTGCTGGGGTGTATTTTTCAGGACTGTTTGAGACCAAGGCTCTGGAGTGTACGTTAACAGATGATCCGGATGCCGCAGCTGTGGCAACTAGTTATTATATAAACAGTAATGGATATCGTGTTCCTTATGATAGACAACGAATCTATGCCTTTGTCACCGGAAACTTTTTGAGTTTTATTACCCTGATTGAGGATATGAAGGGCGATGATGACTGTGCAGATGAAGGGTGGAGGGATGTATGCTATCAGTCTTCGTCAGCGCAGTGGAAAATCGTGAATATCGGTTCTGTGGAAAACAATACATATCGTACCCGGTCAGACTATGGACCAAATCGGGATGGATTTGAATTACATTCCCTCGTGAGTTTGAGTCCGTTTACTGGGGTCAAGCGCATTGCTCTTTATTTTGAAAATATGGATATTGAAAATAGTAGTGGCGGTGGCGGATGCAATTGCGACAATCACAATTCTGACAATGACGGGGTCTATCTGGTGAATAAGAAAGGCAACGTTTTTCGACAAATTGCAACAGAATTTCCTGAGACGGATGACGGTAAAATGTATGGGTGTGATACCCATGGTTGGACGGGGTATTACGAAGTCTCCGAAGATGATACCCTGTTCGTGAAATTCGACGTGGCTTCCGATGGTGGCAACAGTTGCTGGGGTTCGGATAGGGGCTTCAGAATCACGAAGATAAAATGGACGACTTCGGAAGCAGATAGCGAATCGGAGAGCTCCGGAAACTTTTCTTGCTGCAACGGTGAGGACGGCGTCGGACAGAAAATCTTTTCTCGTCTTGAAGTCGTTCAGCAGGCCATGAAGCAGGTTGTTGAAGATACATCAGACACCATTAACTGGGGAGTATTGCGTTGGAGTGGTGCTTATCCGGGTA
>Ga0265294_10000325_pt1 | contig 63038 bp, 45 predicted proteins | sample MunlanPumphouse3_FD_192504 | JGI IMG/M metagenome (GOLD analysis project Ga0265294, IMG submission 192504) | Groundwater microbial communities from a municipal landfill in Southern Ontario, Canada - Pumphouse #3 | ecosystem: Environmental > Aquatic > Deep subsurface > Groundwater | place... | reverse complement strand
GAACACTGGTGGAAAACCCAGAAGTACTGACCCTCAGAGATGTCCAAGAAGGTAAAGAGTATGCCCTGCTGATCTCTACCTGCGCTGGAGCATGGCGATATTTGATCGGAGATACAGTGAAAATTACTAACAAGGAAAGGGCGGAAATTATCATAACTGGCCGGACAAAACACTTCCTGAGCCTGTGCGGTGAACATCTGTCAGTTGATAATATGACTAAAGCATTGCATATTGTTTCTGAAGATATCGGATTTGACATCAGGGAGTTTACCGTCAAGGGGATGGCTTACCAAGGCCTTTTTGCCCACAAATGGTACCTCGGAATCGATGAGGCGATGGTCTCTCCCGATGAGATCAAGGAACGACTCGACCAAGCCCTGAAGTCGGTTAACGATGATTATGCTGTTGAACGGAAAGCTGCCCTGAAAGAGGTGCTGGTCGAAATCCTGCCAAACCAACTTTTCTACGATTTTCTAAAGTTTAAAGGCAAAGAGGGGGGGCAACACAAATTCCCAAGAGTCCTGAATGGTCATGCCGAAGATTGGGAACGCTTTATTGATCAATGGAAAAAAAATAGATCCCGATAACCACTAATTACATGATACCCAAACTCTTACAAAAATAGCCTAGGGGTATGATTTTTCTGATTCTGCTAAAAGGAATACTAACGGGACTTCTTTTAACCGTTTATGTTGGGGCTACCTTTTTCACGGTCATGGAGACGGTTTTGCGAAGAGGAGTCTGGGCTGCCCTGCTGCTTAACGCCGGAGTTTGGATCAGCGATATTGGATGCATCGTTCTGGCCTATTATGGTGCTGCAGAGCTGATGCAGCCTCTGGCTCATAACATTGTTTTTAAGTTGATTGCTGCCGCTGCTTTCCTCTTTTTTGGCCTTACCTATTTCCTACGCAAACCTACCGAAACGGTTAAACCCCTTGCGGGTAAAGGGGCTGCCATCCTCCTAATCAAAGGGTTCGCTATCAATACCCTTAACCCCGGAGTACTCGTGTTTTGGTTTGCTACCATGACTTTCGTGGTGACAATCATGAAGTTGACCGGTATCCAGATCCTCTACTATTTTTCAGCTACAATCCTGACTCTCATCTTGTTTGATGTCCTAAAAATCGTATTCTCCGCAAAACTCCGCCGCCTGGTCAACGAAAACCTGATGACAAAACTGTTCCGTATTACCGGTGTTATTCTGATGGCATTCGGTATCTTTGTGATTATAAAGGCTTTATGGAGTTAACCCCGCTGCTCAAGAGCTGCTACTGCTTAGTTCGGCCTCCCATGCAGAATTCCCCACATGATCAGATCAAAAACCAGGAGGGCATGGAGATAACCTCTGAAGTTCGCTATTTTTACCAAAACTAAATTTTCAAATGTCATGCTACGCAATCTCTCCCTCCTTTTGTTAACTGCAATAATTTTTAGTGGTTGCAACTCTTCCTCTAAGCAAGCTATTGATCATGAGCCTCTAGTCAAACTCAACTATGAACAGAAGATATCATCCACCTATGATGAAGTTATTGCCAATTATCAGAAACTGGATGAGGCCTGGCCCGAAGCAAGGTTGTTGGAGGGCGGTCTTACCGATTGCGGCAAGCCATTACATCTGTTCGTGATGAGTGCCGACCGGCAGTTTGATCCTGATCGGATCCGGAAATCGGGGAAGACCATTGTGATGATTATGAACGCCATCCATCCGGGCGAACCTGACGGCATGGAGGCCAGCATGATCGTGGCAGATGACATCCTCCGGAATCACAACGGGATGCGTCAGCTGCTCGATAGCACGGTGGTGTGCATCATTCCGGTGTATAGCATTGGTGGACTGCTTTACCAGAACCCATGGCACCGGACCAACCAGCCGGAGCCTATCAATCCTGGCTACCGCGGAAATGCGAAAAACCTCGACCTGAATCGGGATTTTGTGAAGCTCGACACAGAAAATGCCAAATCGTTCGTAAAACTGTTCCGCCAGTGGGATCCCGATGTTTTTCTCGATACTCATGCAACGAATGGATCTGATCATCAGCATGTTGTAACTTATTTGCCTGCACAACACAATAGCATGCCTGAGCCAGTAGGACGTTTCTTTAAGGGTACCATGATCCCGGCGATGTACAAAAAAATGGCTACTACGCCCTATCCAATGATCCCCTACGCTGAGTACACTAACCAGTCGCCCGAGGAGGGAATTGAATCTTATGTGCAGACTCCCCGCTTCTCCACCGGATACACTCTCCTCTTTCATTCACTACCGCAGATGATCGAGAACCTGTGCTATCAACCCTATGTTGACCGGGTAAAAGGATTGTATCATTTCATTATTACTATGATCGGATTTTCCAATGAGAACACGGATGCCATTCTCCAGGTAAGAGAAGAATCGCGGCAGATGGCTAAGACGAAAAGAGAGTTTCCTCTGGATTATGAGTTGGATAGCTCCAAATTCGAAACCATTGAATTTAGAGGCTTTGAACGTGGAACCGACATCAGTCCGCTGACTGGCGAAGTGCGGTCGATTTATGACTACAGCAAACCTTTTACCACCACTATTCCCTTTTATGATGAGTATAAACCATCCAAGATGGTCACTGCTCCCAATTTTTATGTGGTACCCCAAGCCTGGAGTGAAGTGATTGAACGTCTCAAAATCAACCAGATTGAGATGATCCGTCTCGACCGCGACTCGCTCATGGAAGTGGAGGTTTATTACATCGACAACTTGGTGTGGTCGGCTCGACCAAGTAATGGCCACCATTTTCACGATCGTTTCACCACCCGCAAGGAGATCCAGCGAATCCAATACTATCGTGGCGATTATCTGGTTCCTGTAAATCAGGAGTCGAACTACTTTATTGTGAACATGTTAGAACCAGAGGCACCCGATTCTTACTTCCGTTGGAATTTCTTTGATCCTTGTCTTGAGGATCGTGAGTGGTTCTCGCCACATCCGGTGCTTGAAGACCGGATCTTTGCCTATCTGAATGAGAATCCAGGAGCTCGGCGACTGTTGGATGAAGCTGTTGCGGCTGATCCGAAGCTGGCAGGCAACCGTATGGCTCAGATGTATTTTGCTTACACCAAGCTGGGGTTAGCGAATAAATGGGTGGCCAGATATCCGGTTGCGCGCCTGAATTAGCAGGGGGCTATTGGAGGATTTCGGTGACGAGAGTTTGTTATTAATAACGGCATTCCCGGGCTGCCAAAGCAAAGGCAACCAGGTGCTCCGGTGGGCAATCAAAGAAATGGTCGGAGGCAGCGCATACATAGCCACCATCTGGCCCAACCTTTTCGAATAGTTCCCGTACGTTTTGTTGGATCTTCTCCACCGGACCTTCGCCCAGGGTGCTGAACTGATCGACACCGCCGATCACGGCGAGGCGATCGCCCACTTTGCGTTTGAAATCCCAGGGTTCCTGGTTCCCTCCGACGCTGATGGGGGCTAAAGTTTCCGAAACATCGGTACCGGTTTGAATGATCAGTTCTTCGATACCAACAGTTCCGCCACAAGTGTGGTAGGAGATCAAAAAGCCCAGATCGTGGAGGGCATCATGCATTTGACGGTCGTAGGGAAGACAGAACTCCTCAAAGAGCGCCGGGGAGATGACGGTTGAGGAGGCTGATCCACCGCCGGTTTCGATCAGGTCAAACTTGGCTCCTTTCATAGATTCGATGAAGGTGAGTTTCTTGTCCAGCAGAATCTTCATCAAAGCATGAACCCAGTCGGGTTTCTCAAAGGTGGCGTAAATCAGGGCTGTGATATCGTACAGGCAGGCGGCATGTTGCCAGCATCCGGCCTGGTCGCCCCAGACATAACCCCGAAGAATCCCCTCATCACCCACCTCATCGTACCGCTTGGCCACTGGCTCTAGGGCCAGCCTTCGTGCTGGCATATACTTGCGTATCAGTTCAATATCCTCATCATGTTTGATCAGATACTCGGTAACCCAGGTGGTTTTACGGTTACTCTCGGTTTTGTAGGTGAGTGTTCCTTCGGGAGTATCAATGGTGTGATGCACAATCCGTTGATCGGGATCCCGGTTAATAACTACCGGGATGTCCCGCCAGGTTTTGGTATTAAACCGATCCATATCGGGGTCAATCACCCAGAACTGATCCATCTCTTCCACATACTGGATCTGGGCATCTAAACCGGTGAGCCGGAAGGCATCCAGATCGCTGATGCCGCCCATGTACTGGTCGAGATGGTAGGCTTGCCATTGATGAATAGAGACAGGCAGCCGGTCGGGTTTTCCACGGTTCAGGGCCGTGAGGAGTCGCTCTTTTGGGGTCATGAATCAAAGATAGCAGTTTAAACGGACTCCAGGATGTCCCAGACAAAAGCCCGGATGCCCACCTCCTCATTGATGGCATTGAGCTTTTTTACGCCCGCCAACAGATCGGGAACCTTCTCTTCCTCAACGATAGTTAAAACCGATGAATTCATTTCCGGCCAGGTATGGGTGCCCATGCGGGGCTCCCCGTCAACGGAGCCTCGCCCCTGGACGGTATCCCATTTCGTGTAGCCTCTTATATCCAACCGATCGATCATAAAATCGATCCGCTCGGTATGGGCTTGGTTAAAGATAATCAGTACTGCTTTCATGTTTTGTATCTTCCTATTTATCCAGGAAATCAAACTTGCGGCGAATCTTTTTCTGTTTGTCGCGCTCCCCTTTGGCGGCGAATACGCGATACACCACCGGAACGATGATCATGGTGACAATGGTGGAGAATATCAGTCCACCCATCACGGAGATACCCATCGGGCTCCAGAGTTCAGACCCCTCTCCTTGGCTTAGAGCCAAGGGGATCATAGCTAGAATGGTGGTCAGGGCTGTCATGAGCACGGGGCGCAGCCTCGACCGGCCGGAGAGGATGATAGCCTCGTTTAGCTCGTAACCCCGGTCGCGCATCAGGTTAATGTAGTCAACCAGCACGATAGCGTTCTTCACCACAATACCTACCAGCATAACCATCCCCAGAGCGGCAATGAGGCTGAGGCTTGTATTGGTGATGTACAGAGCCAGGAATGCGCCGGAGAAGGCAAACGGGATGGAGAACATGATGATAATTGGCATTTTGAGTGATTCAAACTGGGAGGCCATCACAAGATACACCAGTATTAGACTGAGAACCAATAGTAATGCGATATCCTGGAATCCTTCCTGCTGATCTTTGTATGACCCTCCGATGTCGATCAGGAAATCCTGGGGCATCGGAGTCTCTTTCACCAGTTGCTCCAACTGCATGGCCATTTGTCCAGTGGATACTTTATACGGAGTGACCGAGACAGTGACCAGGCGTTCCAGTCGTTTATGCTCGATGTTTGGTGGCGACCAGTGTTCCACGACCCGGCCAACCTCACCAAGGCGGACGGTTGCACCGGAGGCTGTTTGCAGGGCAATGTTTTCAATATCCGTGATCGAACTGCGATATTCCTTGGATAACCGGATGACAACATCGTACTCGTTACCTTCTTCGCGGTATCGGGTAGCAGTCATTCCGGTCACTCTATTGTACAACGCAGTGGAAACCATGGCCGTATTAAGACCGACCGAGGCCATCTTCACTCGGTCCAGTTCAACCTGCAGCTCGGGCCGTGCCGGTTCCCGACTGATCTGTACGTTACGCGCCCCTTCCAGTTCTTTGATCTTTTTTTCCAGTTCATTGGCCAGTCGGGTTGACTCATCCAGGTCAAATCCGTAGATTTCCAGATCTACTGAGTTGGAACCCATCATGTTACCGCCCGTATTGATGTTAAACTGAGTCACTTCGGGGTAACTTTCCAGTTTGACACGCATCTCTTCTCCAATGTCCCAGACTGTCCGGGTCCGGTCTTCGCGATCGAGTAGCCGGATGGTGAAGTTAGCTATGTTTGAGCCCGATCCCTGGAAGAGAGCCTGGATACCTGCTTCATCATCGGCACCGGCCGATGCAGAGATCAGGACTACCTCGTCCATTCCTTTCAGGAACCCTTCAAAATCACGGGCAAATTCAGCGGATTTCTCATACCGGGTACCAGGTTGAAGTTCAACGGTGATGGAGAGTCGCCCTTCGTCCGACTGGGGCATGAAATCTGTCCCCAGTTTGCCGGCTAGAAACATACTCCCGATAAAGATGGCAAATGCGGCTATGGTCACAAATCGTTTGTGCCGCAAACTCCATTTCAGCGATCGGGCATAAAATCCATCCAACTTATCGAGCAGCGGAATGATGGTGCGGTCGTAGATCGGTTTTTTAGTGGTTTTCCGAACTTTCAGCATTTTCGCGCTAAGCATCGGGGTAAGGCTGATAGCGGTAATCGTGGAGGTGACAACCGTGATCGACACGATCCATCCTAACTGCCTGAACATCACTCCGGTTAGACCTTTTATCAATGTCATTGGGAAGAAGACTGCCAGAACGGTGAGGGTGGTGACGATAACGGCTAGCCAAACCTCGTTGGTAGCATAAATGGCTGCTTCGCGTGGGGTGCTCCCCCGCTCGATATGTTTGGAGATATTCTCCAGGACCACAATCGCATCATCAACGACCATACCAATTGCTATAGACAGGGCGGAGAGTGAGATGATGTTGATAGAGTTACCCGAAACGAACAGGTAGATGAAGGCTACGATCAGGGATATCGGGATAGTCAGGATGATGATAAAGGTGGCACGCCAGCGGCCGAGGAAGAAGAGGACCACGAGGGTGACAAACAGGAGTGCGTACAAAAGGGTGTCAGTCAGGTTGTTGATCGATCCCTTTATGAACGTGCTGCTGTCCATGATGGGCTGGATCTGGATGTCCGGCGGTAGGTTGGCTGCCAACCGTTTGATTTCGCGGTTGACTTCGCGGGCTACTTTCACCGTATTGGCCCCGGATTGTTTGGTCACCATGAGTCGAACACCAGTCTGGCCGTTGATTTTCTCATCGATCGACATCTCCCGGATGGAGTCGCGGACGGTAGCGACATCTCTCAGATAAATCGCTTGTCCGTTAAAACTTCCAAGCACCAAGTCGCTGATCAGATCGGAATTCTGAAATTCTCCTTCGATGCGCAACGGATAATCCATCTGGCCCATTTTGAGATTTCCTGCCGGCATGTTCATGTTTTCGGCAGCGATCACATTCCCAACCTGTTCCACGCTGAGGTTATAAGCCTCCAGTTTTCGTGGGTCGAATTCGATCGAGATTTGGCGTTCTGGTTGGCCGATGACGTTAATTGACCCAATCCCCTCGATTCTGTTCAACGGGTTAACAATGAATGTTTCCAGGGTTTTTTCAATACCCTGATAGCTCTCATCGGCGGTGACTGCGAACATCAGGATTGGCATCATGCTGGCCCGAAGTTTCAGGATCATGGGGTTGTCGGCCTCTTCCGGTAGCACGTTTTCCAGGATTGACAGGGCATCCCGGATATTATTGGCTGCCTCGTTGAGGTCAGTTTCATATTCAAATTCGAGCGATACGATCGAGATATTGTCGCGGGATACCGAGGAGATCTCCTTAAGACCATCAATGGCATTGAGGGAGGATTCCATCGGTTTGGAAATGTTATTCTCGATATCGGCGGCACTGGCTCCCCTGTAGGAGGTAACTACCGTGATCGCCGGAAATTCAATATCCGGATACAGATCGATCGGCAAATTGCTTAGGGAGTAGAAGCCAAATACCATAACCGCCAGGAACACCATGATGGTAGTGACGGGTTTGGTTACGGCACTTTTATAAATACTCATTGGACGTTTTCGTTAATCGGAGAAAGTAAATAGTTAAATAACATGAATTGTGGATCCCTGAAGCAGTCGGGCCTGGCCTTCCACAATCAGCTCCATCCCCTCTTTCAGTTCTGAGGAGATCACTTCGATCTGATTATTCAGCCTGGTGCCGATTTCAACTTCGATCCGACGTGCTGTATTGTTCTCATTAATAAATAGATACCGAATGTTAGTGCCGGATTGTTTCAGGACAGCATTTGCCGGAACGACCAGTGTTTCTTCTTCACCCAGTTCGATGCGGATGGTGACAAACATTCCCGGGCGAAGGGTCTCCTGTGGGTTGTCAACCAGGATCTCGGTCTTGAAAGTCCGGGTTACCGGGTCGAGGGTTGGATAAACATTGATGATCCGTCCTTCGAAGTTTTGGTCCTTAATTATGTCACTGGAGATGGAGGCTTTCATCCCGTTTTTCACTGATTCATAATAAGTTTGAGAGATACTGACAATTGCTTTTAAAGGATTGATCTGCATCAGAGAGAGGATTGCAGCTTTCCCTGCGGCGGTGTTGGGTGCACCCGAATAGAGTTCGCCATTTTCAAAATATTTACCGGTGACAATCCCGGTAATTGGGGATTTGAGGGTTGTGTTTCGGGTTAGATAATCCACGTTGGAAAGTGCCAGATCATATTGAGTTTTGGCTGCTTCGTACTGTTGCTCGGAGATGCTTCCAAGCTTGTACAGGGTATCGATACGCTGTAAATTGTCCTGAGCGCTGGCTAGTTGAGTTTTGGCTTGGATCAATTGTGTTTTATCAATTTCCACCAGAATGTCCCCTTTTTTCACCCGGCTTCCTACTTCAACCTTGATTTGGTCGATTCGGCCGGGAGAGGAGGGTGCGTAATTTATCTCTTTGAATGCCACAAGGTTAGCGGTGTATTCCAGGGTTCGAGTCAGGCTCTGGCTGCTGATTTTTGTTGTTTTTACCGGGATACTGGCGGTCGGGCCGTCCGTTTCACCAGTTTGTTTTGCTGGTCCGGTCTGACTGCAGGAAAAGGTGCCAATCAGGATGATTGCAAGCAGTCCGTTTTTTATCAATGATTTCATGTTGAAAGATGTATTATCGGGTTAAAGTTGGTTGCACAGTTTATCCATTTCGAGTTTCGACTGGAGCAATTCCAGGGCAGAGGAGAGGTAATTATTCTCAGCCTGCAGGTAGTTGGAATTGGCCTGGGTTAATTCAAGGCTAGAAATTAGCCCCTGCTGATATTTATTTTGAATGCTGGCCAACAGGCGGCGGGCCACATCGACACTCTCTTTCTGGGTTTGATAATTTTCGTATGCGCTGTTCAGGGAGAAGCTCAGCTGGTTTCTTTGCAGTTCCAGCTGTTGTTCCAGCAGTTCAGTTGATCGTTTTATCTTTTCCAGTTCGATTTTAGCTCTTGATGTTTGTGCGCTACGCGCTCCGCTGGAAAAGATAGGAACGTTCAGGGTAAACCCGGCTGCATGATTAGGACTCAAGTCGAAAGCGGTCGTGAGGAGCTTTTTTTTGTACGTGTAAAACCCCACCAGGTTTGGAGCATAAGCCCATTTCTGCATGCTGAGGTTTTTCTCCCCGAGGATTCCCTGCTTCATCATGATCTGATAATTGAGGTTATCTGCCAGATTGAACCGGCTGCCAAACACCTCGTTTTGGTTGATTCTGGCCAGGATGGTATCGAGCGACTCAGTCAGTTCGATCGGGGTGCCAGGATCGACACCCAGGAGCATCCGTAACATGTTGAAATTGAGTTCCAGATTGCGCTCCATGGCTTTCCTTGAATTCGAAAGCTGCGAGATATTAATCTGAATCTGATCAACATCGGTTGATTCAGCCAGACCGGCTTTGTACATATTTTCGGTATGCCGGGCAACCTCCATCAGGTTATCTTCGTTGGCAGTAATCACATCCAACAGTTTTTCGGAGACGAGGATTAGGTGGCACGTATTCGTAACCTGCTGCTTGATGTCTAATGCTGTTAGTGATAGACTTTTCCTCTGAATTTCTGCGCCCAGTTTGGCAAGTTCCATCCCAACCCAGAATTGACCGCTAAAGATCAGCTGAGATACTTGGACATTTGCACTAGCCTGATCGCCCATCAGGATTGTGTTTCCAGTGCTGGGTGCTGTGAACTGCTCCAGGATCTTAAAGATCTCGAAATCACCAGCATCCAGTAGCGAATAGTTGATATCAGGGGGTTCAGTTTCGCCTCCACCCATGGGAAAATCAAACTCATAATTAAAATAGGTCATGTATTCCAGACTCCCCTGTATCTGCGGTAGTCCGGAACTACGAGCCTCCTTGATCTGCGTTTCTGCCAAGGCAACATCATCTTGAGCATTCTGATAAGTCTTGTTGTTCTGAAGCGCATAATCTTTTGCGTCCTGAATGTTCAGCTTCAAACCTTTGGTCTGGGCCATGAGCACTCCGGGAAACAGGATGAGTGCAGCGGCCAATATTCTTATCTTCATAAACACTTCTCTACTGATTTTTATACTGTTCTTTGATATGGTTCATCCGGCTCAGGAAAAAGTCGCTCATCTGACACATCTCCCGCAGGAACACGGTGTTTCTCGACTCCGGATTGCTTTTTAACCGGCCGATAGTCTCCGACATCTCTTTGAGAATGATGAGCTTACGTTCAAATTCATTCAACAGCGTGATCGGATCAATGGTCTTAAACCGATAGTACCGCTTCCGATCGCCCGGCAAAGTTATGTACTCAATGCTACCTCTGATCTGTAAATTTCGGAGGACAATACTGGCTGAACTTTTACTGATTTTCAACTCCTCGATGATCTCGTCAAACGTGTAAAGCTCTTTGTCCATGACCAGCAGTAACCCCAGAATCCGACCGGCTATGGGTTGGTGGCCCTCCTGGTCGAAATATCGACCAACTTCTTCTACCAGCATTCGTTGCTGCATCAACTGTTCCTCTGTTGCCATATCCTGAAAAATTGGACAGCAAAGGTAGAAAACCTTACTTAGTTTACAACTTGATGAACTAAAGACCCGTTCAATTATTTTGTAAATGGGGATGCCTTTTTCTTACTGGAGTGGTTTAATCGGGGGTTGTTTCTAAATCCGTTTAAGAATAGTAAATTCATCAGTCGAAAAATCGGTTATGCCGAACAAAACTAAAACAATACCGAGTATTCAGATTTCCTGGGCCGAAGACTCCGATAACAAGGGGGTTTTGGAGTTATCTCCCCGCTGTATTCAAGCGGGCATCATCTCCATGTATCCTGATCGTTCTCCGCAGTTTAACCGGATGCATCGGCTGTTGGATCAGAAGTCTTATCATGCGATAGCCAAATCGGCTGACCGGGTGGTTGGTCTTCTTGGGGTGCTACATTTTGATCTCTACTTTCGGGATGAACCGTTAAGGACGGCTTATTTTCTTGATTTCAGGCTAGATCCGGATTTTCGACAGGGGATCACGGCCTATCGGATGGTGAAACCGGTGTTGGAGCGGGAGCGGAACAGTGGGGTGAGGCTTGGATTAGCTACCTTATTGAAGAATAATGAGGCTCCTATGGCTTTCACCAAAGGTCGCGGAGGCATTCCGGCTTCTCTGTACTTGGGTGATAATAAGATATTTAATATTGTTCCGATTCGTTTTCGGCGCCCCGACCCACGGTTTTCGATTGGAGTACCTGAGCCGGGGGATATTCCTGAGCTGGTGGCTTTATACAATCGTTTTTATTCGAAATATCGATTGGCACCCAGGATAACGGAGGAGCAGTTGCTTGCTTACACACGCGAAATTAGAGGGCTTGACCTGAGTGCTTTTCGTGTGGCCCGGCTGGATGGCAAGATCAAGGCAGTGGTGGCAGCCTGGGACGAGGAGCCGTTCAAGCGTTATTGGGTAACCCGAAAGCAGCTGCCAATCAGATTGGTGACTACGCTGATCCGCTTAGTCTCACTGTTTACCCGGATGCCGGCGCGCATCAGTAACAATCAGCCTCTGCCTCAGCTCACCCTGGCCTTGTGGGCTCATGATGATTCCACGGCTGCGTTAGCTTCGTTGATTCGATCGATCAATAACGAGAACCTGGGAGGCAAATATTCGCTGATTCAGATTCATATCCATGAGGATGATCCGGCTATGGAGGCACTTCGGGGCCTGACCGGGATCACCATTCGCAATGAGGTCCACCTGTTCACCGATACGTTGCAGTTAGCCAGGGAGATACAAGGTGGCAAAGGGCCTGTTCACCTGGAATTTCCGGGATATATTTGATGCCAACCTTTCCAGCCGGTCAGGCCACGGAGGCAATCCCTGAAATCCAGGCTTATCGGCGCCCACTACCTGTCAGGGTCAGATAGCGGTTGTAATAATCGTTGAACTTGGCTTCTACCTCTTTGTAAAGCTCCTGTTCGTCATGCTTCTCCAGGATTTGAAGCAGGGGCTGTAGTTCATAGGCGAAGGTGAACTGAATATCCTGGTTCATGGCCAGCACGTATCTTGACGGGAGATTCATGAAGTAATCCATTTGATCCCGTATATATTCAAAAACATTCCTGGCTTCCATCAGCCCCCTGGTTCGGTCACCAGCCTGATACCACAGATCCACATTGTCAACATCCAGATAGGTATAACCCAGGACATCCTTTGGAATGACCTCCTCGAGCTTGGTGAGTACCTCAACTGCTTTATTCGGTTGGCCCTCTACGATCAGGGTTTCAGCCAGGCGGTTAAAATTGTTTTTCAGGTTTTGCATCATCCGGCGGCAGTTCTCATCCTGGTACACCTTAGGGTTGTTGAAGTTAGTGTACCGGAATTTGTTCATCAGATTGTCGTACAGGATGGTGGTATTTACTTGGCCATCAAGGGAGGTTGCGCGTTCGCCCCTGATGGGGATGAGCCGGAAGCTTAACCCATGGAGTTCCAGGTAGTTATCCAGTTTTACTGAACCAGATTGTCCGGGAGTGGTATAGTATAGTGGCCTTTCCCAGTCGTTATGAGCCAGGATGTCGAGCATCACAAACTCATCTTTATAGACATTACCCTGCTCTTCGCCTTCGCGTAGCATGCTCCAGACGATGACGGAATCGATTTCGGCGGCTCGTTCGGGGCTGACGGTACCATTGGCGACGACTTTTTCACGATCAACAGGGATCACAAAGGTGCCGGCGGGGAGATAGTTAAACTGTCGGCCGGTGCTGGAGGGTACCATAGCACCAGGATCATCGCTTAGGGCAAATTCCATGACCTGCTTCAGACTGGTAGGTCGTTTCACCCGGTCGATGATGGGAACCAACCCCCGCTTACCCTGGCGGTACTGCTCAAATTCCATCGAGAGGGGCAGCGGTTCTGATTCGTAATATTTCCTTTTTAGTTGGTCGATATACCAATCCTGAGGAAGGAAAGGCATACAGCACACTCTAACATCAGTACGCAATCCTTCTATTTCCTGGATGTACCATAGCGGGAAGGTGTCGTTATCGCCGTTAGTAAAGATCAGGGCGTTTTCATCCAGGCCAATGAGATAGTTATAGGCAAAATCATGGGAGGTGTAGCGCCCGGAGCGGTCGTGATCGTCCCAGTTTTCTGCAGCCATGATCCCCGGCACCAAGGCAAGGGCTGCCACGGTGGCGATTACTGCTGAGAGGCTAGTCTTGAGCTTTTTGTTCAATAGATCAAAAAGATAGAGAACACCCATCCCAATAAAGATGGAGAAAGCGTAAAAGGACCCGACATAGACATAATCCCGTTCCCTGGGCGTTCGAGGTACCTCATTTAAATAGACGATGATGGCAATCCCCGTCATGACAAACAGCAGGGTGACAATCCAGAACCCCTTCTTCTCACGCTTGAAGAAGAACCAGGCACCTATGAGTCCGAGGATCAGCGGGAGAGCAAAGTATTTGTTTCGTCCTTTGTTTTCAGTGACGCTTTTTGGGAGGTTATCCTGGGGTCCCAATCGCATGGCATCGAGGAATTTGATACCGGTGATCCAGTTCCCGTTACGGATATCGCCGAATCCCTGTTCATCATTCTGCCGACCGGCAAAGTTCCACATGAAATACCGGAAATACATATGGCCGAGCTGGTAATTAATAAAGAACCGCAGGTTTTCACCGAAGGTAGGCACGTTTCGAATCTCATTTTGGCCGTCCATTCCGGCGACGGTGACAGGTCTTCCCTTGATCTTGCCCCAGTTTTTGTAATCCTGAGCATACCTTGGATCTTGGCTGTTGTACATCCTTGGGAATAGGGTCATGAACCGTTTGTCGTACTCGTATTTTGTGCGGGTATCCGCTACGGCATATTTTCCATCCTTTTTGTAATAAATATTTTTCCCATCCTTATAATTCTCAACCGGCGCGTTGAAATACTCACCATAGATCAGGGGTCGTTGGCCATACACTTCGCGGTTGACGTAAGAGAGGAGGCTAAGGGTGTTATCGGGGTTATTCTCATCCAGTGGAGGGTTTGCTGCCGAACGGATCGGGATAATCAGGATGGAGGAGTATCCGATCATGATGAAGGTGACCATCAGGAACACGGTGTTCAGTGGCAGTGTTTTGAGGATCACTTTACCGGTTTGCTGACTACGGATGACCGCGTAGGCAAGAGCGGCGATCAAGAGAATAAGGAAAATAATGGCGCCAGCATTATAGGGGAGTCCCACTGTATTGACGAAGAACAACTCAAACCAGGTGGCAATTTTGAGGGTAAGCTGGATGACGCCATAGAGCATGATCGCCAGCAGCAGCACCGAGGCAAGGAGGGCGGTTGCCACGCCTTTGCGGGTAACCGGATATCTTTTGTAGTAATAAACCAGCACGATAGCCGGGGCAGCCAACAGGTTCAGAATATGAACGCCGATGGAGAGGCCCATCAGATAGGCGATTAGGAGTAGCCACCGGTCGCTTCCCGGTTCATCAGCCACGCTTTCCCATTTAAGGATTGCCCAGAATACGGCAGCGGTAAAGAGGGATGACATGGCGTACACTTCGGCCTCGACAGCGCTGAACCAAAATGAATCGGAGAAAGTATAAGCCAGAGCTCCGACAACGCCTGCTCCCATGATTGCAAAGAGCTGACCTTGAGATAGTTTAGGTTCTTTTGCGAATATTTTCCGTGCCAAGTGGGTGATCGTCCAGAACAGGAACAGGATGGTGAAGGCGGAGGCGAGTGCCGACATGATATTCATGGTTTTCGCCACAGCCATACCATTACCAAAGGCAAACAGAGAAAAGAATTTTCCCAGCAGCATCCAAAAGGAAGCGCCCGGGGGGTGCCCGATCTCCATATTCTGGGCAGTGGCAATAAACTCACCACAATCCCAGAAGGAAGCCGTGGGTTCAATGGTCATGAGATAAACCAGCGCAGCGATAGCGAACACTACCCAGCCGATTATGTTGTTGATCCGGTTGAAATTCATATGGGTTCTGTTTGTAAAATGATAAGAACTATGAGTTGCGCAAGTTAAAAAAGATTTCCCTGATCTGCTGCGAGGCCTGACTCATAAACGGTATCCGCCAGCAGCTCCTTGCGATTGGAAGCTTCCACAGCCAATTGGTCACATCGAATATTTTCGACATGATCGGCATGTCCTTTGACCCAGACAAACCGGACCCGGTGTTGCCGGTACACCTCAAGAAACCGTTGCCAGAGGTCAGGGTTCTTCTTCTTTTTGAACTGATTACGCTCCCAGGTGAAGACCCATCCTTTTTCAACCGCATCTGCAACATAGCGTGAATCAGTATAGATGGTGACTTCGCGATTCTCTTTTTTCAGGGCTTCCAGCCCAACGATGACCGCCAGCAGCTCCATCCGGTTATTGGTGGTCAGACGGTATCCGGCCGACAGCTCTTTACGATGATTGCCCGCCTGGAGCACCACCCCGTAGCCGCCTGGCCCGGGATTTCCCCTCGCTGCTCCGTCCGTGTGAATGGTAATTTTCATGATTCCCTCCTGCCCCTTCTGGAAAAATTTCGGGATGAATCAGGAGCTGGCGGTATCCCTCCTCCGCTCTCCTGCACTAAATCTGTATCCCGGTATTTGAGATGAACAGCTTGATTCCAATGGCCAACAGGATAATCCCGAAAAACTTCTTCAAAATCACCAGTCCTGTCGGACCGAGGAAACGCTCGAATCGATAGGTCGCTTTGAGGACGATGTAAACCACTATCATGTTAAGGATCAGGGCGATAATGATGTTAATATAATCGTATTGCGACCGAAGGGAGATTAGGGTGGTAATAGATCCGGCACCAGCGATCAGGGGGAAGGCGATGGGCACGATGGAGGCTCCTTCGGGAGCGTCATTTTTAAAAAATTCGTGTCCAAGGAGCATCTCCAATGCCATGATAAAGATGATTAATGATCCTGCAATGGCAAAGGAAGAGACATCAACGCCAAACAGGCCGAGAATTTGTTCTCCGACAAACAGGAAGGCGAGGAAGACGGCCAGGGACACGAATGTCGCCTGGCCGGCTTTTATCTTGCCTCCTTTTGCTTTAATACTCAGAATGATAGGAATGCTTCCAAGAATATCAATCACGGCAAACATGACCATAAAAACAGTCAGGATATCAACCAGATTAATTTTCATATCAGATTCAAAATATGTTTTTTGCTTAACCTAATTCCTTCTGAGTTAATTAGATGGTCCTAATAGGCCAAGGTCATCTCATCGACGAGATGTTTAGCTCCGGCATATTTATCCATGATGAATAGGACGTACCGGACATCGACGCTGATGGTACGCTGCAGGTCTGGCTCGAAAGCGATATCGCCGCTCATAGCTTCCCAGTTACCGTCGAATGCCAGTCCGATCAGTTCACCTTTAGCATTGAGGACAGGGGATCCGGAATTACCGCCGGTGATATCATTATTGGAGATGAAGCATACTTTCATGACGTCGCCTTCGCCGTAGATGCCATAATCTTTGGCATTATACAGGTCTTTCAGTTTTTGCGGCACATCAAATTCCCAGTCGCCCGGAACCTCTTTCTGCATCACGCCGTCGAGGGTGGTGTAGTACTTGTACACTACGGCATCCTGGGGTTCATAGGAGAGAACTGATCCGTAGGTCATCCTCATGGTGAAATTGGCATCCGGATAGAAGACGCGGTCTTTCTGCATTTTCATCAGTCCATCGATCCAGAGGCGCTGTCCGCGAGCCAGGTCGGTGCTGAATTGACCTGCTTCTCTTCTGACTTCGCCAGCTTTTTGGTTGATGGAGCGTGCGGCAATGACAGCGAGGTCTTTATCGAGCACTTTTTTGCTGGGATTATCCAAGAAAGCCATCAGTTTATCCTGATCGCAGAAGATGGATGTTTCGAACATCTTATCCACGAACCGTTTTGAATCGCCCTTATACTTTTTGGCGATCAATTGATACACATCGGGGTGGAATTCAGGATCGATATCTTCGGCAAAGACTTTGAACATCGCCACCGTGATCTTATGGTCGGTTGGCATATTATAATCTTTGAACATCCCATCGAGGTTATTCTTAATCCGATCGGTCGATGCCTTAATTTTTTCAGGATCTTTTTCGTTTTCCAAGATACGTGAGAGGGCGCCATCCAGCTGGCCGGCAAAGCTGATGATTTCAGTTCCTCTTTGCAGGCTTTCGGAGAAGTATTGATTGACATGGTTATACATTTCCCGACCTTCGATGGCATTTTTAATCAATGGCAGGGCTTCTCCGTATTTATTTTGCAGGCCGGCATCTTTGGCGATCCATTGTACAAACTGCTCTTCAAGAGCGCGTTTTTTGTCGGCCACCTTCATCCGTTTGAGACTGGCAGACTGCCCGATGGAGAATTTGTAGTAGTTCGTTGATCCTGAATACTTTGATGAGTATTGAATTTTTACTTTCTGATCGGCGAGCATATCGGCGAGCATAATTTCCTGCCTGATATTCCGGATCTTAATACGGTTTGGGTGGAGGTGTTTCAGTTCATCTTCCACTTCGAAGGAGGTCATATACCGGGTTGTTCCTCCGGGATAACCCAGAACCATGGAGAAGTCGCCTTCTTTCACTCCTTTTACCGAAACCGGCAAGTAGTGTTTAGGTTTCAGCGGAACGTTATCCGGGGCGTAAGTTGCTGGTTGGCCGTCTTTTGACATATAGACGCGAAATACAGAGAAGTCGCCCGTTTGGCGGGGCCACATCCAGTTGTCGGTGTCAGCACCGAACTTGCCGACGGAGCTCGGGGGAGCTCCCACCATACGAACATCGCGGTATTGGGTGTAAACAAGCAGGAAGAACTGGTTGCCGCCGTAAAAGGCCTGCACCCTGGCGGAGCGGAACTGGTTGGTTTCGACTTCGGCTTGGATGGCCTGTGATTCCTGGCGAATGGCGTTGGCACGCTCCTGTTCTGTCATGTTGTCGTTCAGCTTGGCATTGACTCGTTCGGTAACATCTTCAATGTAATCCAGGAACGTCACAGCCAGGCCTGGTGTCGGGAGTTCCTCCTCTTTCGACATAGCCCAGAAACCATTGGTGAGGTAGTCATGCTCCACGGTTGAATGCGACTGGATAGAACCATAACCACAGTGGTGGTTCGTCAGCAACAATCCTTGGTCAGATACGATCTCACCGGTACACCCACCACCAAAAATGACGATGGCATCCTTAATGCTGGAGTTGTTGATACTGTAAATGTCTTCGGCTGTCAGTTGAAGGCCTAGCTCGGTCATTCTGGCCATATTCAGTTTCTGAATTAAAGGCAGAAGCCACATGCCCTCGTCAGCCTTTGCTGAAGTACTAAAGATCAGCAAAATACCTACGAATAAAGAGGTCAGTTTTTTCATAAGAATGGTGCAATTTGTTTTATCGTGCAAGATAGGAAAAAGAGTTATCAATTTTTTCGTAATTTTGCCTTGTATGGCACCGTACACTCATAGTACTCTTCTTAAGGCCTATCGTCGCCTTTTTCGCTGTCTGATGGTATAGCGTTGGTTTAGCGTGCCTTTCCCCATGCCTGTACTTTTTCCCCCAAATGGGTTTAGTTGGTGATTTTGCCCGATGAAAGCAATTGATAAAAAATGTTAAATGAACGCACAACAACCGATCACGGATCCTTCCAACGAGTCTGAATTGACCTGCCTGGCCGAGCGCCAGCCAAATTCGGAGGGTAACTTTTATGATTCCAAATCCGGCTCCACGAGCCCGGGAATGAATCCTCGTATTCAGCGGCTGAGGAAGCTCAGCGTAGAAACTCCTGCCAGCATCAGTATTGAACGCGCTCTTCACCAGACCGCCTTTTACAAGGAGTATGGCGGAAAGTACTCTGTTCCGGTGATGCGGGCACTCCAGTTTGTCGACCATTGCACCCGGAAAACCATCTATATCGGTGATGATGAGCTGATCGTCGGGGAACGGGGCCCAAAACCGAAAGCTGTGCCTACTTTCCCGGAGCTGAACTGTCATTCTGTGGAGGATTTCGAGGTGCTTAACACACGCGACCAACAGCGATATTTGGTTGATCCTGAGGATATTAAGATATACGAACGTGAGGTCATCCCCTATTGGAAAGGTCGCACCATGCGTGAGCGAATTTTCAAACATGTCCCCACGGAGTGGAAAGCAGCCTATGAGGCGGGGATCTTCACCGAATTTATGGAGCAGCGCGCGCCTGGGCATACTGCTCTCGATGGGAAAATCTATCAGATGGGGATGAAGGATTTTCAGGCCAGGATCCGTGCCCATCGTGATTCGCTTGATTATCTGAATGATCCGGAAGCCACGGATAAGGCTGAAGAGCTGCTGGCTATGGATATGGCCTGTGATGCCATGGTGATCTTTGCTAACCGTCACGCCGATCTGGCCGAACAGATGGCCGCAACAGAATCCAATCCCACTCGCAAAAAAGAGCTGGAGAAGATTGCCGAAGTGTGCCGGTGGGTGCCTGCCAACGCTCCAAGAAACTTCTGGGAGGCAATCCAGATGTACTGGTTTGTTCATCTGGGTATTATCACCGAACTGAATGGCTGGGATGCCATGAACCCGGGCCACTTCGACCAGCACCTGGCTCCGTTCTTTGAGCAGGAGATCGCATCCGGACAGCTTACCCGAGATGAGGCCAAAGAGTTGCTCTCTTGCTTCTGGATCAAGGTAAATAACCACCCTGCGCCGCCAAAAGTGGGCATCACCGCCCGCGAAAGTGGCACCTATAACGATTTTACCAATATCAATATCGGCGGAGTTAAACCCGATGGATCCGATGGTGTGAGCGAGGTATCCTATCTGATGCTTGAGGTGATCGAGGAACTGCATATTCTCCAGCCTGGTAACTCGGTGCATATCAGCTCTAAAACCCCCGATCGATTCCTCCACGCCGCCTGCCGAGTAATTCGCCAGGGACATGGATACCCTTCGGTATTTAACCCGGATGTCTATATCATGGAGATGATCGGCATGGGGAAATCTATCCGGGACGCCCGTGAAGGGGGCTGCAGCGGATGTATCGAGGTAGGAGCTTTTGGTAAGGAAGCCTACCTGTTGACGGGTTACCTGAACGTTCCAAAGATCCTGGAAGTCACCCTGAACCGGGGTGTTGACCCGGTCACCGGCAAGATCGCAGGAATCGATTGCGGCGATCCAAAAGAGTTTAAACATTTTGAAGAGCTGTACCAGGCTTTCCTGAAACAGCTCGACTTTATCGTGGACCAAAAGGTCAGGGTTAGCAACTACATCGACAGGATGTTTGCCAAATATGCTCCGGCACCGTTCCTCTCCGTGGTGATCGACGATTGCATCGCTAAAGGGCGCGATTATTACGATGCCGGCCCGCGCTATAATACTACCTATATCCAGTGCACCGGACTGGGAACGGTGACCGACAGCCTGACCACACTGAAGAAGCATGTGTTTGAAGATAAGACGTTTGCAATGGATCAGCTGCTCTCTGCCGTGGCCCGAAATTTCGAGGGTGAGGAGAAGATGCGTCAGTTTATCCTGAACCGGACTCCATTCTTCGGAAATGACGATGAATACGCTGATTCAATCGCCCTCCGCGTGTATGATGACCTGTTCCGCGCCATTGATGGTAAGCCCAATACGAAGGGGGAGACTTTCCACATCAACATGCTCTCGACCACCTGTCATATCTATTTTGGTAAGGTTCTGGGTGCCACTCCCAATGGCCGGTTGGCCGGGAAGTCGATTTCGGACGGCACCTCCCCATCGCATGGTTGTGACACGAACGGACCGACGGCTGTCATCCGGTCGCTGTCGAAGCTTGACCAGACCAAGTCGGGAGGCACGCTGCTCAACCTGCGGTTCCTACCCAGTCTGCTCAAGCGTGATCAGGATATTGCCAAGCTGGGGCAGCTCATCCGGAGTTACTTCACCTTGGGTGGCCATCATGTTCAGTTCAATATCGTGGATACGGCAACGCTGCTGCTGGCGCAAAAGCACCCTGAAGAGTACAAAGATCTGCTTGTTCGAATGGCTGGATATAGCGACTATTTCAACGACATGAATGATGATTTGCAGCAGGAGATCATTGACCGGACTCAGAATGAATCGTTTTGATGGCTGTTCAGATGAAAAAGGCCCTCTATTTTGATATCAAGCCATACAGTATCAACGATGGCCCGGGAATCCGTATTACCCTGTTTCTCAAAGGGTGCTCGTTGAACTGTGTATGGTGTCACAACCCGGAGAGCATCTCGCCGAAAGTGCAGAAGATGTACTCCAAATCCAGATGCATCGGTTGTCAGTCGTGCGTCGAAGCTTGTCCGCAGAATGCCCTGACTCTGACATCCGATGGTATTGTGACGGATTGGGAGCGCTGCGATCTGTGTGGGATATGCGCGGAGGTGTGCCCCACCAAGGCTATGGAAATGTCGGGCCGCGAGGCCACTGTGGAAGATATCATGAAGATCTTCCGCCGTGAGCGCCTGGTGATTGACCAATCGGCTGGCGGGATCACCGTTTCAGGAGGAGAGCCGCTCCTCCAGCCGGACTTCCTGATCGGGTTACTGGATGCCTGTGGCCGTGAGGGATTTCATCGTGCAGTGGATACCGCCGGGTTTGTTAAGACCGACATCCTGTTAGAGGTAGCCAAACGAACCGATCTCTTTCTTTATGATCTGAAAGTGATGGATCCAGAGAAGCATAAACGCTTTATCGGTGTTACTAACGAAAAGATTTTGAGCAATTTACAGATTCTTGCGGCTACCGGAGTTCCGATCAATATCCGGATACCGTTTATCCATGGTGTTAACACAGACCCGGAGGAACTCACGAGTATGGCCCGGTTCGTTGCTTCGCTGGCTGGCGAAAAGAAGGCGGTGAGTCTTCTCCCTTACCACGATATCGCAATTAACAAGCACAACAAGCTGGATCAGGAGTATGATCTAACCGGTTTAGCTGAGCCGTCATCTGAAGAGATTGAAAAGGCGATCGCCATCTTTTCTGCTCAGGGACTGGCTGCCAGTGTTGGTGGTTAAGTTAGACTGAGCTGCTTGTCAGCACAACCCTGAAAGTGGTTCCTTTTCCTTCAGAGCAGCTAACTGTGATGGTGCCGTTATGCAGTGTGATGATTCGTTCGGTCAGGGTGAGTCCGATACCATGACCACGGACCTTGTTGGTTGAAGGGGAGCGATAAAATGGTTGGAAGATTCGGGGGATCTCTTCTTCTGGAATCCCGGGGCCATTATCATTGAATTCCAGAATGATATGCCCTGGAGCCATGGACAACAATACCTTAACTTTTTGGTCAAAGGAGTATTTGCATCCATTTTCCATCAGGTTGATTAGGGCAGTTTTCAAGAGAGATTCGTTGCCTTTGACCAGGAAGTATTTCTCGTCGTCAAAAAAGTCGAGCATCTCAAAAAGTACATTGCATTGGCGATCCCGTTTTAGTATTTCTGATCGGGCCTGCCAAACCAGATCATCAATCCGCAGATCAGAAAAATGAGCGCTGCTGGTAGCAGAGCTGGCCTGGGCCAGCATCAGCAGGCGTTCCGACAGCTCGTTCAGGTTGCTGATTTCTTCCCGAACAGACCTGAGTGTTTTTTTATACTCTTCGTTGGTGCGTTCCTGCATCAGCATCACTTCCAGCTCAGCGGTGATGACAGTGAGAGGGGTCTTGAGTTCATGGGAGGCATTGCCAATGAAATCCTTTTGCATCTCGAAAGAGTTTTGGAGCCTCACCAACATTTTGTTGAAAGTGTTAGCTAGCTGAGCCATCTCATCCCGACCGCTTCCAGCGTTAACTCGTGCATTCAGGCTGGCAATCCCGATGGAGTCAACCTGAGAAATGACGGTTCGAATGGGTTTCAGAGCTCTTCCCGCCAACATCCGGGCTGCAATGACCGAGGTTAGAATGCTTATGGCAAACACTAATAACAGAATGTTTCTGAGTGATTTCATCCGATCGAATCCGTCTGCATCTTCGGCGGCAACAAACACGATCAGAACAGTTTCGCTTCCCTGATAAGAGGTCCCGGCAATTTGAAAAGAGCCCTGCCTTCTGCGCACGCCATCCCCGTATGTGGCTACCCTGAAATCTGCCGCTGTGATCCGGATCAAGTTCTGTTCATCATTGGAAAAGACTGGTGTTTTATTGGGCTTAAAGACAAGGATATACTCATTATGCAGACGGCTGGGATTATTCTGCTCCATTTTGGAAAGAAGAGTCGGGTCAACTTCATCAATCTCAACCAGCATCTGCCCAACCGATTGAGCTTTGGCTTCCAGGCGACTATAGAAATCTTCTGATCGGTATCTCGAAAAGGAGAGATAGATGGTGATAAAGGCTAGGAGCAGGATAACCCCAACGGTAGCCAGGATCTGCAGGGCTATTTTATCCCGAATCTTCATTTAATCTGCCTCGATGTAGTAACCCATCCCAATCCGTGTTTGAATCAGCTTTACCGGGTAGTCGCGGTCGATCTTTTTGCGTAAAATGTTAATGTACACGTCCACAATATTGCTGCCGCTTTCAAAGTCATATTCCCAAACTTTGGTCGCGATATCCGTACGAGTCACTACCCGACCTTTGTTACGGATTAGAAATTCAAGTAGAGAGAACTCCTTGGCTGTCAAAGAGATAACCTTTCCTCCCCTGATGGCCTGTTTATTGTTAACATCCAGCTCGAGATCGTGAGCTTTCAGGATAACCAGATTGGCCGTTCCCATTCCAGCCCGTTTGATCAGTGCCTTCACTCTGGCCAGCAGTTCACTGAATTCGAAGGGTTTAACCAGGTAATCATCGGCTCCGGCATCGAACCCTTCCAGCTTGTCCTCGGTGGTACTTAGGGCAGTTAGGATCAGGATCGGGACATAGGGGTTCGAATCTCTTATTTTGCGGCTTAGCACCATTCCGCTCATGCCTGGTAAGATGACATCCAGAATCAGTAAGTCGTAGGCATTGCGGGTAAACAGATCGTAACCTGATGGACCATCGAAAGCAACATCGACATCAAATTCATTCTCAATCAGGCCTTTACGAAGAAGTTCCGCAACTTTTGGTTCGTCTTCGACAACGAGGAGGCGCATGTTATTAGATTTTGCTTACAAGTTACGACTAGATATTAGAATTTGTGCCATCCCATCGGATTTCCTGGCCCTCACGTAGTGTTAGTTTCAGGCAATGATCTCCATATCGGAGGGTGCATTTTTCACCGTTGAGGGAATAGATTCTGCTGTTAGTCAGCTGGTGGTTTTTCCATTCGATATCGATGATAAATCCATTTCGGGCGCGGAGTCCTTTGATGGTGCCGTCAGGCCAGGCATCTGGCAGGGCAGGGAGCAGAACGATCTCGCCGTCATGGCTTTGCAGCAGCATCTCGGCGATGCCGGCAGTGGCTCCGAAGTTCCCATCGATCTGGAACGGGGGGTGGAGGCCAAGGAGGTTAGGCGCGGTGGAGCGGGTAAGGACCACCTCAAGAGCTTGTTTAGCTTGTTTCCCATCGCCGAGCCGGGCCCACAGGTTAACCAGCCAGGCGGCACTCCATCCGGTGTGCCCGCCGCCATGTTTTAGTCTGTATTCCAAGGATTTACGAGCAGCATCCATCAATTCCGGCGTGTGCCGGGTAATTTGCCGTCCGGGATGCAGGGCGAAAAGGTGCGACATGTGCCGATGGCCAGGCTCCGGCTCTTCATATTCCCTGGCCCACTCCATCAGCCGCCCGTCGGAGCCGATGCCGGTGGGCAGCAGGGAATCGCGGGCGGCCCCAACCCGGCGAGTCAGATCGTCTTCAATCCCCAAAATTTCCGAGGCATCCAGCAGATTATCGAACAGGTCGCGAATGAGCTGCTGGTCGTGCGAAGGACCCATCGTGAGGTATCCTGTACTTCCGTCAGGGGCGTAAAAAGAGTTCTCGGGCGAGCCTGCCGGTCCGGATACCAACCTGCCGCTGACCGGATCCTTAACCAGCCAGTCGAGATAAAATTGTGCCGATTCCTGCATGACCGGATAAACCTGTTGCAGGTATTCCCGGTCACCCGTAAAGGCATAGTGTTCCCAAAGGTGTTGAACCATCCACGCTCCGGCTCCCAGGTGTAATCCCCAGCTGGGCGACTCGCCCGGAGCGGTGTATCCGAACACATTGGTAATGGGGTGCATACACCACCCACTGGCCCGATAATGAACCTCAGCGGTTTTTCTGCCCGGTTCCACCAACGATTCAACCAGGCGGGTCAGAGGCTCCTGGCACTCGGAAAGATTGGCCACCTCAACCGGCCAATAGTTCATTTGCAGATTGATATTCGTGTGATAATCTCCATTCCAGGGCGTCTGGATCTTGTTGGCCCAGATGCCCTGCAGGTTGGCCGGCAGACTGCCAGACCGGGAGGAGGAGACCAGCAGATAGCGCCCGTACTGAAACAGCATTTCGACCAGCCGGGGGTCATCGTGAGATTTCCTGAAAGCCAGGATCCTTCGGTCGGTGGGAAGGGTGTCTGCAACTTCCCCACTAATCCGGAAATCTACCCGCCTCATTAGCTCCGAAAAATCGTCCCGGTGATGTTTAATGATCTGTCGGTACGGTTTCTTTTGAGCGTTCATTATCAAGCGATTAGCCCGGGCTTCGTACTCACCGCCCGAATAGGTCGGGTAGCTAAGCTGATAATCGGTCCCGGCTGATAGCAATAGGGTGACAGCATCAGCCTCTCTAATGGTAACTCCCTCATCGGTGACCGCCATGGAGCCGCCCTCATTGACTGCCTGGAGCCTGACCAGGTAGTGCATCCCGTATCCTCCCAGCCCATCATCCAGGGTTCCGGCCATCAGCAGTTGGTCTCCCTCCGAGTAGGTGGAGAATTTTTCGGGTCGGTTCAGGTGAGCAGTGAAACTGATTTTTCGGCGCTGATTGGCGGTTAATCTGATCACCAGCACCTGATCGGGATAGCTGACAAAGATTTCGCGGGTGAACTGGACGCCCGATTGCTGATATTCGATGCGGGCCACTCCTTCCATCAGGTTTAGTTCTCTTCGATAATTCTGATATTCAGGGTTATATCGATCCCGTGGTTCAGTCTGATCTTCCTTTTGATTTTCAGCCTGATCTCTGAAATCCAGCCATAGGTCGCCCAGGGTTTGAAAGCAGCCATAGGGGACGTTGGCGCCATTGCCCCGCCCTGATCCGGCACCCTGGCACACCTGCGTGCGTTCGGCCAGCTGATGTGCTTCGCGGTAGCGGTTGGCAAACAGGAGGTTGCGGATGGAATCGAGGGCTGGAAAGGCTTCCGGGTTATTGTTATCGGCAGGGCTGCCTGACCATAACGATTTTTCGTTAAGCTGAATTCGCTCCAGTCCGATATCACCGTAAACCATCGCCCCGATGCTCCCGTTACCCAGAGGCAGTGCTTTCAGCCATTCGGGATCATTTTTCCAGCCATTCGGATCATCCGGGATGGATGCGTTTGCAGGCTGGTCGTACCAAATGTGCAGATCGTCGGAGTGGCGGTCTGAGTGGCAGCTCTGAATCAGAAAGATGAATAAAATCAGGAGAAGAAGGCGGATGCTTTTCATGATACTTTGGTTATGCCGGCTGATGTATTACAGCGGACATCAAAATACAACTTTTAAGTCAAAGCTGAAGCGTATCGCGAAAAGGCCGGAAGATGCAGGGCTCAGACTTTTACTCTGAGGTTTATCTTCCTTAATCTGAGCGTTTTAGGAGTTACTTCCAGGTATTCGTCATCCCCGATATACTCCATATACTGTTCGAGTGAGAAGCGTCGGGGCGGGGCGATACTGGTTTTTTCGTCGGATCCGGATGCCCGCATGTTGGTGAGTTTTTTGGTTTTACACACGTTAATGACCAGGTCGCCCGACCGGATATGTTCGCCGATGACTTCTCCTTGGTAAACCGGTTCTCCGGGCAGAATAAAAAAGGTTCCTCGGTCCTGCAGTTTATCGATGGCATAAGCGATGGATGTACCGGTTTCCAGGGCAATGAGAGCGCCGTTTCGCTTGGTATTGATTTCACCTTTCCAGGGCTGATAGGAGTCGAATCGGTGGGCAAAGATCGCCTCACCCTCTGTCATGGTCAGCACCATATTGGAGAGCCCGATGAGTCCCCGTGATGGGATTTTGAAGGTCAGGCTGTTTTGATCGCTTTTAGTTTCGATGCTGATCAGTTCGCCGCGTCGTTGTGTAACAGCCTCAATTACACGCCCTTGAAAACGATCTGGAACATTGACCACCAGATTTTCTACGGGTTCATGGGTTACGCCGTCGATCTCTTTCAGGAGAACTTTTGGCTGGCCCATCTGGAATTCATAACCTTCGCGACGCATGGTCTCGACCAGGATTGAGAGGTGCAGGATTCCACGACCGAAGATATTAAGCATTTCGGGTGATTCGGTTTCCTCCACGCGTAGGGCGAGATTTTTCTCCGTTTCGCGGTATAGGCGTTCGCGGAGATGCCTGGAGGTGACGTATTTACCATCCTGACCGAAGAAAGGTGAGTTATTGATGGTGAACAGCATGCTCATGGTTGGTTCATCCACCTTAATCGGTATCAGGGCTTCCGGGTTCTCCGCATCGGCAACGGTGTCGCCGATCTCAAAACCTTCCAGGCCCATGATGGCGATGATCTCACCAGATCTCACCGGAGTTTTAACTTTCTCTTTACCAAGGCCTTCGAAAAGGTATAGCTCCTTGATCACCTCTTTCTGGATCAGTCCGTTTTGTTTGACCAGGGCTACGGTCATTCCGGCCTGAAGGGTGCCGCGGAGCAGTCGGCCAACAGCAATACGGCCCACGTAGGATGAGTAATCCAGCGAGGTGATCATCATCTGCGGGGTACCCTCGTGGAATGGTGCCTGTGGGATCACCTGCAGGATGGTGTCGAGCAGATAGCTGACATCCTCGGCGGGGGTACGCCAGTCGGGGCTCATCCACCCTTCCTTTGATGATCCGAAAACCACGGGGAAATCGAGCTGCTCATTATTCGCGTTGAGGTTCATCATCAGTTCGAATACCTGCTCGTGAACCTCATCCGGTTTGCAGTTGGGTTTGTCCACTTTATTGATCACCACGATGGGTTTCAGGTTGAGCTCCAGGGCTTTCTGCAGGACAAAGCGGGTTTGTGGCATCGGGCCTTCGAAGGCATCCACCAGCAGCAGCACCCCGTCTGCCATATTCAGCACCCGCTCCACTTCGCCGCCGAAATCGGCGTGACCGGGGGTGTCGATGATGTTGATCTTGACGTCTTTATATCGAACAGAAACATTTTTTGCCAGGATGGTGATCCCGCGTTCCCGCTCCAGGTCGTTGCTGTCAAGGATCAACTCCCCCATCTCCTGGTTGTCGCGGAACAGCTTTACCTGGTGAAGGATGCGATCTACCAGCGTGGTCTTACCGTGATCGACGTGCGCGATGATCGCAATATTTCTGATTTCGTACATATACCTTTTGTAAAAGAGGGCGCAAAGGTACAAAAAAACATCATGGGTTGTTTCTAATGCTCTTAAGGTTAACAGCTTCAGATGGTTATTCTATATGCTTAAAAAAATTTTCTTTTTCTTTCTTTTTCCCCTAACTTTGAAGTGAAATCAAGTTAAAGCATTGTAAAAGATTTAGTTATGAAGCGCTTTTCGCTGTTATTGCTCCTCACGGTAATTCTGTTCGCCTGTGACAAAACCGAGGTTCCCGAGGTTGATGGACCTTCTCTTCTGGTCGGAATATGGAGTATTGCTTCTGTTCAGCCCGTTTTTTCGGAGGATACCGATTTGTCCTCCGCCTCTGTGGACCCCATGGATCTGAATGGCACCCTGATATTCAGGGAGAATGCCACCGGATTCTGGCTGGGTGGTATTGATTTCATAAACTGCGAGCAGGATGATTTTACCTGGATGCTCAATGATTCTCTCGATGAAATCTATTTTATTTCTATGGATCAATTGAGCAAGGGAGTTGTTCGCGTGATGGAGAAAGACTCTATTGTCTTCGATTATTGGCATTGGTGCAATCGGGTGGGGATTCAGGATGTTTTGTATTTCCGGATCACGGCCGTAAGACACGGGGTTAGTGTTCCGGTCATGAAAACAGCCGTTGTTATTGACATCACCGATGAGTCGGCTGTTTGTGGCGGGACGCTCACCACGGATGCCGGTTCACCCGTAACCACCCGCGGGGTCTGCTGGAGTACGCATGAGAGCCCGACGCTGTCGGATTTCAAGACGACGGATGGTGACGCGTCAGGGTCGTTTGTCAGCACTATCACCGGGTTAGCACCGGGCACCATCTATTATCTCAGGGCTTATGCAACCAACAGCAATGGTACGGGATATGGCAATACGCGGACTTTTACCACGCACGAAAGCGGTTACAGAGGGAGTATTACCGATCCTCGCGATGGCACACCATACCAGACGGTCAGGATCGGTGACCGGGAATGGATGGCAGAAAACCTGAGATATTTGCCGGAAGTGACCGAGCCCGGCACCGGTTCGTCAACAGAGCCCTGCTATTACGTGTACGGATATGAGGGCACCGATGTGGTGGCTGCCAAATCCCACGAAAACTATGCTACCTATGGTGTGCTGTACAACTGGCCGGCAGCCATGGACGTTGCCGGAACTGGCAACCCCGGCGGGGTTCAGGGTATCTGTCCGCCAGGCTGGCATTTGCCGGACGATGCTGAATGGGAAGAGCTGATCACGCTGTTGGGCGGCGGATCTGTTGCGGGAGGTAAGCTGAAGGAGAGCGGCACCACCCATTGGTCGGATCCCAACGCTGGAGCCACCAACGAAAGCGGTTTCACTGCTCGTCCTGCTGGTATCCGTGGTTACGGAGCAGGTCGCGGGTTCAGTCGGATCGGAACTAACGCTGTCTGGTGGAGTGCTACCGAAAGCATGGACTCTGAGGCCTGGGGCCGGAATATGGGCTACGCTCACAGTGGTGTAGCCAGGATTGACTACGCTAAGGATTTGGGGTTGTCGGTCCGTTGCCTGAGAGATGAATAGCATCTTATCAGATAATCATCAACTAAAACAGATTGAGTTATGAAGTGGTTCTCTATCCTATTGCTTCTCACGGTGATCCTGTTTGCCTGTGACAAACCCGAGCTGCCCGTTGTTGAGGAGAAGCCCCTGCCGGTTGGCTCCTGGAGTATTGTATCGGTTGATTCGGGGTATTTTGTTGAGACCGGGAGTTTTCCGGAAAAGTATTACCTGTTGAAATCGATGAATCTGAGGGGTAAGGTAGCCTTTGAGGACAACAATACCGGATCCTGGGGTGAGGGTCTGGAAAGCATTACCTGCGGACTCTCAAATTTCAACTGGGCCCACCATGAAACCCCGGGCGCGATCTATTTTAACTCTTCGGATCATCACTCCCGGGGAATCGTCCGGACAATGGAGAAAGATTTGTTGATCGTTGATTACATAAAATGGTGCGATTCCGTGGGTGTGGTGGGGAACAGAATAGCTTACCGAATCACGGCGATCCCGGATGCCGGTGACCAGGAGGAGCTGCCCGATAATGAGGAAAACCCCCGACCGGTTGGCTCCTGGAGTATTGTATCGGTTGATTCGGGGTCTATTGATGCCACAGGAAGGTATCCGGAGAGATATTTCGTTTTGGGATCCATGAATCTGAAGGGCATGGTTGCCTTTGAGGAACACACTACCGGATTCTGGGGCGAAGGCCTGGATATCATTAACTGCGGACTCCCTGATTTCAACTGGGTACACAATGATTCCCTAGGTATGATCTATTTTATCTCCTCGGATCATCTCTCCCGAGGAATTGTCCGGATTATGGAGAAAGATGTGCTGATCCTTGATTATCTGAAATGGTGTAATACCGTCGATTTGATGGGGGGAAGGATTGCATACCGGATCACCGCTGTCAAGCTGGATGGTGAAGATCAGTAGATAAGCCAATCCGGTAAAGTGATCATTATTCAGTGTAACGGATGGCATTCCGGTAAAATGTGCATTCGTTACCATGTAAGCAAATTTTTACTACCTTTGCACCACTATAAATTGATTATGGACGACTATCACGCGGAACGCTACAATTGTAACTAGTCTTCCAGAGGCCAGGTAAGCTGCCTCTGGCGGACTCAAAAACGGAGGTGCTTATGATCACGTACTGGCAAATCGTTAAAAACGGCCTTCTCCCCCTTCAGACATACATTAAAGGCGCTGTCATTAATGCAGTATCACCCACCACGGAAGAGCTGAACATTCTTAAATCCACTTTTAAGATTGATGAAGATTTTCTGAACGACATCATGGACGTGGATGAGCGATCGCGTATGGAGGTGGATGAGGGTAAGCTCTATTTGATTTACCGCGTTCCTTATTACAACCGGGAGAATGGATTACCGTTTTCGACGATGCCATTGGGGGTCATGCTTTCGGATGAAGCTCTGATTGTGATTGGGTATCAGCACAATGATGTGTTGACCGAGGTGTTTGCCAAAAACATCAAGAAGCAGGTGGATTATGAGAACAAGATTGAATTTTTGTTCCACATCATTGATTATTCGACCATCACCTACCTGAAATTTCTGAAACAGATCAATGCCGAGAACAACAAGATTGAGCAGGCTCTGGAAAAATCTACCAAGAATGAGGAGCTGCACAAGTTGTTAATGATGGAGAAGTGTCTGGTTTATTTTAACACCTCGCTCCGCTCGAACGAGATCCTGATTGCCAAACTCCGCAATTCCCGATATTTCAAGAAGAATGAGGTGGATGAGGAATTGGTGGAGGATGTGATTATTGAAATCAAGCAGGCTATTGAGATGACGCACGTTTACAGCGACATTTTAAGCGGGATGATGGATGCGTTTGCCTCGGTGATTTCTAACAACCAGAACATAGTTCTTAAACAGTTAACCGTCGTCACTATAGTCCTGGCCATTCCTACCCTGGTAGCCAGTATTTACGGGATGAACGTCCCGAACTTCCTGGAAGCCAATAAATTTGCTTTTGGTGGCATCATTGCCATCTCGGCACTGCTATCTTTCGCCGGAGTCTGGCTTCTCCGCCGAAAGAAGTGGATGTAATTCCACCCCTCAAAATTTTATTTCCAGCTGGTCATCGGTTAGCCTGAAGGTTCGCCGGTGGTAAGGCGTCAGTCCGTTTATCCGGATAGCCTCCCGGTGTTGACGGGTAGGGTACCCCTTGTTTTGGTTCCAGCCATATTCCGGATGCTGCTGATGAATTTCCAGCATATAGTCATCGCGGTGGGTTTTAGCCAGCACGGATGCGGCGGCGATGTTCAGGAACCGGGCATCACCCCTTACCTCGCAGCGATGAGGAATTCCGGGGTAGGGGGTGAACCGCGGTCCGTCGATCAGGAGGAGGGTGGGGCTGACTGCCAATCTGGATATGGCCAGATGCATTGCTTTTATGCTGGCATTCAGTATATTGACCTCATCGATTCCCGCTGCATCCACCGAGGCCACCGCCCAGGCGATGGCCGATTCCTCGATGATCAGGCGCAGCTTTTCGCGGTTCCGCCGGGTCATCTTTTTTGAATCGGTAAGATCAGGATGGTGGAAATCCGATGGCAGAATAACCGCTGCCGCGTAAACCGGTCCGGCCAGGCATCCGCGCCCGGCTTCGTCGCACCCGGCAACGTTCTGGTGTTGATCAGTCAGGGTGTTCATAATCCCGTATCGCCCGGATCACCGTGTCGATGGAAAGCCATACCTTACGCGCCGTTCGATCCCAGGAAAAGAGCCGCTGCCGTTCCAGCCCTTTCTGGATCAAATCATTGCGAAGGTCTTCATTCTCAGCAAGTTGTTTTATTCCTTCCGCGATACTTTCCACCGAGGCAGGATCAGCATACAGGACAGCCTTCCCGCCGACTTCGGGCAGCGAGGTGACATTTGAGGTCAGCACCGGAACGCCAGCGGCCATGGCTTCGATCACCGGAATACCAAAACCTTCGTACCACGGAACAAAGGTAAGTGCCAGTGCTGAACCCATCACACGCCGAAGCTCCGATGTTTCCAATCGCCCGGTAAAAATGACGGCGGCAGATTCATGGGTGTGAGATGGCTGGTTTCGCTGCTCCTTTTTCCACATCCGCTCCCCGACGATCACCATCCTGACATCGGAATGGGTGAGCTCCACGAACTGCTTGTAAGCTTTTAGCAGATTGTCCACATTCTTACGGGGATGAAGTGACCCGACATACAGGAAATAGGGTTTCCCGTTGGTGTAGGTATTTCGAACAGCTTGGATATCATCCTGATTCAGTGGAGAGTACGCTGGGTTTACTCCATTGAATACTACCCGGATGATCGGTCGGGCGACCTCATAGGTATTACAGATATCTTTCTGACTGAATACGGAGACGGTGCAGATCCGGAAGGCTTTTTTGGCAAATCGGGGAAAGAAATAGTTGTAATACCACCGGGGCCAGAAGGGAAGATCCTTTGGCCGGTGCTTGAAACTGATGTCATGGATTACCGGGATCGACCTGACCTTGGTGCGCAGGGAAAGCAGCCCATCGGGTGAGAAGAAAATATCAGCTTTATGCTTTCGCAGCACCCGCGGAATGACCAGTTCAAACCATAGAATCCACAGGATGGGATGGCGCGTGGGAAAGCCTGCTACGATAGGTGTAATGTTCTCAGAAAAAATGAATTCGGGAGCCCAGGGGCGATCGAAAATGAACAGGAATTGGTGCTCCGGGTGGGCAACTGTGATCCGCTTCAGCGTCTCAAACGTGAACCATCCGATGCCTTCAAGCCGGTTCTTTTGCAGCAGCCTGCAGTTGACAGCGATGACCATTGCGCTAAGGTAACGATTATTCCCGGTGCTTATCCGACCCCGTGAACGGATACTCAGATTAAGTTTTATGCCCTGAAAATAAATCATTTAACCCAAGCGTTATTGTTAGGATATACCAATAATGTTGCGGAAAAGTCATAACCGGTAACTACTAATTTTACTATTTTTGGTGCCTTTAAATCATCGGTTAACTGCACAGATACCTGAAAGCACATCAACCTTGAAAAAGAAGTTTATCACCAACCTGGTTCTGATCATCCTTCTCAATCTTCTGATCAAGCCGTTGTGGATTTTCGGCATTGACAGGAACGTCCAGATCATTGTTGGGCACGGGGATTTTGGCCTTTACTACGCCCTGCTGAATATCTCCTTCGTCCTCAACATTATCCTCGATCTGGGGATTACCAACTACAACAACCGGAATATCTCGCAGAACCATCAGCTTCTGCAGAAGCACTTCTCTACCATCGTCATCCTGAAGTTCATTCTAGCTGTAGCGTATGGTCTCATCACTTTTGCGTTGGCACTTATATTGGGTTACTCAGGTCGGGAGCTTGGACTGCTTATCTTCTTGGCACTGAATCAGTTGCTCATATCCTTCACGCTATATCTCCGATCGAACATAGCCGGAATGCAGATGCATACATTGAACTCGTTGGTATCGGTGCTCGACCGGGCTCTGATGATCGTTTTTTGTGCGGTGCTCATTTGGGGCAGGATCGATGGGTTTGAGTTTAATATTGAATGGTTTGTTTATAGTCAGACTGCAGCGTATCTCATTACGGCGCTGATCTGTTTTCTCATTGTGGCCTGGAAATCCAATTTCCCCAAGCTACGCTACGACCGGAAGTTCTTTCTGGTTGTCCTTCGCCAGTCGGCTCCCTTTGCCCTGCTGGCGCTGCTCATGGCATCCTATACCCGGATGGATGCCATCATGCTCGAAAAGATTCTTCGTCCCTTCGGCGATGTTCAGGCGGGGATCTATTACAATGGTTTCCGGATCTTTGATGCGGCCTATCAGTTTGCCCTCCTGTTCGCGGTTCTGCTGCTACCCATGTTTAGCAAGATGCTCAAAGAACGAAGTTGCATCAACGACCTGACACGTTTATCCTCGCTTCTGCTGTTTATTCCGATGATTGCTTTGGCGGTGGGTTCACAACTGTTCAGGGTTGAGATTATGGATCTACTGTACGAAGACCATGTGGCAGAATCGGCCAGTTTTTTTGGCATTCTGATGATGGCTTTTCTGGGAATGGCGGGAACCATCATTTTTGGCACCTTGCTAACGGCTAACGGGAATCTGAAAGAATTGAATATCACATCGGCCATTGCTGTTGGTATTAATTTGATATTAAACCTGATCCTGATTCCAAAATACTATGCTTTCGGGGCTGCGATCAGCTGTCTGGTCACCCAGTTTTTTGCCGGATTTTCGCAATTCCTGATTTCCGCCAGGATCTTTCGATTCACGTGGGATCCGAAGTTGTTCACTCGGGTGATGATTTATCTGGTTGCGGTGATTCTGATGGGGATAGGTTCCACGTGGGTGGAGCTTTCCTGGTGGATTGCCCTGCTGGGATTCCTGGGCCTGTCGATGGTGTTGGCAGTTTTCCTCGATCTGATCAGTCTGCGTGCCATGCTCTTGATGGTTAGGGGCAATGGATCACAACGGGGCCAGGAGATGGGTGAGTAATCTCGGCTAACTGTTCATGTAAACGAAAAAATATGGGAAATCGTCGTTATTTTCTGAAAACCACTGGCTTAGCTGCTGGAGCCGTGTTAGCCGGCGGGGCACCTGTGGTAGCCCGGGCATTTCGCGGGGAGGAGTTTATTTCGAACCGACCTGCTCTGAAGGATCGTCATTTTGTGTCGGAAGCCGTGGAAGCGACCATCCAGGAGGTCAAAGGGGCCATTCGTAATCCTGAGATAGCGTGGCTGTTCGAAAATTGTTATCCGAACACCCTGGACACCACCGTCCGTCATCAGATGATCAATGGCCGCCCGGACACCTTCGTGATCACCGGTGACATTGATGCCATGTGGCTACGGGATTCGTCGGCACAGGTGTGGCCGTACCTTGCGCTGGCATCGAAGGATAAGGCTTTAAAACAGTTATTGGCCGGAGTGGTTAACCGTCAGACGGCCTGCATCCTGATCGATCCCTACGCCAATGCTTTCAATGATGGCCCGGGGGAGTCGCCCTGGCTGGAGGATCTGACGGATATGAAGCCGGAATTGCATGAGCGCAAATGGGAGGTTGACTCGCTCTGTTACCCGATCCGGCTGGCTTATGGCTATTGGAAGGTTACCAAAGATGATTCTGTTTTCACGCCCGACTGGATCAAGGCGATGGGTTTGGTGCTCCAGACGTTCCGTGAGCAGCAGCGCAAGAACAGCAGGGGACCCTACCGTTTTCAGCGGGTCACCAGCTGGCAAACCGATACGGTGCCCGGAGGCGGATATGGCAATCCGATCCGGCCGGTAGGATTGATCTGCTCCATTTTTAGGCCATCGGATGATGCCACGATCTATCCCTTCCTGATACCATCAAACCTGTTCGCCATCACCAGCCTGAGGCAGTTAGCCGAGATCTTTGATGCTCTCGGAAAAGAGTCGGCAATGGCCGCAGAGAGTCGTCAGCTAGCCGATGAGGTGGAGAAGGCGCTTTATCAGTATGCTGTTGCGGAGAGGACGGGATACGGAAAAATGTTTGCTTATGAGGTGGATGGCTATGGAAATCAGCTATTTATGGATGATGCCAATGTGCCTAGCTTGCTCGCAATTCCCTATCTGACCACCATCAACGCTGAGGATCAGCTATACCGAAATACCCGGAAATTTGTTCTGAGCCGGGATAATCCCTGGTTTTTCAGAGGGCCTCTGGCCGAAGGAGTTGGCGGACCTCACACCCTCATCGACAAGATCTGGCCGATGTCGATCATCATGCGCGCACATACCTCCATTGATCCAAACGAGATTAAGGCTTGTCTGGAGATGCTCCGGGCCACCCATGCGGGAACGGGCTTTATGCATGAATCGTTTCATCGGGAGGACCCGGCACAATTTACGCGTAAATGGTTTGCCTGGGCCAACACCCTTTTCGGTGAGCTGGTAGTCAATCTTCACGAGAAAAATCCCGATTTATTGTAGTTTAGGCAGATGAATGAACGGCACAAGCCGAAAAATAATACGATATAATATGGAAGTAGTCATTGGCATTGACATAGGTGGTACCAACACCAAGATTGGCGTGGTTGACCGTAAAGCGAATATTTTAGCACAAGGGAGGGTCAAAACCGCTGAGTATAAGAAAGCCGAGGATTTTGTCGAGGTAGTTCATGCAGAGATACAATTGCTCTTGAAATCAGCCGGATCGGTTGAGCTCAGGGGTATTGGTATTGGTGCTCCCAACGGAAACTACTACAAAGGAACCATAGAGCATGCCCCGAACCTCAACTGGAAGGGGATCGTGCCGTTGGTTAACTTGTTCAAAAAGCATTACAGTGTTCCGGTGGTGCTCACCAACGACGCCAATGCAGCAGCTCTGGGAGAGATGATCTATGGCGGAGCTCGCGGGATGAAGAATTTTATCATCTTAACGCTGGGCACGGGACTGGGCAGCGGCATCGTCATCAATGGTGAGCTGGTGTATGGGCACACGGGTTTCGCTGGCGAGATGGGACATCTGACGATGGAACCATTCGGTCGGGAGTGCGGATGCGGTCGCCAGGGTTGCCTCGAAACGTATGTCTCCGCTACCGGAATTGTGAAGACTGTGCAGGAGCTCTTCGCTGAAAAACGTGAACCAAGCCCTCTGCGGAAAGTATCGGCAGATGCCTTAACCTCTAAAATGATTGCCGAGGCAGCAGAAAAGGGTGATCCGATTGCACTGGAAGCGTTTGACCGTACAGCGGAAATGTTGGCCACCGCGATCAATAATGCCGCTGTATTTTGCAGCCCGGAAGCGGTGTTTCTTTTCGGCGGACTGGCACAGGCGGGTTATCTTCTTTTCGATCCCCTGAATCGCTATGTCGATGAGACCATCTTGCGCTACTACCGGAAAACCATGAAGATTATCCCGTCGTCGCTGAAAGAGGCCGATGCGGCCATTCTTGGATCTAGTGCATTGGCTTGGAAGGAGTTAGGGTGAAGGAAATAAACGTTCCCTATCTGGGCTTATCGAGTCACCAACCCGGGTTAGACGAGGTATCCAGGGTACTGGATGCAATCGGTTTAGCCCATGAGATTGGCACAGTCAACTGGCCCGGCTACGCCAACAAGCCGGAGGTAACGTTTAAAATCGGGTATGGAGAGCAGGAGATTTTCTTGAAATTCATTGTCAGAGAGCACTTTGTGAAAGCCCAAATGACCCGTTCCAACCAACAGGTTTATGAGGATTCGTGCGTTGAGTTCTTTGTGGCACCCTCTAATGATGGCATCTATTTCAATTTTGAGTTCAATGCCATCGGGACTATTCTGATGGGGCGGGGAAAGAGCCGCCACGATGATCGTCTGTGTGATCCGGCTGTGATTTCCCACATCCGCCGGTCGGGGACGCTTGGAACAGAGCCCTTTGACGAGCGAAGGGGCGATCAGTTGTGGGAGCTCACCGTGGCAATCCCGTACGATATTTTTCTCCCGGAGGGAATGACTTCGCCTGCGGGGGTAACGATTAGAGCGAATTTCTACAAATGTGGCGACAAGCTGTCGCATCCCCATTACCTTTCCTGGAATCCCATTGAAACGGAGAGTCCTGATTTTCACCGCCCCGAATATTTTGGAACCCTCCGGTTCGATCCTAAAATCTAATACCATCAAAACATGATCAAAGGAAACTGTATCATCGGCCAGTCGGGAGGACCCACTTCCGTCATTAACTCCAGCCTGGCGGGAGTCATTGATGCTGCTATTCAATCGGAAATGATCGAGAGCATTTATGGCATGAACTACGGAATCGAAGGATTCATGAAGGAGTGGCTCATTGACCTGGGTAGTCAGCCTAAAGCGGTGTTGAGCGGACTCCGGAAGACGCCGGGATCTGCCCTGGGTTCATCGCGGCACAAGCTGAAAGAGGAAGATTTTCCCAGGATCCTGGAGGTGCTGAAGAAGTACGATATTCATTATTTCTTCCTGATTGGGGGTAATGACACCATGGATACCATCAACCGGGTAGAAGCCTATTGCCGGAAGCAAGGCTATGAACTAACCGGTGTCGGAGTGCCGAAAACGGTTGATAATGATCTGTTTGGCACTGATCATACCCCTGGTTTCCCGTCGGCTGCCAGGAGCAATATCCTGAATGTGATGCAGGCTGGGATGCTGGCCAGGGACATGAAAAAGGTGGATCAGTTTGTGGTTTATCAAACCATTGGCCGGGATGCCGGATGGCTTGGAGCAGCCACCGCGCTGGCCAGGCGCCAGGAGGATGATGCTCCCCACCTGATCTATTGCCCGGAGTTTACCTTCAGTCGCGAGAAATTCCTCGCCGACGTGGATGGGGCATATCGTAAATATGGATGGGTATCCGTAGTTTGTGGTGAGGGCCTCAAGTATGAAGATGGCACGCCGGTGAGTGCCTCGCAAACCCGGGATAAATTCAATAATACTGAGTTTGGTGCGATGGGCGGAGCCAGTGTGGGGCTTAATCTGCACCGGATGATCCGTGAAGAATTTGGTTTCCGGGGTGAATTTCAGATCACCGAATCGCTGATCATGTCGGATTTTGTGAATGCGGTTGACCTGGATCTTCAGGAAGCTTATCTGGCTGGTAAAGAGGCAGTAAGATTGGCTGAGCAAGGAGTATCAGGTTATATGGTTACGATTGAGCGGGTGAGCAATGCTCCCTATGAGATCCGGTTTGGACGGGCCTTGTTAAATGAGGTCGCTGTGCATGCAAAGCCGATGCCATCAGACTATTTCAATGCTGAAGGTAATTTTGTGAGCGATGTCTTTTTAGATTATATTCGGCCTTTGATCGGGCCGTTGCCTGAGTTTGTGCGTTTAACCCCTTGATTACTGTTTTTTTATGAAGCGTTTTAACCCGGTTGTTGTCTCGGTTCATGCTCACCCGGATGATACCGAAGCCTGGAATGCAGGAACCCTTAAGTTGTTGAAAGATAAGGGTTATCAAATTGTTATTGTCACCATGACTGCCGGGGGGTTGGGAGGGGTGAACTCTACCGAGGAGCAGACCATCGAAATTAGGCAGGAGGAGGCTCGCAAGGCCGCTGCCGTGCTGAATGCCGACTATATCTGCCTGAGCGGTCGGGATGGTTATCTGTTCGACTCCGAGGAGCATCGCTTGGCTGTCACCCGGATCATCCGCCACTATCAGGCGGGGATTGTCATGACGCACCTCCCGATGGATTATCATGTTGACCACCGGGCTACCTGCAATATCGTTGAGGCAGCCACCATTGTGGCATCTCTACCTAATGTTCCAATTGAAGAAAAGGCGCTGGATATCACGCCGTTACTATATCATACCGCTCCACTAACCCTCTCTGATCCGATCGGAGCACCGATTGTGCCTCCCCATTTTTTTGTGGATGTGACTTCGGTGATGGATGCTAAACGAGAAATGCTCCAATATCATCAAACGCAAAAAGACCTTATGCGCCTGATGCACAAAATGGATGATTTCTTTGGTGTTGTTTATCAGGGAAATAAGGATTATGGAGCCCTGGTCGGTGTGGATTATGCAGAAGTGTTTTGGCAACATCTTGGCGGAGGATTCCAAAAAGATCCACTCGTTCAGGAGGTGCTGAAACCCTACATCCGCTATGCATCGAATAGATAACTAAACTGTCGACAAGAACCACCTTCGGAAGTTTCCGGAGTTTTTAAATATCTGATAGTCATACATTTGTAATTCTTAATTTTTCCCCTATGAATTTGTACGATGTAAAATATACCAGATTTGCCTTGGTACGGGAGATGATGGAGACCGCACAGGTAGTCCGCAATTTTGATCCAACGGAGGTTGGTACTTTTGCCAGGCGGGCCCAGACAAAAAAGGGTTTGTTTCTGACGGGAGAAGGCAGCAGCCGAATTTTTCCAGCCAAGCGGGCCATTTATGATATGTTACGCTATGGAGCTCGCATTCCGGTGTTCACCGAGGGATCAACGCAGGCCATGGAGTATCCGCTGACCGACCTGGCTGTTTTTGGTGCATCCAACTCAGGACAGACCAAAGAGGTAGTCAGGCTGTTCATGAAGCTGCGGGAGGAGGGCCATGATGCATTGTTCGGTCTCACAGCTAATGAGGATACTAAGTTGGCCGACCTGGCCCATCAAACCCATGTTTTAGGCTGTGGCAAAGAGGACGCTGTAGCTGCCACTAAATCCGTGGTGGAGCAGGCACTCTTTTATGATGCTCTCGTGCGCGTGATGGTGGGGAAATGCTTGTGTGGCTTCGACGAGTTGCCCGATCAGATGGAAGAGGCTATGACTACCAGCATTGATAAGGAAATCATTGAATCGGTGAAGAGTGCCGATATGATCTATTTCGCCGGACGGAATAATGGGGTAGTTGAAGAGCTGACGTTGAAAACCAATGAGATCACCAGGAAAAAATCGGAATTCCTGGAAGGGACCTATGCTGTCCACGGAATCGAGGAGGTGATGGACCGCCGTGAGGTGGTGGTGATTGTTGACCCGTTCCCGGCGGAGGAAGAAAAGTTCCAGCAATGTCTGGTGAAAGGGGTGGGGATGAACGTGATCGCCATCGCTTCCCGTCAAACTGCCTTCCCTACCGTGTTGATTCCGGATGGTGGCAAGATGGCGCCCTATGTGGAGCTGGCGGCAGGCTGGAATCTACTCGTAGAGACGGGACTGGCGCTGGGGATTGATCTGGATAAACCAGTGAGAGCCAGGAAGATAGGTAATGAGTTTACACTTTAACAGGATCTCGCCCCGCTGACCATCGCTATGGCCTCATCCTCATATTACAAAACAAAATAAAAGAGCATGCTGCAGGTTGCATTAGGTATTGACATTGGTGGAACGAACACCGATTTTGCTTTTGTCGATCGCCAGGGCCATTTTCTGGCCGAAGAATCGATTTCAACGGTTGGGTTTCCCGAGCCGGACGTGTATGTTGCTACTCTGATGGACAAGATCAAGCTGGTGAAAGAGCAGTTTTCTGAGCCGTTGGAGGTTGTAGGGATAGGCATCGGTGCCCCGATGGGGAACATTAATAAGGGAACCATTGAATATCCGGCGGATCTGCCTTGGAAGGGGATCATCCCACTGGCTGATCTAGTGAGTAAGCATACATCGTTGCCCATTCTGGTGACCAACGATGCCAATGCGGCAGCTGTTGGTGAGATGGTGTACGGGAATGCCAAAGGGATGAAAAACTTTGTGGTGATCACGTTAGGTACTGGCCTGGGCAGTGGAATCGTGGTAGATGGTAAGTTGGTATATGGTCAGGATGGTTTTGCCGGTGAGATTGGTCACACCATTGTTAGGCCCGGGCGTACCAACCGCGAGTGTGGCTGCGGAAGGATGGGATGCCTCGAAACATACGTGTCGGCTACCGGACTTAAGCGGACTCTTTTTAAGATCATGGCCGACTCCATCGAAGGTTCGGAATTACGCGATATAAGCTTTAATGAGATGACTGCTCTGCATATTGCGGAGGCTGCTGAGCGAGGCGATGTCTTGGCTATCAGGGCTTTCGATCATACCGGGGAGATGCTCGGACTCAAGTTAGCCGATGTGGTAGCCCACATCAATCCGGAGGCGATCTTTCTGTTCGGGGGCCTAACCTTAGCCAAAGGGCTGATTCTTGAACCAACCATTCGCTCGTTTGAGGAGAACCTCCTCTTTGTGTACAGAGGGAAGGTCAAGCTGATGGCGTCGGGGCTGAACAGTAAAAACTCCGCCGTGCTCGGAGCCAGCGCACTGGCCTGGGAAAAGTATGAGAAATATAATGACGGTGACGGTGCTCTAACCGGAATAGAATAGAAGCTAATTTGGATATTTCTCCACTTTGGGGGTCGTGCTGGGGCTGAACGTTGTACATTTGTATAAAAACGTACGACTATGACCCCGCTGAAAACGATTCACCGCCATTCTTCAATCATTTTGTTGCTGGTTGCTACCGTTCTACTCATGAGTTCCTCCTGTGGCAGGAACTCTGAAACGGATTATGCCCGCTTTGTCGATCCTTTCATCGGTACCGATGCCCATGGCCATACCTTCCCGGGTGCCGTGGTGCCCTTCGGGATGGTTCAGCTCAGTCCAAATAACGGTCGCAATGGCTGGGACTGGTGCTCGGGATACCACTATTCCGATTCTGTTATTGTCGGGTTTGCTCACAAGCACTTGAGTGGCACCGGGATAGGTGATCTTGGGGATATCCTGTTCCAACCGACAACCATCAGCCTGACGGAGGATGAGTATCATGGGGGAAAAGTGTTTCATCAGCGATTCAGCGCAGCTTTTTCACATGATGAAGAGGAAGCCTCACCCGGCTATTATCGGGTTACCGTGCGGGAGCCTGAGACTGGCCTCAGGCCAATCCGGGTAGAACTGACCGCCACCGAACGAACTGGTTTTCACCGCTATAGCTACCCTGCCGGCGAAGCTGTCAACCTGATGCTCGACCTGGGTTTTGCTGTGAATTGGGATGCTCCTGTGGAAACGTCTATCCATATTGAGAATGATACCCTCATCACCGGATTCCGGAAATCTAAAGGGTGGGCCAACAATCAACAGGTTTTTTTCGCGGCCGTTTTTTCCAAGCCGATGACTTCGTACACCCTGTACAAAACCGGACTGGAAAATCCGGGGATGCGCAATGTGTTGGGCAAATACTCATCGGCACTCTTTTCTTTCGGTGAAAAGGGTGGTGAGTTGTTGATGAAGGTCGCTTTATCACCTGTCGATGAGGAGGGTGCAGTCCGTAATTTGTTGGCTGAGAACCCCGGATGGCGGTTCAACCGTGTCAGGAATGCAGCGAGGGAAGCCTGGAATCGCGAGCTATCCAAAATTGATATCACCACCGAGGATAACAGTTTGAAAACCACCTTTTATACAGCATTGTACCATAGCATGATCGCTCCGAGCCTATTCTCCGATGTGGATGGTCGCTATCGGGGCAGCGATCCGGAACGGACCGTGAAACAGGCAGAGGGATGGAAAAACTATACCGTGTTTTCGCTCTGGGACACTTTCAGGGCTGCCCATCCGCTCTTTACGCTGATCCAGCAGGAGCGCATGCCTGATTTGATACAGTCGATGATGGCCCATTATAATGAGCATGGCTTGTTGCCCGTCTGGACTTTAGAGGGTTGTGAGACCAACTGTATGATTGGATACCATGCCATCCCGGTGCTTGTTGATGCCGCCATGAAGGGCTATCCATTTGATTATGAGCGGGCTTATGAAGCCATGAAAAAGAGTGCCATGGATGATGGCCGCGGACTGAAGAACTACCGTGAGTACGGCTATCTGCCTGGGGATCTGGAGAACCAGTCGGTTTCCCAGACACTGGAATATGCCTATGACGACTGGTGTATTGCGCAGATGGCCAAGAAATTGGGTAAGGAGGAAGATTATCAGTATTTTATGGAGAGATCAAACAGCTACCGGGCGGTTTTTGATCCGGAGACTCGCTTCATGCGCGGTAGGATGTCCGATGGATCCTGGCGTCAGGATTTCAATCCGCTGTATAGCAGCCACAATGTGCACGACTTCACCGAAGGTAACAGTTGGCAATATTCATGGTTCGTGCCGCATGCTCCGGAAGATCTGATCTCGCTGATGGGAGGCCGGGAGGCCTTTATCAGTCGGCTCGACTCGCTATTCAACACCACGGCACAGGTGGAAGGGGAGAATGCTTCTCCGGATATCTCTGGATTGATAGGCCAGTATGCCCAGGGCAACGAACCGAGCCATCATGTGGCCTATCTGTACAATATCGCCGGGGCTCCGGAGAAGACGCAGGAGATTGTTCATCGCATTTGCACGACACTTTACACCGACCAACCTGATGGATTGTGTGGCAACGAAGACTGCGGCGCGATGTCGGCTTGGTATGTGTTCAGCACTATGGGGTTTTACCCGCTCAACCCTGCTGATGGAGTTTACCAGATTGGTACTCCATTTTTTGATGAGGTGGTGATCAATCTACCTGAAGGTAAGCAGTTTAGAGTTGTTGCAGAGAATCGGTCCCCGGAATTCTCACTGATCAAATCGATCCGGTTGAATGGTCAGGAACTCAACCGTACATTCGTGACTCACAAAGAGATCGTGGCTGGAGGTGAGCTCGCTCTGGAATTGACAGGTCGATAAAAGGCCCGAGTTTTGTACTGACCTCTTCTGTATGAGCGAAAAGAAAATTCTAAGCACAACACGTCGAATCAATGACCTTTTGTCAGTGAGGCGACTGAAAGAAGCCATTGCTGATCTTCGTCCGTTGATTGAAGATGCCGGAAAGAACGCATGGAACGACGAGCTGGATCAGATTGATACCACCTATCGATATATGCTGGACTATACTGCCAAGGGAGTTCAGGATCCTGAGAGGAACAAGGTTTATCGGAAGGTGATTGCTGATCTTTTCGAGCTGACTGACCAGGTATCCGCTAATCTCTTATTGCGCGAATCAACCCAATATGTGTACGTTCGGAAGCGGATCTTTCGCGATGATCCCGGATTGGAGGGGTTTATCCAAGGATACCTGGATAATCCGGATCTGAATGACCCACAAGGGCAGGACTATCTGCGCGATTTGTCTCGACTGTTTCACTTTGTCTGGCTGACCGACCGGTTCAGTGATCGGGAGGTGAGGTTGGTGGAGCTGATCCGTGATTCGCAAAAGCTATCGGTTCAAGAGAAGGCCGTCATTGTTACTGGTCTGAATCTCGGGTTGTTACGATATTTCGATCGCCGGAAGTTTGACCTGCTATTCAGCTTTTTCAATGAATCAGATGAAGAGATCCGTCAGAGAGCTTTGGTGGGTTTGTTGCTGGCTTTTTTCCGCTATGATCAGCGTCTGGCCTATTATCCGGGGATCCGTGGCCGGATGATGATCATGGATGAAAACCCGCAATTTAAAAAGCTGGTTCAGGAGGTGATCATGCAGCTCATCCGGAGTCGGGATTCTGATCAGCTTAGTCGCCGGATGCAGGAAGAGATTCTGCCGGAGATGATTAAGCTGACTCCCCAGATCCGAAACAAACTCGATCTCGATAAACTCCTCGGCGAAAGTCTGCAGGATGATCAAAACCCCGAATGGGAAGAGCTTTTTAGTGACACCCCGGGTTTGCGGGACAAAATGCAGGAATTGACGGAATTGCAGATGGAGGGAGATGATGTTTTTCTCGGAACCTTCAGCATGCTCAAGGGCTTTCCGTTCTTCCGCCACCTCATCAACTGGTTCTTCCCGTTTACCCCTGGTCACCCAGAAATTCAGGCCCTCCAGCAACAGGAGGATCTGGCGTGGATGAGCGGTTTTCTCGAATCCGTGGAAAAAAGCTTTTATCTGTGTAATTCAGATAAATACAGCATCTCTTTTGGGATCAGGTCCATGCCTGATGAGATGCAACAGTTCCTCAACGATGGACTCAGAGCGGAGGCCGACCAGCTCAAGGAGATCATGGATGATGAAAAACTGATCGACCCACTCCAACAATCTCGACGAGTGATTCGTCAATATATTCAGGACCTTTACCGGTTTTTTAAGCTGTACCCCGACCATCAAGGATTTGATGATCTGTTCACCTGGAAGCTGGATTTTTACCGAAAAGATTTCTATCGTGATCTTTTCCAAGGTGATACACAAGCTCTCCACACGATTGCCGAGTTTTATCTGCATAAGAAAAACTACCGCGAGGCCGCCGAGGCTTTCGGGATACTCGAAGGATCGGGTGATCTCAGCGCTGAGGTGCTTCAGAAATCAGGTTTTGCGTGGCAAAAAAGCGGCAATTATCAGAAGGCCCTCGATTATTATCTGAAGGCTGACCTCATCCAGCCCGAGAACCTCTGGAACCTGAAAAAAATCGGCCTCTGTTATCGGTATTTAAAAAAACCTGATCAGGCTCTACTCTATTACAGACAGGCAGAACATCTTGACCAAGAGGATCTTAGTACAGAAGTGTCGATTGGTCATTGTCTGCTTGATCTCCAAGAGTACGGCGAGGCTTTAAAGTCTTATTTTAAAGTGGAATACCTGGCCCCGGCGAATACGAAAGTTTGGCGTCCAATTGCCTGGTGCTCGTTCTTGCTTGGGAAGTTTGACCAGGCGAGCGATTACTATCACCGGTTGTTAGAGAAGGAGACCAACCATTATGACCTGATCAGTTTGGGGCATCTGGAGTGGTGCCGGGGCGATCGTCAGGCTGCCATTGAGCGGTATCGCCAGAGCATTGTGAAGGGCAAGATCAGTTTTGATGAGTTTCTCACGGTGTTTGAGAATGACCGGGAGCAATTGATTAACCAGTGTATAGACCCGGATGATATCCCAATTCTTCTGGATCACCTGCGTTACGTGATTTCCGCCTAGGATCACTATTTTTGCCTCAAAAAGGATGAAGGATGAACCGATTGAGGCGAGGTTTTCTGTTTTTACTGTTGGGACTGACAGGCTTGTTCCCTGGGGTACGGCTATATGGCAGCTCATTCATGGATAGGCAAGGGCGCGACTTGGCGATCATTGTTGATTTTCCCGAAAAGCCCATCGTGATTCCCCACTATCGTAGTTTCTGGAATTTCTGGGCCCATGTTTTTGATTTTAACCAGGATGGATTTGGGAAGGTAGGACATACTGCTGTCATCTTGGTGGATGGGCAGACTGGTGATCTGTACTATTTTGATTTTGGCCGGTATGATGATCGTTCGGACCTGATGGGGCCGCGACCGGAGTTTTACGGCACGGTTAGATCGGCCCGTAATGTTCCCCAGTTAGAGCTGGATATCAAGGCTAAAATTGAAAGCGACCAGATTCTCAACCTGGAAGCTATTCTGATTCAGCTGGCTACCAAACCGATTTTGCATGGATATGACCCCATTGATTTCGCGGTGGTGCCGAACCTGGAGCTGGGGCCCATGGTAGAATATGCCCGTTCCTGTGAGGAGGAGGGGTACTTTTATTACGGAGCACCTGCCCATCTTTACTGCACGAGCTTTGTCCGTAAGATCATCAGCAAGGGCGGCAAAGGGTTTCACCCGCTAAATTTCACCGGCCAGCAAACTTTGAAAAACGTGCGCAAAAAGGTTCGACAACCTTACGACTAATGACCAAATTGGTTATTCCTCTTTGTTCCAATCCGGTGTTTCTACACCCAGCAGGTGCTTGACGAAGAAATCCATCCGTCGGCGGTCGCCATAATCGCCTCCGCCTGAGTGGCCCATCCCGGGTACCACCAGTAGCTCGAAATCTTTTCCGGCTTTGATGAGGGCATCGACTACCTGGAAGGTTGAGGCCGGGTCGACATTTTTGTCCATCTCCCCGACAATCAGGAAGAGTTTGCCTTTCAGGTTCTTAGCGTTGACAACATTGGATGATTTCTCATAAGACTCGTCGATCGGGTAGCCCATCCACTGTTCATTCCACCAGATCTTATCCATCCGGTTATCGTGGCATCCGCAGGAAGAGACGGCCACGTCGTAAAAATCGGGATGGAAGAGCACGGCGCCAGTTGAGTTCTGGCCCCCGGCCGAGGTGCCATAGATGCCAACACGTGTGGTATCCATGTAAGGGTATTTCTTTGCTGCCGCCTTGATCCACAGGATCCGGTCGGGGAACCCGGCATCGCCCAGGTTTTTGTAGCACACATCGTGGAACGCTTTACCTCGGTTGCTGGTTCCCATGCCGTCCATCTGAACGACGATAAAGCCCAGCTCAGCGTAGGTCTGCAGTCCGGTGGTCGGGGAGAAATTTTTGGGCACGTGAGAATCGTGCGGCCCGGCATAGATATATTCGATCACGGGATATTTCTTGTTGGGATCGAAATTCAGTGGCCTGACGATAATTCCCCAGATATCGGTTACGCCATCGCGCCCTTTGGCAACGAATACTTCCGGCGCGCGCCATCCGGCTTCTTCGAGCTGGCTGACATCGGCTTTTTCCAGTTCAAGGACGGTAGATCCGTCGGCCACTTTACGTAAGACTGATATGGGCGGGTTGGTAACGGTCGACCAGGTATCGATAAACAGAGAATTATCCGGACTCATGCTAATCTGGTGATTCCCATCACCTTCGGTCAGTTTGGTGAGACCGGATCCATCAAAACTGACCCGATACAGATGCTGAAGATAGGGGTCGATGCCCGGCTCTTTTCCGCTGGCAGTGAACAGGATAGACTGGTTTTTCTCATCGACATGGAGGACATTTCTGACCACCCAGTTGCCTTTGGTGATCTGGTTGATCACGCTTCCCGATTTTCCGTCGTAGCGGTAGAGATGGTTCCAGCCATCGCGCTCGGAGGCCCAGATGATCTGTTCTCCATCGTTGATGTCGTAGCGGTATCTTTTGCCGCTGTAATGGATAAAGGTAGGGCTGGTCTCTTCGATGAGTGTGCGTACGGATCCGTTGGAGGCATCCAGTTCCAGGACGCGGTACACCTGATGGCCCCGCTGGTTGTATTCAAAAGTTAAAGCCCGGCTATCCTTTGTCCAGCTAAAAGATCCGAGGCTGAACTGACGGTTAAAGAGAAGATCATCTACCGGGAACTGTTTTTTCTCGTCCACCAGGAACAGGGTAGGAACTCGGTGTGGGAGCTCATCGCCGGGCTTGGTGTATTCCATCTCGCTATATTTTGGCTGAACCTGATCGGCCGGAGAGGATTCGATGTACTGAATCATGTGCTTCACTGCTGGTCGGAACTTAGTGGCTACCAGCTTTTTAGAGTCGGGCGACCAGTGCATGTAGGATGAGTAGTAATATCCGGCGGTGCCGTCGTTACTAAGTTTTACGCTATTTCGACCATCACTGTCGCGGACCCAGACATTATGATCTTGGATGAAAGCAACTTTTGAGCTATCGGGTGAATAGACCGGGCGGCTCTCCAGCTCATCCCGGCTTTCGCTCCAGTTGCGGCCTCCCGGGGGGCGTCTTGACTGCACGGCTTCCCCTTTGGTCAGGCGGTTTTTCTTGGGTTCGTAAGTCCAAGTATGGCCTTCGTAGTCGAAATCGACCATTTTCAAGTCATCCGAAAAGGTGATTCTCCAGAACAGGAGCTTATTCGCTTCGATCTCTTTCCCGGTAGCTTTCCCCAGCTTGTCAGCCAGTTTTGCCGGATCGAAAGCCGCGCTTTTGGTGCCGCTATCTCCATCGACCAAGACATATTCGTTGCCCTGGCTGGTGCGCACCATATACCAGAAATGATTGGTCTCACCAATCCATACCGGCCTGATCGGGCCATTGAGCATTTTGTCTGAGAACTGCCGGTTAACCTCCCGGGCATGTTTGTAATCGTCAGCGGTGAGTTGGGCCTGAAGGCCGGATCCTGTTAGTAATAAGGTGATAATTAACAGGTTAATTCGAATGATCAACGGATTTTGTTTCATTTCACTAATTCATCTGGTTGTACGGGCAAGATATTTGTAATTTTTCTTTTTGTATAGGTTGAACAGCCGGTTAAAGCTGGGTTATTTCATTAGTTTTTCGATATCGCGAATCTCTTTTGGGACTCCGCAGGAGAGGATTTCATGCCCGGTGGGGGTGATTAGGACATCATCTTCAATCCGGACGCCGATGTTGAGATATTTCTGGTATGCCGGCATCACCTGATCGACGAAGGCTTTCCATTCGGCTTCAGGAATTCGCGCAACTTTTGGATTGCTGGAATTCAGGTAGCCTTCCGGAAAGTAAAGTCCGGGTTCCATGGTATAGATCATTCCGGGGGTTAGGATTTCCGGGTTTTTCGGATCGGCCGGAGCTGACACATCGTGAACCTGGAGGCCGATATGGTGGCCCCATCCGTGCATCATCCAGAAGGTTTTCTGCCAGGCCTGGGTGGTATCGGTGAGGAGGCCCAGCTTAAGCAATCCTTTGTTGAGCTCTTGGGGTACAATCTCGTAGGCTTGGGTGATCCTATTCCCGGGTTGCATCACCTCGATGGCTTTTTTCTGGGCATTGAGGACCACCTCATAAATTTCCCGCTGCTCTTTGGTGAAGGTGCCAGACACCGGGAAGGAGCGGGTGATATCAGCGGTGTAGTATTCATACTCGGCTCCCACATCAAATACGAGCATATCACCTGGCTCCGTGGTTCGGTCGTTTCGTCCGTAATGTACTGCTGTTGAGTTCGGTCCGGAGGCTGCATGGATTCCAAAGCCGAGGCCGTTGGACCCGCCTTTTTTGAACTGATATTCAAGAAATAGTTCGAAATCTTTCTCTGACATGCCCGGCTCTGCGGTTTTCATCAGCTCAACCAGTCCGTTGGCCGTGATATCCACGGCTTTTCGGATCAATGCGATCTCATGGTCATCTTTGATAGGCCTCATGGCATTGATCAGGGGTGTGATATTTCTGATATGCGATAAACGGCTGAGTCCTGACCCGGCTTTTTCGAGCAGGCGGAATTGTGTTGGATCCATCCAGAGTGGATTGGCGGTGACAATGTATCCGGGCAGCTCCTTCGTGAGATCGTCCATATTTTTGTTGACACTTTCCTGGGCAGTTGCCTGGTAGTGCCCTCGGGTGGCCGGCTCATAGATGGTGGATCTGCCGGTTCTTCCGTCCATGACGAGAACGGCATCCGGAGTTCGTACCCCGGTGAGATAGAAGAAGTTATGATTCTCTCCGGGTGTTGATCCGTATCCCTGGCCACCGATATTAGCCAGGAGAATGGTGCCCCCTTCGGTTTTCTCCAACAGCCTGGTTCGGCGGGCTTGGTGCACATCATCGAGCTGGGCAAAGAGGTTCGACATGGAGAGCAGAAGAGTGATTAACAGAATGGGGCGTTTGAGTTTAAGCATAGCGAAAATCTATTGAGAGGTACTTATCGATCTTAAAGATAAAAGTTACGGTGGATTTCTGGTCTGGCAGGCTCTTGCATTCTACTTTCCGGCCTTTCCTTTCTGGGCGGCGATGGCCAGGATCACCCCAAGGATGACGCTATAGATGGCAGCAACCAGTACCCGATGCTCTGCGGGCAAGAGGAAGTTGAATGTCTGAGCCGGAATCCAGAAGAGCGGGATGGTCCTTTTAAACACAAAGCTCCATTGGACTCTCCAATTGATGCTGGCCATGATCTCCCTCACCGGCATCGGTCTAAAAAAGCCCCGCAGGGTTCCGCCAGTTTGTTCGATGTGGGTGTCGGAGATCTTGTGAACGGTCATGAACACCGGCGCGAAAAATAGGTTGAGCATGGTCCCTACCGACAAAGCCGCCAGCAGCTGAATCCAGGAGAAATGGCTGAAGAAATCCTGATTGAGAATATCGGCCGGATGATCCGTTGGAAACTGTACCCCCATGGAAGCCAGCATGGCTGGTGATCCTGCCGCGAAGATCTCGAACGCCATCTTGATGGTGATCCCCAGAAAGCCCCATACGATCGCTCTTGGCAGGAGACCAAAACCCTTAAGCTGATAGCTCCCTTTGCGCAGCCGTAACCCCAGCACTTCACCCAGCGTGGCCAGGACGAAAAATTTCACAAAACTCATCATATAGGGCAGCTCATGATTCACCTGTAAATACCAGTCGAATGCTTCACCCCAGATGATGAAGGGAGCAAAAATGAGTAGAAAAATCAGTGTCAGGAGAAGATCGGAACGTTTCATGATGAAGTCTGATGGGTTAGTACTTTTCGAAGGATCCTTTCTGCTATTTCGTCAGCTTCCGGGGGCCTCCGGTTTATCATCAGGGTGGATTTCACTCGGTGGGGCCATGAGATGGCTGTCAGACCGGCTTAACCGGTTTCTGAAGAGGAGCAGGTTGGAATTGCCCACCTTTTTGGTGTGGGTTGGGCTAGAGGGGAGCTCCGGAGCTTTGACACCGTGGCCGAACCATCCGGCGCCGATGAACACACGGGCTTCATCCCATAAACCCTTATCAATCAGTGATTTTAACAGCGTGGGGCCGCCCTCGACCAGCACAGACTGGATGTCGCGTTGGTACAGCTTATTCAGCACTTGTGGCCAAACGGGTTGATCCGGATCGATCCGAATGAATTGTAGGTAAGGGCCGAGAGGTTTCTCCGCGGTAGTAAACACGAGAGTTGGAACGGACCGATCCAGAAATTTAAATCCGGTGGTGGCAGAGCCAGCTGGCTTCTCCGGGTTCTCACCGGTGATTCGGGTGGTACGGTCGATCGTGATTCGCACTGGGTTGCGGCCCGACCAGGCACGGACGTTTAGTTGGGGATTATCGAGCAGGATAGTTCGTGAGCCAGCCAAGATGGCCTGTTCTTCGGTGCGCCATTTATGGACGAGCCTTCTGCAGGATTCGTTGGTGATCCAGGCAGGCTTGACTCCCGAAGCAGGGTCTCGTTCGGCATCGACAAAACCATCACGTGTTTGTGCCCATTTCAGGATGATGTAGGGGCGTTTCTGGGTATGGAAAGTATTGAACCGCTTGTTCAGGGACAGGCATTCATCTTCCAGCACTCCGCTGATGACTTCAACTCCTCTGTTGATCAGATGCTGGGCTCCTCCTCCGGCAACCTCGGTATTTGGATCGGTTTGACCGATGACGACCCGAGGGATTCCCGAGGCTAAAATCAGTTCGGTGCAAGGAGGTGTTTTACCATGATGGTTGCAGGGTTCCATCGTGCAGTAAAGGGTCGATTCTTTAAGAAGATGTTGTTCTCTGACTGTGGCAATAGCGTGAACTTCGGCATGCGGCCCTCCGCAGGCCCGGTGCCACCCCTCACCGATGATCCTGTTGTTGTGAACCACAACGGCTCCCACCATGGGATTGGGTGCCGTAAGCCCCAGCCCGAGTCGGGCTAACTGGAGGCATCGGGCCATATAAAATACATCCTCAGGAAGCATGGGCCAAAGGTAAAAAAAAAGGGGGGGCTACGATACGATCAGGCCTCGATTGGATACATGATTGTCTGATTTTCGGTAGAGGTAATTTCGGGGAGAGAAGGAAGGCCGGAAAAAAAACCTTATTTTTACCCTTAAACTAACTTGTTTATAACCATGTACCGAACGCTGATAGCCTTTCTGATTTTGGCCCTGGCAAGCCTGACATCCTGCACCAATGAACCTAAAAAAGAGCGTGTAATGGATCCTTTAAACCCGTTTTTCAACCAGTATGAGACTCCCTTTGAGGTGCCTCCTTTTGATCAGATCAAACCGGAGCATTACCTGCCAGCATTTGAGGAGGGCATGGCCCAACAGAAAGAAGCTGTCGAAGCGATTCTGGCAAGCAAAAAGAAGCCAACTTTCCGGAACACCCTGGAGGCACTCGACCAAAGTGGTGAGTTGCTCAGTCGGGTGAGCAGTGTGTTTTATGGCTTGAGCTCAGCCAATACCAATGAGGATCTTCAAAAGATCCAGCTGGAGATCTCCCCAAAAATGGCTGCCCATAGTGATGAAATCAACCTAAATCCCAATCTCTTTAAGCGGATAAAATCAGTCTATGATAACCGCGAAAAGATGAAACTAACTGAAGAACAGGCTTATATTCTCGAAAATAAGTACAAAGAGTTGGTTCGCAATGGAGCTAATCTGCCCGATGATAAGAAGGAAGAGCTAAAGCAGATCAATCAGGAATTATCCATTCTGGGGGTGCAGTTTTCTCAAAATGTATTGGAGGAGACTAACGCTTTTAGTCTGGTCATTGATCATCCTGCCGATCTGAAGGGGCTAAGCCAGACCTCCGTTGATGCTGCAGCCGAGGCCGCTGCTGAAGCCGGAATGCCCGGTAAATGGGTCTTTACAGCGCAGAAACCAAGCTGGATACCATTCCTGCAATCGGCTCATAACCGGGAACTTAGAAAGGAGCTGTATGCGGGTTGGCTCAATCGGGGTAACCGGAATAACGAGTATGATAACAAAGAGATTTTAGCGAAGATGATGGCTTTACGTGCCCAAAAGGCTCATCTACTTGGATATGCTTCGCATGCCGATCTGGTGATGGAATCGAGGATGGCTAAAACCCCGGAAAATGTGATGGCATTGCTCGATCAGGTATGGAAGCCGGCACTGGCTGCCGCCATTCGCGACCGCGACCAGATGCAGGAGATCATCCGTCGGGAGGGTGGACGGTTTCAGCTGGAGGCTCATGACTGGTGGATGTATGCCGAAAAGCTCCGCAAAGAGCAGTTCGACCTCGATGAGAGCGAGTTAAGGCCCTATTTCAAGCTTGAAAATGTGAGTCGGGGTGTGTTCGATGTGGCAAACAAGCTCTATGGAATCACGTTTACGGAGATTACCGATATCCCGAAGCCTCATTCTGAGGCCGTAGCTTACGAGGTGAAAGAGGCGGACGGATCGCACCTGGGAGTGCTCTATATGGATTTCCATCCCCGTGCCAGCAAGCGCCAGGGTGCCTGGTGCGGAGGCTATCGCGGACATCATGTGAAGGATGGCCAGGAGATCACCCCGGTGGTGACGATCGTGTGCAACTTTACCCGGCCATCTGGTAACCAACCCGCCCTACTCAGCCCGGACGAGGTGGAAACCCTCTTCCATGAGTTCGGCCACGGACTGGATAACCTCTTTTCAACACGCACGATGCGAACATCTTACGCGGCGCGCGATTTCGTTGAGCTGCCTAGTCAGATCATGGAACACTGGGCGATGGAACCAGAGGTGCTGAAGAGCTATGCCCTTCATTATCAAACTGGTGATCCGATACCTGACTATCTGATTGAGAAGATTAACAAGAGTAGTAAGTTCAACCAGGGATTCAATTCCGTGGAGTTCCTTGCTGCCTGCTATATCGATATGGCCTACCATACCCTCACCGATACGATACCGGTGGATGTCGTGGAACTGGAGAGAGCGGTTGCTGAACGTACCGGACTGATCCCGGAGATCAAACCCCGCTACCACAGCTGGTATTTTACGCACATCACCGGAGGCTATGATGCCGGATACTATAGCTACGAATGGTCGGCCGTGCTGGATCACGACGCCTTCGAAGCTTTCCGCGAAAACGGTATTTTTGATCAGGCTACGGCCCAATCCTTCCGTAAGAATGTGCTGGAAAAGAACGGAATGGCCGATGCCATGGAGATGTTTGTCAAATTCCGTGGCCGCGAGCCAGACATCACCCCGCTGATGCGGAACAGGGGGTTTTTGGAGTAGGGGAGGAATTGTGCGTTGAGCGAACGATGCAATGTTTTTTTTTGTAATCTTGCACCGTCGTTGGGTGTTTAGCTCAGTTGGTTTAGAGCACCTGCTCCACACGCAGGGGGTCGCTGGTTCGAATCCGGCAATGCCCACCAAATAATGACCACTTGCCGGGCCCTGCCGGGCAGGTGGTTTTTGATTATGAGGCTATCTGTTATTCGCAAGTTTCTGTCTGAGGTGCTTACTGGAATCCATCCCGACCGGGAGATCGAAGCGTTTGCACGAATCATTGCCGAGGATCTGACCGGCATGAGCGGGGTAGAGGTGCGACTGAATCAGGATTTGGCCTTAACGCCGGTTCAGACGGCTCGTCTGATCGAGATCACGGAGAGGTTGAAGCATTCGGAGCCCATTCAGTATATCCTCGGGGAGACCGAGTTTTACGGCCTGCCTTTCAGGGTGGGGCCGGGGGTGCTCATTCCCCGAGGCGAGACCGAGGAGCTGGTGGAGCTGATCATCAGGGATCAGAAGGGACAATCCCCATCCGAGCCAGCTTGCCAGGGGGGAACCACTATCCTGGATATCGGTTGTGGCTCCGGGGCCATCGCCATTGCCCTGGCACGGAATCTCCCGGATGCACAGGTGCTGGCAGTGGACGTGTCGGGCGAGGCACTAACCATGACCCGCGATAATGCCCGCCTGAATCAGGTTCCGATACAAATCTTCAAGTGGGATGTTCTGAATCGGGGATCTTCACCGATTGATCCACTTACCCGCCAGCCTTTTGAGCTGCCCGCTCTTGATGTGATCGTTAGTAATCCTCCGTATATTCCACTAAATGAGCGAGATATAATGGATCGCCTGGTTACGGCTCATGAGCCTGATACGGCCCTGTTTGTGCCCGATGCTGATCCACTGATCTTTTACAGGCAGATTATCCGGATCGCCAATGCTCATCTCAGACCTGAGGGGTGTGTTTACGTCGAGGTTCACCATCCGCTTGCCTTGGCCACCAAGGAGCTTTTTCAGGCCCATTTTGGCCGGGTGGATTTATTCTCTGATATTCATGGTCGTAACCGGATGATCAGAGGAACCGATGGATAAGAACCAGGCACTGAGTAAGGCCATGGCCTATTGCGCCCGTCAGGAACATGCGGAGGGTGAGGTGCGGGGAAAGCTGCGCTCCTGGGGGTTGACGGAGAATGACACCGACCAGATTATCAGTAAATTAATTCAGGAAAAGTTCCTCGATAACGAACGTTACGCCCGTGCTTTTGTCAGGGATAAACTCACCCTAAACGGCTGGGGCCGGATTAAAATCCGATATATGCTCCACGGCAAGGGCGTCGAAAGCCGGATCATCGACAAAGCGCTCGACGAGATTGATGAGGAGCACTATCTGGGGATTCTGAAAGATCTCCTTGAAAAGAAAGCCCGAACCCTCAAGAACGAAGAAAACCCCCTGATCGTCAGGCAGAAATTGATCAACTTCGCCATGGGCAGAGGGTTTGAACCCGACCGGGTGGTGCCCTTGCTCCGGATGATTCAATAATGATTTCGGTTAATTGCAAGAGGTTTTGAATTATGTTAAAAAAATGTTAAAACATAGTAAAGCAGGGTTCCCTTTTGGTCAATTCTATGATAAACAAGTAACTGATTCCTGCACAATCCTTTCCATCATACCAGAAAGGAGGTTAACTGAAAAGTCGCGCATTTAATCCAGGTAAGGAGTGTCAGCCGGGAAAAGTGAAATTGTGTCAATATAGAGAAATGAAAATCTAATACAATGAAAAACATTAAAGTTATTTTACTTTTTTTCTTATTATCTGTAATTCCATTTTCGAGCGAGGCACAGATAAGTGAAAAGAGCCTATTTAATGTAGTCGAATTAGACGATAGGAATTTCTCTATTAATGAATTGGCTAAAGTAAAGAGCATTAAAAGAAGCCCCGTTTATAATGCTATTTATGGAGTAATTCTGAGAAGCATTTCAAATTCCATTACAAATACCGGCAATGGGGCACTTGTAATTAGATTACCAGGTATTAAGGATGCTTTGATTGCATGTCCGAAATCATTTAACTATCAAGATGACAGCAACTTCGCATGGTGTGGTGACTTTAAGGATTCACCTGGTGAATTGTCATTGTATTCGCATGAGGGATTAGTTGCTGGAAGAATAAATATTAAGGGCCGAATTTTTGAGATACAACCAACCAGTAAAAACAAGGGTTTATTATTGGAGATTAATTCAAGTTTCTTGAATAAAGCGTATGATATGCCGCCATCTGGGATTGATACCCTTATTGACGATGGGGGGGGTAGTAGTGGAGGTGGAGGAGAGCCGGTTGTAGTAAGCGTACTGGTTTTATATACAAGCCAAGTTTTGGAATATCAAAATAACCCAATTGCTTTTGCCAATTCTGTTTTTGGCACATTGGATCCCATAGTTACCAATTTAGATAATAGTTTAATGTTTAATTTAGTAGGTGTAAGGCAGCTAGATGACTTTGAGGAGGTCTGGAATGATATTGAATTGACTATGAACAATTTCGTTGAAAATCAAACCGTAGCTTACTATCGAGACCTAGACAGAGCCGACATAGTGGTTTTGTTAACAAATGCAACTCCAACAATGAATCAAGGGTACATAATTTGGGACCCTTTCACTCAAACTAATTTGCATGTTCTGGGAATGGCCAACTGCATTGACTGTGACGCCTCTAAACCCTATGCAATTGTTGATGCCCCGTTTGCAATAAACCATCTCACCTTTGCACACGAAGTTTCTCACCTTTTTGGTGCGCGCCATCAATGGGCGGCAGATAATACCAACACTTATGCTCATGCTTATAAAGTTGAATACGACAATCAGAATTATGCTTCGCTAATGTATATTCCATTTGTCTCCGAGCAAAATAACACAACCCGACAAGCAAGATTGTCTGATCCAGATTACTTTAAGTATGGTCAACCTTTTGGGGCAGAAAATGCAGATAACTCAAGAAAAGTTGAATCGACAGCTGTTCAGATATCAAACTTTAGAACTGATCAGCCTGGCGAATCAATATTCGTTAACATATCTGGGCCAACCAACTGTATGACTGGTGTTGACTACACCTGGGTTGCCAATGCTATCGGTGGATCTGGAGGTTATGCTTACCAGTGGAAGGTCTCCACTAATGGGTATAAATATTATGATTTCTCTGATGAAACGACTGACAGTTTAGTGAAACAGTTTCCACCAGATCTTCAAATCTGGTATCTGAAAGTGGAAGTTGAATCAAGCGATTCAAAGTATGGTTGTGCCACTCTGGTTGTTCATTTAAGTAATTATTTGCCGTTGCCCGTCTCAACAACTGGATTTTTCTCAAATGGTAATTTGATGATTCTCTCAGAAGAGGATTCTCCCACTGAGGAGATTAGGATAAGAACCGAATTTGTCGTGTATCCAAACCCTCTGAAAATTAATTCTATCGTAGAACTCTTTATGACTTATGATTCCGATGTATTCTTTGAAATCCTCGACTTGAAAGGAAATGTTTTTTCTTCCCAGGTTATTCACAATGTAAAACAAGGGAAAACAATAATCAACATTAATGAGGTTCCTAATCAGATTGGTGTTTATTTATTTAAAATTCAGACCTCCAATGAAGTCCTTACTAAGAAAGTATTCGTTTATTAATAAATGCCCACCTGCGGCAGATTTCATCATACCAGTTTAAAATGAGACCAAGTACTTGTCATTCAGCGAGTTATGTTTTAGCGACTTGCATGATCCTGTTATCTGGACCAACAGTCACCGCTCAAAACAAGTGGGAACGAAAAGCTGATCTTCCCGAGGTTCATGTGAATGCGGTTTCTTTCAGCTTTGGCGATTACGGATACCTCGGCACGGGAATTAGCTCCGGCAATGGCAATTTGGTTTACCGTTACGATCCCCAAAATGATAAATGGGAAAGGTATTCGGTTATGCCTGGACCACCACGCGATGAAGCTTTTTGTTTTCCCTTCAAGGATAGGATTATCATTGGCGGCGGGCTCAACACACTTGGTGCCAATGATAATGAACTGTGGGAGTTTGATCCTGTGGAGAATACGTGGAATCGAAGAAATGACCTGCCGTTTCACTTTCATAATCGATATTTGGCAATAGGTTTTTCCATCAACGATAAGGGCTATTTAAAACGACCCGAAATAGATGATTATGGTTCTCTTGTCGAATACGACCCCATCACAGATGAATGGACAAGGCGAGCCGATTTTCCAGGAATCGGGGTATTCCAACAGGTTGGTTTCTCGTTGCTTGGCAAAGGTTATGTTGGTCTGGGCTTTGGTGACAGGCAGCTAACAAGTGAATGGTGGGAGTATGATCCTGCCCTGAATCGATGGGAAAGAAAAGCTAATTTTCCGGGCTACCAAAGGTATGATGCGGTAAGTTTTACCATAGGCCGTCGCGGTTATGTTGGCTCAGGGTTGAACTGGGACTATGGCCCAATACTGAATGACTTTTGGGAGTATTCTCCAGACACTGATTCCTGGTCAAGAATCGCTGATTGCCCCTTTCAGACCCTCTACAGCTCTACTTTTTCGATCAATGGCAAAGGATACTACGCAACAGGTTTAGGAGAGTATGAAACCTGGGAATACACTCCCAGGATCAATTCCGTTCCTACGGTGGAGAATCCTACCTTGATCCACCTTTATCCCAATCCAGCCCATGATCATGTTTATGTCAAGTCGTCCTGGCCAAAGCTTGATGAACTAAAGGTCTATTCCATCACCGGAACCTTTGTAGGGTCCCTGGCAGTGAAAGATAATCGAATAGATCTTAGAAGCTTAGAGTCTGGATTGTACTATTTCGTGGATGACTCAGGTGCCATCAGCGCTGGCAAGATGTTAGTGATCTTTTAATCAATTATCCGTATTGTTTGTCCTGAATTGTTCTCCGGGCTTTGCCGAAATCATCGCCTCAACCCCCCGACCGGGTGGTGCCCTTGCTCCGGATGATTCAATAAAGATTTCGGTTCATTGCAAGAGGTTTTGAATTATGTTAAAAAAATGTTAAAACATAGTAAAGCAGGGTAGCCTTTTGGTCAATTCTCTGATAAACAGGTAACTGATTCCTGTACATTCCTTACCGTCATACCAGAAAGGAGGTTAACTGAAAAGTCGCGCATTTAATCCAGGTAAGGAGTGTCAGCCGGGAAAAGGGGAAGTGAGAATATCCTGTTTTTATTAACAAAAGTGAATTGACATGAAAAAGTTTTTGTTCGCTTCTCTAGTAGCCTGTGTGATTCTTCTCGGGCAGAGTTTTAAAGTCGAGGCACCAGTCCTTAATCCCAATCCGGTACCACCTGCATCAAGGGTTTGTATTAATAATTGTATATATTTTGACCTCTATGCGATTAAGGTTGTTTTTACGGGGAAAATGTACAGCGATAATACTCTTTCTCATCAATGTGAGGATATAGTAGCATATCCAAGTGGTCAAACATTTTTTAATGCTGATATTTTTTATTGGGTTGATGATTACACATGGGTTACCGCTCATGTTTGGGTTAAAAAGTATAGTAACTCAAATTGGACTTCTCTGGGTAGTTGCAGTACAATTCATTCATCTTACACTATTAATGAACCAAACTGTTTAAACTGCTTAACATTTAGCATGTAGGATCTTTCCGCCTGGGAAGTCCCAATTGAAGATTGATTGCTGATGATTTTGGGAGGGCTATCCTGTCAACAGGAGAGCTTACCCCATTCGGCGATCCAGAGGTATTTCCTCCATTTGCAGATATCACACTGGTTTTTGAGTTTAAAGCCTCGAAAACGACTGACGACGATCGCCCGATATTCGGTGGTTGAATTTGGAGAATCTCCGCTATGGATAGGTCATCCAGAAAGATCAAAATAATACTACCTTACGGTGAAATGCGTAAAAGATGATTTCTGAAAACATACTCCACATGAAAAGGGTTGATTTATTTATGCTGGCTTTGTTGATGCTGGTATCCTCCTGCTCCGATAAGTTTCAAGTGGTTGATCCGGCGGAACCGGTTCCGGTTATCTATTTTATGATGAACCCGGAGGATAGTGTGTTCTATCTCTCCCTTACCAGGACTTTTTCGGGGGATCTTGATGCCTATGAGTTAGCCGGTGATCCGGATCGGGTTTTTTATGATTCGGCTGATATTCGCCTGGAAGCCTGGGAAGGTCAGTATAAGGTCCAGGAGTTGCAATTCAGTCTTTCCGACCGGGTTAAGAATCCGGGCCTCTTTCCACAGGTGCCCGGCAATTGTTATGAAGCCATTAATACGTTTCATCGTGAAGGTGAAATAGATAGTTACCGGATTGTAGTGCAGGCTGAAGGAATGACTGATTCGGCCTTTGCCAGGATTAAGGAGATCCGTCCTTCCCCGCAACCTCCCTGGTATCCTCGCCAGATTGATTTCTACCCTGAGGGATACCGTTATGATGTGGAAAAAAATCCCCTATTATACCAGCAGCTTCTCTGCAAATTTCATTATCAAGTTTTTAAAGAGACGTGGGTAGATAAAACTGAAACTTTTATCCTAAGAAAGAGGACAAATGCTGTCGGATTGGAAGATGATCCAATTCTGAGGGCTGAATTCTTTTTCACCAGGCTTGCCGCAAATATCAAGCCGGTACATGATACCATTATCAGGAAGTTTGTCTCGTTTGACCTAATATTTTATACTGCTGACCAGCACTATCTTGATTATGTTGAAACCTATGAGAAATACGGGGATCTTGATCTGCCTCCCAAGGGTAACATCATCAATGGCTATGGGTTGTTTTCGATGTTCACGATCAAAAGGTATGAGGATATGGTTCTCGGTCAGCAATCACTTGATTCGCTGTCCATGGGACAGTTTACCC
>Ga0265294_10000324_pt1 | contig 63093 bp, 50 predicted proteins | sample MunlanPumphouse3_FD_192504 | JGI IMG/M metagenome (GOLD analysis project Ga0265294, IMG submission 192504) | Groundwater microbial communities from a municipal landfill in Southern Ontario, Canada - Pumphouse #3 | ecosystem: Environmental > Aquatic > Deep subsurface > Groundwater | place... | reverse complement strand
CGAAAACCTAAAAAGCAAACAAGTGTTTTCTTTAGATATGGGTGCTTTGATTGCCGGTGCTATGTATAAAGGTGAGTTTGAGGAACGGCTGAAAAATGTCATACGCGAAGTGATTGAAAGTGAAGGAGAAGTGATCCTCTTCATTGACGAGATACACACCTTGGTTGGAGCGGGTAAAGGTGAGGGAGCTATGGATGCCGCCAATATTCTCAAACCGGCATTAGCCAGAGGCGAATTACGGGCTATAGGAGCAACAACACTAAAGGAATATCAAAAGTATTTTGAAAAAGATAAGGCCTTAGAAAGAAGGTTTCAAATTGTCATAGTGGATGAACCAGCCATCCCCGACGCTATCTCAATACTGAGAGGGTTGAAAGAAAGGTATGAAAGCCATCATCAGGTGCGTATCCTTGACGAAGCAATAGTTGCTGCCGTAGAACTCTCACATAGGTATATAGCCGACCGGTTTTTACCCGATAAAGCTATAGACCTGATGGATGAAGCAGCTTCCAGATTACGATTAGAGATCAATTCGCTACCGGAAGAGCTTGAGGTTATAGACAGAAGGATCAGGCAGTTGGAGATAGAACGGGAAGCAATACGCCGTGAAAACGATCTATCAAAATTAGACCATATCAATAAAGAGCTATCGGAACTCAACGAAGAAGGAGCACGGCTGCGTGCTCAATGGGAGGCAGAAAAAAATTGCGTGAATAGCATACAGCAACAAAAAAAGATAATAGAAACATATAAATTAGAAGCAGAACAAGCCGAAAGGGAAGGCGATTATGGAAAGGTAGCCGAGATACGATATGGTCGCATAAGAGATGCAGAACAACAAATTGAAAAAGAAAAAGTAAAATTACTTGAGTTGCAGGCCGATCAACCTATGATCAATGAGGAGATAGGCGCAGAAGAAATTGCAGAGATCGTTTCCCGTTGGACAGGTATTCCGGTAAACAAAATGCTTCAGAGTGAGCGAGATAAATTGCTGCAATTAGAAGAGCATCTGCATGAAAGAGTAGTAGGACAAGACGATGCCATCACAGCTGTTGCCGATGCCATACGCCGTAGCAGAGCGGGACTACAAGACGAGAAACGGCCTATAGGCTCGTTCATTTTCTTAGGCACTACAGGAGTCGGAAAAACAGAATTAGCAAAAGCATTGGCCGAGTTTCTTTTCGACAATGAGCAGGCTATGATACGCATTGATATGTCAGAATATCAGGAGAGACACAGTGTTTCACGACTTATTGGAGCGCCTCCCGGATATGTGGGATACGATGAAAGCGGCCAACTAACCGAAGCCATACGCCGAAAACCATATGCAGTTGTTTTGCTTGACGAAATAGAAAAAGCACATCCCGATGTGTTTAATATCCTATTGCAGGTTTTAGATGACGGCAGGCTGACCGACAACAAAGGTCGGACAGTTGATTTTCGAAACACCATAGTGATCATGACATCTAATATAGGCTCTATGCTCATACAAGAAACATTGGGAAACACAGCACACCAGTCGAATACTGCTCTTTTTGAGGATACACGAAATAAGGTATTTCAATTGCTGAAGACACAAGTACAGCCTGAGTTTCTCAATCGTATTGACGACATCATCATGTTCCATCCATTGAGCAAAGAACAGATTTTTGAAATAGTGCGTCTTCAGTTTAATCAGTTGAAGCAAATGCTCGAAAAAAACGGATTTACTGTAGATATCAGTCAAGCTGCCTTACAGTTGATCGCTGAGGCCGGATTCGATCCTCAATACGGTGCAAGGCCAGTGAAACGGGCTATGCAACGCTTGTTGCTGAATGAATTATCGAAAAAAATACTTGCCGGAGACATTCAAAAAGACAAACCAGTTCGTATTGATAAAGAAAATGAGCATCTTGTCTTTCGACAGAATTAACGCATGCTACGGTATATTTTACTTTTGCCCGACAGATTTTTTACCGTATTTTGTACAAAACTTTTAGCATGCATCTCACCTATTTACCGAACGCTCATTTAGGTTTGTGTGTATTATCGGAAGAGGAGTCGGCTCATTGCGTGAAAGTATTGCGGTTGCAAGTTGGGTCTGCCCTGTTGGTAACCAACGGGCAAGGTACTTTGTTTCATGCCGTACTGACGGAAGCACATCCAAAAAAGGCAGTCATACTTCTCAAGGAAGTAGTACAGGACACACCAAATGAATCCTTTGAAATCCATATTGCCATTGCACCCACAAAAAATATTGAGCGGATAGAATGGTTCATTGAAAAGGCTGTAGAGATCGGTATCCATCGGGTGAGTTTATTCACAAGTTTTCACTCTGAACGTAAGCAGGTAAGGATTGACCGGTTGGAAAAGATCAGTATAGCAGCGATGAAGCAGTCAATGAAATTATTTGCACCAAAAATTGAACCTCTTATTACGTTTGATGAGTTTCTAAAACTATCTGTTCATGGACAGAGATTCATTGCTTATATCGATGAACAACCTTTACCTCTATTAGCGCAAAAGTTAAGTCCACAGAGCAATTGTACTATCCTTATCGGACCTGAGGGTGACTTCAGCAAAGACGAGATTGCACTGGCTATTGCAAAGGGATATCAGCCAATAAGTTTGGGGAAGGCTCGTTTAAGAACAGAGACAGCCGGGCTGATCGCCTGTGCAACAGTCCACTTTATAAATCAATATCATGAAAAAGTTTAAACAGCTGATTTTTTGTGTACTAATGTTTGCCACTTCATCAGTAATTGCGCAGAGCGATGTACAGATTGCATTGTTAAAATATCGCGGTGGAGGTGATTGGTATGCCAATCCTACTTCCTTACCTAATTTAGTTGCTTTTGCCAACGAGCATCTTAACACTAATATACGGCCGGAGATAGCGACAGTGGAAACAGGCAGTCCGCAAATCTTCAACTACCCTTTTGTGCATATGACCGGACATGGCAATGTGCTTTTCGATGCACATGAAGCCCAAAACCTGAGGAATTATTTAATAGGAGGCGGGTTTTTACATATAGACGACAACTATGGAATGGATCCTTTTGTCAGGCCTCAGATGAAGAAAGTCTTTCCCGAGTTGGATTTTGTTGAATTACCTTCTACCCATGAGATTTACAATCAAAGGTTTTATTTTCCCAACGGATTGCCTAAGATACATGAGCATGATGGCAAGCCGGCACAAGGGTTTGGCTTATTCTGGGAAGGGCGTTTGGTATGCTTCTACACCTATGAATGCGACTTAGGCGACGGATGGGAAGACCAGGCTGTACATAACAATTCGGAAGAAACCCGACTGAAAGCATTACGAATGGGTGCCAACCTTTTACAATACGTTTTCACACGCGAATAAATTTATTTTCGAGGATAGTAAGCTGCCCGATTAATCTCCTTCACGGATGTAATAGGCCGGGAAGGCTTTAAGTATTTGGCTAAATGTGCATAAATCTTCACCCGTATTTGCTTGGCTAACCGGCTGTCAATACGATCAAACGAATGGCCGCCAGGTGCATCTTCAAATATTTCGTATTCAAATTTTTTTCCTTCTGCCTTTAAAGCTCTTATCAGGTGTTCCACTTCCAGCACATTCACGTCGTCATCATTGGTAGTGGTATGGATCATCAATGGGGTTTGCAGTTTGTGTGCATGCCAGACTGGCGATCGTTTTCTGTATTCAGCTATATTATCATGGGCTGAGGCGCCAATATGATAATCGGCTTCAAACAAGTCTCGGTAATACTGCTGCATATATCCCATACGTGCCACTAAATCGCTTACCGGTACACCAGCAAAAGCCACCTGATACGCTTCCGGATGGTTGAAAATATTAAAAAGTGTGATCATGCCTCCATGACTCCAGCCTATAATACCAACTCGCTTAGGATCAACCATTTCATACTCTTCCACCATATAGTTTCTGCATGCAAACACATCTTCATTTTCAAGACCGCCATAATCAATTTCCTTATAAAATCCTTCTCCATATCCTGTACTACCTCTGTACTCCGGCGCTGCAACTATGTATTGCTGGGCAATCAGTTCGCGTATAATATGTGTGTGATAGGTAGTAAAATTGGCATGCACTCCTCCATGTGGCAAAATAATAAGCGGATACTTCTTACCTTGCTCTAAGTCGGAAGGGATGAAGACATAGGCCCAGAATTTAACAGGATTAGCAGCACCCATTGCAGCAGGATCAGGAATATTGGCCGGCGGAGGCCCATAGATAAAGACCTTATCAATAAAAGCCTGATCACCTATACGCTCGTACCATAATAAATCGTCCATGCGTTTTTCCAACATATCAATTCTATGACGCAGCCGATTATCCAATTGCTTTACCGGATCAACCTGTGCTATCACATTGATAGACATTAACAACATTACTACTATCAAAAAGTTCTTCAATTGTTTCATAGTTAGCTTTCTTTAGTTCACACAAATATACATAAGAAAATCAGGTCTGCCTTATATAAACAGGCAACTCTTTTCCTGAAGTGATACAGTATTTTATTGAGGAAAAAACTCATCTTTGAAGTTCAGGAGATATAATTTTTTTGTTGCACGGGTAACTGCTGTATACAGCCATCTCAAATAGGATATGTCAATATTTTCAGTCTGATATATTCCGGCATCTAAAAACACAACAGGCCATTGTCCTCCTTGTGTTTTATGGCAGGTCATTGCATATGCGAATTTCACTTGTAGTGCATTGTAGTAGGGGTTTGATCGTATTTTTGAAATTCGTTTTGATCTGGGTGTTATATGTGCATATTCTTCTTCTATAGCTACAAACAGCCGGTTAGTTTCCTTCCTTCCTAAGGCAGCTGTTTCAGTAGCCAGGCTTTCCAATATGATGATCGTATCAAAATCAATCTGATCATCTGTTTCGGTAAAGCTCATACTCACATGTGCGAAATGAAAGCCATAAATATTTTCAATCTTATTTATCCGTTTGATTTCAAAAATATCTCCGTTAGCGATAAATCCGGCTTGTTCGGTTTCTTCCAACCAATAGTAGTTATTTTTAACTGCCATGATAAGGTCACCGGAAGCTATTTCGGAATCCATACCAAGTATATGCTGTCGGATTGCCTGATTATATCTGTTAGCTGTCTTGTTGGAGCGACATATTATAACGGCATCTCCAAAATTACGAGCTGCAAATACGTCATAGAGTTGTTCTTCTAATTGTACCGGATCGGTTGTTTCTATATCTGAAAACTGCTGTATCTGTAAAAGGGGTAGGTTAGCTTTTCCTTGTTGCAACTGCGTGCGTATAGTAGTTGCATTAAACAATATACCCGAGTCAAGTGCTTGCCGCATCACTTCGTACAGCTCATAAGTTGCTGCAGTTACCTGATAGCTTGTCTTGAGATAATTCACATCAAGAGCAGGGCTTAGGTCCATACCAACGGGTGGAAGTTGTGCCTGATCGCCTATTAGCAGCAATCGACAGCCATCGCCTTGTGCAACAAAATACATCAGATCGTCTAAAAGATTACGCCCTTTGATCTCATCGGAATGGGTAGAGAAACCGGCTATCATTGAGGCTTCATCTATCACAAAGAGTGTATTCTTCAGCCTGTTTTGCACTAAGACCGATTTGTTCAGCCCATCGGGAGTATAGCTATGCAAATAAATCCTACGATGTATTGTATATGCCTGCATACCCGTATATTGACTAAGTACTTTGGCAGCTCTACCAGTAGGAGCCATGAGTATCACCCGCATATTCAACACCGGTGCCACTTTAACAATGGCATTTACTAATGTTGTTTTTCCGGTACCTGCATATCCTCTTAGCAAATACAGCGGCAGTGGCTTTTTGCTAAGTAAAAATGCCGTAAGATGGCGCAACACCCGTTGTTGCCCCTGTGTTGGTTCAAATCCAAAAGACTGATATAATCTACTGTACAACAGGATGTTATCCATCAAAAAGGGTATCCTATGCCAAAGTTCCAGACAAAATTATTCAATCGGATCTGATCAAGCATCCATCTATCTGATCCTGATCTGGCCGGATCGCGTATAGGTGTAGCCGCATCAAGCCGAAACACAAAAAACGAAAAGTCAAAACGAAATCCTATACCAGCATCAACAGCTAAATCCTGATAAAAGCTATCTAATTTGAACACTCCGTTAGGATATGTTTCCCTTTGTCGTAATGTCCAGATATTTCCCACATCAACAAACACAGCACCTTTCAGGTAATCATAAATAGGGAAGCGGTATTCGGCATTAAATTCCAATTGAATATCGCCTATGCGTTCGATCATGACAGGATCGGAAAAAGAGCCTGGGCCAAGCTGTCGATACTGCCATCCACGCATTCCATTAGCACCTCCGGCATAAAAACTACGTTCAAAAGGCATTTCAGTAGAATTTCCATATGAGAAACCTATCCCGATCAAGCTACGAAAGGCTAAACGGTTTTCCTTGCTCAACACCCTATAATAGCGAAAATCCTGATCGAAGCGCAAAAACTGCGCATAGCGAATCCCGAATAATTCTTGGTAATTCCCTTGATTGGTAAACAGGGAGGTACCATCAATCAGCGAAAGAAGATTGCCAGAGCTTTCCAGGTTGAGCCTGTAATAGAAGAAGTCTTTCAGTAAGTGGATATTCTGGTTATTAAACACAAACGAATACCTCATGCTTAGTATCAGATGATCAGAATATTGGTCTCTGAACCGTTGATTGGATTGTTCGTTCAGGAAAGCCGCAAAACTTTCGGAAGGATTTACTTTAATACTACTGATATTAACAGGGCTTAGCTGATGGGTAATTTGTTTATTGGCCATCCAGTCGTAGCCAAAAGTCAGTCGCAGCACTGTACGTTCATAGTATGTGCGGGTTTGCGAATTAATCCCAAGTGAGATATTACTACGTGGCTGGTATTCCTTAGTAAAATTTCTAAGATTGAAAAAGTTAAGAAATCTGGGAAAATAAATAGAAGCGTCAATACCTATTTCGCTGGTATTAAAAAGCGATGTACTTGTTTCCCCTTGCTCTATATCGGTTAACACCAATCGTTGGGCTTCGTAACCGCCGTTGAGCCGTAACCGAAACATCTCTGCACCTCTGAACAGGTTTTTATTGGTATAGGCTATGCTGCCACGCAAACCTAAATCACCGGCTGAGTTAGTACCTTCTACTTCAACGGTATAGGCATGAACCTGACTTCGTTGAAGATATATATTACAATCTATCCAGTTATCCACTCCCTGTATTAGATTTTTTTTGCTTGCAATGGTATCAAAGCTGATATTTGAAGCCCGAAATATCTTTAAATTACCAAGTGCCTTATAAGTTTGTCTTAGTTTATACAAACTGAATGGGTCGTACTCATAGATTTGAATGACCTGATTGAAAATACCTCTTTTAATTCTGGGATTACCTTGGGTTAAAAAATACAAAGGCGATTGACGGTCTTTAGTATCCGTTCGTATAGTAACTGTAGATGTATCTATAGGTATATTATTGATTATAAACGGGTTATGATTTGGAAATATCTGAACCTTCCGAATAAAATAGCGCTGATGTGGTTCTTCAACAAATTGAGCAGAGGCAGGGTCAAATATCCGGCGGTTCTCAACCATCATATTAAGGCGGATCGAATGCTGCGTTGTATTGCTGTCAGCTTCAAAATGGATATAATCTTTAGTAAAATAATAATATCCATTATTTTTCAAATAATTAGTAATACGATCACGCTCATTATCAATGGTGTATGCATTATACACATCACCTGCCTTTAATAAGGTAGCTGATTGTATCTCGCCGATAAACGCATGTATCGTACTGTCGGGTATGGAGTAAAGTATTTCTGAGATGCGATAAGGTTTAGGTACTTCTATCTGATAGGTGAGTTTGGCTATTTTATTATATTCAACCTGAAGTTTTGGAGTAACATTATTACCGAAATAGCCGGTATTATCCAGATAGCGTTGCATTTGCATGCAAGCGTTGCCAGTCATATATGGGTCATAATATACCGGAGCTGTACCGAGGCGGTTATGCACCCATCTCCAGAATCGTTTTTCGGTTTTATGTTGGGTAACAAAATGTATCCACAATGCAGGCCGTATGCCAAAAAATCCACCATTAGGCTGTTGGGCATACAATACTGTCAGATCGGAATTGCTGAATGTGGTTTTGGAGGTTGACAGTTCGAGTTTATTCTTTTTTAGCAGATACTTATCCGTTGGAATAAATCGTTTTCCGCTACATGAGGCTGTTCCAAACATCAGCCCACCCAAAGCCATGCATACAGCCCAATACATGATTTTTTCAATACAGTTTGATGTATGCAGGGTAGGTGTTTTGGGCATTGCTTGCAACAAATGAGATAATAGAGTACAAATGTAGGCTTTTTGTACTGCTTTACAGCAGTAGCCACGTATAAGATCAAAAAAAACCGGCACTGAAGTACCGGTTTTTTTGATGAGCTTATATTTGTTCTGTCTCCACAACTTTTGCTAATAGATCGGCATAGGGAATGATCAATAATTTTTTCCCTTCATATTCTATCTCGGTTCCGGAATATTTTTTAAAGAGTACGGCATCGCCTACACTGATAGCAGGGTTTTCGATAGTCCCAATAGCCAGTATCTTAGCTATCTGAGGTTTTTCTTTTGCTGTATCGGGAATAATCAGGCCGGAGGCAGTTCGTTGCTCGGCTTTTTCTTCACTTAGATCAAGGATGACGTTTTCGTGTAACGGTTGTAATTCTTTCATGGCTTAGAAATATTTAATTTGTATTTTGTTGAATTCCTAACAGTGTATTAATCTTATTCTTATCAAAACCAACTACTATTTGTCCTTCAATATCGGTTTGCGGTACGCCCTGCTGCCCGCTTCTACGAACCATTTGTTCGGCTGCTTGTTGGTTTTTTGACACATCCACATCCGTAAATTGAATACGATTGCTTCGAAGATAACTCTTCAGAGTATTACACCATGAGCAGCTTGGAGTAGAATACACAGTTACTCTTTTTTGCTTTGGCTGAGCCGAGGCTTCCATTGGATGGAAATATGACTCTTCAAACAAGGCGATATAATAATCTGGATTGTTGCAACCTTTTACAACATTTACAAAGCGTTCACCTTCAAACACCATCAGAGTAGGCGATGTAGTGATATTATAGTGTGGATGAACATCACGAACCTGTGCCACATCAACTAACAGCACATTTGTTTCGGTCAGCTTTTCTGCAGCTTGGTTCACATTATCAAAACTACATTTACCTGATTCTGAACCGGATTTGTAGATCAACACATAGTTTTTCCCTTCTTTTTTTAAAGAAGCAAGCATTTGCTCATGTGAATCGATATGAATAACAGCCATTGATATTTTTTTTTGAGGACTTGATCAATTTGTATGCCATTGGATAATCTGCCGCTTTGGCTACAATAGGGCTATGACAAAATTTCAGCCAACTTAATACCTGACTTTTACACAAAAATTGAAACAGGCTGATAGTATGCTATTATACGTGAATCAAATTACCACCTCTTATTCAAAAACATAGTAGCGAATATTGTAGCAACTTCAGCTGTTTGACCAAATCAGGTTTGAAGAGCTGTTATAAGCAGATTTTTTGTCTTCATTCGCTTTCACACAATAGTAGCCGGAGTTAGCTACTGTTTGATCAACTTATACATGCCTGGTGTGAATATTTCTTCATATGATCCGTCTTCTTTCCAGAAAATGAAGTATGCATCAACATCCGGCAGGTCTTCAAGAAGTTTTTTAGCTTTTTCAAATCCCATCACCAAAAATGCAGTAGCTAAGGCATCGGCAGTGGCTGCATTATCGGCTACTACCGTTACACTAAGCAAGTTATGTTCAACCGGATAGCCTGTTTTTGGATCTATGGCATGTGAATATCGTTTTCCATCTTTTTCAAAATAGTTTCTATAACTACCTGATGTTGCAACCGATCTGTTAACCAATTCAAGGACTACATCAATACTTCTTTCTTCATCTTTGGTGTGTGATGGGCGTTCGATAGCTACAAGCCATGGCTCACCATCCGGCTTTGCATTGCGTGCAGTAATTTCACCACCTATGTCTATTATAAAATGTTGTAGATTCAGGCTATCAAACATTTGAGACATCAGATCAACTGTATAACCTGGTGCAATGGCATTAAAATCAAAGCTCATACGTGGATCGTCTTTGACTACCTTTCCTTTTTCTATCCGTACTTTATGATAATCAACCAAATCTTGAATACTGTCAATTTGCCTTTGGGTCAATTCCATTTTCTTTTGACGATGAAAGCCCCATGCATTTACCAAAGGTGCGATAGTAAAGTCGAAATACCCATCAGTCAACGCACTCATTTCTTTGGATATCAGAAATGTGGAAAGGAAGATCGGATCTAATCCTACAGTGGTATCACCCTGATTCACTCTTGAAAGCACTGATTGATCATTCCATAGGGATAAAGACACATCTACTGCTTCCAATAATGAATCAATGGCTGTTTGAAAATTTCTACCTTCCTGATCGTAATAAGTAATGGCATAATAAGTGCCTTGCGTCATACCTGCAACACTGATCGGTTCTATTTTTTTTTGCTGACATGCGATCAATAACAGGCAGGCGAGGATCGTTATTCCAAGCTGTTTTATATACATATTAGGTTGGTTAGAACCTACAAAGATAAAAAAAACCGATTGAATCAATTGTCAATCGGTTTTTTTTTAAGGAAAAATAATTTATCCACCAAAGTCGTCATAGGCGATCATCTCTAAAGGCACTCCAAGATCGTCTAACATTTTAAATATGGCAGCATTCATCATAGGCGGGCCACAGAGATAATATTCTATTTCTTCAGGTTCGGGATGTGTTTTCAGGTAGTTGTCCAAAATAACCTGATGGATGAATCCGGTATATCCGGTCCAATTATCTTCGGGTTTGGGTTCTGAGAGGGCAACGTTAAACTGAAAATTGGAGAATTGTTCTTCAATATCTTCAAAGTCCTTCATATAGAACAACTCTCTTCGTGAGCGTCCACCATACCAGAATGTTGTTTTGCGGTTAGTTTTTTCGGTATGAAACAAATGAAACAGATGTGACCGCATTGGGGCCATACCAGCACCACCGCCTATAAACATCATTTCGCGTTGTGTTGGTTTAATGTGAAACTCTCCATAAGGCCCTGACACCATCACTTTGTCGCCCGGCTTCAAAGAAAAGATATAAGATGAGCATACTCCAGGATTGACTTTCATAAAGCTATTAGTCTTTCTATCCCAGGGAGGAGTAGCAATACGGATATTGAGCATAACGATATTTCCTTCAGCTGGATGGTTAGCCATCGAATAGGCTCGGAATTGCTCTTCTGTATTTTTCATTTTCAAGTCCCACAGATTGAATTTATCCCACTCATCGCGATATTGTTCCTCTACTTCAATATCTTTGCTAAAGTCAACTTCAACTTTTGGGACATCAATTTGAATATATCCACCTGATTGAAAATCAAGGCGTTCACCTTCTGGTAGTTTCACCACAAATTCTTTGATAAAGGTGGCTACATTTCGATTAGAGACTACTTCACATTCCCATTTTTTAATTCCAAACACTTCGGCAGGCACAGTGATTGTCATGTCTTCACGTACTTTCACCTGGCAGCTCAACCTCCAATTGCTTTGTTGCTCTTTACGGGAGAAGAAGCCTTTTTCGGTAGGTAAAATTGAGCCACCGCCATCTAAGACCTGACATTTACACATGGCACAAGTACCGCTTCCGCCACAGGCAGAAGGCAGAAAGATTTTGTTGTTCGACAGAGTGGTCAGCAAGGAAGAACCGGGATCAACCTCTAATTCCTTTTCACCATTGATAGTAATTTTGACCTTACCTTGCGGGATAAGCTTATTACGTGCAAAAAGCAGTAATCCAACCAAAAGCAAGATAATAACCAAAAAGAAAATGATACTGATGAGAACTATAGTTCCCGTACTTGTAGCAAGCGGAATCATTGTGTTATATAATTAATTCTATTTAACATGGTTTATAATTTGATACCCAGAAAACTCATGAAAGCTATACCCATGAGTCCGGTAATAATAAAAGCGATACCTAATCCACGCAAGGGGGCAGGCACCTTAGAGTACCGTATTTTCTCGCGTATGGCAGCAATAGCTACTATAGCCAGAAACCATCCTATCCCAGAGCCTAATCCAAATGCGGTTGCCTGGCCTACATTCAGATAGTCTCTCTCTTGCATAAAAAGTGAGCCACCCAAAATTGCACAGTTTACAGCAATCAATGGCAAGAAAATACCTAAGGAGGTATATAATGCCGGACTGAACTTTTCGATCACCATCTCAACTAATTGTACTAAGGAAGCAATGATGGCAATGAATAGTATAAAGCTCAAAAAACTCAGATCAACATCGGCAAAACCGGCATCTAACCAAGACAGTGCTCCTGGCTTCAACACATACTCGTTGAGCAGATAATCGACAGGAACGGTGATAGCTAACACAAAAACAACTGCTATCCCCAGGCCGGCAGAAGTTTGAACGGTTTTTGATACTGCCAGATAGGAACACATCCCCAGGAAGTAGGCAAAAACCATATTATCTACAAAGATGGATTTGACAAATATGTTAAAAATCTCTTGCATCTCACGAAAATTTAATGTTACTCTCAGTCTTCAACCAATTCTGGATTACGGGAACGTTGTATCCATATGATGATACCTACGATGATAAGAGCCATAGGTGGCAGGATGAAGAATCCATTGTTTTTATATCCAAAATCAAATAAGGCTTGAGGCACTATAGAGTATCCCCAAATGGCACCAGAACCGAATAGTTCCCTTGTAAAACCTAATATAATCAGTATCAGGCCATATCCTAATCCGTTGCCTAATCCGTCTAAAAACGAAGGCCATGGTTTATTGCTCATTGCAAAAGCCTCAAGGCGTCCCATCAGGATACAGTTGGTTATGATCAATCCTACAAACACTGAGAGTTGTCGGCTTACGTCATATACATAGGCTTTTAATACCTGATCGACTACGATTACCAATGAAGCGATTACTACTAATTGTACTATGATCCGAATTCGAGGCGGGATGCTGTTGCGCATGGCCGAGATAATCAGGTTTGAGAACATGGTTACAACGATTACCGAGACAGCCATTACAAAAGCAGGCTTGAGCTTAGCTGTAACGGCCAAAGCCGAACAAATACCAAGTACCTGAACAGTAATGGGATTTTCCATTCCCAATGGGTTTGAGATCAATTTTCTGTTTCGAGCCGAGAACAAAGGCTCTTTTTCATGTTTTGTACTCATGGCTTATTCTTGACTTTTGAAATAGGTTACATAACTTTCCAACACATTTTGCAGCATATCGTTAACTCCATTGCTGGTAATAGTGCCTCCAGATATGGCGTCGACTTTATGTTTCTGCAAATCGGCAGGCAATGAAGCTACACCGCCTTTAACCACTTGTATAGAAGTGAATTTCCCGGTCTCATCGAATATCACTTTGCCCGGAAATTGATCTTCAAATATAGGTGTTTCAATTTCTGCTCCCAGCCCCGGTGTTTCCGATTTATGCCCAAAAGTTACACCTACTACGGTGATAAAATCGTCTTTCAAAGCTATATTACCCCACAAAGCGCCCCATAGACCTACACCATGCAAGGGGATGATATAAATATGTTTATCATTCCGTTCGGCAATATAAAGTGGCAGCTTATACGGCTTGTTAAGACTCTTGTTATAAAGTTCTTCTTTCAGATTGAGTTTAAATGCCATCGAATTCTCTTTTGCATCATCGGTATATTCATCTATCAGGTTACCATCCTGATCAATAACGATCATTTGGGTAACATTGTCGTTAAACATTTCAATTGCGTTAGAAGAATTGACATTCTCAAAACCGGCTGCTATCAATATGCTCTGCATTTTATCCACTGCTTCATTACGGTCTTGCAGTGGCTTTAGCAGCATGGCAGCCGACGATAAAATAGCAGCTACTAATATTACCATGATGGCTGCGTATCTTAAAATATATGCATTACTATACATGACTTAAATTTTTTCTGGTTAACATTAGACCACTGCTGCTTTGACCCTTTTTAAACGCTTTTTGATATTAGCTTGTACAACATAATGGTCAATGAGCGGTGCAAACACATTCATCAGCAATATGGCTAACATCATCCCTTCGGGATAAGCCGGATTAAACACTCTGATCAATATTGCCATGACTCCTATCAGGAACCCATATATCAGCTTTCCTTTGGCTGTTTGTGCTGCAGTCACCGGGTCGGTAGCCATAAACACAGCACCAAACGCAAAGCCTCCCATCAACAAATGTTGGTAAGCCGGAATATTCATATACTCATTGGCACCCCATAGGTTAAACAACAGACCCATTCCAATTCCACCTGCTACTACTGATAAAATAATACGCAAGCTTCCAACTCCTGTTATCACTAATATTAGTCCACCAAGTATGATAGCTAAGGTGGAGGTTTCGCCAATGCTCCCGGGTATAGTACCCATAAACATGGATAAATTAGTCGGGAGCTTATCTACTTCATTTACTAATAAGTGTCCTAAAGGTGTCGCACCAGAGAATGCATCAGCTTTTTCGGCTATCCATATCTTATCGCCCGACATTTCGCTTGGATACGCAAAAAACATAAAAGCTCTTGCTGTAAGAGCTGGGTTGAGAATATTCATTCCTGTTCCGCCAAACACCTCCTTGCCAATGATCACAGCAAATGCTGTGGCTAACGCAACCATCCACAATGGCACATCAGGTGGCATCACTAATGGGATGAGGATACCGGACACCAAAAAGCCTTCATTAACCTCATGCCCACGCGATTGTGCAAAAGCAAACTCAATAGCCAATCCCACTACATACGAAACTACTAATATAGGAAGAACCTTAAGCAGTCCAAAACCAATTATAGGCCAGAAATCGTATGCCATTCCGTGAGAAGCATAATATTGATAACCTACATTCCATATCCCAAAAAGCAAGGCAGGTATTAAGGATAATACCACAACTATCATAGTCCGTTTCATGTCGATCGCATCGCGGATATGTGCCCCGCTTGAAGTTACTTTGTTTGGAACGAACAAAAATGTTTCAAAGGCATCAAAAGTGGAGTGCAGTTTCTCGAAACGTCCGCCTTTGGTAAAGTGCGGCTTTTGTTTGTCAAGAAAATCCCTTAAAAATTTCATTACTTCTTTCAGCTTGTATTAATAAACTCTTTTTCTTTAACTCATTTCTTTGCGCATCAGGTCAAGGCCTTTACGAACTATTGACTGTATCTCGGTCTTAGAAGTATCGACAACTTCGCACAATGCAAAATCTTCTTCATCTACTTCGTATATGCCTAGGTTTTCCATCAGGTCAATATCTTCAATCAATATGGCTTTTATCAGTTGAAGCGGATATATATCAAAGGGGAACACCTTTTCAAACTCACCTGTCATCACGTATGCTCTGAGGCCTCCGTGATAGTTTGTGTCTAACCGATATTTGCGGTTTTTAAACATAAAAGCAGGGAAGGTGCGCGAGACACTAAATTTTTTAAACCCGGGTAATCCCCACCCCAGGAACTCATAATAGTCGCCTTCGGGAATAACGGTTACCTGTGTATGATAAAAGCCAACATAGCCATCTAACTCAAGTTTATCTCCGGTAAGTACATTTCCACTGATCAGCCGCTTATTCACATCTGTTGTGTTGTTGTATATCAAGGCTTCAATATTCACACCTATCTTAGTTTTGTAATATGCCGGTTGCAGCACCTCCGATCCTGTCAAAGCGATAATTCGGCTTGCATCTACTATACCTTTGCTGAAGAGCCGCCCTATTGTGAGGACATCCTGTGGGTATAAATACCAAACTATATCTCCTTTGTTGATAGGATCAATCCGGCTGATCTGTACTCCAACATTCCCGGTTGGATGAGGCCCTGAGAACTGATTGATAACCACACCCTTGGCATTGGTAAACACGCTGGAATGTGCTACACCTGCATCTAAGTTGAGATGTATGTTGCCCTTTGTCAGTATTGACAAGGCATCAATACCTGTTTGAAAGTCTTTGTTATTACCGTTTACCACAAAGTCGATATCAGGTGCAAGGGGAGCAGTGTCAAACGCAGAAATAAAAATAGCTTTAGGTGTATCATCCGGGTTAGCGATGACCGAGTATGGCCGCTGCCGTATAAAAGGCCATATCCCGCTTTTGAGGAGCTTATCAATCACTGCTTCACGAGTGAGTTTCTTGGGATTCTCGGCACCAAAGTCAATAGCTTCATCTTTACCGTCAGCAGTGATCTTTACTTCTAACAGCATTCGCTTTGGGCCTCGTTTAATTTCTTTGATAACACCACTCACAGGAGAGCAGAAAATAATATTTTCCCGGTATTTATCCACAAAAATAGGGGTACCTGCTTGAACTGCTTCGCCCTCTTTGACAAGCATTTTTGGGAAAACACCTATAAAATCGATGGGTTTAATGGCATACTGATCTGTCGAAAGCTCTTTGAGATTTTTTTCAGCCTCTCCTATCAAATTGATATTCAGGCCTTTTTTAATTTTAATAACGTTTGACATATCTACCTTACTAAATATTTAAATGTTTTGCAAAGAAACAAATTTAGTTTTGTATTGTCATCTTTAAAGCACTAAAAATATTCGGGTTGGCATACTATACATATCATAAAGCTTGTTGATATATATCAATCTATGAAGCAAACCTGTCAAAAATACTCTTAAACAGTCAGAAATTACCCTTGCTTTTTGATCAGCCGTCGTAATATTTTTCGTTATTTTACACAAAAAACATGAAAAGCTGTCATCGTATCATTGTCCTTACCAGCCTGCTCTTTGTTCAAGCAACTGTTTTTTCTGATGAGTTTCCTTTTGATTTTGAGGATAAAATATATCAAGAAACGGTTCAAACCGTAGTTTTATATCCGGAAGATGATCCATTGAGTTATCCGCTGATCCAGCTACACGAGCCCGAGCTTTTACAACTCAAGTTTGATGTGTTGGGTGATATGGCCTATGTGTATCAATACACTATCGTACACTGCACTTTCGATTGGAAACCAAGCAATCTGCGGACGATAGAATATATTGAAGGTTTTGAAGACGACCGGATCCTGGACTACCGTTTTTCGCTCAACACCCTTACCCCATACGTGCATTACGACTTTAAGTTTCCTACCTCCTATTTAAAACCTATATTATCAGGTAATTATCTGTTGGTAGTATATGATGGACAACTTACATCAGAAACTGTTTTATTTACCAAACGTTTTATGGTTTCCGATCCTGTAGTGGGAATACAGGCCAGCATACCTCAGCATCCGCGCAATCCGGCATACACCAATACTGCCCAGCAACTTGATGTAGAAATACATGCTGCAGGTTTCTTCACAGGCAAGCCAATGCAGGCATTTCAATTGGTTATGATGCAAAACAGCCGGTGGGATAATATAAAATCAGGGCTCAGGCCCAGTCACACCTATACCGATAAACTCACCTACGAATATATGGATGAAACTGTGTTTGAAGCCGCCAACCAATGGCGTAATTTTGATATAAAAAGCTTTAAATATCAGTCGGAGCGTATTGAAAGAATTTTTGTTGAACCCGAATATTATACTGTTCGCCTTTGGGCCGATCAAAGCCGTATAAGAAAAGCCCATTTATCGGAGCCCGATCTTTTTGGCAGAAAGCTTATCCAGGCACGCCATGATCAGGATACTGATATTGAAGGCGATTATGCTTGGATAGAATTTTTCCTGAATTATGAGGCACCACTCACACACGGGGAAATTTATGTGATAGGGGCACTCAATGATGGCTTGATAAACCGCACAAACAGAATGGCTTATAACTACAAGCTGAAGGGATATCAGCTTTCACTGTTTCTTAAACAAGGCTATTATAATTATTTATATGCCATACGTGAACCGGAGCAATCGTTTGCTTCTACCGAGCTCACCGAAGGCAACCATTGGGACACCCAGAACGAATATCTCATCCTGTTTTATTATAATCAGCCCGGCACAGCCTACGATCAGTTGATTGGCCATAAGATCATATTCTCTCATTGACCTGTCCTTTATGTCGTCCGAATCTTTTCATCCCTTATTTGCTGATGTGATCGTTCCAGTACCCGTTCCGGGTATGTTCACCTATCGTGTACCCAAAAAGTTAGAAAAAGATATCATGACAGGGCAAAGAGTAATTGTCCAGTTTGGAGCTAAAAAAATCTATGCCGGAATAATACGACGCATTCACTCTACTCTTCCATCTGCAACTGCTGTCAAATACATCCTGGATATATTAGATGAGACAGCAATTTTGGGCGAACAACAGTTAGTATTTTGGGACTGGATCTGTCAATATTATATGTGCTTTCCCGGTGAGGTGATGACGGCAGCCCTGCCATCAGCGCTCAAGCTATCAAGCAGCTCGGCCATTGGACTACATCCCGGTTTTAGTATTGATACGCATGCTCTTTCCGACCATGAATTTCTGATTATTGAAGCACTTGATATTCAGCACAGGCTCACTCTTGATGAAGTAAGCAAGATACTTGGATTCAAAAAGATCATGCCGTTGGTGAAAACCATGATAGAAAAGTCGTATATTCTGATGGAAGAGACTCTGAATGAACAATATAAACCTAAGCAGGAACGAGTAGTTTTAATATCGGAAGAATACAAAGATGAAGAAAAATTGTCGTTGCTAATGGACCAGCTTGGGAAACGGGCATATAAACAAATGGAACTATTGATGGTATATTTAGCAGAGACCCAGTTTCCACTAAAAAAGGCAAGAGCTGTTCCGGTTGCCACTCTACTGAAGCGTGCCAAAGCGTCTAACAACCAACTCAAAGCTTTAGAAGATAAAGGTGTTTTTTCTATTGATACTATGACAGTCAGTCGGTTACCTAGTTACACCAGTAGCGTCAGTCCCGATACTATTCAACTCACTCCTCATCAGCAAGAAGGGTTGGATCAAATTAAGGAGCAGTTTAAATTGCATCAGGTAGTCTTATTACATGGGATCACCTCAAGCGGTAAAACCGAACTGTATATCAAACTCATACACGAGGCTATCCAAAACGGGCAACAAGTGTTGTATCTACTTCCAGAGATAGCCCTTACAACGCAGATCATCGATCGCCTGAAACATTATTTCGGAGCTGCAATAGGGGTATATCACTCGCGGTACAACGCCAATGAAAAGGTTGAGATATGGAATAAGGTTCTCTCTTCTGAGGCCGACAAATCCTACCAGATTGTTATAGGACCACGTTCGGCACTATTCCTTCCTTTCACCCGTCTGGGCCTTATTATCATAGATGAGGAGCATGATCCTTCCTACAAACAGGTTGACCCAGCTCCCCGATATCATGCCCGCGATGCAGCCATCATGCATGCCACATCTTTGGGCGCCAAAGTATTATTAGGCTCGGACACACCTGCCTTTGAAAGCTATTTTAATGCTCAAAGCGGAAAATACGGATATGTTACCCTCACTGAGCGATATGGCAAATTGCAGCTTCCGGAAATTACTATAGTAAATCTAAGAGAAGAGGTCAGGCGTAAGACTATAAAGTCGCATTTTAGTGCTCCCCTGCTTACCGAAATAAAACACGCACATACCAACAAAGAACAGGTCATCCTTTTCCAAAACAGAAGAGGTTTCTCGTTGCGATTGGAATGCGACATTTGCCATTATGTACCCCAATGTCGCAACTGCGATGTCAGCTTGATTTATCACAAACATCAAAACATGCTGCGTTGCCACTATTGCGGATTTGGTATGGCCGTACCCTCTGAATGCCCGCAATGCCATAGTACATCAGTGAAAATGCATGGTTTCGGAACAGAAAAGATTGAAGAAGAATTAGGACTGATTATGCCCGAGCTGAAGATTGCCCGACTTGACCTGGATACTACCAGAAAAAAATATGGGTTTCAGGAAATATTAGAAGCATTTGGAAGTGGAAAAACCGATGTATTAGTTGGCACTCAAATGGTAACCAAAGGATTAGACTTTGACAAGGTTAAGATTGTGGGTATAATGAATGCCGATAATATGCTTTCATATCCTGATTTCAGGGCTTTCGAACGAAGCTTTCAGTTGATGGCACAAGTTAGCGGACGTGCCGGACGAAAAAACGAACAAGGAAAAGTCATCATACAAACCTATCAGCCAAACCATGAACTGCTGAAATTTGTGATGGACAACAACTATGAGATGCTGTACAAACAACAACTTATTATTAGAAAACGGTTTAAATACCCGCCATTTTATAGGCTTATTGAAATCAAACTGAGCCATCGTGATCAGCACCTGATCAACCGGGCAGCCTTTGAACTAGCTAACGAGCTACGGAAAATATTTAAAAACAACCTGTTAGGACCCGAGTTTCCAATAGTAGCCCGAATAAAAAATCAATATTTCAAACAAATATTAATAAAGTTCCCAAGAAATCAGTCCGACACAGAAGTAAAATCAATCATAGCCGAAAAGCTTCATTTGTTTCACCTCAATCGGGAGTTTAAATCAGTACGCGTATTTGTCAATGTCGATCCTCAGTAGCATCGCTTATTTCAGGCTGTCTGAGTGTTTTAGAGTACAGGTTAATGATACAACTTCAGTTCTTTCTTTTTATAGTTGATTACTGCGTTATATTTGTTTAGAATATCGCCTCCTATGACTGCATGGATCAAAGGAAGCTCAAGGGTTTGATACGATTGATGCACAAACTGCAAATCAATTATCACTGCATCGTAGTCCACTATTTCAAGGCTGCCTAATCGCAGCTGTTCTAAACGGGTTGTATGTGTGGGCATGCTATCGGTACCCAATCCGGTAGAAAACTTCCCAATCTCTGATATATCAGCTGTCTTAACATAATCTAAGATCAGCTTTTTGTCGAATACCGTACGTGATGCTCCAGTATCAATTAAAAATGTTGCAGGATTATAATGAATCTCACCCGAAACTATCAGATGAAACCCATCACTTTCGATAGGCAAAATGACTAAAGGAATAATGCTGATTTTCATTTGTTCACAGTATTGCAATTAGCTGTGGTTAAGCAGCTTCGACACTTATAAATGATAGAACTGTCATATCTTGCCTTACAGTTTTTTTACCCACAATGCAGCGCAGTATTTGATTATAAAATAGTGTGAGTCAGTTGCATTCCATCAGAAGTTTGGCTTTAGCGCATATTTCTGATAGAAATCATCAATAATTTTCACTGCTTCTTCTGCAGTATCTACTATGGTAAAAATCTCGAGGTCTTCCCGGCTGATGTTTTTTTCCTCTAACATAGTAGTTTGAATCCACGAGAATAGCCCTTCCCAGTATTTTTTGCCTACTATAACTATTGGGAATCGCACTAATTTTTGTGTCTGTATCAGTGTGATTGCTTCAAACAGTTCATCCATAGTTCCAAAGCCCCCGGGCAACACTATATAGCCTTGTGAGTATCTCATGAACATCACTTTACGCACAAAGAAATACTGGTATTCGATATATTTGTCAGGGTCAATGAATGGATTTGGCTTTTGTTCAAATGGGAGGTCAATATTTACGCCTACTGATTTACCTCCTGCAAAGTGAGCTCCTTTATTGCCGGCTTCCATAATACCCGGGCCACCTCCTGTGATAATACCAAATCCTTTTTTGGTCAACAGATATGCAATTTCTTCGGTCAGCCGATATGTAGGGTGATCAGATCGGGTTCGTGCCGATCCAAAAATAGCAACACACGGGCCTATACGGGCAAGTTTTTCAAATCCATCTACAAACTCAGACATAATCTTAAAGACCGACCAGGAATCATGGCTTTTGATCTCATTCCATGTTTTAGGCTTAAAAGCCCGACGTATCATCTGTTCTTCTTCTCTTTTATCCATCAATAAAAATGTTATAAAGGGTAGTAAGTTTCAATCAGGCAGAAGTAGCTTCGATCATACTAGTAAACCTAATGAGCAAAACATTTTCTTGCCTCACTATACATTTTTTGAATCATTGATTCAAAATAACTGAAACGCATTTCATTCTGCTATTATTCAGCATGCGTAAGTCATTAAAGGAACGAAAATACATATTTTGCCTTATCAAATGCAAAAGGTTATTCCTTTAATTAAAGGAATAACCTTTTTTTCTAATACTTTGATTTGTCATTAATCATCCTGTGCTGCCAGAAATCGTTCAGCTTCCAAAGCTGCCATACTGCCTGTACCAGCTGCTGTAACAGCCTGACGGAATATCTTATCCTGCACATCACCGCAGGCAAAGATGCCGGGAATATTAGTAGCTGTCGAATCGGGTTTGGTGATAATATATCCGATTTCATCCATGTCTAACACATCTATGAAAAGTTCGCTATTAGGTTTGTGTCCTATTGCCAAAAAGAATCCATCCACATTAATTACTTTTTCTTCCTTAGTTTTATTATTTATCAGTCTTGCACCTTTCAAGGTTTTCATAAACCCGTTTTCTTCTCCAAAAAGTTCTACTGTTTCGTGATTCCATAGCACCTCAATATTCGGACTGTTAAAGACTCTTTTTTGCATTACTTTTGAGGCTCTAAGTTCATCACGTCGAACGATCAGATAAACTTTTTTAGCAAGTTTAGCCAGATAGGTAGCTTCTTCAGCTGCTGTATCACCGCCTCCTACTACAGCCACATCTTTTCCTTTATAAAAGAACCCATCGCAGGTAGCGCATGCTGATACGCCTCCTCCTTTAAATTTTTCTTCCGTTTCCAGGCCAAGATATTTAGCTGTAGCACCTGTTGCTATGATGATGGTCTCAGCTGTCATTTGCTTTCCGTCGTCGGCCTGCACTTTGAACGGGCGCTGTGAGGTATCAACCGATGTGATCATACCCCATCGTATATCGGAGCCAAATCGTTCGGCTTGGTTTTTCAGGTCTTCCATCATCTCAGGGCCAGTGATCCCGCCTGGGTAGCCCGGAAAATTCTCTACTTCAGTAGTGGTAGTCAGTTGGCCTCCGGGCTGAATACCTTGATATAATACTGGCTTCATATCAGCGCGGGCAGCATAAATGGCAGCCGTATATCCGGCAGGCCCCGATCCAATGATCAAACATTGAAGGTGTTCAGATTGTGTACTCATACGTATAATTTTTTTGGTATTCTTATCGAAAACAATGCCAGTGTGTAGTAGTTGAAAAAAGGAGTGCAAAAATACAATATTGTCGGATAAGTGATGACAAAGTGGCACAACTGCTTTGCGCCATTGTTGAATCATGTATCCATATACACAAAATATCTGCTTAAAATTGTTGCACCACAGCCTGAAATAGTATATATTTGCACCGCAATTTTATTGTTCGGGGCGTGGTGCAGTTGGCTAGCATTCTTGCATGGGGTGCAAGCGGTCGCCCGTTCGAGTCGGGCCGCTCCGACAATAAGGCGTTCAGCTATGTAAAGCCGAACGCCTTTTTTATGTGAACCAAAACGAATAAAGACATATCCAAAAAAAGAATCGGAAACAAAACCTTTCACACAAATGCAACTATTGTGGGTATAAGTAAAAGATTTTATTGAAGAATTGGAAGGTGCTGTATGCTTTTTTTCTATTTTTGAAGTCAAAACAACACCAAATACTTTATTCATTCAATAATTCTTCTGAAAGATGAAAAAATATATAGTGATTATCAGCATCCTTGTCCTCTTCGGATTAGCTCAGTTCATTCGGCCTGAACGCAACCAACAAACCATTCCCAGCCGATACGATATATTCCACCTAACCGACACTCCAGCACAAATAGTTTCATCAATACGAACTGCATGCTATAACTGCCATTCCAATTCAACAACTTATCCATGGTACGCCAGCATCTCACCGGTTTCATGGCTGATTGACCGACATATAATAGAAGCAAAAAGTGAATTGAATTTTTCGGAATGGATCTTATATAGCAAAGAAGAACAGGAAACACTTTTATTAGAGTTGATAGAGGTTTTAGAGAAAAGCAAGATGCCGCCCAAGCCCTACCTGTGGCTGCACGCCGAAGCTAAATTTGATCAGGCTACAACAGATATGATCATTCATTGGGCACGAGACAAAAAACAGCAAGTCCAATTGAATTAAGGTGCTGAGACCAGCTGTTGCTACACCATAGATCATACCCGATAAAGATCAGGTCGATCTATAAAAAACTTGATACGATAAATTTATTCAGGTAAGAAATACCCTTTACTCTTTCGTCAGCCAAAAAAAGATCAAACAAGATAATTTTATATAATATTGTCAACCAAGGAGATAGTTCATACTTTATTCGCTATTGGTCTTTTTTTAAAATTTCAGTACTTTGTATTGCATAGTATTAAAATAATAAAACTACCTTTGCGGCATGAAATCAGAAAAGAATATTTCACAAATGCGCAAAGGGGTTTTGGAGCTTTGTATTTTAGCCATTATTGCCCAGAGCGAGGAAGTCTATTCCTCTGACATTTTGGAGCAACTGAAACAGGCAGAGCTTATCGTGGTTGAGGGTACACTTTATCCGCTACTGACCCGGCTTAAAAACGATGGTATGCTCAGTTACAGATGGGAGGAATCGAGATCGGGGCCTCCGCGTAAGTATTTTCGTATCAGCGCTCAAGGTCAGCAATTATTGTCCCAGCTTACTCAGACATGGGAGGCAATGACCGAAGCTGTTTCCCAAATCCTTTATCCAAGCAACAAAAATCACAACGTATGAAAAAGACAATCAACATCACCATTAGTGGTCAATTATTTCACATTGAAGAAGACGCTTATTCCCGTTTGAGCCAATATATTACTAACATCAAACAATATTTTGAAGGAAGCGATGGGCAAGAGGAGATCATAGCCGATATTGAAAGTCGTATTGCCGAGCTCTTTCAGCAAAACCTGAATGAGTTTAAACAGGTTATCAGTTTGCAGGATGTTCAACATATCATTGAAGTATTAGGACAGCCATCCGAGATGGATGACGAAGGCAATGGAAATGAGCCTACTCAAGGCAAGAGTTATAGTTTTAAAAGGCGTTTGTTTCGTGATACCGACAACCGGAAGGTAGCTGGTGTAGCAGCAGGTTTAGCCGCTTACTTCTCTATTGACCCGATTTGGTTTCGAATCGCATTTCTTGTTTTTACACTTGCCTCTGGCTCAGGAATTTTGGTGTATATTATCCTTTGGATTGTGATACCAGCCGCTCGTTCTACCACCGAGAAGCTTGAGATGAAAGGAGAGCCTGTAAACATTGAAACTATTGAAAAGTCAATACGTGAAGAACTCGCTCATGTAAGGTCGTCTTTAAACGAATTTGCCAAAGAAGCCCGTGAAAGCATGAAGACGGCCAGTAAGCATACTGGAAATTATTCTAAAAAAGCAGCTCACAATTTGCTTAGGTTTTTTTATGCCGTTGTTCGTATCTTAGCTATTGTGATAGGGTTTGTATTCCTATTTGCCGGACTGAGCCTGATAATGGCAGCCGGGAGTTTCTTTTTAGGCTGGGATAATTTTTCAGTCCTGCATGATCTTGGGATCCCAGTGCTTCACACTGAAAAGATCATCCCATATCTGTTTGCGAATTCGTTTGCTGTTTCCTTAGCACCTATGGCCATAGGTGGCTTTATTGCCATACCTCTTATTATGCTTGTTTATGGTGGATTGAGATTAATCCTCGGACGCTTAGTCAAGCTCCCGGGTTTAAGTGGTATCGCAGCAGGGCTGTGGGTTGCAAGTATAGTAATATTGGCCTATATTATTTTTGGCCTGATGTTGGACTTACGGGAAAGCTACCATAGTATTTCCGACGAAATGATTCTTGAGGAGACCCATAGCCCGGTTTTGACGATCTCAATTGACAATACTCCACAATTAGAAGCCAATCAATATCTTCAGTTTTTCGATTCTTATGTGCAATTTATTTCCAATGACGCACATGCCTATCTGCTTCCCATGTTTTACGTAGAATATACTGATAAGGACTATCCGTTTGTGATAACCAAATTTGAAGCCAGAGGTAGCAGCATAGAGAAAGCACGTGAGCGCACCAAAGGTATCCGGTTTGAAATCCAGAACAATGATTCTTCACTATTGATACCCGGCAGCTTTAGTCTTGCTACAGACGAGAGTCTTAGGGCACAACAAGTCATAGCCACTTTATATTTACCCGAAGGGCAGCAGGTGTATTTTGATGAAAGCACGCACCACTATTTCAGCCAGCACCCTTCTTTTAGAATGAGGCACCACACATATGCCGGATCATACTGGATAATGACAAAAAAAGGACTCAGACCTTCTAAAGAAATATCGCAATCTACCTCTTCCTGATTTTATTAGTAAAGCGAAAACAGCAAGTCGGGTTTTATTGGCTGCCGTATTTACAATAAATTTGTCGGCAGCATTCTTAAAATCATATCCAAGTATGAATCAGAAGAAAAAGAAAAATCTCAGACATACCAAACGAAGCGCTGTTCATGCCAAGATAGGCCTGCCTCCTGGAAGCTTGGTGCACACCGGAACACGCAAAATGGAAGATATTCGTGTAGTATTACGAAGTTATGATCCACAACAGCTGGTAACAAATCTAATTCATACCACCGATGAGCTTCAGCAGGTCAAACAACCATCTAAACCAGTATGGATACAAATTAATGGACTACACGACACACAACTGATAGGCGATATTGGACGTTTATTCAATGTGCATCCATTAATACTGGAAGATATACTGAACACAAATCAACGCCCCAAGATAGAACTGATGGACGACCAGCTTTTTCTGATCATCAGAACAATGGATGTGTTACCCGACAAAGGGTTGGTTACCGACCAAATTGGCTTTATACTCAAAGACAAGCTGTTGATATCTTTTCACGAAAGCGAATTGGATATCTTCGCTCCCTTATACAAGCGCTTAGAATCGGACAATAGTTATATCCGAGCTCAAAGTACTGATTATCTGTTATATGCCATGATTGATATAGTGGTGGATAATTATTTCAATGCGTTGGATCATTGCGCCAATCAATTGGATTATATAGAGAACTTAGTGTTTGAAGAACCCACAGAAGCTTTGTTAGCAGGTATTCAGGAGGTTCGCAAAGATTTGTTACTTCTTAAAAAAACTATTTATCCTTTGCGTGATTTACTTCAAACACTCTCCAAGACCGATGTGCCCGTGATCAGTTTCTCACAGCACAGATATCTTCGCGATGTGTATGATCATGTACTCTTCATCACCGAAACTATTGAGACTTACCGCGAACTCAATACCGGACTACGGGAGGCGTATCTGTCGGCTATCAGCAACAATATGAATCAGGTGATGAAAACCCTGACTATTATAGCTACTATTTTCATCCCGCTTACGTTTATTGCGGGAGTCTACGGGATGAATTTTCGTTTTATGCCCGAGCTGAACTGGAAATATGGTTACATCTTGATCTGGGGGATTATGTTGGCGATCGCAGCATGGATGGTATATCGATTCAAAAAACTGAAGTGGTTTTAAATTTACCAGCTGTTTTCCTTACATTTGTACTATAAATTCATGTTTCAATCTGCTGAATTATGTCAAATATTTTCTGGATCATCCTGGCTTTACTATTGGTATATTTTTTTTACACCATCATCAGGCGCTATTATGTAATGAAGAACTATACACCTGATCAGGATAGTGAGAAAATAGTCGTACTGACAGATACCAATTTCACTCATCAAACTTCCAAAGGGATAGTATTGGTTGATTTCTGGGCTGCCTGGTGTATGCCATGCCGGTTGATTGCTCCGGTTCTGAGTGAACTGGCCGAAAGCATGGATGAAACCGTTCGCATCGGAAAACTTAATGTTGATGAACACAAAGCTACAGCTGAGAAATATGGCATACAATCTATCCCAACCTTGCTGCTGTTCAAAGAGGGCCAGGTCGTAGAAAAGTTTGTAGGTGTAAAACCCAAGGCTGTGTTTGAGAAGGCAATAAAAAAACATCAGCATTCATAGGATTCCAACCTATGGTTTTCCCTATTATTCATAATGAGTAAGCTAACAATGGAGTATTGTTCATATCATCCTTTTCTAACTGAATACCGGTTCAAAGTTTATCTTTCAGCGACTGTTCGGCATTCTTGAAATGAAAAGAAAACCCATCTGCAAGCAGCCGTTCAGGTTTTGCATAAGTTCCTGACAGCAGCAATTCTTTACCCATTTCACCCAATACTGTTTTAATAACAAAGGCTGGTGTAGTCAATCGGGAAGGTCGTTTCAGCACTTTTGCCATGATCTGCACAAAATCCTTTTGTTGTATGGGTTCAGGAGCCGTAAGATTATATGCTCCGCTACAATGTTTGTTTGCAAGCAAAAACAGTATGGCTTCTATTTCATCCTCTATGTCTATCCATGATATCCATTGATTTCCTGTTCCTATCCTACCCCCTATCATCAAGCGTACTGGCAGTGCCATTTTCGGCAAGGCCCCTCCCTGATGAGCTAACACTACTCCTGACCGGATAAAAAGCAGTCTTTCGCTAATCGCTTGAAACCGGGTTGCTGCCTGTTCCCATTTTGTGCTCACCTCTGCAAGAAATCCTGTTCCTGATTCATCTGACTCAGTAAAGGCTTTTTGTTCATCATATCCATAAAACCCTATAGCTGAAGCTTGTATCACTGCTTTTAGTTTAACTTCCGCAGCTTGAAACAAGGTATAAAGCATGTCAACTGTTTGAAGCCGGCTCCATAGTATAGTTTCTTTGCGCTTATGTGTCCATCTTTTTTCACCTACATTCGCTCCGGCAAGGTTAATGAGTACCTGTGTACCTTCAATCAGCGCTGCAAGGTGAGAAGGAGGCTGATGCCAGTCGGCATAGCTAATTCCGGTGTCACCTAATTTTTTACGTGCAACAGGAATATCACGAGTAAACACGACTAACTCATGTGTTCCAAGCAAACGTTTTATCAAAGCCTGTCCGATCAGACCAGTAGCTCCTGCAACAACAATTTTCATGGTATTGTTTAATGAGTTAACAAACAGATACCTAAAATTGTTTGTGTATTCATGAAGTTATTTATCAGCAATACACACTCATACAGGCATATATCCTTCAATCAATACGTAAAGGGACCATTTCAACCGGCTCAAACCTGATCTTAGCTACTTGCAGCACGACAGCTAATGCTTTGTGTGTCTGCCTAATAACGTGAAGAGCAGTTATATGGATTACCAGTTCAGGATATTAAAGAAGTCGTATTCTTCAGGATTAGTCAGATATTTTTTAGCAGCTCTATGGTCTTCTGGCATAATATATTGCAGTCCGTGCTGGAAGACGAATCTGGTTTTTTCGCCATGAATATTCACAAATCGCACCTTCACCCTTCCTGTTTCATCCACCACATCTTTCAGATAAAGTGGGGTTACCACTCCTAAGGGATCAGAGGTTACCATAGCTCCGGTAATACCTTGGTCGAACAGTTCTTTCACTCCGTAGCCTAAAAAACCACAATAAGTCAGGTCAAAGGACGAAGGGCCTACGCAGCGTAACTCATAGCCTAATTCCACTGGCCGGCTTTTGATGTTCAGTTGAAGTTCTTTGAGCTTATGCTGAAGGGACATATTATAAATATGTGCTTTACTCACATTACCTAACTCGGGATGACCGTGCTCGTCGAAAGTAAAATTCACACCAGATGAAACAATTTCCTCATCTGTCATGAAATGAAATACTCCTTCGCTAACTATAGCTACTCCATATTGAATACCAAGCAGTTTTCGTTTTACCATAGACGATATGATCAATCGTGTGATGCGGTCGAAGGTTACGGTTGTCTTATAGAACATCTCCGGTATGATGATCATTGGCAGATGGCATGAAGTACCTATTCCAAAAGCCAGATGACCTGCTTCTCTTCCCATAGCCGATACCACAAACCAGTTGCCGCTTGTGCGGGCATCTTCATACACGGTCTGTGCAATACGTACTCCTTCGTCTTTGGCCGAATAATAACCGAAAGTAGGAGTTCCTTCGGGCAAAGGCAGGTCGTTATCAATGGTTTTAGGTACGTGAATATTTTGAATCTTCACATTATTGTCAGCTAAAAAATTCGTGATTCGGTTAGCTGTAGAAGCGGTATCATCACCACCAATAGTAACCAATAATTTCACATGATGGTCAATAAAGAATTTAGCACTAAACTCTTCATCTTTAGGCTTATATCGGCTCATCTGTATGGCTGATCCACCTAATTTCTGAATGGTATCGGCCAGAACGAAGTCAAATTCCATGATCTCGGGTTTATCTGAAAAAAGGCTTTTAAAGCCACCATTCAGCCCGATCACTCTATACCCGCTTTTTAAAAAGACTTTAGCCACTGTGCTGATCACAGCATTTATACCCGGTGCGGGGCCGCCGCCGGCTAAAATAACAATAGATTCTCGCATAAAAAAAATTTCGGCAAAGATAAGTTGATTTTAGATGACGGGTTATTTTTCTGTTCATGGCTGTTCTGTATCAGTTGTTACGACAAGGTTTGCGGAGCTTGTACAATGGGCTACATAAAAATTCGGGAATAGTTTTTACATACAAAAGCTTCGCAGCAGGCTTTTATAAAGCGAAAAAACTTATTTTTGTTTCCAGTTAATTACCAATTCAATAGTAACATGAAGTACTTGTATCCAAAGTCATTAGTAGTTTTATTAGTTGTTCTATGGGCTTTTCCTGTATTTTCTCAGTTAGAAACTAATTCGGAGGCCTTGCGTCAAATCGCCAAAGAACAAGAAAAAGAGTGGAAACAAAAAGCAAAGCGCGTCAAACAGTTTGCTCGTTTACATGATGTTGAAATCAGGCAAGAATATCCTGATGGCACTGTAGTAGAGCTTATTGATGTGATTGACGGTCAACCAATTTATTACAAAACAGATAATCTTGGAGCTGCTATTACTACCCGTGCCAACGAACTGTGGCAAGGTGGCAATGTAGGTGTTGTCATAGAGGGGGAGGGTTATTCAAAGGTAGGCATATGGGATGGAGGTGCTGTGCGCCGTACCCATCAGGAGTTTAATAACACCGGTGTTCAACGTGTGACACAGGGCGACAATGCTACTTCAGCCATCACACATGCTACCCACGTGGCAGGAACTATAGTGGCCGGTGGTGTTAATGCTAATGCAAAAGGAATGGCACATAAGGCAGAATTGAAAGCTTATGACTGGAACAGTGCAGAAGGTGAGATGTCGGCAGCAGCTAATGCCGGAATGGAGATTTCCAACCACTCATGGGGTATGATACGAGGATGGGATTATAACCAAAACACCGGTAACTGGCAGTGGCATGGAGATGCCAATGTAGCTCCGTTGGAAGACTACCTCTTTGGATTTTACAACACACAAGCTCGTACCTGGGATATCATTGCATATAATGCACCTTATTTTCTGATTAGTGTGTCGGCCGGAAACGATAGAGGAGAGGGCCCAGCCAATGCCGGGACAGGCGACATACCTGAAAAAGATGGAGGGATTGACGGATACGACTGTTTAGGCGGTTCAAGCAATTCAAAAAACACCCTCACTGTAGGAGCAGTTAAAGAAGTATTAAACTATACAGGCCCTGCCTCGGTATCTATGAGTAGTTTCAGTGCATGGGGTCCAACCGACGACGGACGTATCAAGCCTGATATAGTAGGGAAAGGAGTTAATGTGTATTCATCTACCGCCTCATCCAACTCTTCCTATACTTCATTGGATGGCACCAGCATGTCGTCACCCAACGTAGTAGGCAGCATGGTGTTGTTGCAACAGCTTTACCAGCAGACACATAATAATCAACCGATGCGCTCTTCGACCCTCAAAGGATTGGTCATACATACAGCTGATGAAGCAGGAGCACATCCAGGACCCGACTATAGGTTTGGCTGGGGACTGATGAACACCGAAAAAGCTGCTCAGATCATATTAGAAGACGGTGAAATGCAAAATGTGATAGACGAAATAATATTGGAAAATAATGGTACCTATAGCCGTGAAGTAACCGTTTCCGGAGGACGACCATTCAGAGTTACTATTTGCTGGACTGACCGTAACGGAAATATACCCCCGCCAAGCCTTAACCCACGGACACCGGTTATCGTACACGACCTAGACCTTCGCATACTCGATGAGTCCCTGAACATATATTATCCTTATAAACTTGATCCCGAAAACCCGGATGCACCGGCTACCACCAACTCAAAAAACTATGTGGATAACGTAGAAATGATTCATATTGATAACCCGGAACCAGGAACTTATACCATTTTTGTTGATCATGCAGGTACGCTGAGTCCGAATCAAGTGTTCTCACTTATCATTTCAGGGATAGACGAGTTTTCAGATATACCTGAATGCTCAAACGGATTAATAGACCCTGAAACGGGAGCTGCAGGAGCTTTCTTAAATCATAAAGTAACATGGGCACCGGCTTCCTTTGCCACAGGATATGATATCTATTTCGGTACTGATGGAGGCGGCACCCAAACACCAACAAATATTTTAAACGGTGATTACCAAACAGAAAATTTCTTCCGACTAGATCTACAGCCCTCTACCACCTATTATCTACAGGTGAAGCCACGAAACAGTTATGGGGTGAATGATTGTGAGACGATTTATTCGTTTACTACTATGGGTACCATCAACGACTTCCCATTTCTGACCAATGTGGAAGATGTAGCCCCACCTGCCTTTCCAACAGGTTGGAGCTCACTAGATTTTAGCAGCCTTGAATGGACAACGACTTCATTGATAGGATATAACAGCAGCAAATCGTTTGCCTGCTATACCCAAACCGGGACCGCTACCTCATTGAACAACTGGTTGATATCACCTCCAATACAGGTGTCATCAGAAAATGAATATTACCTGAGCTGGGTTTACAGATGCTTCTTCCCAACTTACCCCGAATCATTACGTGTACTCTGGGGCTTCGCAGCAGCCGACACGAACAGTTTCACTAACCTGCTGTTTGAAAATACAGCATTTAACTCCCCCAACTGGGAAACAGGACATAAACTGATAGTACCGGATAGTGATGAATTCATTTTTATTGCATTCCACGCTAATACTGACAACGGTATGGGACAGTTTATAGATGATATACTCTTAGAAGATTGGGGCCCTGTCGGTATAGCCGATGCTTTTGAAAAACAAGTCAGGCTGTCGTACCATCAAGGACAATTCATCGTACAGTCTACAGTAGATCTGAGAGGGACACAGTTTAGTGTAACCAATGCTGCTGGACAAACGATTTTTAATGAAACTATTCAAGACCAAGCTAGTTATTCAAAATCCCTTAAATTATCCACTGGTGTATATATAGTGAATATCAAAGGAAACGAATATGAAAAGACCTCAAAACTATTGATACAATAGAAATATTTTCAACCTTAAAAAAAGACTGCAGTATCTTTCTAAGTGCTGCAGTTTTTTTTTCATCACCCAGCTGATTTGAAAAGTGGATGATGAAAGGTGAATCAAAGCAGATATTTATGCAGAAAAATACTTTAACGCATTTCCATCATTATTAGATTCTATCAAACCAACCTATAGCCCATTGGAAATATATGCAACTAACTGCTATTCGCTTCGGACTTTCAAAAGATTTTTGAACCACTTTGGATTGATAAAGATTCACACACAAGGTTTTGGATTTGAAGGTAAAACCTACATCACAAAAACAGACCTATATGATAAATTAATAAAATGCGTGCCACACAAAATATTCTCAACCCCAACTTATCTGACTTCATTGAATTAAAGTATCCACCCTGCATACCACATTTAAAACAAGATTAGTCAGATTCCTACCCTCATCACACTATCCATCTCTTAGGGTGTTATAGACTTTTATTGCCAACAAAAATCAAAGAAAAAGGGGTGGACGGGTTCTAAACAAAAGGGGATCGGCATGCTCTGGATTATTCAATCTAACAGCTAAATCTGAGTTAACCCGAGGTATCTGTATGCACTAAAAGAAGAAAATCACCTTCAATTTAATAAAAACATTTAGTTAGACTAGAAAAACTACACAAATAGTATTGTTTTTTCAACTTTAGTTCTTATTTTTGTAATTCATTTACAAAATTTGATATAAAAATGATTCTAAATTTCAGTATCCAAAACTTTGGACCGATCAAAGAGAAGCAAACACTTTCGTTTGAAGCGGATAAGTCAACCCATCTTGAGGATGCATATGTTATTACTATTAAAGGCCAGCGAATCTTAAAAATCGCTTTGATTTACGGGGCAAACGCTTCCGGTAAAACAACTGTACTGAAAGCACTTAACTTTCTTAGAGATCTAGTCCTTAAACCTAAAAGTAAAAAAACAGAAGAATTAGATTTCAAACCTTTTTTGTTTGATGCCAATACTCCAAGGAAAAATTCTTTTTTTAGTCTTGAATTTTATCAAAATGAGATAAAATATCTATATGAGGTTGAGTACTATAGTAAAGCAATCGTTTCGGAAGAGCTCTATTTTTACAGTCCGAACAAGGCAAATATCTTCAAACGAAAAACAAATTTGGAACGTCAATTTACTGAAATAAGTTTTGGCAGCAAAATCAAAAAAGACAAAACGTTTGAAAAAACACTTGCCTCAAACACCCTTTGGAACAACACAGTACTGGGAGGCTATTTAAAAACAAATATTGAGTTTAATGAACTACAAGAGGTTGTTGATTGGTTTGAAAATTATCTAAAACCTATTGTTCTCGCACAAACTGATTTAGAGAACTTCGTTACCCAAAAGATTCATTTTAAAGAAATCTCTGATTTAGATGTTGTTTCTATATTGAAAAAAGCAGATTTAAATATATCCAACATTTTAATCGAAGAAAAAATAGAAATCTTACCTGATGGTATGATTGATTTTCTTAAAAAGACACAAGCTGCACCCAATGATGAAATTAAAAAGATTGAAGAACAAGGAATAATGAGAAGGATAATTCACGCCTTAGCACATGAGGTTAATAATGTAACCTACCCTTTGCCTTGGGAAGAGGAATCGCAAGGGACAAGGCGATATTATGGTTTAGCAGGACTACTAGTCTTTTTGTTATCTACTCCGAAAATAGTGCCAATTGATGAATTAGAATCATCGCTTCACCCTGATTTATTTCAACATTTTCTGCTCTCATTTCTGTTAAACTCTCATAATTCCCAACTCATTGCTACAACACATAATAGGGAGATTTTTGACAATAAAGATATTTTTAGAAATGATGCCATCTGGTTTACCGATAAGTCCGGTTCATCGGCCACCGAGCTATACTCGTTAGCTGACTTTGGAAGCACTGTTGTTCGGGATACTACGAATATATTAAATGCATACAAAAGCGGAAAACTTAGTGGCATACCCAATTTGAGAGACCCTTATATAGATATAGAATCATGAGCAGCCGTATGAGAAACCCACCTATTGCAGGCCCCAGCATCGCTGCTGTTGTTGGCGGGGAAACAGAAGCGTGGTATTTGAATATGTTGAAACGCAATGAAAAGGATATTCGTATCACAATAAAGCCTGAAATACATAGTAAAAAATCTCTAAAGGATCAATATGAAAAAGTTGTGCTTGATCTAGTAAACAAAGAGTTCACCAAGGTATTTTGGATAGTCGATTTGGATTCCATAATAAAGGAAACAAGAGAAGCACCGAGAGGGGCACCTAAACCAATGGAAGTTTTTAAAAATTATCGACAAACACTCATAGAAAAGTATAGAAACGTTACAGTTATCGTAAATAATCCATGTTTGGAGTTTTGGTTTTTGCTTCACTTTGAAAAAACAAACAAACATTTTAATAACTGCTCAAAAGTAGAAGCACAACTAAAAAAGCATATAAAAAACTACGAAAAAACTAAGCGCTACTTCACCAAAAAAAACGATGATATTTACTTAAAACTGAAACCAGGTTTTTTCACTGCATTGGAAAATGCAGCGGCACTGGGAAATTTTGATGAAAGAAACCCAAATAAAGCTATATGCGAAATGAAAGAATTTTTCTTTTGTGAGGAGTTAAGAAATTATTTTGGGTGAACTTCATCAATGAAAGGACTTTTGTATCCACCCTGCATACTGCATCCAAAACAAGATTAGTCAGATTCCTACCCTCATCATACTATCTATCCCTTGGGGTGTTATAGGCTTTTATTACCTACAAAAATCAAAGAAAAAAGGGGTGGACGGGTTCTAAACAAAAGGTGATCGGCATGCTCGAAAATCTTCTTGTTTCTCCCAGTCTTTTTTATAAGGAGGGGTCAGTATCTGCCGGAATGTCGGGTTGGGGAAAGTTGAGGGGTCAGCATGCTCCAGATTAACTATATAGCTTTAGAAGTCAGTGAATAGACCTAAGGTAGAGGATTGCTAATAAGCTATGACTGACTTATTAGAGTGGCAAACTTTCACCGATCCCGATAGCTGTCAGGATTAATTGAAAAACGAATTTCTAACTTACTGAAAACACTCAGTCAAAGCCGTTTATCGGCCATTCTTACAAATCTCTTTAGATGACTATTCATATTATCTCACAAGTCTAGTACTCCGAAAGCTTGATGATGTGCTATATGCAGGTCAATGAACCGGAATTTTGGCATCCTCTTCTCTTTGATTGTATTGTAGACTTTCAAACTTTCGGTATCTGACGATAAGTAATATCGTATTGCTTTTTCACAATCTGCTTGCGCAAAAAGCATAGTGTCGTTTGGAATTATTTTTCTTTCGTTTACCTGTAACGTTTCTGCTTTTTTTGCCTGAAATGCAATTTTAGCAAATTTACTCGCTCTTAGAGCGTGGTTTAAGTTGAAAGGAACAATTTGTAAATTTTTCAATGGTAAGTTCTTGAAGGTCGCCACCAATACAATATTCCGCAACACTGATTGATGAAATCATCATATCAATTTCGTTTTGCAGAAAGTATCGAAAATATCCGTCTGCATTTTTGAATAACGGACTACCGTCGTTTAGAAAACGTAGAAAAAAACTCGTATCCAGTAAAACGGCTCTTTTATACTTCATAATTTCCCCTAATTTCTCTTAACCAACTATCAGGGTCAATCGTCTCAAGCCAATTTTTTTTTGCTTTTTCCCGAAGTCCTTTTAAATACTGTTCATCGTATTTTGGTTGGTAGTCAACCAACTCAACAAATTTTAGAGTTGATTTATCAATTTCGCCTGTTTCAGAATGTTGTTTTCCTATAACACGAATACCAAAGACTTTGTAAAGCAAATTTTCTTCGTACTCTTCCAAAAACGCCTTTGGTGTTTCTATGGTTACAATTCCAAGCTCGTCGGTCAAAAGATGAATATTCGCCTTATCCTTTCCTCCCGCATTCGTAACTTTTCCGTATAAATAAAATTCCGCATCAGCCCAAATGGGTTCTGTTCTGTATAAGCGTGTTGTTTTATCAAGTATCAATTCGTTTGTTTGGTCAAGCGATGTTTTTATACTGAACACATAATTCTTTTTCGTAGCAATGTTTTGAATATTCTCAAACGCTTTAGCAGTACCAATATCAAGAAAATCAATATCCTGAGTTTGGTTAATTTGCCCGATAATGGCATCAAACCCAATAACCTTTTGCATTGAAGTTGTGAAAACGTGTCTAACCGAACCTTCTTCTATTCTATAACTAATTGTAGGTCTGTTTTTTTTGTCATCCGAATAAAGTAAATTTTCGGCATTTTCAAGCATCTCAATCACTTCCCGAATGTCGTAATTATCAGGTGTCAGGTCAAGATTCCCTCTAGAACCTGTAATTCTGATTTCTATGAAACCTTTTTTTTTCACACTACAAAGATAGTAAAATCACTCCTTTTTTGGCATATCAAATAGTAACAAGTTTTAGTGTTAAAAATCTTTCATTTGTCAGCTTTATAGGTGCTTATCAGTTAACTGCCGCAATATTCCAATCGGTAATTTACCAGTCCTCATAATCCGTTCGGTAAGCTGTATCCTAAACAAGATTAGTCAGATTCCTACCCTCATCACACTATCTATCCCTTGGGGTGATATAGACTTTTATTGCCTACAAAAATCAAACAAAAAAATCATTGAAAAAAGATACAGTTGGTGGGGGATTAGCCCGAAGATGACCATCTCGAAGCTTTTCACTGATAACCAAGCAGAAACTATAATAGAAGTACAAAGCTTGATTTAGCCACTAAATAGCCACTTTTAGGTAGATGCATGTATGACTTAGTACTTCTTTATTATTCTCATTGTCTTAGCATTATCACGACTTTCAATTCTTAAAAAATAAATCCCATGCTTCAATTCTGATAAGTCAATAATCGTATTGTTATTGTTGATTTGCAATTGTTTAACTATCTGTCCCATGCTGTTCATCATAGTTAATTCATACTCTTGTATCCCAATGTTTTCAATGTGAATTATGTTCGTAAATGGGTTGGGATAAATTTTGAAGTCGAAAAGATCCAACTGGTCCACACTAAGAACAATATTTATATAGCAACCTGAGTAGCTTTGGTGTTGCCATACTTGCTGATTACCAGAAAATGTACAAGTAACAAACAGTGAATCTGGTATTTCTTGGCTAAACTTTACCGGAGAATATGGAAAGAGTGGTCCGTGAACACTTCCTATTCCTTCTATCCATACTTCGTTGAGCTCATCAAAGGCGTTCATTATTGGCTCAGCAAATTTCAGTCGTCTATAATAATTCCCGTTAATCTGGATGCTGTCAACAGTGATTACTTGAAGCCATTCAGGAAACATACCATTTAAATCATACAGAACGCTGTCTCCAACATTCAAGGAGAAGTCATACAAAGCATCAAGCTGATTTAATGTGTCAAGGTAAAAAACTTTATTGTTTTCTACCCGTAATAGACCATGATATAAAAGGTCACTTTGAAACATTGAATCACTTGTGGAATAAAACTTAAACCATAGCTCATTATCAATAAGTGTGTCACCCTGAAAGCCATAAACTGTTGTCGTAGTCGCTACAAAGTCGGGGTTTTGTTGATTTGCTGCAGGATAGGTCTTTGCAACATTCCATTTTGAATCAATATCGTCAAAATGATTAATTGCTTGTCCCAAAAGAATTGAGGGAATTAAAAACATCGAAAGTAAAATTGTTGTCTTCATTTTTCTATATTTTTTGGTTTGTCTGTCTTTTTAGCATTAGCCATAACATCTCATTTACGCTACTAATTTACAACTTTTGCCAATAAAAACATCTATTTGCGTAAATAGAATCCTTATGATTCGTTAGGAGTAGTTGTACCCTCCTGAACTACAGTAAGATACAAAATATATAGTTTTAAGAAAAGACTTTTATGGTAACGATTCAGCCCATACTTTACACGAAACAATTTTTTATAAAGGCTGACAAATAGCATGTTACTAAGAAAACCACGCATTTTTTGCATATATATTGTTTCTAACTGCATTCCGAAGAATCCTTATCAAGCTGATCTATTATTAAATCGTGTATCGTTTTGGCCATTATTCAGGCTGCCACCATGCAGCGAGATGTCGCTTCATCGATCACGAAATACTAAAGCGGTTTCTCGATTCGACTGCGCAAGCACCGTCCACAAGTGGCAGTCTGTTCGCTTCAGAAGTCAGTGGATGGGTGTAAAGGAGGAATTTCCGCTAACAGAAGATTCCCGGATGATGATATCCACTGGCAGAAGAATATTTTCAGCCGATGCTTTTTGTTTCAAGCTGATCTGATTCAGTAACACACGAAATGCTTCACCGCTTATCTTTTCCAATGGCTGCTCGATAACTGAAATAGTAGGTTGGGTGTATTCAAAGTATTCGGTATCATCAAAGCCGATCAGCATGACTTCATGAGGTATGCTAATGCTTAGTTTCCTCAGGTATTTGATACATAAGGAAGTCAGATTATTATTCAAAGTGAATATAGCCTGAGGCATAGTACCGCTTTGAAAAAAATATTGCAGATACTCTTTCACTGCCGCTTCCATTGTATCAAATGGGACAGACAATATTCTTTCTTCGGGCACGGCATTTCCCGCATCCTGCATGGCAGATAGAAAACCATTGATACGTTGGCGGATGGTAGATATATGTGTAGGTGAGATGACCATCAATGCGATATCTCTCACTCCTTGTGCCAGCAGGTGTCGGGTAGCCATGCGGGCACCTCCGTAGTTATCCACAGAAACACTTGACGACTGCATCTGATCAAACACACGGTCGATCAGCACATGAGGGATACCACTTTCTTTGAGCTCATTAAAAAACGCCGCTTCATCCTGAGAGGAGGAGATGATCAGTCCATCTACTCTGCGGTCTAACAGCAAACGGATTTGCTTACGTTCTTTCTCCGTTTTTTCATCAGTACTGCAAATCACAACGCCATAGCCGTGCTGCCATGCCAGATCTTCAATATGACGTGCAATGCGCGAATAAAACCGATTAGAAATATCCGAAACGATCAAGCCAATAGTTTGGGTTTTGCCGGTGCGAAAACCCCGGGCTAATACATTAGGCTGATAATTCAACTCTTTTATTTTTTCCATGACTCTTTTTTGAGTCTTCTTACTGATGCCATGCGCATCGGCCTTGTCGTTCACCACTAACGAAACAACTGTTTTAGACAAACCTAAACTGTTGGCAACATCGGCTAAAGAAACCCTTTTTGTCATATCAGATATATTAGATAATGATGGATGAATGATTAAATGGTAAAATTACTTCAATGTTTTGAATAAAACAGCTTCGTTCAGATTCTCCTACAACTGAAAACAGATAGAAACAGTCATTTCTCATAGGAGACGAGAAGATGACGGTAAACTAAAACGATTTAAAATTTTATTTACACCTTAACTAACAGAATTTCTGTATGTTAAGCAAAACATTCAAAAGGTTTTTTGTTATGGCTATCAGATAGAAATATAAAACAATGTATTTTTGAGCGATCTCAATATATTTCAGATATGAATCGTATATACACTTTTTTCGGTTTTCTGCTTGTATTTATTTTTTGCAGCACCCATATTTTTTCGCAACGTCAGACTAATGTTCAGCGCCTGCACCAACTTTCAGAAGATTTTGATCAGCAATACCGGCAAGCTTCAAAACGAGCTGCTTCCTGGGCATCTACTCATAATATTCCGCTCATCCGACACTATGACGATGGCACTACCATTCAGCTCATAGATGTTGAGGATGGGCAACCCATTTTTTTGATCACCGATAATTATGGTGCTTCCATCACTACCCGTGCCATAGAACTTATGGAAGGCGGCAGTCTGGGGTTAGATCTAACAGGTGAAGGCTATGATAAGTTAGGTGAATGGGATAGCGGTGCTGTTCGTACCACCCATCAGGAATTCAATACGGGTGGTTCATTGCGTGTCATAAAAGGCGATGGAGCCAGCTCTTTAAGTGACCATTCGACACACGTGGCCGGCACCTTAATTGGTGGCGGAGTCATTTTAGAAGCACGAGGCATGAACACCAATGGGATACTACGAGCCTATGACTGGTCGAATGCCGAGTCGGAGATGGCGGCGGCGGCAGCCAACGGACTTGAGCTGTCCAACCACTCCTATGGAACGGTTACAGGATGGAACAACGACAACGGCAACTGGGTTTGGACAGGCGACAGCAGCATATCCAATATCGAAGATTACCGCTTTGGCTATTATGGCACTCAAGCCCGTAACTGGGATCTTATTGCCAACAACGCACCTTATTATCTGATCACTAAATCAGCTGGCAACGACAGAGGTCAAGGCCCATCGAATGCCGGTACTGGCGGCCGCCCTCCTGTTGATGGAGGTGAAGACGGCTTTGATTGCATTGGCAGCTATGGGAACGCAAAAAATATTATGACTATTGGTGCCATAGAAGAAGTGCTCAATTATACAGGCCCCTCTTCAGTTGTCATGAGCAGCTTCAGTGGCTGGGGACCGGTGGATGATGGCCGCATCAAACCCGAGGTAGTAGCCAAAGGAGTTGGAACGTATTCGGCCGGATCGAACAGCAACAGTCATTATTCCTCAAAAAACGGTACCAGTATGGCTGCACCCAATGCAGCCGGTACTATGGCACTCTTGCAGCAACATTATCAAAACACACATTACGGTCAGCCAATGTTATCAAGCACATTGAGAGCATTGGTCATACACACAGCTGATGAGGCAGGCCCACATCAAGGCCCCGACTATATGTTCGGATGGGGACTGATCAATGCCAAAGAAGCAGCTATTATAATCTCTGAAGATGATGTACAGCAAAATGTGATTGATGAGATTGATCTGACACAAGGGAACACCTATAACAGAGAGGTTAATGTGCCGGGTAATGTCCCTCTTAAAGTTACTATCGCATGGAACGATCCGGCTGGCTCTGTCCTACCACCTGCATTAAACAATCGGACTCCAAGGCTAATCAACGACCTTGACCTTCGTATCATAGGCCCTGATCAAACGATATATTATCCTTATCGCCTTGATCCGGACAACCCGGCTGAACCGCCTAAAAAAGATGGAAAAAATTATGTGGATAATGTAGAACAAGTGTTTATCGAACAGCCCCAAGCAGGTAACTATACAATAGAAGTTGACCACGATGGCGTATTAGCTAATAATATGCAGACATTTAGCATTATTATCAGCGGAATCAATGAATACACCGGTATACCTTTCTGTTCAGAAGGACTGATCAACCCATTACAAAATTCGGAAGAAAATCTGCTTGACCTCACTATTCAATGGAAACACGCACCTTACTCCCTGCATTATAAAGTCTATTTTGGTACTGATGGTGATGGGGTTCAAACGCCTACCAATATCCATAACGGATTAATCAGCGACACACCCTATTTCACTGCCAACCTAGAACCCAGCACTATTTATTATCTACAAGTAATACCTGTGAACGATTACGGCAGCAATGAAGCATGTACCGATATCTGGCAGTTTACAACTCTTATGGCTATTACTTCTTATCCTTATACAATGGATGTAGAAGATGTTACAGTGCCTGCCTTGCCGCTATCCTGGCAACAGTTGATCAATAGCAACAATAAATGGATCAGCACTAAGCTGATCAGTCATGAAGGAAATCATTCGATGGGATGCTATAACGCAAGCGGGATGACCCATACCCAGTTCGACAACTGGCTGATCACTCCTCCTTTAGTAGTAGAAGCTGACAAAGAATACCGGATCAGATTTTATTATCGTGCATTCTTGCCTGGCACTACCGAGCGTATGGGAATTTATTGGGGTGATGCAGCCCAGACAGAGGCTTTAACCGAGCAGATAGCCCTCTTCTCGGGCTTCGATGGTGCTGATGATTGGTTAGCCGGTGAACTGATGCTCCGGCCTCAAGCCGATCAATATGGGTTCCTTGCTTTCAGAGCAGAAACTGAAGCCGGACTTGGAATATTTTTAGACGATGTTATCATCGAAGATTGGGGACCTGTTTCACTAACCGAGCAAGAAGCCAATCATTTTACAGCCCGATATAATGATGGTAATCTGTATGTACAACTTCACACATCTATTGCAAATGGCAAAATACAGCTCTTTGACAGCGACGGACGATTGATACAGCAACAAATACTTAATGGAAGCAGTGGGGTGATAAACGGATTAAATCTGAAGCCCGGCGTCTATATCATTGGTATCCAATCCGATAGAGCCTACTTACGTAAATCGGTATTGATCCCATAATAAAATATGAACGAAATATTTCAGAGGCTGTCCAGGAAGTCGGGCAGCCTTTTTTTCTTTATCGGGTTGATACATTAGTCTTATGATCCTTATGAGTCCCGGCAAACAGTTCATATTCCACAAAACGGCATTCTAATGGTCCGTTAAACACAGTAATTCGCTTCGATGGTTTTAGCCCTACATGCTTCAAAGCAGCGATATCACTACTGATGATCCAGGCTTTGTATCCGGTGAACTGCTTTTTCAGGCTATCTCCTATCCCGCTATATAACTGCTTTAAATCTTTTTCTTCCAGCCGTTGTCCGTAGGGTGGGTTCATAATAGCGATACCGGGAGCAGGAGGTGGGATGAGAACACTCATATCTTTTTTGAGAAGCAGTATATCTTTATGCACATGAGCCTTTTGCATATTATTCTTAGCTATATCCACTGCTCTTCCCGAACGGTCTGATGCCAATATTTTGACACTGCAATCGGTCATCTTTTCACCAGCCTCACGCCATACTTCTTCCCATAGGGATTTATCGAAGTCTTTCCAGCTCATAAAACCAAATCTATCCCGATAATATCCGGCCGGTATATGCATTGCGATCATCACAGCTTCTATAGGGATGGTTCCCGATCCGCACATGGCATCCACGAAATTACTATCTCCTTTCCATCCGCTCAAGAGGATAAGACCAGCAGCAAGCACCTCATTAATAGGCGCTTTATCCACCTGATACCTATAACCTCTTTTATGCAGTGACTCGCCCGAACTGTCCAACAAAATATTCAGCTCATTCCCTTGTATATGGATATGAACACGTAGATCAGGGCGTAGAGTATTGATTGAGGGTCGGTTGCCAAAGCGGTTGCGAAACTGATCCACTATGGCATCTTTTGTTTTATGAGTTACATATTGCGAATGGGTAAACACACTACCTCCTACTACTGCATCTACTGCAAACGTCTGATCCACATCAAAATACTCATGCCAATTGAGCTGTTGTATGGCATCGTAAAGCTGGTTTTCATCCTTTATATTGAACTGAGCTATAGGCACTAACACCCTTAGGGCAGTTCGTAACTCGTAATTGGCGCGGTACAACAGCTTTTTATCTCCCACAAAAGCAACGGCTCTGTTTATTGGCTCTATCTGTTGACCACCTAAGGTACTGATCTCATCAGCTAAAACGGGCTCTAAACCGGCAAAGGTCTTTACGATAATACGAAAATAAGTTGTTAAAGGTATCAAATGTATTTTTTTTGCAAAGATACATGTTTACTAAGCCTAACAGGTTGAACCATTAAAAAGGATTGTATTTCTATGCTTTCCAGAACCGTACCGGATCGATAGCTGCATCAGGCGATTTGTGTTCAACTAACTGGGCTACGAGCTCGTTGACCAGAAATGGGGTCAACAAAGCTGCTTTAGCACCTAAGCCATTCAGAATCCATAAGCGGTTGTGAACCGGATGCTGTCCACAAACCGGTCTTCTGTCGGCAATAGCTGGTCGGATACCCACCTGATGATGGATCACCTCATAAGGAAGCCTCAGAAACTCTCTAAGTTTTTCCTCAAGAAAGGCTCTCGCCTTATAAGTCGGCTGATAGCTTAGATCATCCCAGTCGAAAGTGGAGCCACATCTGAACATCTCGTCACCCACAGGCAGCAGATATATATCTTTGTTGATAATATGATCATCAGACATTCCGGGTATCTTCACGGTAAGCAACTCGCCTTTGACAGGTCTGAAAGGAATAAAATCGAAATAAGGGTTCGACAAAGCTGCGGCACCTTCACAAAATACAATTTGTCGGGCTTCAATAGCTTTATACCGTATGCCATCTTCTTTTACAACAACTGCCTTGTGTTCAAAATCCTCTTGGATCAACCTATTGTTTTGAATAAGAAATGCGTGTATTTGTTTGACTAACTCAGCCATTTGCAGCCATCCACCTTTATGTATCAATCCAACCCCATAGGGTGCTGCTAAATAATGATCAAAATATTTTTCGTAGGTATCTGGTTGCAGCAAGGTATCGAAAGGAGGTAAAGCCGATTTTCTTTTCCAAAGCTCGTATTCATTCGCGCCAAATATGCGTAATATAGGCTGGGGATGAAAGAATTTTGTCCCAAAGAATCGTGAAAGCTCAGCATAGCAACCTTTTGCAGCCTGGAGATTACGTTCCAACTCCCAGCTGAGGGTCAGGTACCGGAAAATGACCGGATTGATCAAGCCGGCTGCCACTAACGAACTTTTGGGCTGGTCAGGAGAATCCACGACTAAAAAATCATGCTTCATCCGGTTCAATTGCATGGCTAAAAGACTGCCTGCTATTCCTTGACCTATAATGAGAGTGTCAGTTGTTTGACTCACCTACGCAAAGCGTTCTATCAGATCAACCAATCGACTGGCGTAACCCATTTCGTTATCGTACCATGCCACTACCTTGACTAATTTATTTTTATCGCCTAATACGGCTGTCAATTGAGCATCAAAAATAGCTGAATGTGTGTTTCCGATAATATCGACCGACACCAATGGGTCTTCGGTATATTGCAGTATTCCTTTCAAGCTTCCTTCGGCGGCCTTTTTAAATGCTTCATTGATTGCTTCCACACTGGTTGATCTTTTGAGTGTACAAGTCAGATCGGTCAGCGAGCCATCCGGTACCGGCACCCGTATTCCTGCCCCACCTAAATTCCCTTTTAAATGCGGGAAGATACGGGTTGCAGCTTTGGCAGCCCCTGTTGTAGTAGGTACTATCGACTGTGCCGCCGCTCTGCCACGTCTCCAGTCATGATGAGGGCCATCCATCAGGTTTTGGTCTTTGGTGTAAGAATGAACCGTAGTGATAAACGCCTTTTCTATGCCCCAGTTTTCATCTAATATCTTGATCAAAGGAGCTACATTATTAGTGGTACAGCTGGCATTGCTGATAATAGTGTCATTACGGTCGATCAACTCATCATTGACTCCAAGAACTATATAGGGGATATTATCGGATTCGTCTTTGGTAGGGGCCGAGATAATAACTTTTCTGGCTCCTGAGGCCGTTATATGCAGCATAGCTTTTTCGGCATGCGTATAAATTCCGGTCGATTCAATGACCACGTCAATAGCTAAGGCTTTCCAGGGAAGCCTTGAGGGATCAGTCTCTGATAAAACCAAAACTGACCTGCCATTAACGATGATACGATCGGGTGTACTTGTTATTTGAGCCGGCAACAGACCGTGAACAGAATCATATTTTAAGAGATGAGCTAAATTAGCAGCATCAGTAAGATCGTTTACAGCAACAACCTCCATATCTGATCGTTCCATGAGCTTGCGAAAAGTGATCCTTCCGATACGTCCAAATCCGTTGATGGCTATTCTTATTTTTGACATATTTTTTTAGTTGCAAAAGTAACGGAAATAGAAAAACTTTGCGACACTCTCAAAAGAATATCCCATGAAGCAGCTGAAAAGGTAATGCCCCGCTTTCTGTGACTGCCTAATGAAGATATAATGTGAGATATGCAATGAAAAACAAACCCCCTATTAAGCAACCAACCACAAGGTAACATATGACTTTGACATCAACATTAGAGGGTTAAATACAAGAGTTTAACAAAGACAACTTGAAGAAAGTAGTAAAAATCAGGATAGTTATGTAAGTTTGCAGTAACTGAATCGAATACAATTTTGAAGGCACACCTAAAATACTTACTAGAAAATTGAAATGTACCTGCAGTTTTTAATCATAGTGTATCCACGCAACTTGATTCAAAAGATACAGGTAAACATGAAGCAGCTCCTTTGGTTTAAATTTTCAGAGCTGCTTCAGATAAAGATAATTTCAAAAATTTTAACTCAATGAAACAACAATATCTGCTACTCGAAATTTTAATCATTGCCTCCATCATTATCATTTTGAGCTGGAGAAAATTCAAATACCAACGACATTCATCAGCATACAAGAAAAAGGAAAGCTCCGAGGGTAGTATGCCTGAACGCAAAAACAGATCTTCTAAGCCGATACAATCAGAGGATACGGCTTCCAAAGGCAGCTCTAAGACGCAAAAATAACAGCCGGACAAAACTTATGAGGATAGTTTGAAAATAACTCATAAACAGTGTCAAAGACTAATCAGCAGAAATCGGTTTCTGCTATACTTAGTCAGATGATCGTTTTACAAAAATGAGTATCCCACAAAGTCAGGGAGGGGTTCCCATCAACAGAAGTGTACTTTCCAAAGTTAACAGACTCAGAGATCAGGTTATTTTTGAGAAGTTTGCTTTTTACATTGTGTCTATTGCTCAATCCAAAGGTATCACCAAAGAATTTGAACTTCATGGAAGATTTTATGCCATTGACTCCACTACCATCGACCTGTGTTTGTCGGTCTTTAGATGGGCAAAGTTCAGAAGCACAAAGTCCTGTATTAAGATTCATACGCAGATTGATATTGCTACTGAAATAACGGTCTTTTACAGAATCAGTCATGCAACTATGCATGATATCAAATTCATGGTTAAGATTATCTACCAATGGAACGCTTGCTATGTATTTGACAGAGCCTACTTTGATCTTTCCAGAATCTATGCAATTGAGCAAGCCGGAGCTTTTTTTATTATCCGGGAGAAGTTTCATCCATATTATCAGATTACAGACGGTGAAGACTTGCTTGAGGGCGATGACATTATCCTTCGAGACCAAATAGTCAGATTCACAGGCAAGCGAAACGGTAAAAATTATCCGATTCCACTCAGACATATCATTTACTTTGCCCCTGGCTTTGGAAGAACGTTCACATATTATACCAATAACTTTTACCTTAAAGCCAAAGACACTGAGAATGCCGTCCGAATACAGGTACATCTTGCAATCATCACCTATTGTTTGGTCGCAATTAAGGAACACTATCTCAAACTTGGTAGGCTAATTGACGAGGTTATGCGTATCCTTGGCAATTCCCTATTGGTCAAAGACCCCATTCAAGAGTTTCTGGCTCCTACGGATAAAACATCCAACGATGACAACGATTACCAACTGCATTTGGAGCTCAAATTTGATTCACATTTTTTTAATAGACAACAGTGAAGATTTTACTTTTTCTTACCAAAAATGTTCAATCCCTGCCCGTCCGGCAGGCAGGGAAGCGATTAACCCGCCAAGCGTTCAAACCACTTGTTATCAGCATACTCCTTTCATTTACAAGTGTATATCAACAAAATCCTTGCAATACTTCTTTATTTGAATTCGGACTTTTCTAAACTGTTCATTGATTTCTTCGTCTGTTCCTGTTGCTTTAGCTGGGTCGGGAAAATTATGATGGAATTTCTTCGCATTGGTTGGAAAATAAGGGCATCTTTCTTTGGCGTTGTCGCAAACAGTTATCACAAAGTCAAAAGCAATATTTCTGTATTCGTCAATGTTGTTTGATGTGTGATTTGAAAGGTCAAATCCGTCTTCTTTCATTGTGTCGATTGCTTTCGGATTTACTCCGTGAGTTTCAATCCCTGCACTATATACCTCTGCTTTACTACCTGCAAAGTATCGTAAATAACCCTCTGCGATTTGGCTTCTGCAACTATTGCCAGTGCATAGAACTAAAATTTTCTTTTTCATTTTAATTAATACTTTTATTTCAATTTCAAACTTACATTGACTAAGAAAATAAGTACGGGTACTTCAACCTAAGGGCCCTGTGCTTGTGATGTTCACAACCTGTCCTACGGAATAGCTCGCCGAGCCTCCGCTACCACAAGCATTACCGCCCATGGCGTTACCGCTTTCCTGTGCCTGTAGCCCTGTCAGTCCGAGTCCTAACAAGAGTACAGCACTTAATTATATTTTTTGTGTCTCATTTTTGATCTCCTTTTTTAATGATTAATATTCATTTTAATTTGCCTGTTTTTGGTAAGACTCCTGTCTGTTGTAGTGTCTTCTCCACTGAATGCTAACGGATGGCGGTATGAAAAGTTGCCGATTGCGAACGATTTCCTTTCAAGCTACACAAGATTACCAAGATTGATAACCACCGTAACCCACTACTAACAATGGTCTATACACGGTGTTGGTATCAGTATGTTTTTAATCCTTGATATACAATCCTTTTAAAAAATCAATCTTTTTGTTCTCCGCCCATTTATCAGTTGTCATGATTGAAAAGTTATTCACAACTCCATTTTTCTCTCCGACTAAAAAATAGGTATCAACCTTTGCATCATTTATAAATCCATAAATTTGATAGAGGATATAATTATTTATGCTATCATTTTCTATACTATTTCTTTGCAATCCATATGAATCTACAAAGAATTTTGAGTCCCATTCGTAAAATGCTTTTACAAAATCATATCCCTTTTTTAGGCCGCCGGCATTGAATTCATATTTATCAAATCGGTTAAAGGCAATCGCTATCCTAATTGAATCATTGTTTATGAAAAATTGTTGTCCACTTACATAATTATAATTAGCCTTCTCCCATTTGCCGGGAATCGAAACCGAACCAAATGGTAATACAAAATAATTAGTCTGATTCTTTGATTTATCATAATCACAACCAGCAATTGTACTTACTCTCTGGCTGACACAACCAGTCAGGATTAAAATCGTTAGTAAAGTCAGGTTTATTAGAGTCCTTATCATATTAATCTGAATATGGTTATTATCGAATCGGATTAAATGGGTGTCAACTCATTCATCTATCACCTAAAAACTATACAACGCCAACAAACAAGTGCTGAATATGTATAGCTTTGATTGTATAGTAATAGCAAATGTAAGTACAATTTACAAACTTTCAAAGGGTGAATAAATATTTTGTAAACTCTTGGTTGATATGTGGGTATAGATCCCGGTGGTGCGGCTGCTCTTATGCCCCAGCACCTCCTGTATATAGCGCAGATCGGTGCCGCTTTCGAGCAGGTGCGTGGCATAGGAGTAGTGAAGCCAGTACAGCGATATCGGCTTGTTAATACGTGCTTTAGCCAGCGTACTTTTCAGTACCCGTTGTAAACTCTGCCCGCTGTAGTGTGTATCCGATAGCTGCCCCTCAAATAGCCGCACCTTAGGCTTATAGGGCTTGTAGTAGCTGCGCATGTGTAATGTTATTAAGAAAACAGACCGATTTACTACATCTCCTTATGCAAATCCCTCAACTCTTTCAATGGACTGTTACTTAGAAATAAATCTTCCAAGAGCCAATAGGAAATAACTTCATCTGCAGCACGTTAACCACCGATTGCGTATCGTTATCGTAGCGCTGCATAAATATATTGCTATGGTTTGTCAGGTTCTGAACATCGAACGACCACTCCTGCGAAATGCTTTTAGAGTTTTTACGGTACGAGATGCGAAGGTCAACCCTAAAATAGTCGTCGAATTGCGGGGTGTAGGCTTCGCTATAGCTGTACACCGCTTCGCCATGTAGTATGGACTGCTCTAGGTTAATGGGAATATATCGTTTTCCTCCCGCCCAAATCATCTTGATATTGAACGCCAGTGCATCGGTTTTTAGGGGCAATTCGTATCCCGCTAACATATTCACGGTGTAGTTGCCGTTGAAGGCCGTGTTGCGCCAAAGCCCGTCACTCCCCTGATATTTCGAGTCGAATAGCGAGGTGGTGAGCAGGAAGTAGAAGTTTTTGCTCAGAAATTTCTCTAGCGTTAGCTCCACCCCGCTGTTCTTGCCCTTACCACTATTGGTTAGGCTATCAATTTTTTCGTTGTAAAAGTTTGCACCGTAGTTTATAAGGCTAAAATAAGATGCCCCTGTCTCCACGGGTATATCGTAAAGCGACTGGTGGTAGGTCTCAATCTTAAGGCGCAGGTTGGTGCTTATCCTATAGTCGTACCCCGCTACAAAATGGTGGCTCTTGCTGAAGCCCAATTCCCTATTGGTAAGGGTGTAGTCGTGTGGCGAATCGGAATGGTTGGTTCGCACAAAATAGATTAGCTTGGGCTGGGTTTGCCCATGAAGGCCATATCCCAAGCTGAGCGCATGTTTACTGCTCAGGTTGTAGCTCATTCCCAGGCGGGGCTCTACCATGCCCGAGCCATTCAGGGCAAACACCTGACCATGAATACCCGCATTGATAAACAGGTTGTCGGATATGGCATGCCTGAGCTGCACAAATCCCTGATATAGCTCCGTATTCTCCCTAATGTCGGTGTCGTTTATTACCTCATCGAGCCCCGGGATACGGGTCTCGTCGTAGAAGTTAAAGAAGAAATGTTCCACAATGCCACCCACCTGTAACGTATTTCTATCATTAATTTTCGAGATAAGCTTAGTGGAGAACGCCAGTCGGGTTTCGTTGTAGTTGTCGGAGTAGAATGGGGTATAGGTTTCGCCCTGCAGGGTGTCCACATCGTTGAACGAATTGGAGTAGATAGTGGACAGTGCGGTTTCCAGGCGGGTGCTGATAGAGAAGAAGTACTTGTGGGATAGGCCCAGAACTCCCATTTTGGAGCCATTAAAAACCTGTGTGCCGGGGGGCATATCGGAGGTCCACCCTGAGCCCTTGTCCTCTTCGAGCTGAATGCTGCTCATACCCCCAAGCCCAATGAGCGAGAAGGTTCCCATGCTTGTGGTGGGAAGGCTTAGCTTGAACGATACATCGGAATATTTGGGAATACCACCCACATCGAAAAGTCCCATGGCGCTCATCACGTCCATCATAGTGTATCGGTAGTTTATCATGTAGGTACTATTGTTTTTGCGCGATATGGGTCCCTCGGCTCCCAGTTCAAAGCCATTGAAGCCCATTTGCCCCATAAATTCATGGTTTTGGCTGTTGCCCCTTCTCATTTTCAGGTCGAAGGCGCCCGACAGCGCATTGCCAAACTCGGCAGGAAAGGCTCCTGTATAGAAATCGGAGTTGGAGAGCTGGTTGTTATTCAGTATGCTAATGGGTCCTCCAGTGGTACCGTAGGTTCCAAAGTGGTTGGGGTTGGGAATACCTATCCCATCAAGCCGCCACACCAGGCCAATGGGCGAATTTCCCCGAATAATGATATCATTTCGCTGATCGCCCGCCGTCACTATCCCCGCATAGTTGGAAACCATGCGGGCGGGGTCGCCCCAGCTACCTGCAAATTTATTTGATTCCTCAACTGTAAATGTCCGTGAACTTACAGTGGCAAATTCATTTATCGCCTTATCCTTCTGATAGGCAGTAATTGTAACCCCTTCAAGACTTTCAATCTTCTCTAATAGCTCTACCTCAAGGAATAGCGTCTTTTTAGATGTCAGCTCGAGGTTTTGGAACGAAATCGGGTGGTACCCAATAAAAGTTACGATAACGGATACCCTGCCCACAGGAATATCACTGATATAATAATTCCCGTCGGAATCGCTGGTTGTGCCGAATGTATCTTCGTTGGCATATACAACAATAGTGGCTCCCGGCAATGCTGTTTGCGACTGCTTATCCCTCACCTCGCCCGCAATATTCCCTACAATATCCTGCCCAAAACTAAAAGAAATGCAACCTACAAATAGACATATATTTAGAATGACTTTCTTGGATTTCATAATGTGCTCTCTTTTCCTAATATCTATTTGGATACATCAATAACACAAACAATGAGGTGAATATCAATACCCGTTGTGCATTTGAAAACAATAAAAGAAGTTCCCCATCTTTAGGATAAATATTCATATATTTGATTAATAGCCAATCAGTTAAATATGACAAACAACTTCATTCAAAACTACGAAATTATTTTGACTCACCTCTCAACAATCGATATATCTTTTGATTTCCTGCAGATCAGAAAGCCTAAGCTGAGCAATATCGAGCTGATTGCCATGAATTTAACGGCTGAGTATAAGGCTGTCCACTCCGAATGCGAACTCTTCACATGGAGATTACCTCCACCTGCTTATCCTCTCAGATTGAATGAAGCGTTTACAACCGTAGGAAGTGCTATCTGTTCCCCTATATGGAAAAGCTACGACAGCTGCTGTAGTCAGAATCATCATTATAAATAATGCAATTGTTTTCATGTTGCTGTCTTTTTAAATACCCTATAACAGGTGGCGGCTTTGTGTCAGAAGCGGTATTTTGAAACGAGATATTCCACTTCACCACCCTGCCGGCAAAACCGTTTGCATTTATATTAAATTACTACTTCTTGGCAAAAACCAAACAGTTTTGCCTACAGATAGAACAAATATTACACTACCGCCCGGAAAGCTCTTGCACAAAAACACTTGTTATGGGCAGGTGATTGTCAGTATAGCATTCCAAAAAGCCATAAAGGAATTTTATTTTTATGTCCTATTTCTATATCGTCAGCAACCACAAAACTGTTAGGAATGTCTTTTATTTGGTTAAATGTTTTTGTTTTGCTGCCAATTTCAAAAGTATACTTGTCTACCATAAAATCTCCTTGTTTTGCAAGAAATACGTCTGATACGGCGCTGACTTGATTTACAAAAAATGTTTCCCTTGCACTGCCAATGTTTGCTGTGTCGCTAAATACATAAGCAAGGTTTGTATTGTTAAGTAATACTTTGTCGGGTTTAGTCAAATCACCAATCGTCTTGCCTTTGCGCGATATTAAATTCAGTAATTTGGCATTTGCCAAAAGAGATAGATATTTAACAGTGTTATTCCTGTTTGTGGCAATTGCATTGGCTAAATCTGTGATTTTCGGGGTATATGGGACTAATCCTGATAGAACAGCCAATAACCGTTTTATTTTGTGTCGAGAAGCAAATTCAATATTTTCAATAGCAGGAATATCCACATCAATCACATTATTTATTACCTCTTGTAATTTGTACTCATATTTTTTTAACCCTTGTTTGTAGAATAAATAATATCCATGTTTAAGATATTTTTTAAACAATGGTATTATCTTTATGTTTTCTGTAATTTCAAAAGCAATATTTTGGTGATTTTCAACAATATCCTGTAACGAATAAGAGGAAAAGTCGCCAACATTTTCAAATCTCAAAAATTCTCTGAACGACAGACCTTCTAATGTTTCATAAACAACTCTTCTCGAAAGATCTGTTGTTGATTTATAAATTTGTAATAATGAAGATCCTGTGAATACGATTTTTAATTTCGGAAAACTATCGTAGATATTTTTAATTTCTGTTGTCCAATTGGGGTAATGGTGTATTTCGTCCAAAAATAAATGCGTGCCCCCATTCATATAAAATTCGTCTGCTAATTCGAAAATGGTATGATTGGCAAACCACATATTGTCTAAACTTACATACAATGCGTCATTTTTATTCTTAAAAGTTGTCTTTATATGTTGTAGCAACATAGTTGTTTTTCCAACGCCTTTTGAGCCGATAATTGCTATACACCGCTCGTCCCAGTCAATATTCTGATATAAATATCTGAATGTTTTTTCATCCGTTTCTTGCAGTAATCGAAGATAGATTTTAAGCAAACCATCCATAAAGACTATTTTTTACTTTATTATTTTCGGCTACAAATATATAAAATGTTTCTTGCAAATAGCATTTATGATTTAAAATGCTTCTTATAAACAGCATTTATGGTGAATGTCGCTTCTTATAAATAGCATAAAAGTAGTAAAAAGGTATTCAATCGTCCTCTGTTACTGTCTCGTCCGACACTTGTGCACAAGGCCCCGGGCTGTATGTGGCATTGGCGTAGAGTTTTGGTGGCGCGTGTTTTTGCACACGTGGTGCGATGCAGGATTATGATGGTTATTACTTAATGCTCGCGTTGGCAAAAACCGTGACACCAGTGAGAACCCCCGGCGGGAGCCGGTGCAGCCTGTGCCGCCATTAACGATCTTTCATTTGGACCAGAAGATTATCGCGAAACAGAAGCCAATGACATATACCAAGCTGTTATAGATATTTGCTTATACATATATTTTTATTTGTTATCTCTGGCTTTAGATCCAAAAACTAATCCCAGATTTAATCCTACCGCTGTTAACCTGTAGGGGAGATACTGTTCGGTAAATGAAAATATATTGTGAACCCAGAGTTTAGGCTCTATATTGAGATAAATCGCCTCTTTAATTTGAATGATTTTTCCCGGGCCAAATGATAAACCTATCCCAGACTGTTTATCAAGTGTCTGTCCGGCGTCATAATTAAGATGAAAATCAACTGAAGGATCTAAACTGAAATAAAAATGATTTTTGAACCAGAGAACTGATTTCAGTCTAAGTGAGATTATGTTCACTTTTTCAGAATGAAGTGTCATGTCTCCAGTATTCATGTTTGGAACGAATTCCACCTGAGCGTAATGATAGTTGCAGCCAAGCCCAAAATTTATTTTGTTATCATTAAGGAATAGATAATCCAAAGAGGTTGTTAATCCTGCTTTGATATGTTGCCCCGGACCACCGGCAACAAACTGATAGTGAAGTCCTAAATTAATTATTGGAGCAATCGAAACCTTGAATTCCTGTCCGTAGAGGATGTTGGTCAAGATTATCAATACATTAGCAATGAATATTCTTTTCATCTTGAGTTTATTGTTTAATATGTTGGACTAAATGTCTAAAGCCATTCAACTTTATGTTATTAACCATATTACATTATTACAGCTCATCTTTTAGCACGAAATTAAGATAGTAATTAATATAACGCCCCAGGCGGTTTGCGAAGTGATTTGCATTTTGCAACTCGCTTGTATTAGCCAGTGGTTATTCATCTTCAAGGTTTATGAGTTCATAATTTGTACTTCGCCCTCCTTCCTTAGTTTCTTGTAAAATACCTTTTTCTATTAAGTCTTTGATGTCGCGCAATGCCGTATCTGTCGAAACCTTAGTGATTTTAGCCCACTTGCTTGTCTGTAGTTTTCCATCAAATCCATCAAACAGCATATTTAAAATAGTTCGCTGTCTTTCATTAATTGGCAAGTGTTCGTGCAGTTTCCAAAATTCAGCTATACGCAAAACTCGTTGCGTCGTATGTTCGGTAACAAGCATTGCGTTTTTAAGACAATGCAAAAACCAATTGAGCCATTCGGTAATGTCGCCTGTACTGTGTTGTGCTTTTTGCAATAATTCGTAATAGCGCTTGCGTTCTATTAAAATTTGGCTTGACATACTATAAAAACGTTCGCCACTACTTTCTGCACGTGCAAGTAACATATCTGTTATGGCTCTGCCTATACGTCCGTTGCCATCATCAAATGGGTGAATGATAATAAACCATAAGTGGGCAATAGCCGCTTTCAGTACAGGGTCAAGTTGCTGATCATTATTAAACCAATCCAAAAACTTATCCATTTCGGATTTAACCAATTGAGGTGCTACGGCTTCGTAATGGACTTTTTCTTTACCCATTGCACCCGAAACCACTTGCATTTCGCTTGTGCGGTATTTGCCCGTTTCTATTTTGTAAGGGCCGCTGTATCCTGTGGGGAAAAGTGCTGCGTGCCAACCGGACAACCGTTTTTCGGTTAAAGGCAAAGAGTGACGCTGGGTAGCATCAAGCATCATTTCTACAATACCTTCAATATGCCGACTGCTTGGTACAAGTCCTGCAGTGTTGATGCCTAATCGCCTTGCTATGGAAGAGCGTACCTGGTCATAATTGAGCAATTCACCTTCAATTTCGGAAGATTTTACTACGTCTAAAGTTAATGATGTAAGTATTGCTTCTTCCTTGGCAGAGAATCCCAACGCGTTCATTTGTCCGATAATTTTGCCTTGCATTAAGCGAACTTCACCAAACACCGCATTGATGGCTTTATCCTGCCAAGTAAAATCTGTCCAGTTGTTATGTTCGTAAATGTATTTTGCCATGGTTTGAAATTACTTATGCGACAAATGTACAAATTATTTATCGCATATTTGCGGTGATTGTTTCATTTTTCACCGCACAGAGAAAAAGAAATCGTTTGACGCCGTTTCTATTAGTTTTAAAGGTTTTGTTGTCCTACCATTGGCACTATTAGTTTGGTGGCTTGACGCAGGGCGGATTTTATTGATCCCGATAGCTATCGGGATCAATCGAAGCACTTTACTATCCATGATGCTAAACTACTTGATAGTGGCAGATTATAATTTTGATTTATAATATTCAATTAATTTTTTTGTCTTATAAAAGGATTTATTTCTTTCCCAATAATCAAAAGCTTGTTGTATTGAACCAATCTGAATACCTGTGTCAAAATAGGGTTCATTAGAAATTCTGAAAGGTTCGGGTTTTATATGTTTTTGCTTAGATACTTCCTTAATGAAGTGCTGATTTGTTTGAACTGCTTCGATTAGGTGATTATCTGCTGAATTATAATCTCCTTTTAGGACATAAAGAGAAACAAGTCCATACTTAAACTCTATTGAAAAATCATCTTCGTATTTTTCTATTAATTTTTCTGCCTGATTATACTCTTTCAATACTAAAAGCGTCTCCAATAACAAATATCTTATACCTTGATTGTCATTTTCATTGAAAGACAGGTTTTCTTGATATAATTTTAAAGCTGAATTATAATTCTTGGCGTATTGGCATTCGAGTCCGTAAATTTGACAAGCTCTTAAAAACGGTCTGTTTTCAAGCCAACCCCAACTTATTTTACCAATCCTATAATCGAAATCCTTTGGGAAACATTCTTTACCCAATGTATAAGCTTTCTCTGCTGTCAATAAGCTTTCAAAAGTTTTGTTTTGATTTCGGAAAGCAATACTTAAATGGTTATACGCATCGATATGATAAGGATGATTCTTGATTAGAGATTTAAAGATACGTTCTGCTTCTTTATCGTTGTAATCAAGAAATTCAACACCTTCATAGAAGAGATCAAAAACATTTTCATTATCAATTGAGGATGGGTAAACAAATTCCCATTCGTTGTCGTCATATTGGCGTAAAAAAGGCTTTTCTATCTTCATAAATAAGAATTTATATTTTGTGAATTGGAATCAAAAGTTAGAGGTTCTGTAAAATCTACTTCTACTAGACGGATATTCCGGTGATACTGCCCCCCTTGATAATTTGATCGATTTAAAAGAACATTTCTACTGACAATATTACAGTTTTTTTTCTCAGACTTTCACCTTTTAGAAAAATTCTGTGTGAAATGTGAACTAATCTGTCTAATATGGCATCTGCTATAGTTTCTTCTCCAATTACATCATACCAGCTTGCCGCAGGCAGCTGACTTACTATGATCCCAATGGAAAGCTGATGAAAAATCATTCAACGAATTTACAACCCAAAGGGGTTAGTATGCTCCGGAAGCTTATTGATTTTCCCATTCTTTTGAAAAAAGAGGGTCAGTATCTGCTGGTATGTACGTTAGGGAAAAGTTGAAAAGTAAAACACCTTGAATTAGTAACACCCAGCTGAGGCTCCGGTTTATCCATCAGGGTAAGATCTTATCCGACAGGATATGAAAAACAAAAAAAGGCTGGTCATTGCTGATAAAATGGCTCGGAAAATCAAAAAATCAGGCTCAAATTTCTTCTCAACAACTGAGCTCCCGAATTGAAACCCCATAGATAGAATAAAAAACCCGCTACGCTTCTGTCAACGTTTTGGGACTTTGCGTTTGGGCGGATTTCGGAGCATAAAACTGTCAACCAGTACTGAACTTGAATAGAAGCACAAAGCTCCAAGTTTGCACGTCACCCCGCTTGACGCAAAACCCGTGTTACAAGCTGCCTTTCTCATTTTCCGTCTGTTAAATACCCAATTAGCATAAGCAATACAATAATAATAATTGTCCAAATGAAACAACCTCCACAACCGAAGTTGTTGTAATTATTGTTGTCAAAAGTTGGTGTTGGTTGTGCATATTTTTTGGTTTGTTAATTGTCTTGGTTGTATTCTTTTTAGTTGTTTTTCTTTTTGTTACTGCTGTCTTTGTAGGCGACTTAGATTTTGTTGATTTGGTTTGGGCTTTTTTTTTAAGTCAAATCCATTAAACTTATCACCTGTCTCTAACCAAGAAATTTTACTTGGAATTACATTCAATGTTCCAACAGTCGTGTTTACTACTTTTAGATTTGCTGATTTGGGATTTGTCAGATTTTGCATTGGTATTAACCACATACCTGCACATTTAAAAGACCTGTCAAGTGTAACAACTATCAAATAGTCTGCTGATTTACCAACTAAATTATTTAATCGTCTTGTTTCGCTTACCCTTCGTCTGCTCTCGTAAACACGTCTTGTTTTAATCTCAAATGTCAATCCATTTTCGTGTCTTGCATCAATTCCTTTCTCATTTCTATTTTCGCTTTGAATAATATTAAGTATTCGGCAAGCATAAAATTCTCCTATGTCTCCTACAATTCGTCTGCTGCGAATAATTTCTGCTTTTTCTAAACTATTATAGGCAACTGCAAATTCGTTTATGGCTGTCTTTACTTTTGCAGGAATTTTGATTTTTGCTCCATCAATATTTTCATAGGTTGAAATTGTCGAACTTGAAATCCTTACTTCTCCATTTTTAATATTTTTAGATGGAATTACTAAAATTTTTAGAGGTGAATATAGATTGTCAAAATAAACGATTGCTAAAATGTCAAAGAGGTCAGTCGGTAAGTCCTTTAAGTTGTAGCTGAAATTATTTTTTGAAATAACCTTTGATTTAACTTGATATTTTTCTCCTGTTGCAGAAACACCGTCAACCGCTTGTGTTACTCTGTTTGATTTCTTCAGGTTGAAATGTTTGCAAACAACATACTCTCCAATTTCACCGGTAAAACTGTCCGTGGAAATAACACCCAAATCAAATAATTGGTCGCTTTTGTCTGCAAAATTGTCGAGTAGTTTTTCTTGGTCTTTAGTAAACATAATTTCTTCTTGAGTATCGTTCTATGGTTGCTTGTAACATCTAATTACCGCATAAATATACAACATTCGCTAATACAATCTATATAACATTCGCTAATCCATTTTAAGTATTTGCGTCCATGATATATATAATGCATAAAATCAAATAGATACAAAAATAAAAACAGCTTATTTTTTTCTTCTCAAAAACTGAGCTCCCGAATTGAAACCCCATAGGTAGAAAAAAGTCCTGCTACGCTTCTGTCAACAAAGACCTAAGCCAAAATTTCGCTGCGCTGCATTTCGTTTAAGTCCTATATGTTATGCAACGGTTTCATCATCTGTTTTTATTTCGTCAAGTAGATTTTTAACGAATTCCTTTTGACCTTCTCTAATGCTAAAATTATCCTTTTCCCAACGGTATTTAGGGTATTCGTAATTAATAATTTGCCTTAAAAAATCTTTTTTTTCTTGTCCAAGTTGGTTTGAAATTAAAGCAATAAAATACCCTGCTTTATTCTCATCAATTGCTTTACCTACACGTACAAATTCCTTTTTGAGTTGCTCTCGGGTAATTTTTTCTTTTCTTAGTAAAAATGGAAGCATTATATCACGAATACGCTTAGAAGACCATTGTTTATTGTTTAAATAATTTTTTAAAAGTTCTTTGAGTTTATCAGGTTCATAATTCCCAGGTTCGTCGGACATTGGAATTTTAAATTTCTTTTTGTTGGTCTTTTCTTTTTCAACTTCTTCGGGAATGATTACTGTTTTAGATAATAATTCGTTACCAGAAGAGGTCTTAACATAATTTAGAACAATTGCATTTATAGCTAAGTCGTACTTTGAAGAAAGCCATTCAATCATCCTACTCAAAGCTTCATCAATGGAAAATCCAACCAAAAGTAAACGTTGAGCATTGTTTATAGTTAACTCATCAATTTCGATATTCTCAAAATTATCGGTTAAATAATCTTCTAAAGAGTTGTCGGAATACTTTAAACAAATTTCATTTATTTTATCAATATCCCAATTCGCAACATCAGATGCATAATCTATGGCTTGTGCTAACACTTCTCTTGCTAATTTATCTCGTTTAAGCTCTACGATTACTAAGTTCCCATTATTGTCAATACCAATATAATCTAATGGTCCAGACTTAGTCCATACCTGCTCTCCAATAATTAGAATATCTTCACCTAAAATCTTAGGATTTGTTTTGAGCCATCGTTCTAAATCATCTTTTTCCTTTCGTCCATTCTCTGCGAGAGTTGTGTTAATTTCGATTAGTTCTCCATTAATTATCTCCCAAGTCTTAATCTCTGTTCCCATATTTCTGTTTTCTTACCTGTTGCATAACATCTAATTACCGCAATAAATATACAACATTCGCTAATACAATCTATATAACATTCACTAATCCATTTTAAGTATTTGTGTCCATGATATATATAATGCTTAAAATCAAATAGATACAGTGAAATAAAAAACAGTTTATATTTTTCTTCTCAACAACTGAGCTTCCAAATTGAAACCCCATAGATAGAAAAAAGACCCGCTACGCTTCTGTCAACGGTTCGGGTATTGCCGAAGGCGGGAATTTTTAGCACAAAAGTTCAATCGAAGAACGAATGTTGAATCTTGCACAAATGTCCAATCGAAGCAGTTCAGCCCCGCTTTTGGCAACATGGCGGTTATGCCTCGTTTAGATCTTCTTCGATTTGATTCAAAACCTCAGTTACAAATTCTTTTCCTTTTGCCACGCTGTTATTTCCACCCATTGAATCATATATTATAAAAGTATTTTGAATCGCTTCCTTTGTTAAATCTGAGTCTAAATCTTCAGTATTAATATTGGCGATAGCTTCATCTTCGGGATTAAGTTTATTTGTTAATCGACAGACTAAATACATCGTTATATGAAACTTTATATCCCCAATTTGAGCACGTGATAACTTTGGTTCAGAATATGTTCGTAGACATTGTTCTATAAACTTCTGTATAACAATAAGCTTAAAGTATAAATCTATTGGTAAATTCCCACCAAATATCTTTTGGTAATCCTGATTATTTTTAATCAATGTTGAGGGACGAGCTCTAGCATAATCAGGTTTACGCTCAATTACAGCCATAACAATTTGAGCTAAATAGGAAATGCTTATTATTTTGTTTATAGGACGCCCTTGGTTTTTATGGTAGTTTTTTCTTCTATCATAGTAAAATCCTTTACTTAAAAGGTAATCTTCGATATCACGATGAATAAGGTCTGTAGCCCTTAATGATGATGGAGGAACATTTGTCTGGCTATTAGTTGCTTTTATTACCTTTAAGCGACTTTTTTCATCATCTGTTTTAACAACTCTTATTAAGATGTTACGTTCATCAGAGCTATCTGGAAATTCTTTGAAAAAGTTATATATCTCAAAAGATGTTTGAAGACCATTTACTATCTGAGGATCCTCAATTTGTAAAATTTTACTAGATACTGATGCATTGGTGGCTGTAATAGTAACTCCATTGTTTAACCACCAAAAATCTTCAACTGATTCTGTACTTTGAAGCGTTGCTTTAATTTCTGTATTGACCTCAACTTTACCTTGATAATCTCTAATATTCGAATCAAAAAAATAACG